>JAEEGL010093032.1_pt1 | contig 81719 bp, 99 predicted proteins | sample 9134231 | NCBI WGS metagenome assembly JAEEGL01 (sample SAMN16246548, study PRJNA631951) | gut metagenome | biome: gut microbiome; feature: rumen; material: fiber-attached | host: Bos | place: Iran: Karaj | collected 2018-10 | reverse complement strand
TCTCTACTATTCACATTCTCACCCGTATCTCGGTGCTTATTGAATGCTGACTCCATATGGTTTTAGTGATTCCGGTGCGAATCGAACGCACGACCGACTGCTTAGAAGGCAGTTGCTCTATCCCCTGAGCTACGGAACCAGTTGTTATTGTGTCGAAAGTGATCCGGACGAGGCTCGAACTCGTGACCCCAACATTAAAAGTGTTGTGCTCTACCTGCTGAGCTACCGGATCAATCCATTTGTGTTGAATTTTAGTTTTTAAAAATGGGGCTACTCACTAGATTGCCTGGACATTCTGTCCGGAAGAAGTTTTCACCCCGGTATAAATTTAAGTGGCCCCTGGGGGACTTGAACCCTCGACCCACGGATTCGTTACTGCTATATTTTCATACCAATACATAATGACGTATTGTTTGCAGTACTGGACTATCCCACGACCATAGTATTACCTTAGGCCTCTTCCGTCTAGTCTCTACACATTTATGTAATCGTTAATTACAATTTAGCTCGGGATTAGCATATATTTCTACTTAGCTTTCCCCGAATTTGGAAGAATCTACTTAGAAGTTTCCTATCTAAGCACACAATTCTCAATGAGTCCGCTGCTCTGACCAACTGAGCTAAGGGGCCGGACTTTCGTCAATATTAAGGATTTGGGCCCTTCCTAGCCGCCAAAGTTATATGTGACATTTTACCTCCACATGACCTAGAACAGCACGGATTTGGATGAGTTGCCAAGTTTCTTCTTGGAAATTCAAATTCTTTTCCACAAATTGGACATATTCTTGTTACCATAGGATTATATCTGGTTTTAGCAGCTTTCTGAATATTTTCTGCTTTAGATAAAATTTGAAGATTATCTAATCTATCATCAGTGAAATCTTCGTTTATATGATCAACCTCGTATCCTTCTGGAATTTCTTCTTCATGTTCACTCATCCATAAGTATTTTGCATAAGAAATACATTTTCTTTCTGCATCCCTTTTTCCTCCTTTGACTAGGTGTACGTCCGCTCTTCCATTTCTATCAATAATTTTATAAGCGGCCGTATATCCTTGTTCTGAAAAATACTTACTAACTTCTATTTTCATAACTTTCTCCTTATTTTATTTGTTAAAAAGAGAGTATATAATTATACCCTCTTAGATTCTATATATAAGGCTTTAAGTTGATAAAAAAAAATAGCCTCTGCGGCTATTTCTTAATTCATCACCCATAGATATACTTCATCTCTCTCCCATGTGTAACCGGACGAATTCTTCACAGTATATATAACCCGCTCACTTTTATCCATCCAGTCGTAGGCAAGCCGATATTTTTCTATGGTTACTTGTATTTTCTCGTTCCCTACAGCCGTCCAGGCCTTATCTCCTATAGACCATATAGGAAATCTAGTAAAGCTGTGTTTTGCCTGTTTATAGACAATTGACGTTAATATACAGCCAATTAGTAAACCAAAGGCAATACAAATTAAAATATCAATTGTTTCCATATAAGTTAATTTTTCTCACAAATAAGGAATTAAAGAGAGACTATTTTTCAAGTCTCTCGTAATTTTATTCAACGCTAAGAGTTAGGGTTGCGCTTCTGTCAAGTTCAGGATTTCCAGTGATATCAATCTTCGTATTAACAGAGATTCTATCAGGAGAAATACCGTAGTCATTGACAAGAATGTTCTTTACAACATTAGCTCTATTCTGTGCGAGGGCGAAGTTTCTTGTTTCGCTGCCAGTCTTGGAGTCAGCAGAACCTACAATTTGAACAAGAGTGTCAGAATCTAGGCTCTTCGCAAACAGGTCGACTTTACCCCTCTCAACGTTTGAAAGAGCACAGCTTCCAATAGAGAAGGTAATAACAGTACTTCCAACGAGAACTCTAGTGTCTCCCTTAATCATAACTTCTTTAGTCTCAGTCTTAACAACCTCTTTAACTTCGGCTGGACGATTTAGAAGCTCATTATATTTTGCATTAAGAGCATCATAGTCGGCCTGAGTTACACTATAAGGGCAGAGTCTAAAGTTATGTCCCTTGCTCTTACTCCCAAACTTATATGTTAAGCCAAGCATAACATTAGCACGAGCATCACGACCAGTTGTTAGGAAAGGAGTGCTGACATATTTCCCTGCGGTCTTATGAAACCAGATAACACTAGGGCGTACATTAATCTGCCAGGCTCTTGCTTTTCCGAGGTTAAAGTTTAGTTCGGCACCAGCTTTATAGACGGTGTAGTCTTTATCCGTTACTGGATTACTAACTCCAACAACTTCTTCGCTGTGACCATCAACTAAGATAGCTTTCTCACTTGATCTATACTGTCCGTAAGAAGAAGCAACATAGTCGTGTCCCCACCCATGGCCGAGAACACCAACTACTTCAACTCTCCTTGGCTGACCTTTATAACCACCAAACCAGTTGCTAAAGTTAAGTTTGCCATTAGCTATGACTGCGGATTCATCAAAGAAAGTTCTAGAGTTAGTTGTCTCAATAAATCCTAGACCTTCAACACTAAATCCAATTACAGGAGTTACATATTTGCCAAACTCAAGACCAACAACTGGGCTAACCTTAAACCAATTGTCTTTAGTCATGTTTCCAAATTGCGTATTGGTAGTGACACCACCAGATACAGTAACATAAGTGTTTTCAAAAAGGCCGGATTTCTCAACGGTCTGGGCGCTTGCAAATATACATGATATTACAAGTGCAGCAATAATACTTAAAAATTTTCTCATAATATATTTAATTTAAATTCAAGATTAAGGAATTTCTGGCTTACCTTCCGCCAAAACATACATTTCAATTTATTCCCTCCTATATCCCCTCAAAGCCTTATATATGTAAAGAAAAAGAAGAAGAATCAGCACAGGCCACTTGGGGAAAAACAAGTGGAGGAATGAAATAGGGAGATTCGCGACATCTCTATCTTCATACATTTAAAGCCTCCAGTACCCAGAAAAATATGAGATAAAAAATGCCTGGCGCTGATTTTTTTTTCGTCCCCCAAAACAAAAAAACTATCCCGAATCATCACGACTGAGGATAGCTTAGAATAGTAGGGTCACCACACCAGAAGTACTACCTTTATTAAACGAGAAAACAATTAATAACAACAAACAATGAACAAAAACAATTTTCCCTACTATTCATAAATAAGAAAATAGCTCCCTCAGAATAGCAAAAACGTGTATTTCAGCAATAAAAATAAAGCTAATTTTCATAGCTTTATTATTTTATTTCAATATTATACTCACTTTCATGTCCTGGCCCTACTATTTCTTCTTTAAAATAGTTTTCCAGGGCGGTTTTTATTACTTCCCAAAACTCCTCTCTTCCATTATATTCTTTATCTAGAATACAATCTAGAGAGTTACATAGAGAGTCAGATATTGTTATATTAATATTTATTTTTATGTTTATCATCTACAGGTATCGTTCCTAAAGATTCTAAATCACAATATGCCTCTCCAAACGAGACTCTATTCGTCACAACAATCTTTTCTGATCCTAAGAGATTTTTCCTAACTACAAGAGCACCAAAGCCCTTTTTATAATTCGGATAATATCGTCTACTAGTAGCTATAGACCACATAGACTTTTTCTCTTCTTTCTTTTCTTCCTTCTTTTGATCTAATGAAAATAGTTTAGAAAGATAAGTAGTTAGGTGTTTTACTTCAACATGTCCTAAAGTCCCATTTTCTATACACCGTAGAACTGCATCTTTGACCAGTTTTTCATTTTCCGTCAGTGGTACTTCTTGATTTACCACTTTTATTTCTTCCGGTTTTTTAGTCTCTGGAAGGTATGGCTTACGTTCTTCTTCTTTACCTTGAAGATATAACTTACTTCCGGAAATACTAGTTCCAGAAAGATCATAGAAGCAAGAATCATCGGTATCACCATCAAAGATAATTGCAAGAATCGGATATTTGCCCTTACAATCCCACTTTACTATTTCTACTGGCTCTCCAAATTCTGTAACGGCCGATAGTTTTCCAGACTCAATTGCGGGCCGTCTAGCAATATCAAAATCAAGAACCTCTATATCTGATACAATTACTAGATCCTTCTCTCTCGGCCCTTCTGTAGAGTCTGAGATAAGTCGGCCGGATGAATAGTATAGCAGGATTTTTTCAGAGTCACCAGATTTACTAGGAACTTTAGCTACTATATCATGTCTATCGTAGTTTTTTAGTTCCCAGTCTAAGATAGTAACAGGAAGACCAGACTTTGTTTCTACTTTATACTGTCCAGATTCAATTTCTCGTCTAAACTTCGGATCAAAATTTAAATGCTTTTTCATATTTATTCTATTTTATATATCTTGAAATTTATTTTTTGAAGATCTGATAAGATTTCAAATAGCTCTTGTGGAACCTCTAAAATTAAATTCTCTGTTCGGTATATATGACATACACCACTATTAGGATCGTTAAATAATAATTGTCCCGAACTATAGCTATGTGGTACTGTTAAAGGGAGATTATATAAATTTGCTGGCTCCCCTAATCGTAGATACACTTTGAGATTAAATATTTTTTCGTATTTCTTAAAGCACGTCGTATTCCAATATACAAACATTTAAATCCAAGAAGAATAAGTATACGACATAGAATAATCAATCCACGGCCTAAGATCAGAGAACAATTCTGGAACTTCATCTGGAACATTCATAAATATACAGTCCTCCTGGTATCTAACTACAGATCCGTGAATAGTAATATGACCGGACTCTTCTGTATATCCACCAGAAAGATCAAGCTTTATGGTTTCTGTGCTACTACTTCTAATTGTACTTGATGTATAATTATAGATTCTAGTTCCAGTTTCTGTAAAAGTTCTTGTTAATTTTGCAAAAACTTCTATATCAAAAACATCTTTGTACTTTTCATAAAAATCCTTATTCCAACAAACAGATTTCATATCACTTATAAGGAAAAGGGAAGAAAAAAAAAGAATGGAAACTTTCAGTCTACATTTCCCATCCCATTCGTGGGCTGTCTACTTATTTATTTCCAATCTTTCTACCCCTTCGGGTTTATTTTTTTTTATGTCTCAGGACGCACCATTCTGCCTGCCTGAGGCTGTTTTGTCGGAGGCCAGTCTATGTTGGATTGTTGAGATCCATAAGACATCTTGATCACCTCCTCTATGTCCTGTTTTACTTACGGATACCGCCATTTCCCAGACGGCACCGCCCACCCTATTCAAAAACATACCAAAGCAGACGGCTGGCTTTCATACTTTGATACGGATAAACTAGCTCTTATAGTGGTCCCTAACCACACTAGCCTATCCCAAAGGGAATTTTTCTTTTCATATATAAGGCTTTAAGGGTACTATAAATGAAAAAAAAAGACAGCAGCTTCTAGGTTAGTGTTTTAACCTTTCCCGTGCGTACTTGGCCTAGTGCTTTGCTGTCTAAATAGTTGGTTAAGTTGGTTGTTGTGCGGATAAAGGGACTCGAACCCTTACGCCTTCTCGGCACCAGATCCTAAGTCTGGGTTGTCTTTTCTCAAAATAGCTTTCGCTACCTATTTCTAGTTTATGAGAAGGAATCAATCTTCACCGTATATTACTGACGGTGCCCTATGTATATTCTCTACGCACGTCTGATATAATTAATAAAATATTATATCGCCTTGGCACGGTATTAACATGCATTTCTGTTTAGTCTTCACCGTTTAGTAGGGTTAACATCTAGAAAATTTCTTAACTAGAGGGCAGACTACTTCTACCAATTCCAACATATCCGCATTTTGTGTTGAATTGTAGCTCGAGGGGGAATCGAACCCACCACAGCCCCTTCGGGCTAAGGGATTTTAAGTCCCTCGTGTCTTGGACCACTATAGTTTTCACTACCAGATTCATCCCTTATGGGTTGCTTGGCATCCCTAGGATTGCTTGGCATTCGCCAATCTGTTTGTGGTCTGGAATCAATCTTAGCCTTAGATTTTCCTTAGGCTGTCCCTGTATATTCTCTACGGACTATCCTTTTCAGGATTTGCCACGGTATTAACATGCATTTCTGTTTAGTCTTCACCGTTTAGGGGACCTATCTTCTATAAATTTCTTTATAGAGAGGCAGACAATTCTACCAGTTTCACCATCGAGCCAAATTATCTTTGATTATCAGATATAAGGAATTCAAGGCTTTCTAGTTCCCTTTATGCTGTTTTTTATTTTATTCCACTTGTCAGAAATACTTAACTCATTTATCCATTTTCTAAGTGTAGTATTGGAGACTTGATAATAAGCAGATACGTCATTAATAGACTTAAGCTCTTCATATTTTTGTAATAGCTCATCCTTATCTGGGATAGAAACTGAATACTTTCCTATTATATTTTTACCGCAGAAATTGTCAGTTTGTGCATGGCAGTTTGGGCAAAGAATTTGTAAATTATCTAAAGAATTATTAAAATGATTTCCATCTATATGATGTATCTGAAGAGGTATTGGTTGACCATTCCATTCAGTATTGTGACATTTCTCACATTCATACTTTTTTAATCCTTGAGATATTAATCTTTCTTTAAGATAACTTCCTTTAAAGGACGTTGAATTATTTAATATATCTTTTGTTGATTTTACTAATAATCTACTGCCTTTTAGTCCTTTATTCCAAAGCTTTCCAGTAAAATGAGTTGTGTCTAGATTTAATTTATTAATTCTATTCTGACAAGTTCTATAGTTTCCGCCTAGTGGTTGGTACCCTAATTTTTTAAGAACTTCTGCAATAGATTTACTTTCAGAAACAATTTTGGAAAACTCAACGTCGTCTACAGAAGCAAAGACTCTATTTCCTGTTTTATAATTAACTCTTTTAATTTCTAATTTTTTAATAGCTCTTCTAATGGACCCTTCTGAAGTATTGAATTTTTTGGATATCTCATATAAAGACAATTTATCTTCATTTACATACTTTTCTAGTTCTTCTTTTTTATCTGACCAATCAATCTTGTATCCTTTGAAGTCTCCCTCAGAAACCAACCGGATTCTTAGATTTAGATCTGAAATCGCTCTTGTTATAGACGACTCCGATACTTTGAAATATTCTGCTAACTCTTTTCCAGATTTTCCAGAATTAAATTGATTTATAAATTCATCTTTTTTGTCTATCCACCATTTTCTATTGCTCATAATTTTCTAGCTCCTTTTATTCTAGCAGCTACCTAGTTCTAACACAAAAATTCATAGTTTATCTCAGGAGGGTTTTCAAAGAGGGCCTAATTCTTTTACTTCCCCTCCCTAGAAAATTATGAATAAAAAACCTATGAAATAAAAATATTACTTATAGGTGCATTACGCTTCAATAAATAATATCTTTAACTTCATATATAAGATTTTACCTCCCCAAAAATAGCAAAAACATATATTTCAGAAAAAAAGAAATAGGACTTTAATCCTATTTCATAGTAGCGGCGGACGGACTTGAACCGACGACTTCAAGGTTATGGGCCTTGCGAGCTACCAACTGCTCTACGCCGCGATATAGTACTGGGTAGGAGAATCGAACTCCTGTTGTGGGAATGAAAATCCCAAGTACTAACCGTTATACGAACCCAGCAATTTAACATATATAAGAATTTGAAGGCTTCTTAGGCGCAAAATAAAATATATTAAACTGTGACACTGTAGTTAGTTATGGGAAGACCTTCAATTATTTTCAAGTTATCAAATATATCAATAAGATATCTAGGGACTACCATCATAATATCTTTTTCTTCTAACTGTCGTGTATGTTTAGTGCCACTTTCCCAACGTAATTCTACTGCCGAATAACTTGAGCCTATTCTTTTGATACAGCTTAATGGTCTTCCTTCGTCCTTAGAATATAGTTCTACTTCAGGTGGCCATTGATGATCTTCTGTATAAAATGTATCGAATATATACCTATCAAACTCTACTGCAATTCCTTCTACTATCATATCACTTCTAGGTCTTCAAAAAGTTCTAAGAAATAATCTGGAACATACATATAAAGTTGGGTATCAATAACCAACTTATAATTGTCTCTATTTGCATATGCCCTGTATGTTATTCCACTCTTAACTAATGGAATTATATTGTAGCACCAGTACGCATCCCAAGCTCGTTTATAATAAAGGACACGAACTTCTGATTTAAATATTTTATATAGACTATAACTAAACTTTACCCTTGCAGTTCCTGGGTCTGGTGTTGCTCGTATCATATGTTAATTTATACTGTTGTCTTTAAATCACTAAACATTTCAAATAGGTACACGGGGATTGCCATATATAGTTGTTCCTTTTCAAAGCAAAAATAGTCATTAAATATATCATTGGCAAACCGACCTCGAAATGATGACTCAAATTTAGATAAGTCTTTAATTGGGGTTGAGGATCCATCTTTATATATTTCAATTTCATCCTTGAAATTATCAAAGATAAATTCATTAAACTCTATTAATACAAACCGTATCATTACATATATAAGGAAAAGATAAAAAAAACAGTCGGAGTTCTCACCCGGACTGTTCTATCCCAAACATACTGCGCATACGACAACCTCGGTATACGCTAGTACGTCCTAAAATGTTTATATTATTATGTCACTTGTAAGGATTTGAGACTCTATTCAATCTCACGAATAGCCTGTTCAATCTCTTTTGCATAGTCTTGACACATTTGGCTTGCTTTTGTCGACCTTGTTCTCTGCATCTCAGGATATCCAATATCGATTACTTTATGAATTCGACACGGCCAAGGTGCAAGAACATAAACGCGGTCACATAAATAGGCAAGTTCTGAGGGATCGTGACTAACTATAATCATTGTTGGATCAAGGTCAGTCTTATAAATAATGTTCATCAGTGTGTCATGAACTTCGTGCTTAGAGACGATGTCAAGAGCACTGGTGGCTTCATCTAAGAGAAGAATTTGATTTCCATTTGACGCCTCGTTTCCTGCTGCGGCGAGAATACTACGGCCGATGGAAATTCTCTGACACTGACCACCAGAAAGTCCACCTCCAGGATATGCCCATTTCTGTTCATGTCCACGAAGTCCTAAGATATCAATCATTTCTTCAACGGCCGCCTTTATCTCGCCGGATTCCATACCTCTCATCTTAAGGGGAAGGGCAAGATTATCATAGACAGTCATCCAGTCGTAATTGCTATATCTTTGGAAAATTAGCGGGAAATGGGTCTTGTCTGTGTAGGGCTTTCCATATACCATTACTTCACCAGATTGCGGCTTAGATAGTCCAGAGAAAATTCTGAGAAGCTGAGATTTACCACAACCCGACGGCCCGGCAAATCCAATTACCTGACTTTTTCCTTTAATGTCGGGGATAGATAGATTGAAGTCTTTGAATAACTCCTTTCTTTCTTTTCCAACTGTAAAGGCAATATTGATATTCTTGAGATCAAAGATATTTACTTCTTCTACCTCATGAATTCCGTCTTTCCTGGTCCTTAGTTCCTTTTCTGCCTCTTTTAGTTTATCAAAAGCCTCACGGGAAAAAGCGCTAATTTCTACTTTTTTCTCTGACTCTTTTTCTTCACAAGTAGAGCTAGGTACGATATCTACAGAATCTTTAGGTTCTGTTATGATCTCCTCTTGGACAGCTTTATTCTGCTGCTCTTTATACTCTTTGCTGAAAAGTTTAGACATAATTATTTCTTGAATAAGCTTTTCTTATTATACTTAAACGGGAATAGTGCTACATCAAGTTTCTTAAACAGAAAATCTTGAAGAACACCAACGGCAATAATCAAGAATAGACATGCCCAAGCTTCTGGCATATGAGATTGTCTTATCAAAGTATGAATAAGACTTCCCACACCATTAATTCCCTCGCCGGATTTATAAAGAAGTTCGGCGATGACACAGTAAGAATAGGAAACTCCGGTTAGGGTTATAATTTCCTGACTTACTGTAGAGGTTACGAAAGGGAAATAAACATATCTAAACTTCTGCCAACTAGTTCCACCTAAAGTTTCTATAGTCTCAAGGTAGATATGTGAGTCGGAACTAGTATTCTGAATTTCATTTACCTTCTGTGCTACAGCTGGAAGTATAAATATTATAAGTCCAGCAGCCAAGAATGACACCTTCATTCCATAAGTTAGTCCCGCAGCGGCAATAAAGACACCAGAGACTGACGGAAGAGGTGTATATCTAAGAGCACTAAGATATTTTCCTAGAGCTAAATTCAAGAACGGAATAAGGCTAAGCAAAAATCCTACTACCAAAGAAATTCCGATAGCCCAGACATAAGCCGATAGATTAAGCTTAACAGTAAACCAGAGATTTCCAAATAGGCTATCTTCGGTTACTAATTTTCCGTATGATCCAAGGACATCAAGAGGTCCAGGAAGAATTTTAGTCGGAATGACCTCAAATCTTGCCTCTAACCACCATAGTCCAAGAAGGATCAGAATTCCTATAGCAGAGATTATTGGAGTTAATTTTCCAAAATCACTACTTCCTCCGAATTTAAATAATCCTTTCATCCTTGTATCCAATTAATTATAAATCCTGCTAGAATAGATAGTAGTACTATAGAAGAAACCACTATAAAGTCTAGTTTTTTATTCTTCCGGCTGTCGTTTGAGTTCATAACACTTAGGACATTCTGGATCATGCTTAATCTCAAAATCACTGTTATCATAGAAAGTTTTCGAAAAATATATCCATCTATGATTATCATACATGAATTTGAAAACATTTATTGTACCTATTGAGACGCCGTTGTTTTTGACAATTATTTCTTCTCCAGAGCTCTGTACCTCTGTTTTCTCAACATCAGGAATACATCCTACAACCAAGAAGATAAGAGCAAGAAGGCTAATTAGATTTTTCATGTTCTTTGATTAATTTAATCAGGTTATTCATTCCCCTTTCTTTAATTCCAGTGGTTCCTTCCCATTGAATTCCACCAGTGAAGGGATAGAATCTTACTTTACAGACTCCAACCCTGAAAACAACAGAATACCCTTCTATTTTAGCACTATATCCAAGTTTCCTAATCTTGTTTTGTGCCCACGGAAGAAGAATCTCTAATTGAGACTCTCTTTTTATTTTCCAATCAGCTTTTTTAGTCATAGTTGTTAGAATTAAAGGGCGAGCAGTATATTTCAACTGCCCACCCAACCAAAAAACAACAAGACGGTTATTCACTGATCAATAGAAGATCAGTAGTTCTGTATCTGCTGTCAGATCCGGTAGATCCAGCTTCTATAGCGTGCTTAGATCCGTTTCCAACAACTGTAAATTGATTTCTGTCAGCCCCGCACTCTTTAACTAAGTAATCTACTACAGCTTGAGCACGTCTCTTTGATAGGGCTTGATTAGTGGCAGCCGATCCAGTATTGTCAGTATTTCCTTCCACTCTGAATCTAGCACCTGAGAACTGTTTGACTAGAGTTTTAAATTCTCTGTCTATAATGGTCTTTCCATTATTGTCAAGTGTAGCAGAGCCAGTAGGGAACTCAATTGTAACTGATTTATTACTAAACACGGGAGCAGTTTCAAGACCAGCCTTTTCTTCAAATTCAGGACCAGTCTCCGCGGCTTGATTACCGCTTGTGAGATCAGGTTTTTCAAGAAGCGCTTCAATAACGCTATCGTCGGATGCCTTTCTCCAAGAAACTGGATTGCGAACTAGCCCAAGACCGCTATAAGTTCTAGCCATCTTAGAATAAAGTTCATCACCCTTCATTCCGGTATATTCTGATCTTAGCCCAAAGAAGTTAGCTTCGTCTTCGAGGGTTACATAGTAAATATTCTTAGATCCCTCGACGGCAAATTCTTCATCGGTTCCATAGGCTTTAGCAAAATATCGTGCTGCCTGACGGACGGCGGACATGTCGGTATTCATCTTGACATTAGCAGACAAGAGAGCGCCGATAAGTTTTTCAAGATTTTCATGATTTGCATCAATGAAGGCTTGTTTTGCAATAAGTCCATCACAGATAATGCTAGAGGCCTGCTTGGTAGAAACCAGAACGTGTCCTATTCCTGCATTGACTAAGTCTTGGTCATCGGGCGAGAACACTACAGCAGCATCGCAAGCATTAGCTTTAAATGCAGCGGCAGCATCGAGGCCTGATCCAACTACCTTGATATTAACTTTATCCGGCTCAATAGAGGATTTAAGGTTAACTCTATCATATCCAATACCAGAAGTTTCAAGGGTATTCAGGAGTAAGGTATGGCTGGCGGTTCCTTCAGAACATGCAACAACCTTGCCGATAAGATCCGTAACCTTCTTAATATTCTTTCCGACAACAATTGCATCAGCTCCACGGGACCAGTTACTGAGATTGAATACTTTAGCATCAGTCATCTCAGAGCCTTCACCCATTTCGACGGGAATAGCATCAACGGTACAATATATAACGTCAATGTTTCCGTTCTTGAAAGCCATGCGGCCCGCCTGAAAATCGTCCTGAATGACAATCTTCATCTTGAGCCCGTACTCCTTGTAAAGGATACAGTCTTCGTTCGGCTCAAGACCATTATTGAGATACATGAAAGGAAGGAATCCAGCATAGGTGTTGGTTCCTACGGTGATGTAGTCAATCTTCTTGGTCTTGCTTCCGAAAAGGCCTCCAGACTGTTCTTTCTTCTCTCCACCATTTCCGTTGGTGGACGACTTTTCTGAGCCCTTAAAGACTCCAGCGGAATTGAGACCAAGCCCAATACCGGCGGCGAGAACTGCAATTCCTACAATTTTCACCCATGGTTTAACTTTTGCCATAATTGTTTTTGTTTATAAAGTTAGTCAAAATAACTTTTCTTTCCGCTCTTGTAGACTTCATCATTAGGAAGTCTTTGAACAAGTTGGGCCTCAGCCTCAGGATTAGGAAGAGCTTTCCAACGGTTCTCATTGAAAATTCCTTCCTGGTTATCATATTTCTGAAGAATAGCCGTAGCTTTCTCAGAGATAACCGCATTCTCCATATCTGCCTGACCAAGAAGACCATTAGTCTCGTCGATCATGTCTTCAATTTCGCCAAGATTGCTAGAGATTTCGTTTTCCATGATTTCAATGGCTGTTTCGAAATTTTCCATCATATCAGGGTCTCCATTGAGAGCAGACTTAATGGATCTGAATGCCTTTCCTTGTGCCTTAAGCTCTTCATACTCATCTTTGAAGAGTTTTACTTTCTCTTCATTGATGGTTACAGAGAATGTGGCGTATTGCTGAAGTTTGGTAAGAGCATCGAGCCATTTCTTAGATGTCTCAAGCCTTGCCGTTCGGTCTGTAACTGATTTTTCGTAAAGAACCAGTAGGCCTTCTTTCTGTTGGGCAAAAGCTGTCTGACCCCTCTGTCGGTATTGCTTAATCTCTAGGATAGTGTTATCCCGTTTATCCACAACCTCTTTAAGTTTTCTTTCGTTTTTCTTAATGAGACCGCGAACTTGATTAATATTTTCAGATACCTCTCGAATCCTCTTCTGAAGATCTCTAATATAGTCTTCAAGAATAGCTACGGGGTCAATTTTGATGAAGAACCCAGTGATTCTTCTCATAACAATGAAATACGCAATCTTAAACGTATTCCAGAACTTCTTAGACGTCAAGATGTACCCTAAGATTCCAATACCGAAGAGCATCAGAATCAGATAGAGAACATTTGACGCAAGTGAGATCATGATCGGCAGAAGGAGGTACAGGAGATAACCTATTCCTGCAATTCCCAGACCTGCCACGATCATTCCTAATTTACCTCCCGGCTTTTCCCAAGGAGATTTTTTCGATGAAAACTCAGTTCCCATCGGAATTAAACCGTTGTTGTTTTCCATATCTGTTAATCACTAAGATATTCATCAAGTTTTTTACGATCGCTGTCAAGAATTCCAATAAGATATTCAAGTGTCTTAAGGAAGTTCCTGCTCTTCTGATTGAGGGAGTCTTCACGTTCGGCTACAGTTCTCTTTCTCTGTTCAAGCTTCTCTCTTTCTAGATTAAGCTTTTCTTGCTGTTTGTTGAGTTCTTCCTCATCAGCCACGATTTTTTCCTTGGATGCAGTGACCTCAGATTGAATTCTTCTCTTAAGGTCTTCTTTTGCATCCTCACCTTCGGCCACCATTACTCTTTTGTAGTGGTCGATGGCCGAAAGAATACGAGCTTTATCAACTCCGGCCTGTGGGAAAAAGCGTTTAAGCATTACGAACGCCTGACGATATCTTTTTCTTTCATCAGGTTCGTTGGCCACGCTTTCTTCATCCATGGCCGCCTCTTTAAGCTCGAGATAGTCCGGCCCGGGGATGTCTTCTTGACCTAGCTTTTCTTCGAGCTTGTCAAGAATTTCCTCATCAATCACACCGTCCGACCCCATTGAACTAGGAGCTTCAGGTGTGCTTGGGGCCCTTCCTCCAGCCGATAGATGGAAACTTTGTCCTTCCTGAGTCGGCTGGGTTGTCGCTTTCTGTACTTTGCTAGTTTCGCCAGTTTCTTCTTCGAAAATAGCTTTCTTAAAAACGTCAATAAATTTTCCCATAATTGTTTTTGTTTAAATTCTTTCATTGATAAGGATTTAAAGAGTTGAGATTTTAGTCCCAACTCTCTATTTTTAAAGTTTCTCTATTCCTAGTTCTATAAATGCTTTTTTCAGCTCCTCGGCATCTCCCATGTGTTTTCCAAGATCATCAGAAATTTTGATACATGGACTCCAATTCTCTCTTTCGCTAATTCTACACTGGGAAAGTTTCATGACGATATTACTAGGCTTAACTCCAGGAACATCGGCAGTGAGATTTCCACCAATTCCGAAACTGGCCTTAATCCTAGCACCACAATATTGTTGAATTGCTAGTGCTTTCGGGAAATCAAGGGAGTTGGAGAATATCAGGGTCTTCTGGGTGGGGTCTATTCCAAGCTCATGATACCTCTTGATTGCTTCATCTGCCAGAGCATATTCATCACCCGAATCAATTCGAAGCGATGTGAATAGATGTGCATGTTTTCTTGAGAAGTTTCTGAAGAAAGCATTACAGGTAAAGGTATCAATTAGCATGGTACCAAGGTCAATTCCAAAGACATCTGACCACTGTTCCATGATTGTATAGTTTGCCATTCTATAACCATACCAACTTCCTGCTGCCATTATAAGTTCATGAGCAAGCGTTCCTGTAGGTTTCATATGATAAACATAAGCAAACCAGACATTAGAAGTTCCAACACAGTATTTAGCCTCTCTCTTACAGACATCCGTTACCTGAGCTTCCAAAGGACCGCTGAATCTTCGACGCATTCCAAAGAGAGAAAATTTCATTCCGTTGTCGTTAGAAAGTTTAATTTTTCTCTTCAGGGCGTCAGTAAACTTGTTAACATCTAGCTTTTCGATGTTTCCTTCAAGCTCATTCTTAATCTCAGAAACCATAGCTAGGATTGGAACTTCCCAGAACGTAATCTGATATAGATAACCAGAAGCTGAAATCTTAAGGTGGTTTTCAGAGTCCAGGCTTATAGACACGGCCGAGGAATCAAACTTAAAGCCACGATACCACTCCCAGAAAAATCTAGGGATATAGGGAATATTTTTTACCGCCCACTCAAATTCTTCGGCCGTCAATTCAAGCCTGGTAAATCTCTCTACCTCCTCTTTGAGTCTCTCTACAAACTTAGGCGTATATATAGAGTTATTTCTATCCGTAAAGACAAAAGTTCCTTCTGCTTCAGGATACTTCATCATATAGAAATAACTCATTGAAAACTTGTACAAATCGTTTTCTAATTTTGATCTAATAATTCCCATATTGTTATTCTTTTAAATTACATATATAAGGAAATAATAGAGACCGTTAAATTTCGATCTCTGATACAAGATTATTTCGTATTGTATTTATTAATTCCAGAAGACTCTTAAGACTTTTATCTGCCTCCTCCTTAGTTGGATATATCTTAGAGGCAATATACATAGCTCCTTCTGTTGGTTCAACACCAAAATAATATCCCACAACTTTATTATGATCAAAAAATGGAATAGGCGGAATTGTTTCCAAAGTCGCTATTTGCCTTGAAGGATTAGTGAGAGACTCTATATTTAATCTTTCATCATCTGGTAGCTTATTTATGTCCATATTAAAGACGTTCTTTACGACGTATTCTATAATATTCATAATAAGATTAGTCTCTGTTTTAAACTCTTTTTCTACAGCTCTTTTTTTAAAACTTCCTACTGTCGGTACTACTAAGGTTCGAACAGCATCGGTATATTTATTAAGATTTAGAGAATATACTTGAGTTATTCTACCTATTCTAAAAATATCTACTGGTCTATTATTTATTAAGATATACATATCATATTTAAGGATTTAGGAGAAAATAAAAAGGCAGGCCTCTTTCGAGAACCCGCCCTGGCAAAGTTTGTTGAGATGAAATCTTTATACTTTAGTAAGGATTTCAGCCCCCAGATGTTCTACAGCATCTGCAAATACTTGATTCATCGGACTATTTGGATCAATGGAGGCCATGCCTGGCTCAAAGAATACTAATTTATTCTTATAGTACTTTTCGCCGTCCCGAAGCATATCCATTACTGTATTAGCTACACAGACATCTTTAGCGAATCCACAAACTACGATTTTATCATAGTCTGAAAACACGTCTATATCAGCATATGGTCGATACCCTGGATGCCCAGGTGCCTCAGTGAAAAGGGAAAATGCTTCAAAACTGGGATTAAGTCCCTTTTGATAGAACTCAGCAAATTCTACAGGATTTGAGCCTAGTTCCCAATCATTAATAACCTGTATGAGTTGATCTGGTACAGACCACCCATTTGATCCTTCAAGACAGTGTTCGGGCCAGATAGTAACCTCTCCGCCGATTGATTCTAGATAGGTCTTTGTTGTCTCAATATACTCCTCTTTTAGCGGAACATATTTTCCGGACTTGATATCGTCTACTGTTATTTTAGTAAATGGGTTTGGAAGAGGAGACCAAAATCCAGGATTTGCAATATGGAATGCATGATGCGTATCCATAGTTACTGCAATTCCGGAGATCTCATCCCTATGGGCGCTAATATAATAGATTATATTCCTGATTGCATCAGTAGCGCCGGGGATGAACAGAGATCCGCAAGGATTTACAAAATCATTTTGAGGATCTATGATAAGCAGTAGTGTTCTCATCTTTGATTAAAATTTTAGGCTAGATTAATATCTAGCCTTGTTTTTTTTTTATTTCCAAACGACTTTGTCGCTGGCAACCTTTTCAGCCTGAGAAGTGAAGGCATTGAGAGTTCCCTGATAGTAGGAGATAATTCTCTCTACACGCGCCTTGATGTGCTTTGCGTGGCGCTGGAAAGCCTTCTGTTCAGCCCGGAATCTGGCGACTCTTTCCCCGAGATCCTGATCGAACTTCCCAGAAACGAAATCCTGCTCATCACATACGGCCTTGCCACATGTTTTGATCGAACATACTTCCGGGTACGGGAGGAAAGTCCCAGTCTCCCGGCTCTCTGCATCGATGAGTACGCCGTTAGGTAGTTTCTGTACCCAAGACTCTATGGTGCACTTCACGACTTTTCTCTTCTTTCCATCTTTCTTATCGGTGTAAGAATAGGTGGTGAAAGTAGGCTGACCAAACTTAATCTTTGGTTGATTTCTGTTGGTTTTGACTTTTAAGAAAGGATACTTTTTCATAATATAAACTTTTATCATATATAAGAATTTAAAGGGAAAGTAAAAAAGTCTAGGTACCTCCCGGCAACTAGACTTGGTCAATCGATGATGATGACGAACAATGATTATTTTCATATATAAGGATTTAGGAAGATAAAAAAAATAGGTTTTTTGGGCCAGCTGATTTCGTCAGATCTAAATTGATTTCATGCCGGCCCTTTTGTGTACTAAAACCTAAACCCATATATAAGGAATTAAGGTCTTCCTGGAGGAATAAAATTAAAAAACATAGAATTTTATCTATGTTTCTTAAAGTACTTAGAATAATCTCTGATAATCGGTTTTTGGGTAAAAAGTCTTGTTCTATACGCTATCATTGACCAAAAAACCAATGAAAACAGAAATAAGAAATTGTCCCAACCCGAATTAACTATAAATAAGGTTACCAATAAAAAAGTTAGGATAACCCAGATAATAAATCCAATAGTTTTTCCTTTCATCATGTTTAAGATTAAATTAAGTTCTAATTATAAGAGTTTAAGAACCTATAGAACGCAAAACCTTATATTTGATATGAAAATAATAGATAATAAGAAAGATTTTTATGATTATCTCGCCGGAATAAATGGCATAGATGAATACGTAACTTATGATAGAAGAAATTCCGTTGTAGCAAGAAAAGAGCTTGACGGATATCTTAAACCCTTCAATTCTCTCAAAAATGAACCTAGCCGAAATTACTACTTATATATTCAGGCAGGTGAAGATTATAAAAAGAGGTTCCTTGTCAATAGAGATTATGACGGTGATAATATAAAATTCACCGTTGAGGAATACGATGTAGATGGAGAATTGAAGAGTCAGAAGAAAAAGAGTTGGATGCCTTGGTGGGTTAGTGATCCTTATTATGGAGTTGATAAAGAACTAATATCTCCACAGGCACCTCTCGTCTTAGCCTATCGAGAAACTGGTTCACGATGGAATTCTTGGGATTATGTGAAGAACCCTATCCTGGCCGGCCTCCCACTCATCGGATTTCTCTCGGCTCAAGAAATATGGGATGGAATCTATAACTATCTCTTGAAAATGAAAGAGCCGATAATAACAGATTCAAGAACCGATGAAGAAAAGGCCGAGAGTCATGGGTTTGACAGGAAAACAAGTTTTAGAAAAGATAAAGAAGATGACAAAAGAAGAAAAGGCTAAGAAATTCAAACCTAAACCGTATATGCTACTTGAAAATGGCAATCCTGTTGGAACATACGAATCGCATAAAAAAGCTAAAGCAGCGAAACACAAAGCAATAGTTGAGGCTTATGAGGATATGCTTGACCTAGAATATACGATAGTACCGCTGTAAAAATAAAGAAGGAAACTAAATTCCTTCTTTTTATTCTATTACGACCCAATTTGCGTTATCTGGTGTTTCTATAGTTTCGTAATAGTCAATGTTTTTAATAATTCGGTACTTATTTCCGGGAATCTGTACAATCTTGGCTTCCTCTGTAAAAGTACCTAATGCATCTTCTCCTAGTTCTCTAAAACATCGAAGAAGAAGCGGATCATGTCGGGCTATTTCTGGTGTCCCTCCAAAAACTTTGCCTTCCCATCCATTGTCTCTAAGCCATTGTACGGCTTCTCTAGACAGACTAAAAACTCCTCTTACAATTAAAATTTCATTCATAACATATATAAGGAAAATAGATAGTCTCTAGTCGCAAAACTAAAAACTATCTATTTCCAATTAATTCACATTTATGTAAGTCAAATTCATATATAAGGAAATAAAGGGGAGTGTTTTAATTCTTCCCTTCTTCCCTTTGTATCGTCGCCTTAATGGTGTGGTATACAGCCATTCCGACTAGATACATGATGAGCAGGAGGCCTAAGCTTCCTGAAACCATCATAATTAATTCTTCAAATTTGTTCATAAGTTTATTGGTTTTAGTTAAACAAAGTAGGAGACAGCGCCCCTACATATATAAGGAATTAAGGGCGTGAAAAAAAACACAGGGACTATTTGTTGTTTTCCCTGTGTTGTTTAACCTCAATCTCGCGAGCCTTCTTCATGAAATGGCCCATTCCTGCCATCAGTGCGATTCCAGCGATGGCGAAGCCGGTGCAGACCAAGATTGCATAGCCTGCATAAATAATAAACTCTAACATATCTGTATTATTAATAAAAAATGTAGATCAACCTTTAAATATTCTTTAGGTATTTCTCTACATATATAAGGCTTTGAGGGGATATAGGAGGGAATAAAAAAAAGGAAACTACGAGGCCCTTAAATTCTTATAAATGGAATTGAGATGTGGTGTAATGGCAGCACCAGGGATTTTGGTTCCCTTAGTCAGCGTTCGAATCGCTGCATCTCAACAAAAAGAGGGAAAATGAAAAACCCTCAAATTCTTATATATGAGTATGACTTGGGCCATGACATTTAGGCGAATACATGTATTGGTTTCTGAGCAGGAAAACTTATCAAAATCACGCGACGTTCGATTTGGTTTACGGGCGATATATGGAAATCTTCAGCCTCTCTTGACCAAATCACCTGCAAATCCCGTTTCGCCAGGTACCCCCAAAAACAGGAGCAGGTCGTGGCCCTCATACTCTTTTAGAAAATCAATTAATTTCAACACGTATTTAAAGAGTGAACTTGGGCTGGCCCAACCTTAAACATGCTATGAACTAGTTATGTCGGAGACCAACTCCTAGCCAGCCCATTCGCTCTGCTTTTTCGAGACATTAAAATTCATATATTATATACATTATGAATCCTTCTGACATATGTAATATATTTCAGAATATTAGAACCGAGAGGAGATATCTTCGGGAGAAAGTAGGTCGTTATTATAGGGCTGAAGTTCTGGTTCATAAGGTGCATTTTAAATTAACTATTTTCTAGACAAACAAAAAACCATAATAAATTAGATTTTCGCTTAATTATTATGGACTAGGCTTAAGAGGGACAAACCGGAGTGTACTTTAGAACGACTAAGAAATAAACTGGTAATTGAATGCTTAATTCATTGTATTTAAAGTTTGTTATGTTTGTGTATTTATTATGGCAAAATTTAGTTCTATACACAGTATACTCAATATTCCGTTTGAATCGGAAGCTTAATAATTAGGCGACGTTTATTTTATTTTTTTTTCACCCCTTATTTCCTTATCGATGATGAAAAAGTTTATATTAGCTTGTATTACATTAGTGATATCTTTCGCAGGATACGCTCAAAGAGATGGAATTACTAGAAGATGGACTATAGAAGAACTTATAATAGAAGCTGATAAATTACAATGGAATTCTGAGAACGAGGTTTGTTTCTGGGGCGAATATAGAAAAATGACATATACTACATTAGACTCCATATATGTAAATAATGTTATTTTTAAGAAATCTTTTTGTACTTGTGTAGAAGCTAAAAAAGATTATAAGAGACTCAGAGATAAGATGTTATTATTACCTTGGGCTTCAGAATCTTGGAGAGTTGATAGATGGACTATGGTGATCTATTTTAAAAATTACGGAGTATACTTAAATAGAGCTGATACCGAGGTAGAAATTCAATTCTTGCCATTTTTTGGAGATTAAAAAAAAGAGGAAACTAATCCTCTTTTATTTTTCTAAGTCTTTTTGCTACTTGATATATTTCTAGAAAAAATTCTTCAACCCTTTCTAAAGTTTTCTCTTCATTTTGCCATCCAACGGTATTTACATTAAAAGTAGACCCTTCAAAATCACCATTAAACTCACAATCAAATACAAAATCAACTTTCATTTTAATATCATAGTTCCTGAAGTCATAAATAATTGCATTTATGTAAATTTCTTCAGCATTTTCAGCTATTATGATTTTCTTTTGAAAAAACTTTTGGGCTCCTACAAATCCAGAATACCTAGGAATAGGGTATTCTACATATCCTCTGTCAATTAAATTTTGTAAAGTTATCATTTCATATATAAGGAATTCTCATTTTCTTATATATGTATGAAAGATAATAATAAAAGATTAAAAATAGTCCGCCGTGGTGGCGGACTGATTGAAACAAATTCATCATCTTCGCATGCTGTGTCAATATGTATGGATGCGAAGACTAATCTAAAGCCCGGTGATCCAGATTTTGATTTGGATATTAAAGATGGTGTTTTATTTATTCCAAAACGAGAAGAAGGAGAGTTTGGTTGGCAATGGGAAAAGTCTAATTCCTGTCTAACAAAACTTCAGTATGTCTGTGGATTTTTCTTTAATCAGTATCAAAAACCAGAAGTTCAAAAAAGTCAAAAGAAGCTGGAAAAAATACTAAAGAAAATTTTTGGGGTTAATAAAGTAGTATTTGAATGGGTTGAAGAATATGTAAAAAACCCTAAGGCAGAATATTTTAACTGTCCTGATATAAACCATAACTCCTATTCTGAAATGAAAATAGAGATTCTGGAAAATGAGGATACTATTCGAAATTTTATTCTAAATCCAAAATCTTGGTGGTATGGGGGTAATGATAATTCTGACGCTCCCTCTGGATTTTATTCAGAAACTAAGATAACAGAGGACACAAAAGTTATTGTAGACCCTGAAACTATTTTAACAGTAGATTTTGGAGAAGAGCTAGGAAAAATAGATTTTCCTTTAGTTTATCCTTCAGAAGAGGGTTTACTGGAGTCGGTAAAATTCACTGAGGGAAATGAGTTTATAGATAACATTTCTTGGTCAACCATAAAAGGAAAGTTTGTTCTTAATAATACTGAACAAATAAGCGCCTCTAATAGATTAAATTTATATGAGGACATAATAATAGATAATAAACTATATCTCGCTTTTTATGGTGACTCTGTTATAAATACTTTTTTAAAAGAGCAAAAAATTAATCCCTTCATGTCAGATGCCGAAAGGATAAAAAATATAATTTCTACTGCTTCAGATAAAGTTGTAGAAGGAAAGGATTATGTATTCGCTCCGGCTAGATTATGGACTAAGGAGTTTGGAGTTTTATTTGATTTTTAAATGGAAAGTTTATATCATTATTGCTATAAAAACGGCAATTATATAGTACATAAAAGAGGAAATTTGTTAACAAAGAGGGCATGTCGGTTTGGAGAGGACCTAGTGGCTTCTTTTCCAGATTCTATAGATTTAAAAATATCTAATAAGTGTTCTTGGGGCTGTCCGTATTGTCACGAATCTAGTTTTTCTGGGGGAAAAATAATGGACTTAGGAAAGACAATGTCGGTTCTTTCTCAACTTCCAGACCTTCCAATAGAAATTGCAATAGGTGGTGGAAATGTATTAGAGTCCCCAAAAGAAACTATTGAGCTGATCAACTGGCTTAATAATAGAGGTAACCTAACTAGAATAACTATAAACGCAAAAGATCTTCAGATTAAAACCGAAGATAAAATAAATATCTTTGATAAAGTTGGAGGTATTGGGGTTAGTCTAGATGGTCTTCCGTCTAACTCCTCTGACTTAATCGTTGACGAGTTTTCAGGTATTCCAAGCATCAAGAAAACCCTATTCTCTAAGATTTATTCTAGTGATTATTGGTTTGGATCTAGAATTAATATAGTTATACATATAATTGCTGGTATCTTTCCCATTGATCAACTTGAGGATCTATTTGAGTATGCAGATGCCCCAGTATTAATCCTTGGGTATAAACAGTGGGGTAGAGCCAAAAATACAGAACTTCCAAAAGATATTGAAGAATTTAGCTATATAGTTAAGCAACAAATCTATAAACAGAGGTTACAAGACTATGAGGATTTTTCTAGAAATAGAACTATAGGATTCGATAATCTAGCATTAGAGCAGCTTGATATACGGAGCGCTTTAACAGATTCAGAATGGAATTCCATATATATGGGAGAAGAAGGGAGTCATTCAATGTATATTGATGCAGTTGAAGGAAAGTTTGCTAGAACATCTAGATCCCCAGAAAGAGTTTCGTGGGATAGTATAAGTTTATTAGATTATTTTAGAAGTCTATGATAAAACCAATAACAAAAGACTATTTTTATAAACTAGTCGGAGAAGAAAATGATGGGTTTATTACAAAATCAGTAGATCTAAAAAATGTATCTAGTGAAGAGTATAGAAAGATCGGTGATAAAGACAAAGAATTTTCTTTCGCATCGTTAGATCTCTACTTGTATTTTGAAAAACCTGGCGATGGTGCTTTTGTATATCTCTACGATCTCAGAAGAGCCATAGTTCCAAAGGTATATGAGTCTATAAGAATAGACGAGAATGAAGAAGTTGATTTCTCAGATTGGAAACTAGAAACTGTGTCGTTAATTCCTAATAAAATATATACGATAAATTGTTTATCGTATACATCAGGATATCATGATTATTTATATAGTTGTGAAAGCAAAATGATGCGATTAAAAGAAGGGGACTTTATAATTAAAAATGATAGAATAGGATTTGCTACAGAACCGATAACAGTGAGAAAAATTACAACCTGGCATACAGATGTTTTTATAGGCTATCCGGAAAAATTAAAGATTCCCCACGATATGACAGTATTATCAAAAAAAGATAAAATATTAAAGAATATGTTATTATGGACTCAGAGCTAGCAATTAAAACTATTATATCCAATGTTAATCGAACTCTTAAAAGTTATGAAAAAGGGTATTGTAGTGTTAAGAGAACTCCTGAGACTTATCAAGAACGTTGTGAGTCCTTTGAAGAATTTATTGAGAGACGATTTAATTTCGAAGCATCAAAAATTCCAGAGCTTAATGACGTAGTGATGAGAACAGAAGGAAAGTTGTTTTGTTGTACTGAAATTGAAGAGCCTGATGAAAAAAAGAGAAAGTTTAAATCAGCTACAATTAAAATAAACTATAACGATTTGCTCTTAGATGAGGATGAAATCCTTAAAGATGAGGTCACCAAAATAATAGAGTTTCTTGGAGGTGACCGGATACAATTTAATAGTGTTAGAAAGAAAATAAAATTAACAATAGATAACGATGATAGTTAATGATTGGAGACTTACGCCTGGTTTTTTAGCTTTTGTAGATGTAGTGGACGGTGAAAAGCGCGTTTATCTGGCCTCTAAAGATAAAAAGGCAGATAAAAATGTTGTAATGAAGCTTATTCAAGATAGACCGTTCACGGAAATAGATGCAGATTTGAATGAATTAGAACTAGAATTTAGGAGACTTAATAAAGAGTGGATAACCTCTTCTGTTGGGGTATTCATTAGAAATCCTGAAATTTTCTCAGATGATTCTTGGTATAGGGTGATGAACTTTTATGATGAACATTTGGCCAATATATTCTTATCCCTTGATTCTAAGAAAGGAACATTTGAAGGAAAAGTATTTGAGGCTATATTTTCAGAAACTTCACCAAGTACAGTATCCTTTGTTTGTTTAGAGATGCCAGAATATATGACATACTTTGAAGAAATGAAGAGAAGAATTAATTGTGAGACAAATAAGAAAACCAAGAAATGGGTTGCTGGACATAGATATGATACAATCAAAGAAACCTATTTCTTATTGGGAACATTTGCATCTAGAAAAGAATCATTGACCAATTCTGAATTTAAGCAAAATTTAGAAATGGCAAATGCATATCTATATATTAATACAGTTAAAAGTACCGATAAAAGCATTTCTGATATTTTCAAGACTAGAGTTTTCGGAGACGGTCCAGAAGATATAAAGGTTATGTTTACACTTCCAAGCGCAGTGGAATCTGGGGAAGCACTAGTAAACGACTTTGTAGATGAGGAAATTCAGAACTACTGGGATGTAATGTTAGACAATGCAGTTGAAGCGTGTAAGATTAATAGATCAAAAGATTATATTGGATATCACAATACTTATAAAATTTTTGAAATTTTTAGCTACTTCTCTAGTTGGGCAAAATTAGATTATCCAAAAGAGATAGTTAATAAATTCAAATGTATCTTAGCTGATCTAGCTTTTGATACTATGGTTGAGTGGTATGGAATCCAAAGATCAGACAATAATCTAAACATATTAAGTACAAAGAGCAAAGAGGATAATATAAAGGCCCTTGAGAGAAATATTTATAACTTAACAAGAGATGTAAATATATCAAAAAGTGCCTATTACCCAGCCCTTCTAAAGTGCATGGGAATTGTGATGAGTGATATCTTAACCGACGTTTTTCTTGATTGGAATGAAAGCAACTTCTGTGATAGTTTTGATGACTATATAAAGTATAGCTTCTACTTTAACAAGAGAAATAGTGATCTTGGTTTAATATCTCGTCAAAGAGTTAAAACAACTTCGTATAGCATTGATGTAGTAACTGTAGAGTCCATTGTAGGTCCCGGCCTTCTTAAGGATACCATTATAAATTTAGTAAATTATGCAAGGGACAATCACGGATCTGGAGTTTCAAAATATGCTATATATAATGTAGGAACTAAAAAAGCTCCTAAAGAATATATATCATGTGAGATTACCCTTGATGATATACTATCTTTCGTAAAAGATTCTAGAACTGATAAGCTTGAATCCGAAATTATCAGCAAAAAATTTACACGGATTACCGTGCAGGCAGATAAAGACATAGTGCTTGGATAAAGGATGAGTAAACAACAGACTATAGATCTTTTTGGGATAGTAACACAAGAATTAGGTAACTCCCTCTTTAGGGTCAGTTTAGATGATCCACCACAAGAGGTAGTCTGTACCATCTCTGGAAAAATACGAAAAAACTTCATACGTATTATGGCTGGAGATAGGGTAAAACTTGAAATGAGTCCATATGATCTTACGAGAGGAAGAATTGTAACTCGTATTGACCCTGTAAGAAAAATAGATAATACTGAAGAAGAAAGTACTAAGAAGTCTAATAAAAATGGAAAGAGAAAATAGTACGCTTATTGGGAATTATTACCCATTCTTTACTACAAATAATAGCTTAGGAGATTCCGGGTTTATTTATCAAGTAGCATCTCCAAGCTATAACAAGAAGACTCTGAAACCTTACATAACAATTACTAAGGTTACAGAAAAGACCGAAAGAAAAGTAGAAAGTGATGAAACTGATATCATTTATTCTACTTTCCCTGAAGAGTTCAAGGACAGTCTAAAAAATGAAAAAGGCGTCATTGAAAGAAAGAAGATTAACTGGGAAGAGCAAGTAAGAAGACTTATAGGCATTCCAGCTACAAAAGTGATTTCTCCTGAAAAACAAGGAGACTTCCCTATGTTTGAACTAAATACATCTGATAATTCTGCTCAGATTAACTTGATTACAAACTTAAGAAATAATCTTAGGTGGAAGACACAAAGAGTCGGAAAAGGACAGAAGATTGATGTTCTCTGGACTAAAACGCAGTTTGCGGTTTTTGAAATCGACGGAGATAATGATAACTTCTGGCTGAAACCTGTCGGACTCTATAAGAATAATGATGTTGCACTAGTTCATAATCTTCTTTCAGGAGAGCTGCCTGGATTTACAAATGAGAAATTCCCAAGAAAAATTGGAATTTTCTTAAATAATATCAAGCAGCTTGAGGTTAAGAGCTTCGAAAGAGACACCATTGAGAGGGGATAACCCTCTCTTTTTTATTGCTGAAATACACGTTTTTGCGTCTATGAGAAAATCAAAGCCATATTAATAGAATGCACACAAATAAATTAAATATATGAAAGTAATAAAACCGAGTGTAGATATCCTAGATCAACAGGGTCCTGGTATCGCTGGAATGTTAAAGCACATAGAAAAATGTGGAAGAATTAGTTATCTTAGCTTTGACCGGATAACAGAAGATTCTCATGAAAAATTTGTAGATATGCTCATCAGGATTGGTCACTGGTCTTGTCTTAGTTGTGGAACGGTATATCTTAATGTTCCAAGATATGACCTAGACTTGATTGAGAAACTAATGGGTATAGATACACTGAGAAAATATGGTCCTTTTATTCGGTGGAGCGAGACGGCCGATGGAGATTTTCATGTAACGACCGACTACAGGATTTGTCTTAAATTGGGAATCGGTCGGGATATAATAGAAAGATATTGGAGAGAACCAACGGCCGATTTTTACCACCGAAGAACATCTCACTGGGTTTGTTCTAGGGCATGTTCTCATCAGGTGGTTCGTCATAGGGCTTTTTGCTTTAATCAAGAATCACAAAGACATTTGAATTATAAAGAAGGCCTCACATTTATCCTTCCTCAATGGGCTTATACGATTAGAGAAAAAATAGCTTCTACTTGTAAATGGCCAGAGACAGAACCAAGAACGTGGATATTAGAAGAAGATGGTGAGGAACTGTGGGGAACGTTGATTTGTGAGGATAGAACTGCTGCCGGACGTGATGAACGCTGGAGACAAGCAGAAGACGAATATAAGTTTGAGGTTACTACTGAAGAATCTACTAGACTCAGGCCAGAAGATGCAAGAGGCGGTCTTCCTGAGGACTGTAAGACTGAGTTTTATATGGTAGGATTCGTTGAGGATTATTTTAGAGAGCCAGAAGAAGGCTCGACAGAGAAAGAAGGGTTCTTCTATCTAAGAACTGATAAAGCAGCTCAAGCAGAAGTTAGAACCTTAGCGTCTAGCCTTAGAGATTTATATATTGAGGAGGGCTTTGACAAACTTAAATAATATGAAAGAAGAAAATTTTGAATCATTATCAAGACTTAGAGAGAAGATAACTTTAGGTCCTGTCAATGAACTAATGAGGATCTTACTTGAATATTATCCTAAGGGTACAAAACTAATTATTACAAAAGACTATTGGAATATAGTAGATAACGATGAAATGTCTTAATGATTCTGAAGAACTTGGAAGAGAAATAAAACAAAGACACTTTGTGGGATATCAAGAGTTTACAGAAATAAAACTAACTCTAGAACCAGACGAAGAAGGCTTTTGTTATAGATGTAATTCCCCTCTTCAACCATTAACATATCTAGATCCAAATTTCTATTATTGTCCATGTTGGGATTGTGCTCCTAAAAAGAAATCGGAACGAGAAGCATTAACTGGGGGTATCATAAGAAACATAAAAAATTTCTATTCTAAACTTCCGGGAGATCGATATTATCAACTGTTTCTTGTAGATGACATTTATTTTAGAACTACATTTCCGCATGACTATAATGTTTTTAAGAGAGTGGTTAATTCTCTCGATCCACCGGGAAGAAATGATATTTGGTTCTTAGATTGGGTTCCAGGATATCCAAAGATTATATCTATGGAAAATTTAAGAGGAATAAAGATAGTTAATCTGACTAGTCTCTATTCAGGAATATCTCTTGAAAAAGATAAAACAATAGTAGGAGATTATGAGATTAGATATCCAGAAACTGTTTCTTTTGATAATAAACACCATAGCAGATATTCTTTGCTAAATCCAAGGGGAGATAGAAAAAGTAAAAGGCTAAAGCTTGGAGATCAATGCATAAAGCTGTTTAATACTGAATACGATAATGTAAAATCTCTATTTAAATTATATAAAAATGGAGAAGAATTCCCTATAAGAAACTTAACATATCAAGACTATGTTATTATAAAACTTGGGATAATGAGAAATAAGTCATTTACTAAATTGATATTTGATGTAGTCTTAGAGATATCAAAATATATAAAGACACTTAGAGATACTGTGTTTCTAAAAAACACTGTTCTTTTAGATCCAGACAAGGGAAATACAGGACTTAATCTTTTATGGTCGCCAATTTCAGAATATAGAACTGATGATTTTATTAATGTTTCAATTATATGAGTAAGTTTAAAATAGAGGGAGTAGGACTAGATCTTACGACATTAGATTATTCGCCGTCGGAAGACAATGAGTTTGGATATCTTTGCACTTCAATAACAGCAAATAATGAAGATGCAATTAGAGAGTATGTTAAAGAATGTTCAGGGTCTCCGCTAGTAACTAAAATTGACTTTATTGATCGAGCATCTGAAGCAGTTGGTCTTCATCTGGATCAACTAGAGAGAAGTATGGTGGATCTTCTTCTAGTTGACGCAAAATGTGATTTTATAAAGTATGCCGACGAACTTTCTTTCTTAGTAGATAGGAAGTATGTTGATGTAATTGGAGTCTATAATCTAGAGTCAGTCGAAAGAGCTAAAGAAATAAAAACAGTGCTCCCGAATCTTAAGTATATAGGAATGGAGCTCTGCCCTTTGAATTTTAATTATGAAATTATTTCTTGGGCTCGAGAGAATGATATTAGTATTGTTGGCTTTAATCCTTTTGGTGGACATATTTCAGCACAAGGAATAATAGACAGCTTTACTGTTCCGTATCTTCTAGAATTTTTCTCGTCCTATATAACTCTTGGATTTCTTTCTAGTCGTGATATTTTCGCAGCTAGACAGGATAAAGATTATATGGAAAGTCTTATTGGAAAAGAAATCAGAGATTCGAAGATATATAATCTTGATAAGTCGGTATCTAAATTATTTAAACCGATTAAAAAAGCTATTGGCGTATCGATATCCCTAGATGTTAATCATACTCTTCCTCTTGGACTTGTCGATGCTTTGTATGACCCAAGTGAGCTAGTGATACAGCTAGGGAAGGCGCTGGAAAACACCAAAGATTTTGATGTTGAGGTTGGTGGAGTTGAAGATGAAGTTTATAAATACTATGAAGACTTCGTTGTCCCTGAAGATACTGAATCAGATCTTGTAATTCTAGCAATGTTTAGGCCTCACGTAGTAAACCTAGTAAAATCTTTTTATACGGAAGAAAACGGATGGGAGGTTAGATGTTCTAGAGCAGGTGAGAAATTATTTGTTATTACTGCGCTGAAGCCACATTTCTGGGGCCGTGGATTTTTCAAAAGGCTTGTTGGAGCTGATATTAAGAACTATATGCTTTACATTAATAATAAATCTCTTGAATTTTGTGAACTTCAGGGAAAAATAGAGCCTACTGAGTTGAATTCAGAAATTCAGCCCGAAATAGTAGAATCTGCTGAACCGAAGGCCCAAGATTCTTAATAATGAGACTCTCAGATTTCTGAGAGAAATTTGCGAAAATACTTAAATTTAAAACGTTTCGAATATGAGAATTTATAATGGAACCGATTCACAAGTAAGTTTACCCTACGCAGGAAAAGAAAGAATTAGTATTGAGCCTAGATCCGTTTCTGGAAATTTGGGAATTACTAATGATTTAATCAGTTTAATTGTAACTTCATTTACGACAGACGAATTAGCAATTATTGTAGCAGGACCATACGAACTCTCTATGACTTCGTCTAATCCTGTAGCAGTTAATTATGTAGTTCAGTCTCTCGACGAAGCAATTGAAAGGTTCGCTCCGAAAGAGAAGCCGACGGCTGTCGAGGAAGTAAAGAAAGAAGAAGATCCAGAAGTAGAGGAACGAAAAGAAGAGGCGGAAGTCGAAGAACTTCCCAAAAAGCGCACCGTACGTCTTAAGAAGGCAGAGGGTAGCGAAGAATAATAAATTTAAATGAGAGTCTCTTGGAATTAATCTGAGAGACTCTTTTTAATCTAAAAAATTATGGTTGATTACAAGGAAATAACTACTAAAAAAGGAAAGAAAGTAGTATTTTGTAATATGGAGGATCTTCTTATGGATATCTATGGTGTTGGAACTATGGATCAAGTAAGAACATTCCTTAATGAGTCGACCGGAGAATATATATGTCACTGCCCGTTTTGTAAAGCAGAAGGACATACAAAGCACAAATTATATATTAAAGAGGATCTTTCAGAAGGACATTGTTTTGTCTGTACAAGGGCTTTCATTAATATAAACAATAATGTTGATGTATCATTTAAGGTACCAGATTTCGGAAACTATTTTGGATGGAAAGGATTTAGCCTAGTTCCTTTGACTGATCCGACTTGGTCTTTAGATAAGTTTAAGTATGAATTTGATGACTATTCGGAAAAAGGAGTACAGTATCTTATCGGAAGACACGGATTTATGAAAGAACTATATAAAGCTTTGGATTTCAAATTTTGGGAGGATAATGTAGTTATGCCGTTTAAATATAAAGGTGAGATTTTCTATTATCAGATTAGATTTACTGGAAATAGTCCGATACGATATTTCTTCCCGCCGATATCTGCAAAGCCTCCTTATGTGATAGATCACAATGTACAACCTAGCGGAAATAAGATAATAATTTCAGAAGGAGTCTTTGATGCGATAGCTGATTTGATAATGTTTCCTGATTATATACCATTTGCCGTCTTAGGTTCAAGTATATCAGATTATCAGCTAGAATTTCTTAGAGAGTATGTTCCGTCGGAGATACTAATCTATATGGACGAAACAAAGATATCAAAGAAAATAGCTGATAGAGTTAAAAGCACAATAGATTACTGTCCTATTCATATAATCCCCTCTGACGGAGAAGATCCCGAGGAGAATCTAAAAAAGAGATTAAAGAATGGGTGGAATCTACAATGGGAGAGAAAAGATGACGAGAGAAGAGATTCAGGATTTGAAATATGGAACCCCAGTACAAGTCGGTTTGGATTTTAAAGGACTGGTCTGGAAAGTAGAGCTTGTTGTAAAGGCTACAATGGGAGAGATTTGGAGAGTTTGGTTTATAGATCAATATCCTGTTAGAACTATTGAAGCTAATATAAGTCAAATTAAAATTATTGAAGATGATCCACATTTACATAGACAGGTCGGTTGGGAAAATTGTGATTGAAACAGACGACAGTAGTGTAGGATATCTTTTAGAATCAACAAAAAGGGACACTGGATATATACCTTGGAAGAAGCAGTGGGGAACTATAACTACCACCACAAGATTATATGATGGTAGAAAACCTAAGGCTGATTCTAGAGGTATATATACATTTAAGCTAGGTCTTGGATTTGCAGCATATATTCTTAATGTTTTTAAAACTTATATATCAGTTGCAGATTATAACGACATTCTTAGCGCGATAATGTCTGAATCTTATCGTGATATCCCATTTCCAAATCTTCGAGATTATCAAAACGAAGATGCCTTACACCTCTTAAAGTATAAGGTAGGTTTGTTTAGTTGCTATACTAGTTACGGTAAAATAACTTGCCGGTTCGGACAAAAACGGTGAAGGGTGTGATTCCTAATACCGTGCTAACTACAAGGATATCGAAAGGCTTTGTAGTAGTGTAGAGCATAGAGATTGAATAAATATAACATCTCCACGAGTGCCCGACATAGAAATATGAAAATATATGCCGAACTATTAGGAAAAAGAACTAATAGAACATAGAGATAAAAAGCTTTATGGATAACAGAATTGAAAACTGAAATGATAGCAACTTTAGCAAATTACTTTTATGGAATTGGAAAAACAGTGCTCTTAGTAACCCCACAGCAAAAACCAAGGCAAGAACTTGAGAAAAGACTTAAAGAGAGATTCGGAATTGAGCTTCCTACAAAAGATGGAAGACTTCAAAGTATAATAACTTCCGGCCTACTTAATCGAAAAGATGTAAGAGAAACCTCAAGTCTTAAAAATCTTGAAGCATATTGGGCAAGTGTAGATGTTCTGATGGTAGATGAAGTAGAATATACAATTAATGATTCTGGGATGTTCTTGTATGATAGAATTACCCATGCAGATCATTTTTATGGATTCTCAGGAACAGCGGATAAAGCAAAAGGCGAATTAATAACTTTTGTGAATGGCTTAGATGATGTTATAATTCGAAATAAAGACTTAGTCAAATATTTCGGTCCGTCACTAGTCTATAGGATGCCACTGACTTTGAAGATTGATAATATTCGTGTCAAAACAAATGCACTCAATCAGGTTAAATTTCAGCCTGATGATTTTGCTGAAGGAGGTAATAATTATTTAAATGCGATGACTAGAATATTCACAACTCCAGAGGTATGTCAGGTTATAGTTAAACTCGGTAAAAAATATCCGATGATGTATCTCCCGATGAATAATCTAGAAAAAATTATATCAGAGTGGATAAATAATTGGTTTATGGGTGTCTTCCGGATTCTTCTGATTTGTGGTGAGGGTTATATTTATTATGATCTCCAAGGAAACAGAACTAATCTTAAAACACTAGAAAAGGCTTGTGAATATGTGAGAAATGGGCTGGTTGATATAATACCATCTACCTCGGCCGGATTTAGAGCGCTTGACTTGCCAGGACTTGAAACAACATTTTTAGCGCAAGGAAAAGCGGCCGGAGTTGTTCTTCAAAGTGTAGGTAGAACAGCCCGAGGAGCACATATGAATCTTATAAGCCTAGAACCACATCCAAAGAAAAAGATACCTGTATATTCAAAGGGTATGGAAAATAGAGACGAACTGATTCACACTTACTATAAGTATTGTGATATTACGGACAGTGAGATTTTTGAAGTAAATTTATAATGGAAAACTTACAAATGTTGTTTAGTCTGTTAAATCAATTTATATTTAATCAGGCTAAGCAAAACATAGAAAATATTGAATATTATTTTGATACTAACCCAAGTACTTCCGGAAATCCACTAGTAAAAGAAATACTTTATGCAATTAGGAATTATAATCTTGATGCAATAGGTCAACCATTATTTGAATCTATCTTAGCGAAGTGTTCTAAGACTCCGCAGGAAAGTAAACAAATAATGGATGAAATTATTAAGTGGAAATCATATACAAAAGAACAAGTACAACCAGCTGCCGACTATCTTAATAATATATGTGCAGCGGCCATTATACGAAAAGCAGGACAGTTCTATAATCAATCTCCGGCTGAATATCTTAAGTATCTGAAGAATGTAGATTATGTTTCTACAAATGTTGATATCTTTGGTTCAACTGGTTTTTCTAAAATTGATATAAATTCGATTGTAGCAGAGTCGGCGGATTCGTATATTCCAAGTCGATATGAATGGATAAACCAAAGTTTTGATCCGAATCCAGGATATCCGAAAGGAATGATGGCAATTGTATGTGCAGCTCCAGGAACGGGAAAGAGTTTGTGGTTAATGAGTGAGGCGCTTTATTTCGCAACTCATGGATATAAAACTCTATATGTAGCTCTTGGTGACCTAAATATGAAAGACTTTATAGTACGAACTGGAGCTATGTATGGCGGAATATCTTTTGCAGATACCCAAAGAAATATAGGATCTATATATAATAGCATGTGTCAGATCTTAGGAGACAATCTAGAAATCTCAATTAATGCTGCCGGAAAGGTCAGTGCGGATGAGATAGTTGAGTTTGTAAAATCGAGAGGCACTTTTTATGATGTTGTTATTATTGACTATGATTCTAACTCAAAGGGTGTAGGTGAAGGGGATTCTATGTACAATGAGTTTGGAAAATTATATGAAACGATAAATGAGCTTGTACTTCTTGGAAAGCTTGTATTTATAGCTTCTCAGCCAAAAATCTCAGCTTGGCAAAATAGTGTTCTTGAAATGTCAGATATTGGTGAATCATCAAGAAAACAACATACGGCTGATATGATAATTGGTATAGGCAGAGAAGAAAAATGCCCCAATCATCTCCATACAATTAAAATTAGTAAGAATCGTCGTGGTGAAGAAGGAGCTAAAGAGTATACAATAAGACTAAATAATGGTAGGTGGAAATCTCTACCAAAAGGATTGTATGATAGGCTGAAGATGGAGACTGAAAAGAAAATGTATACTGAATTTGAGATTGACTCTATGATAGGGGAATATAATGCTCAAACTCATAATATACAGTCTGGAATGATGCAGAAACAGCAGACTCAAAGGCCCGGAATTAATCCGTTTATAAATCCATAATACAATGAAAGAACTTAATGTCTTGATAACACTAAAATCTAAGTTTGTTTCAGTTAATTCTCTTTATAATGCTAGGGTTATCTATAAAGGAGGTAAACCGATTGCAACTATATATAAGAACCCAGAAGCAAATAGAGTGGAGTCTGAAGTAAGATGTCAGCTCTTTGCGGTCGATTTTAGTGATTATCTCGACTGGCTTAGGACAACTAAACAATTTGAGCTACATCTCAGATTCATCCTAAAGAAAAATGCATCACACAAAGACTCCAGTAATCTCATTAAAAATCTTGAGGACATCTGGACTAGGTTTGTTGTAAATGACCTTGGAATTACTGAATATGATGATAGTATGCATATTAAAGTTACTGCTGAGAAATCTATTATCCCAGGAGCTTCTAGTGAATATGCAATCTTGACGCTCAGAGAATCTAGGGCAAACATAAGATACGACATAGATCCTAAGCCAGAAAAGGTTTGGATATCGGGCTGGACAGGAGAAGAGATAACCGCCTTCCTTCCGCCGCTTCCAAAGAGACTCAAGAAAAAAGAAAAATACTTGGTCTCGGCGGAACATGAAGAGGCGGATACAAAAGTTTATATTCTTCAGCCCGAGGAATTCAAACCATATCCATCATACATGATTGCAGAAATATACGGAGATATAATCGAGTCTTTATATCTTGGTTATGGCTTTATTTTCATAGGATATCAAGAAGAGGGCTGGACTAAGGAAGAAAAAGAAGGACTTGACTGGCTTAAAGGAAAGGTGGATGAAATTAAGGACGGAAGAATAAAGATGGAACCTATAAAATCAAAGGAGGATATATTAGGATGGATGTAATATGGGAGGCAAAAGAAAACCTAAGAGAGCTAATTTTAGATAAAGTTCGTGAGTTCTTAGAGAAGCAAGAAGAGAAGTACTTTGATGGCTTCTTTATAGATTCAGACGATAATCTTGTATGGCTTGATGACTGCTATAATCCGGAATGTGATAATCCTAGAGAACTTAGTGAGTCATCTATTGTTCCAACGATATACCTTGACATGTTAACTCTGTCTGAGCTTATAGCAGTAACTGACCTATTATTTTGTAAAATCGTAATATGAATCCAGTAGAATTTAGAAAGCTACGAGACAGTCTTGACCTGGGTGGAAAAGACTGTGTTATGATTAAAAAAGACGGAGAGTGGTCATATATTTATCTCGACGATACTTTAGATTTTCCTCAAGGTTGGCGAGACGACCTAGATAATATAGAATATAATGAAGCCAAACAAGATTTTCACCCTAATGGAAATCTTTTAGGCTTTGTTTATATTGGTTATAACTGTCCGGCGGCTTTAGGATATGGCAAGAGGAGCGATGAAGAAAAGGATATAATGAAATATATCTGGAAAATAAACCAATGAGATATATCATAATAGACCGAGACACAGGAGAACTGGTTGGAAATCTTGCTGGATATACTACACTAAGAGCTGCGCGAGAAGGTCGGCTTAGTTATCCACAAGCTAAAAAAGCTTTTGACTTTGTTAGAAATGTCCTGAAATGTCCTCCTGGTGATATATTTAGAGACAGTCTTTATCAATATGCAGAAGATCATTTCGAGATTGTTGAAGTAGACGTAATTCATATTGAGTCTACTAGTGGAAAGATTTATTCTAAAAAAGTATGACTAGATATGAGTTTTTCAGATCAATCTATGAAAGTCTTATTGAAGGTGAAATATGCAGTCTTCTAGAAAGTATTTCCTTATTAATGAAACAAAATGCACAGAATAATAAAGAAAACTAATTATTGTTCTAATTGTGGATTCTTAGATATTAATAATTTTTGTAGAAAGGGATTGGGTTGGAAACCTATATCACACCCAGAATATACTTTATGTAAAGATCAGTGGCCGATACGTCCCAGAAGATGTGGAACTTGTCGTTGGTTTTCTTTAGATATAACCAATAGATTGACCGGGCAGTGTTCTTTAGACAGAGAATTCAGAAATTGGTACGAATCTTCATGTAGTGCGTACTTTTATGAATCTGGCAAGAACTTAAAACCAAATCCAGATCCAATTCCTGAAAGATTTAAAAATTTTATATAACGATGGCAACTATAAAGGAAGAAATTCTGGAAAAGTGTAGATTTATCTTACATTCAACCCCAATCGGTACGCCAGTTACTAATGAAGCTTATGACTTCTTAATGGGGGTTGTGTTTCCCCTTCATCCAGACTGGAAATCAAAACTGTCTGGTAGAAGTGTCAAGTTAATCATTACGCGAAGAAATGATTATGGTAATCCCTACTTTTCTATGTTAATGGATGATGATACTTTTGAAAATATCGGAATCTATGAGTGTGTAAATAGAAAAGGTCTTAAAGATGACATAATTAATGCAGCGTGGAATGCAGTTCAAGGAATAGAGCTGCCGCCACTTGAAGGAAGAAAAAAGAAAAGACCAGATTTTCCGAGTGTTGTTAGAAAATGGACAGAGACTATTACAGGTGAAGAGTTTGGGATCGGAAAATACCTCATGTTTGATGAAAAAACAGGACAGGTATTCTTTGAAAACCAGGACCTTGTAGATAGCTTTAGGTCCTATTATATACAATATGGATGATAATAAAGAAATTAATGTGATTATTGCTGGATCAAGAAACTTTAATAATTATGAGATACTTGAGGCTGTCTGTGATAGGCTACTTGAAAGAAGAGTCTTAGATGGCTATAGGATAACTATAATATCTGGTGGAGCAGAAGGAGCTGATAAACTTGGCGAGCTTTATGCTAAAAATCGAGGATATGATGTTAAAGTTTTTGAACCGGATTGGAAAAAATATGGAAAACGTGCTGGCGGAATTCGAAATGGGAAAATGGCAGAAGTAGGAAACGCTCTTATTGCTTTCCCCCTTGGCGAGTCGAGAGGCACTAGAGACATGATTAAAAAAGCTACGGAAAAACATCTTATAGTGCGTGAAATTACAGAAGAATATCAAAATCTAATACAAACTGAGATTAATCATGACAGACTTAATTAAGAAATTTATTAAAACTCCGGATATTGTTGAAGCCTTTGAGTGGAACGGGAAATCTGAAACACTTAGAGATCCGGACATTTCGCTGTTTATGGCTAATAACCCTCATTTTACTGGTGAACTTGGAGTTATATATATCCATACATTAGAAGGCGAGGTGAGAGAAGCATACCCAGGGGACTATATTGTAAAAGGTCTCCGGGGAGAGATCTTTCCTGTCTCAAAGAAAGTATTTCATGAGACATATAAAGAATTTACAGGAGAAAAGAAAAAGGAATACACTAGTCCTGAAGTTACTATAGAAGACGTAAAGCCTTCTTATACAGTAGTTGATATGAAGACTATGGATCCTATAGTTATTGAAGAAGAGAAAAAAGACCTAGAGCAGCCTGTAGAAAAACCGAAAAAAGAGCCTACGAAGAAGAAAAATACAGGGGAAATTCCAGATAAATTCAAGGAAGATATTAAATCCCTTGAAGAAAGGACTGGACCTCTTGAGGAACTTAGGGGTGAGGTTTTAGAATTAGATCTTCAAGAGCTTAATAAAATCTGCCCAAGAGTTTTTGTGAAAGCTAAGTCTTATATGGGCCTAGTTGGTTTTCTTAGAAAAGCCTATGAGATTGAACTTAAGATAACAAGTCAAAGATCTAAATAGCCATGGGAAAATATAAACGCAGACCTAGAGAAGTAGAGGCTATCCTGTGGGACGGTACTAATCTTCGTGAAGTATTTGATTTCTTTGGAGAGGACCATCACCCAAAATTTAATGAGTGGTTTCCGACCTGGGAAGATTTTGAAAAACGTGTCAAAGAAGATAACTGGGATTTTAAGATTTTTGGCCCAGGCGACGAAGTAACTCATGTATTCCCAGGCTCTTATATTATAAAATGGGGACCTGGAGCATATGAGGCAGTGAATGGAATGTTTTTTGAAAGTGAATATGTGGAAGTTATTTAAATCACTAATTCGAAATAGTTCTGGAGAGTCTAGTAAATCCTTTGGTTTGGTTATTAGTGCTATCGTTGGCGCTATCATAGGACTATCAATTGCTTTTCTCCTAATATGGGATATAGTAGTCGATGGAGTTATAGACACAGACCTTTCAAAACTGGGCATATTCATTCTTTGTGTTGGATGCTATACTTTTGGCTCAGGGGCTAATAAAATGCTTTCTGAAGTAGCAGGAGGGGAAGTTATGATAGAAAGAAGACGAAGAAGAATGATGAGAAGAAATAAAAATATAAGAGAGGATAAAAATTAATGTCCTCTCTTATTTTCCTTATATTTGATGAATGAAAATGATAAAGTAACAGTAGGAGAATTTGAAATTGTTCCTAATAAAATAATAATAAAATTAGAAACCAGTCTCGATGGATTTAAGAAATTATGCGCCTTCGGACTTGATAAAATAAAAGAAGTTTGGTACAGAGACTACAAATTTTATTTTATCTATGACCCTGATATAGCCGGATCTTTTATTAATTCGACTTGGGGAGATGACGACCTAAAGCTTGTATTTCTAAATCCTTTAGAGATTACATTTCTTACAAAACAATATAGATATTTACGAAAAATCTATATGTATAATGCTATCTTAAGGTTAAAAGAGATAGCTGAGGATGGGACATTAATAGTTGAAGCTGGTGGACGATGAAAAAATGTATTTATTGCTACAGTAAAAAAGAATTTGATGATTTATGTGCAAGTTCTGGTTGGAACGATAAAAATTTACCAAAAGACAAAGTATTTATATCTATCTGCTCGACGGATGATGTAAAGTCGACAATTCTAAGAGAGCCGGAGCCGCATTATTTTCAGAGAAGTTCAGACCAAGTATTAAATCTTGAGTTTGATGATATAGCAACTCCTTTTGAATTTCTAGATGGATCTGGATTTAAAATAGCAGAAGGAATATCTCTTCCAAAAGCCCTTAAAATAGCTAAATTTATTGATAGTAATATAGCAGATAAAGATTTTATAATTCATTGCAGGGCAGGGCAATCAAGGAGTCAGGCAGTTGTTAGCTATATTCTATGGCTATATGGAAGAAAATATGATATAGAAACTAGGTTCGATAACCCTCCTATAACACCGAACCAATTTGTTCTAGGGATGTTAAAAAAAGCTGCCGGAATTCTTCATCTTGAGTTGCAGCTTATGTTAGAAGAGGATGGATATGTAGTTAAAGCCATTACAGATACTTCAGTTAATAATGTAATGACTAGTATTAAGGTTTACCTAGAAAATCTACCGGATCTTATCTATTGTGTAGAAGAAGGGATATGGTGCTGGGAAGACGGGGAGACTCTTTATAGCTATGATGATTGGGAATTTAGAACCAAATTTAAAGAATTTACTGAAAAATACACAAGGCCTTAATTCCTTACCTATGTAAAACTTCTTCATCAACAATAAAACAATAAAACAAGAATACTAAACATTTATTTTATGATGAAGAAATCAAACCTAAAAACCTTATAAGCACAACACATGAATACAAAAACCATTGAAATAACAGATATGGAACAGAACAAAGAAGTAACCCAGGAACAGCCTAAAAAGACTGGTTTCCTGAAGAAGGGCCTGGCCGTACTTGCTACGGCAGTTCTTGGCGCTGTAGCCTTTGCTGGTATCACCAATTACAAGGGCTGCAGAACTACCGCTGTGAAGTTTATCAAGGGCATCAAATTCCCTTGGAACAAGACCGCTGATGTCAAGGAAGAAATTCCTCAGACTGAGCCTATTCAGGCAAGAGAGTACCGTCAGTACAACAACTATCGCCGCGATTACAAGAACAACAATCGCCGGCCGCAGTGGAATTAGGAGGGATGAGGTATGGTAGGTAAAATTATCAAACTCGTTGTGTTAGCTGGTGCTGCATTCGTTGCAGGAGGCTATACTCAGAAAAAGGGAGGAACCTACGACAAAGTCGAAGCTTTCGGAAAGAACGTGTACAAGAAGGTGTCTGAAAAGGGCAAAGAATTCTGGAACAAGTTCGCCAAGAAGGCCGAAGACGTTGTGGAAGAGGTCAAAGAAGAGGTCGAAGAGGCCGCTGCGGAAACCGAAACCACCGAGGAAAATTAACTTCATCTCTTTAAGCAGTCAGAAGGGTGTTTAGTATAAACTAAGCACTCTTCTGTTATTCTTCTGGTTTTACGTTGCGAAACATTCGTTCTTAATCATATCTGGTTGCCAAAGGGGGTTGGTAAAATATCCAATCCCCTGAGGTAATAAAAGATGTGGCGGCATCTATAAATAGCGCATTAAGCCGCCAGCGGTAAAAACCTTATTAACGACATGTATAACAAATTTTTTAGTAGAAAAACAAATGGATAAGATTAACAAATGGAAAGCTGCCCAGGAGGTAGCATTTAAGATCGTTCGAATTTCTGCTATGGTACTTGCAGCAGCTGGTTTATCAGTTACTGGAATAGCATTTAAGATCGACCTTATTGAACGCAAACAAAATAAACAACGCTAAATTATGGCAAAAGAATTAGAAATGATTGGAAAACTTGCAAATACTGTTGCAGGTTCCAGAGAAAATTCCAACCACTTTCGTAATCTGAGAGAGGCTGGTAAGAAACTGGCGAGTGTCGGTGGTCCGCTTATAACCATCTTCACTCTAGTACCGATTCTGGGCGTTGCCATCGTTGATGCTTTCTGGCCGAAGTTGCCTTCGCGTAGAAACGAGGCTCCCAGGGAGTATCAGGGCCGCCCCAGACACTGAAAAACAAACCACAAAACACTAATCTAAACCTTAAAAGAGATGAAAAGTGAACAAAACAGCAAAAGCACGCTGTTTAAATGGCTTTTAGGTTTAATTGCCGTTGCCGGAGGTGGCATATGGGCATATAGAACCTACAAAAAAGAAGAGAAGCGACTCGTAACCGCTGGTGAAGCGGCAGACAAGGAGATTCAGGATCTCGGGGTTTCTCCTGAAAGAATGAAGGAGGAAGTCACCGAGCATGAGGAGGAGTCTGAAAGAAATTTCATAAAGGCTCTTTATACGGTAGTCAGTTCAGAGGGTTCGGCGGTTGATGAGAGTTATATCAACCTGAATGAGATTTGTTCTGGTGAAACTAGGGTTCTTCATGTTATGGAGGACATCATGAGTGGAAACCGCTGCCTCAAACTTTTGATTGAAGTACCGGAATATACCAATAACCTTGGTAATTTCAATAAACTGAGAATCAAAGATATTATCTCTGCTTGCAAGGATTCTGGAAAATATGTTATGGCCCAGATTCTTGAAAGAAGCAAGAACGAAGACCCTGCATGGAGCAAGATGGTTGCTGTGATGGAATATTCCTATGCAGTCGAGGGCTCTGATGCTAGAAAAGTACAGCTTTTAGAGGTTCCGAATTGGATTCTCAAGAAGTTATATGATGACGTCGAAAATAAGAAGAATAGAGCGGTAATGCTTTATGAGGATTGGGGAGATCCCGAAAAGCTCAAAGAACTTCAGGAAAAGGTCGGAGACGACTTCCAGCTAGTCATTGAGAAGGATGCCAGAGAGAAATCCGAGGTTGAGGGCGACGTAATAATTCCCGATTCTATATCAGGTAGACGTGTCGAGCTGATGTATTCTCTTGGGTTCCAGGAGGAGAACATCTTCGGAAGAGAGGGAGAGAGATGTATGATGACTTTGGCTCAGGCTAACGAGATTATTGAATACTTTGTCAATAATTTTGCAATCAAGAGAATGGGAAAGAAGGTTGTCCCTGGAGCGCCAGTTCCTGTCGACGACGTTCTCGACGAATTCTCTATCGGTGGAGTCATATTCCATGCTCCGAATGTGAATGGTAGATTTGATTCTATGGCAAGATTTTATGATACTGACCAAAACGGAAAGATATACATAGACTCTTTCATGGAAGAGAAGGAGGAAGAAAAGAAACCGGAGCCTGAAAAAGAAGCAACTCGGAAGCAACTTATTGATCTTGTCGATCACTTCGGCAAGGCCAAGTAGATAAAAAAATAGGGTAGACTAAAAATCTAACCCTATTTTATTATTCCGGTTTTAGTATAAACTGATTTAAGAATCTTAGTTCCCTTAGAGCCTTTATAGACTATCATCTCAAATTTATCTAAAACTCCAACACTGAATCCAACATTAACTATTGTAATGTCGTTAATTGTTTTTGACGAACAATCACAATTAAGATCGTCGTCATTTACTATAAGCATATTAACTACTCGTCTATCCATGATATTTCTGAAATTAAGTCGCTTGATGTTTCTTTTATTCTAATTCCGCTTCCATCTATTTTATTTTTAGCTCTTCTTTTATTTTCTTCTTCAACGATAGAAAATTTATCTAATTTATGTAGACCTACTAAGCCTTCACAAATGGAGCCGTCAATAGTAGAGCTGAGCATCGGAAGTGAATATTCTTTGCCTTTATTTTTTATATTAACATACATTTTATTAAAGATTATATAAATGCTGTTAAATTTATCAAACATGTCATCTTCTGCATAAGTCAATATAACCTCTAGGGCTTTCCTGATTATACATATAATGGCATCAGCTTTAGTAATCTTTCTTCTAAGAAATTTTTTATATTCTCTAAGAATTACTGGTTTGTATAGAAACACTATTCGTTTCCATGTAGTCTCATCTCCCTCTTCTAGTTCTGGTCTTATATTTTTTAAGATCTCCCTTGTTTTATGGATATAAGCTACCATAACTCCATAGTATCTTCCCTCTTGATCTAAAAATTTTTCTAGATCATTTATTAGAAACTCTAATAGAGGAACTATCCCTAAAAAATAATCATAATTAGGGACAGTAATATTGTAGCTTATACGCTTATTTAGTTGTTGTTTCCAGTCCATAATTAATTTAGTTTTAATTTCATTTATAAGAGTTAAAAGGCGCCATAAGAGCATATCATTACCTTATATATGATATGTTACAGAGAGATTTAATAAATGATACTTTAGAAAAGTACAGAAAACTTAAAAACTTTGATGTAGAGATAGATAAATTATTGCAGGAAGTAACAGATTGCTGTGAAAGTTATATCAACAGCATTTTCCCTAAAGAGGTTTTGGAACAGGCAAAAAAATCATCTTCTGTTCTTAGGTTACAGGATGACATAAATATCTATTACTACTATACTCCTCCCTTTAAAGGAATAACTACTGAAATGATACGACTGGCGGGGGACTTTTTTCCGAAAACAACCACCATACCACTTCAATCATTATCCCTTCCGCTACTATTTAGTAGCTATGACTTGTTCTCTTCTAGAAATGACTCTTGCGGAGTCGAGTTTAGAAAAAGACATCCTGAATTTATAAAAAATTTTGGTGAGAAATATTCTAAAATGATTGAATGCGCTTGTAAGTATTCGAAAAAACTTGTTGCTCTTCGGACAGTTCTGTCTTCAAAAGAAGCAACCTTAACTCGTATCAAAGAAAATTATCCTGAACTATATAATTTAATTAAATCATAATGCAACTAAGCAAAAAACTATCAAATTTATACTTCTCTGAATCTGATTCTTATAGGCTGAAAACTTTGATTGAAGAAAAGTTTACTAGTTCAGAAGAAGCCCAAACAATAAAAGAGCTAATCTCGGAAACTATTACGGAATTACTGTTAGATATATTTCCTGATAAAAATCTTATTGAGCTTGTTGACAAATTTCCAGACCTATATTATACAACAAAATCTTTTGATTTAAATTTAAGAGATCTTGGAATAATATCGGAGGACGCATTAGGTTATTCGGAAGATGGAGAATTATCTTTATCTCCTACACTTAGAATGACCTTAAAACGACCGTTTCCAACAACCATGGGAACAGTAATTATGCTTAATCCTAATACACTTTCTAAACTATCAGATGAAAAATTAGAAACTCTAAAAGAGTGGATTTCACGTCTCGTACATCTAAAGTGGCAATCACTAAAAGAGATTAAGTCCTATAATGAAGAAAAATATTATATAAAAACTTTTGGAAAACTTTATAGAACTAATCAAGAATGGTACGAGTTGATAGTTAGAGATAGATATAAGGATGAAGTGCTTTATGATGAAAGTGAAGTAGAGAAACAGAAACAAGAAGCTGCTGAAAATTTCATTAAGTCTCTTGAAGACCTAAAGCCAATACTAGAACTATGATTCAGTTTGAGTTAGGAAATATAGCCAGAATAAAACATGATTACGGCTACGAAAAGGTTATTATAACTAAGGACAACAGGGAGTCCGAGGAGATTTCTGGAATGCCAATTCTCATAGAATCTTTAGAAAACGATTTAGGATTCGTAGCTACTAGATTCACAGAAGGCATAGAAATAATGAAAGATGTAGGACCATTTATTATAAAATACAGAGTACCCGATAGCACAAGCCGGTTCAATTTTGTAATTTATGATGATCTTGGTGTTATAGCTGAGCTTAAAGTAGATTATATTCATCAACTTCAAAATATATTTAAAACCTTAACTGGATTATGTTTGGGATAGATGATATCTGTCGCTGTACCGGAAGATTATTGTGTGAAATGTGTGAAAAGTGCTTCAGATATAAGATGTATCAGGAGGATAGGAAGTCAAAAGAAGTAAACTATGCTTCTTATTTCCAAGTACCTCCTGCAACGTCTGATACTGAATGCGTATACAAATTATAAATTATGTCTAGGTGGTATTCATGGCATTTTTGGGCGTCGGAAACAAAAATAAGAGCAGTATTTAATAAATTCGGATATAATATTCAAACGGTAAGGTGCTATCTGGGGCAAGAGTTTGGGTATAAAAACGAAAAAGCGATAGTAGATGATCTAGGAGTCAAGAAAAGTTTTTTAGATGCCAAACTTGTTTATAAAAATGATGAAATACCAGAACTTAATAGGCGTCTATCAGATCTTATAGAGCAAATCAGGGGAGTGGAAGATAGCAGATACTGGATGAAAAACATATACGTTCTTAGACGAAATACGGATCCTGGAAGCTATGATTTGAAAGAAACAGTATATCGGTATACAATGAAATATAGATTTAAAGAACTAATAGAGAACTTCCTTGATGTAAATATAGAAGATTATTAGATATGAATAAAAAAATTTTGATTATTTATCATAGAGTTGACTATGATGGGCTATGTTCGATGTCAATAACTAAGTCCGCTTTAGAAAAACAAAATCCAGAGCACGTAGATATCGATATTTTTGGATTTAATTATGGAGATTCCTATCTAAATATTGACACTATAATTGCTTCACAGGATGAGATTTACCTAGTTGATATATCTTTTCCTGCGGCCGATATGCTCAAACTCGCTAATTCCGGCAAAGCAACCTGGATAGATCACCATATAACACAGATTACAGAATCTCAGGAATATGGATTTGATAAAATGCCGGGTCTTCGAGTTAATGGGACGGCCGCTTGTGAACTTTGTTGGAACTACTTTTATCCAGGACGAGATGTTCCACTAGGCGTTCTTTATATGTCTCACTATGATACCTGGAGACATGACGTATATTCCTGGGATGAAGCAATTTTACCTTATCAATACGGACTTAGAGCAGAATATTCTCTAAATGCTATGAAATTCTACAGTCAATTTGAATATATTCTTCAAAATGTAGAAAGAATTACTTCTGAAGGCATTGGGGTTTTAAAGTATCTTAAAAACGCTTGGAAAGGCTGCGTTAAAGGATATGCATTCGATGTTCTAGTTGACGATAAGTATAAAGGAGTTTGTATGTTAACCAACACCTTTGGCTCTTCTCAATTTGATAGTGTTAAAGATCAATACGATGTTTATGTTTGTGTAAATAGAAAAGAGGCAGACCTATACAACTTTTCAATATATACAAATGAAAACTGCGACTTTAACGCCGGCGAATTCATGAAACTATACTATGGTGGAGGAGGACATAAATCTGCTGCCGGAGGGAAACTAACTCTCAACCAATTTATCCGCCTAGTTAGTGAGTGTACAATACCAGGAAGGCCCTAATTTCCTTATAAATGATGAAGAAAGAAATTAAAGAGATAGTGAATAATTATATAGAATAATATATGAACAGTCTAGAAAGTTTCTTATGGCTTATTGTGTTTATTACTTCTAATAACATAATATGAAAATGTGTCACATAGCACTAATTTCCATAAGGGCTTTCTTTTTTTTTATTCCGTTTTTGGTCTCCTTATAGCCTTAATAATAGAAACCAAAAGTTTTATTATGTATTATTTTAAAGAGTGTTGGGAGAGAGCGAAAGAGTGTCTTATCCTTCTCCCATTCATTATCTTGCCGCTCCTTTGTTGGGGTGTGGCAAAGGGGTCCGAAATAAGAGAGGACCAACTGCCCGACACTGTGGCAGTTCAAGTATCTCTCCCTACAGAAGAAATAGTAGTGGAGAACGTAGAAGAAAAAGAGGAACCTCACTTTATCATTGTAAAACGAGGAACTGTGTATAATCCAGAACCGGAACAAGGATGGGGAGATCCGTGGCAAGCCGCAGGCGGCCGGATCGACTCGCTGAAACTGGCCAATGGCCAATTGAGGTGGTGTGCACTATCTCCTGACCTTCTTGAAAAAATACCTATGCACTCAAAAATCAAAGTGCATGACCCTGATAAGAAAATTCAGGGTGTATGGTATGTGAAGGATGTCTGTGGGATTAAAAGCACCATAGATTTTCTACACCCATCCAGTATTAGGACTGGACTCTGGAATGACATTAAGATTGAAGTATTAAGAGAGGGAAAGTAACCACCCTCTTCTTTTTGTTTCCTTATCTATGAATGAAATTAATAAGACCTGAAGCGTTTATTAAATTAAGTGATGAAGAAATAATTGAAAGAATCAAAGAGTCGCCACTAATGGATTCACAGTTTGTAGCGACAATCCTCCTTGGCGTAAATGCGGACCTGGGTCTAGAATCTATCTTATTATGGAAAGCTCTTGGAATATCTTTGGTTCCAATTTACAAAGGATATAAAATTGAATGCAAAATTAAAATTAAGAAAAAAGTTAAGATAACTAACTTAAGGTTCCAGATAATATTTGATAGTAAGGGATATAGACTGGAAATATCTAGAGAAAAGCTGTCTGGATTAGTGTGGATTATGTCAGTATTTATTCCTGATTTATGTGTTCAAAGAACGGAGTGGCCTCCATTAGGCAACTTATTGACCTAAGTAAGAAAGAGCTTTTAAAACTAGATTCTGAGACTGATATATTCAAGTCTCAAGAAAACATTAATAAGCTATTACAGTCTGGGAGTAGATATATATTTAGATATTCTGGGATAATAAAGAAATCACAAATTCATAGAATTTCTAATATTGTCTACAAGCAGATTGCTGTTGGCGAGGATGTTCTTCTTCGTTCTTTAGATTTTTATACTTCTGACGATTTTGGAGAATATTATATTGGCGCCATGATATTTAGAGGAAGTACAGGAACGTCTATATCTCTAGAAATGCGCTTTAATGAAAAAGTAACCGAAGTAGAAACAATAAAAGACCTCCTCAGCGCTTACTGTTATAAATGCTATTAGAAGAGAAGACGGATTAAGTACTACAGGCTGGAATTCCTTATTCATGATATGAAAATAATTATTGCAATCAGTATTATTATTACAGGAATAGTAATAATATTATTAAACAAGAGATTTAGAAATCCAATTATCATAAATAAAGTAATCTGCGACGAGTTTATTACGACCCCTATTATACTAGAGCCGACTTTGGTTTCCTGGGATAAAGATATAGTTTTTAGATATAATTTACATTTTTGTAAATTAAATAAGAAATTTATTCAAAATCCTAGAAAAACCTATAAGACAGATAGAAAAACGGTGTTATTTGAAGAATATCACGTCGCTCTAGGAAGTGAAGATGCGTCACCAATATTAATAGCCGTAGAGCCGATAATAGTAAAAAATCATTCTAGAATGGATTTAAGTTTTGGAATGGAGCTTGTTGTTAGAAATAATAACAATTATTATCGCTGTAAAATAAGAAACCGCCAAGAGATAAGACCAAACAAAGATAATTACGGGGATTCAGCTAAAGACTCCCAGATAGAAATCTATATTGGAGAAAAAAGATACTATACCAAAGCGAGAGGTATTGTTGGAAAAATAGTTGCAACATACGCCGACTATTATTATGAAAAAAGAAATACAGGTAATAAAGACAATAGAACATAAGATTTACTTCCCAAATGATTTCTTTGGGGGTAAGATGACTTGGTGCGCCGTTGTTTTAAACCCTGGCGAAAATATATTAAAATTACTTTCATATTCTCCTAAGAGGTATAAAAAGAAACCAAGTACAATAGCTTGGCTATCTATAGAAAGGGTATTATCTGTCGCTGTTTTAAAAGAAGATTTAAAGAATTATGATATATTGTTTAAAACAGAAATCAGCGACACTAAGTATCAGATGCTCTATAATCATTGGAAGAAAAACCTACCGAAAAAATGTGCGGAATTACTAGAATCTACGCGGACAACATAAATATTAATGGCAACCTAACTATTGATATAGAACTACCAAAGTTTTGTATTTGGGATAGGTGGACAGCTGAATATGATTTGAAAGCTATCCTGGGCCTTGTTCCTAACCTAGTACATTATGGGTCCTCAATTCCGCCTATACTTAAAGACGAAATCAGGACCTTAATAATTGTAGCTGGAGGGATAAAATATAGCAAAGTATACGGGCCAGATGGATCTACGATTCTAGAGAACTTAGAAAATAGTCTATTATCATTATCTAATAGTGATATCTTTGAACAGTACAGGACTTTTGATCGTTCTCTAAGTCAAACTCTGATTCTTCAAGATTCTGCTGTTCCAGATAAATTAAATGATGACTGTTTAGAACTTATTAGCCCAATTATTTTATCTGCATTTCCAGAGTGTGAGGCTATAACCCAGAGAGGAGATGCAATAATGCGAGGGCACACAATTGAACGAGAGTCTATGGGAGGAGGATATAACCAGGTTCTTAAAATTATGTATGCTCTTTGGGTAGTAACTAGATTCAAATATACTGTATATTTGAACTGTTGGCAAGATCATCTTCACTATCTCCTAAAACATTGGCTTTGGGATAATATACTGATGAAGATAAAAGAGTCTAATATAGAAGGAACTTTAATTATAGATAAAATGTGGGAATGATACAGACTAAACAAATAAGTGATCTAACCATTGAAGATATAGAAGACGCCGTCTATATATCAATTGACACTAGATTTCCTAAAAAAGTAGTCTTATCAGATGATACCTATGAATTTAATAAGTATGAAATTAAAGACTATATGGAATTTTCTACTGAAGATGCCTTAGACTTTATAAAGCGGATCAGCTATAGAATACAGGAACTAGAAAACCCAATTATAAAAGATAATATAAGAGGGTGGGTAAAATGTCTAATGTTTTGGAGAATTGACTATAATAAATTCGTTATAACAGATAGACATTTGCTTCCAATCTGTGAAATTAGCGACCTGGAACCGTTTGAATTTATACCGTCTAAAAAGACCTAAACGCCTTATATATGATGAAATAAATAGCTCAGTTGGCAGAGCGCTAGATGTATTTCTAGAGGTCATAGGTTCGAGTCCTATTTTAGATTATCAATTATACCATTTCAACACAAGAGATAACTTCAAACCAATACAATACAAATATGAAAAAGATTCTCTTAGCCCTTGCCGCCGTAGTCGGCGTCGTGGGCCTCGGTTATGGCGGCTACAAGCTCGTCACCCGCAACAAAGACAAGAAGCAGGAAGACGCCCCGGCTGAACAGCCGGAAAAGCCCGTCGATCAGCCTGCACCGGCGGAGCCCGAAAAGCCCGCCGAGCAACAGCCGAATCAGGAAGCACAGGCCTAACAACAGGCCACTGCCCTCCTCGGCAGGAACCCCCGAAAGGGGGTTCATTTTTATTCTTCCTGAAAAAAAATAAAAGAACTGTGAATTAATAGTATCCAAGTTCTTTTTCTTTTATTAATCTCCGTAAAAATAATCCTTTATCTCGTATATCTTCACTTGTAATGTCTAAAGCGAATTCATTTATCACGATACTTTTCGTCCACCCAGATGGTGCTGAGGCATTAAAATAAGGATAACCCTCACCAGCACCTATTAAGAGTTTTATCTTATTCTTACTTATTTTTTTATAGTGTTTAAATTCTAGAATTATTTTAAGATGCAACTCTGCTTGTGGTTTTACTGTTTTCTTAAATTGATAATCGGAGAGTTGTGGTTTATAGGCAGAAGTATAGTGCGCATATCTTTTTTCTGAGATAACACAATATGGAGACTCAAACGCTCCATGTATCTCGAGCCACCTTATTCTAAATTTTCTATTATCTGATAATCGTATTTTATCGATAACTGTGAATATCATTTCATTAGTAAGGCTTTTCTTCCTTAATTATGATATGATAAACATCGAAGAATTTAGACAATTACTAGTAAGAAGAGAATGTTTATTTATTAATCAGGATCTCTTCCTTAATGAAATAGACCCAAAGAGATTATTCTATAAAAATTGGGTTACTGGTCTTCCGGTTTCTGAAGTTTTTTCAGAATACTCAACAAAAGAAATGCTTAAGGTTTCTAAAAATATAAAAAAATGCTATAAGTATATAGAAACTTTATCTCTAGAGTCGCCAAGAACATGGAACCCTCAGAATGAATTGTTCAATTATCTTGGTATGTTTTCTGAAAGACTGTTCAAGGTTGTTTCAGGAATTACTTTTGAAAAACCAGAATTATATTACGAACTTCCTGAAACTTGGAAAAAAGGATTAGATGAATATAGAAGAGATTATAGAGATTTTAAAAAAGTAGTTCAAAAGGTTCTAACTCCTTTTAATGATAGATCTATAGATAGTATAGATAGGTATACTGGAAAATATGATGAAATAGAGGTTGAGAAATTTATAAACACTGAAAAAGAATTTTACGAATCCTTACAAATTCCAAGCGATAAACTTCTTCCTGAACATGTAGTTTTGGGATGGTTTAAAGAATTTAGAGAACATAATTCGAATTCTATTTGGTTTGAATATTTTCTTAAATCAATATCAATTCCTAAGTATTCTGTTAATGATTTTATATTAGTTCTTATCTGTGCGGAAATAGTAGAAGAAAAAGAACTAGAGTCCCACAGTGCAGAAGAAATATTTGACCTTTTCTGGGATAATGTAGATGAAATATATAATAGATTATTTCATGATAATATAAAAGACGTCCCAACATATGTAACACGAGTTTATATATCGATATTTACTACTATGTAAACAAAAAAAAAGAGACCACTTAAGGCCTCTATTTTGTTTATTCGGAAAATAAGGGTTATGCCTAGGAAAACCATATCCTTAGTCTAGGTCGTCATCCCAGGCCGCAAGTGGATAAGTCATCATGTTCTCCTAGGCTCGCCCTCCCATAGGCAACCTTCTAAGTACATCCTATGGTCCTTCCTCACTATATAAGGCATTAAAGACGGGCTGATAGCAATTCCTTATATTTGAAAAGACATTTATTATGATAAATAACCAATATAAATAATGGAAATTCTTTTAGCAACATTAATGGGAATAATAACCGTATGTGCCTATATTGGTTATGTTCCGCAGATAATACGACTAATTAAAACAAAGTATTCGGAGGATCTAAGTATTTTCTCATGGGGAATTTGGATTTTTTCATGTACCTGCGGAACGATATATAGCATCCTTCTTAGTAGAGTGGAACTTATTGTGGCATATGTATCAGAATTAGTATTATCACTTATTATACTAGCACTTATTTTAAAATATAGAAAGAAGAAATGATAAAAAATGATAATCCTTGGGAACTCGGACAGGAACATATAGCACCTGACGGAACAAAGCTTATCGTATGCCAACCTGAAAGAGATGGGTCAGGGTGTATGGTTTGTGATGGGTGTTGGTACTTAAATAATAAAAAGCAGCTTCCATGTCCATCCTGTCGTGGCCCTTTGTATGGATTGATTCTTCCTGGGGCGTAATATTTAGAACTCCAAAACAAGAGAGGGAAGACAAAAAGTGGGAAGAACAGAAGAGAAAATGGTGGGAGCTTCATGGAGACGATAGAGATGAACAAACTAATTATTGGTAAAAGAAATGATAACTTTTGGCAGTATACGAAAATCAGGTGATCTCCTTTTTGAATCTATCCGAGGAAGTCACTTATATGGACTCAATGGACCGGAGAGTGATATAGATACATTCGGAATTTGGTGTTGTCCTATCGGCTGGCTTCTTGGGTCGGGAAAAGATTATATTCCGGACGTAAGGAGTGAGAAAAATGATGACACCTGGTATGACATTGGGAAATATATACATCTCCTTGAAGAGTCTAATCCTGATGCTATAATCTCACTCTTCACACCAGAAGATAAAATACTGTATTTCGACCCATGCCTCCAGCCGCTTTGGGACATTAGAGATCAGATTCTAAGCAAGGCATGTTTTAAATCATTCTCAGGCTATGCACATGACCAACTTATGAAGGCGCGTGGAAAGAATAAGAAAATTTCCATTGACCCTGAGGAAGTAAAGGTCAGAAAAACACCAATCGATTTCTGTTATGTGATACGTCCCGATGGTGGAGGTACTATTAATCTTCGGTCCTGGCTAGATGAGAGAGGATTGAAGCAGGAACATTGCGGCCTAGCTCATATTCAGCCGGGTAAGGGAATGTACTATCTCTACTATAATTGGGGAGAGGATAAAGAGTCTAGTATTAAGAATTACATGAAGACACAGTATCCTAAAGAAGTTCCTTGGATCACGGGATGGTATTATAAGAAAGAACTAGAGAATCTAAAGAAAAAGGCGGGGGAAGCTATAACCTACCGTGGAATTATATCAAAGAAGGAAGAGGAAGGAACACAACTCCGACTCACTAGTATTCCAAAAATCGATCAATCCCGAGGACCGCTATGTATCTTCCAGTATAATCAAGATGCCTTTGAACAACACTGTAGAAGATATAAAGAGTATTGGGAGTGGGTAGATAAAAGGAATAAAGATCGTTTTGTGATAGACTCTGAACACGGATTTAATGCAAAGAATCTATCCCACTGCTATCGTCTTATGGTTCAGGGCTTAGAGATTGCACAAGGAAAGGGATTAATCTTAGACCGACGTGGAATTGATGCAGACATTCTTATGGACATTAAAAACCATAAGATGACCTACGATGAAATAATGGCCCTATGTGAAGAAAAGAAGGAAGAGATGGAAAAAGCATTTCTTGATTCAACCATTCCAGACCTTCCACCGATAGATAAACTTGAAGAAATTCTACTAGAGATAAGAAAGAGGCATTATGGATTGGAATGAAATACCAAATACAACTCTTTCAATAAGTTATTTTCAAATATTCAACAAAGATAGATATTGGTTAGCCCTTTCTTTGTCTCCCTTATTAAGTCTTAAGATCACTGAAATCTTAGATACAAACTCTATACCGTGGTCTCCTGTTGTATTTTTAGATAGTGCAGACATGATATCAATACCTCTTATTGAAGTCTGGAATAATCCTACAATATTTAAACAGATTCTAACTAAATGCTTTAATAACAGGTATGGATTGAATTACGGAATAGTTTTTATCAAGGAAAATACCACAATATCTAAAATCATCAATCTTCACTACCTTCTAGATAATGAAACAATACTTAAAAAAGGAACCTGGTTCTCTCCAATTAAATATTCTGAATTAGTATTGTCGGAAGGGACTGGCATATGTTCTTATCTTTGGACCAGCATAGAATGTTTTGAAGAGACGTTTTATTTATATCACTTAGGAGTTTTTGATACATTTAATAAAGAAACAAAATCACTGGTAGAACACTATCTTCAAGAATGTTTGGGTAAATTAGATAACCGAATTAGAGGAAAACACGTCAAAATCTTATATTAGAGAAGAGATCGTGCACTGATTCTCAAAAACAAATTTTAAAATTGCAAATTCAAAATTTAAAAGAGTATGAAAAAAGTTTAATTAACACAATTAAAGAAAGAATTCTAAACAAGATGAATGTAAGATTAATTGCTACAGTAGGATTTAAGATTCTAACAGCAGTTGTTGCAGGGACAGCAGTTTTTATTGGCATAGGCCAAGCATTATCAGGCGGTGAGTCTCAAAAGAATCCTCAGCCAAAAGGAGATGAAAACAAAAAGACACCTTTCCCGCCTGAAGACTTAAACAGACCATCTCCAACCCCAGAGGTGAAAAGATCAAATACGGATACTATCACCGCAGTTATTCATAGTGCTGGTGAGACTTGTGGGAAGCTATTTACATTCGCCCAATCCTTATCAATGGTAGTAGATGCTGGATCTAGACTTTTTAAGAGAGATAACTACTATAATTCTGGTCCAGCATATTATCAAAACGGTAATACTTTTGTACCGGTTAATAATCCGCAGGCATTTACTAGTGGATCTATAAATTGGGTGCCTAACGGAAGTTATGTATTGCAAGCCGTACCTAACGGAAATCCTAATAGGTGGTAAGTAATAATTATAATATAAAAAAGGAGTTTTTAATCCTTAGAGTTCTTTCCAATGTAATAGGTTAATATAAAATGGCATGACGGAAAGATTTAGCTCTTAGAATTTTAATGTCTGAGAGATGAATTTTGGTGTCTAAGAGAGGTTATCCTCTCTTTTTCTTATTAATGATGAAAAAGAAAACTGAAGTATTATTTGATCCAGAACTATTTAAATGTTTAGAAATTCTGGAAATAAAATTTTCATGTTATTTCAGATTTCCAAAAGGCAAGAAAAAATACTATATTTCTATAAAAAGAAGTATAGACTCATATAAACGCGGAAGTTGTTATAATTTTCCAGTATATAATTTAAGAACTAGAACATATTCTGACATATTAGTGTGGTCTTCTTTGGAGAATGCAAGATATCATTATCAAGACTATTATCCAAAAAAGGTTACAGTATATTTGTCTTGGGATGCAATTTCCTTATAATTGAAATACTAATATACTAAAACCAAAAAAAAAATGAAACTAAACGACTACAAGATCTCATTAGTGAAGAGCGAAATCAAGAACATGGTTGACTCTCATGACACTCTGTATGGTGCTTTTTGTAAAGGAATCAGTTTTGCAGAAGAAACTAAATGGATAAAATCAGACAAAAAGATGCCAGAGGACTTTGAAGATCTCATTGACACTGAAAACACCACTAGATTAGTACTTGTTGTGTATGAATCTGGAATGAACAGTTTCAGAATCAGACAAAGAGACGAAAAAGGTTGGGCATGGGCACCGAAAGAGAGAGAAGGAGATAAAATAGTAAAATGGACAAATGTTTAGCTGGTGTACTGAAGAAGTAGATAAAATAAGAGAGATTGCAAAGAAAAATAAAGCAATAGCAGACTTTACAGTAGAGGATATATATACTAGAGGGATTCAAGGAGAGTGTCTGGTATATAGAGGGAAAAAGTTTACATCAATTCCAGACCTAAAAAGAAAATTCCCCGATCTAATATTTTGCAATATAGGAACTTTTGGAAATATAGAAGTTCCAGATGCTAAGTGTGACGACGGAATAATAATTAATCCTAAAAATTCAGAAGAAGATTGCTTTATTTTATTCTATGATTGGCCTCAGGGCGGTGGAATCTGTTTATGTAGAAATATTTTAGATCCACGATCGATAAGAGTTCAGATACTAGAGAACGATCCTGAAGTTTTTATATATAAGCAGAAACATAAAATAGCTTATTTAGAACACAGTATTAAATCAGCAGAGGAATTTCTTAGTAATCCCTGGAAAGAGTATGAGAGAAAAAAGTTAGATTTTGAACAAAAACTAGGGAAATCTAAGAGTGTTACTGAATTTAAAATAGCACATACGACCGAACAACTTAAAATGTATAAAAAATATCTTGAAGAAGCAAACGAAGAACTTGTTAATTATATCAAAGGCGGATGGATAGATGATAAGCAGCAATAAGTTCTTTAGTCTTGGGAGAGATAGAATGACTGATTATTTATATAATAGATTTCCGGCTCTCATTGATATAGTTCCGACAAATGACATCAAGTATGTAGAGCAAATTAAACATATACTTGGTATTTCTGGATATTTCTATACAGTACATGACTTAAAGTTTAAAAATAATAGAGTGGCTAAAAAAGGATACATATTTGTAGGTCCACAAAGTACGGCAACTTTAGGAAAATGTATAACAATTAAGTCATATTGTTATAAAATCCAGATAACTATATCTGAAATATATCATTGTGAACCAGATATCAACATTACGACAGAAGAAAATAAAATAGGGAAGGACTAGATCCAACCCTATTTTATTTTTAGACACAAGCTGCAAGGATTTCTTCAGCAGTTAGTGCACCATCAGCAGTAGCATTGTTATCAATTCCATCTAGTTTTGTCTTCATTCCTGCCGACATAACACCAGACGTAGAAGTAGTAGCAACAGGAATTTGACCACTTACGGTATTTATTACCGTACTTCCTTCCATATTAACAATACTAGCAGTAACAGCACCAGAATGCTCTCCATTGTCCGCCTCACCGGCAGCACTAAAGCCAGCAGCCACAATATTAGTGTCTGTCCAAGGAACTCGTACAGCAAGATCGCCATTACTATCAACCTCAATGGCATATAATCCACCATCAGTAGAAGTGCTTCTAGAAGATGCTCCTGAGTTTGCAGTCTCTTCTTTTAGGTGAGCTTTGAATTCAGTTCCGCTATTGTCAAGACCAACACCAGCGGTATAGGTAGTATCTTCAAAAGCATTTGCAGGAAGTTTGAATTCACCTTTGATATGTCCGTCAGTACTTACTGTAAACTGAACATTTCCAGTTGCATCAGCACTAGCCGGAGCAGCTGCAGTAGTATTATCAAAGGTTAAAGTCTTTGTTGCAGAACCATCATAACCATCAGCAAGAGCACCAGAGGTTCCAGAATATGCACCAGCAGTTACATTTAGAGCATTCGGGTTAGGAAGCGTATCGGCAGAAGCAATAGTAACAGTACCAGCCGAAGTGGTAATTCCGGTAATAGCATTACCAGATTTTGCAAATGTGATAGTAGCATCACTTCCAGTATTTGCAGTAAATCCAGTTGCTGTAGCACTTCCAGAAGTACCCTGAATCTTTAGAGCACCATTACCAGGAGTTGCAGCAGCAGATACTGTACCGGTTACTACACCATTTGCATCAACTGAGAACTCAACGTTGGTTTCTGATGCAGGAGCGCTTGAGAAGTATAGAGCTTTGTCGCTATTACCGTTATAAGTTACTACATCAACTGCAGTAGCTTCTCCATTCTTTGTTCCAACCTTGAAGTTATCAAGGACGACAGCACCGGTTTTACCTGCTACAGAAGTAACAGGAAATGCAATATCCTGCTCAGAGATTAGGGTAACGTGGCCGGCGGCATCTGTAGTAATTTGAGGAACCTTTGTTGATGTTCCCTTAGCGCTATATGCACCATTAGTTACTAAGTTGTGTGTGAAGGTGGCTGAAACTGCGCCCTTTGTTGCAGAGGTAGGAACAACGGTAATATAGGAATCACCAGTTGCTTGCCAAGAATTAACAACATTATTAGCGAGAGCATAGGAGCCTTCATCACCTAGGAGAATCCATTGTGAACCGTTCCATACAAATTCACCTGTGCCAGAAATAACGACGTCACCAGCAACGAAGTCTGTAATTTTGGATAGACCATTACCAGCAAGAGTAGCAGTAGTATCACCATTAGATAGCTCTGTTGTAGTCTCCCCAACAAAATGCATAGCCCCAGTAAGAGCAGAAGTAGCACCAGCTACGTAATTCTGGACACCAAGTTCAGTAGCTAGTGTGGTTCCATCAGGTGTGGCTGCAAAATTACTTCCACCTAGACCATAAGTAGAAGCCTTGACAGTCTTGTTTCCATTGCCAAGAACCACCTTGTCAGCAGTTAGAGCAGCACCCGAAGTTACTGTATTAGGATCTACTGGGTTGGCTGGAAGTTTAGCTGTAAAGACTTCAGTGATATGTCCTTTGCTGTCCTTACTAATTGCAGTAATAACATCATCTTCCCAGTCTAGATCAGTATTACTAGCCGTCGGAGTATAATTATCTGCTGTAGCATCATAGTGGCCAGCTTTAGTGGTATGTTCATCAGTAAAGATGGCACTAGCAGGTACACTAGAGGCAATAGTAAATCCAGAATCTTGAACACCAATAACAGTATTATCACCACTACCAGTTACTGTAAATGTTGCAACATGTTCTGCGGTTACTGAATTAGCAGCAGGCTGTGCAATAAATTTAGCTTTAATTCGGGACCATACAATCTCTAGGCCCGATCTATCTAGATAATTTGCCATAATAAATTAGTTAGAATATATAATATTATAATACACAAGTAGTGTTAATTTCTGATTCAGTAATTGCAGTCATGTCATTACCAACAGCTACGTCAAAACTATTGGTTCCGTCACTTACTGTAAATTTACTGGTTCCTCCAGTAAACTGAATATACTTAGCAGAAGATTCTGTCGTAGAAATTCTTTTGTTAGATGTATCAGATACTTTCAACTGAGCAGTATTGGCTTCAGTAACAGTACCAGTTACAAATCCATTAGAATCAATTGCAAACTTAACATTGGTGTTAGAGGCATCTGCGGTAGAGAAGTATAGAGCCTTTCCGGCGGAACCGTCATAAGTAATAATATCAGTAGCAGTGCCACTAGAAGAAGGTTTTGTTCCAATTTTAATACTATTAGGATTCTTCAGAGAGCTTGCTGAATTAATAGTGATTGTGGCTACACCACTACTTGCTGCCGTCGTTGAAACCGAAGTTACAGCACTTCCAGATACTGCAAATTTAAGCGTAGTGTTTGTAGATCCATTAGCACTAAATCCAGTTGATGTAGCAGAAGCACCAGAAGCTGAGCCCTGGAGACTTAGTGTTGCATCATTTACTGTATAAGTATTATTAACTGCAGTAAAGGTTCTTTCTGTAACTGCCGTAACGTGACCATCGGCGTCTACAGTAATCTGAGGAACTTTAATTGTGTTTCCATTATTTCCTGTAACATTGGCCGTAGGACCAAAAGATCCAGCTGTTCCAGTAAAACATGCTGCGTGAGCAATAGATACTGTTGCTGCGTTATCACTTCCTCCGACTGTAGCACTTACCCAAGAATCGCCAGAGAATGTAACAGTTCTATCAGCACTAGAGTTTCCTGTAATGGCCGTTTTTGTATTAGTTCCGTCAGATAATTTTAAGGCCTTGTCATATACACTAGAGCCAGTATACGTATAAGTAGTAGCTGCAGTAATGTGACCATATGAATCAACAGTGATTTTAGGAATATTTATAGAATTGGCTCCAGAGACATTAGCTGTTGGACCATAAGCCTGTGCAGTAACGCCGGAAGTATTGTGTGTAATTGTTCGACTTGCTGAAAGATCCCCACCACCACCAAGAACGCCAGCGCCGGTAATAGACACAGTCCTAAGAGCATAAGAACCTTCGTCGCCTAAAATTTCCCAAGCACTTCCTGTCCAAACAAATTCTTTATTGTCATAGATAACTACATCGCCCGAAACAAAACCCGTAGTTTTAGATAAACCTGAACCTGCTAGTGTTGCGGTTGTTGCTCCGTCGGTTAATGTTGTTGTAGTAGTTCCAATAAAGTGCATAGCACTGGAAAGGCCAGAGATAGCACTATAAACTGCAGATGAAGTTGGAATTTTATTCTCGTCGTTAGTCAGGCTGTTTTCGATGGTCTTTGAGCTAGTTTTTATGGAAGAGCTTCCATTACCTAGAATAATAGTGTTAGCAGTAAGTCCAGAGCCCGTTACATTATTGGAAATACTTGGAGTTATTGCTACGTCAAAACTATTAGTACCATCAGTTACGGTTATCTTGTTAGTTCCACCAGTAAACTGAATATATTTAGCAGAAGATTCTGTTGTAGAGATTTTTCTGTCAGTAGTATCAGAGACCTTAAGCTGGGCTGTATTAGCTGGTGTAGCCCAAGTTCCGTCGTTTCTTAAGAAGGTTGCCGTAGAACTTCCAATTGTAATAGTAGACTTCTTTAGTTTACTACTATCACTAGAGTCTGCAAAAACAAGATAGTCCCCACTTGCTAGAGCCGTTCCAGAACCAGTTATTGCACCACCACTAGTAATTGATCCGTGGGGGTGAGAAGCCGCAGCAAAAGTACTTGTTTCTATACCATGAAGGGTTACATAGTTATTAGTATCTATAGCAAAAGTAGCAATATTACCTGCTGCAACACCATCATTTAGTGATTCTGTACTGCCAGACTTAGTTTTAATTCCTGGGAAGTAATTTTTGATATTTCCCCAGAGAGTACTTAAACCAGCATAATCTAAATATTTTGCCATAATTTAGTGTTTAGATTTTATACACAAATAGTATTTATTTCAGTTGTTGTCAATTCTGTGTCGGCTAGAGCTCTCCAAGTATTCCATTCTGTGGCGGACTTAGCTGTTCTGACACATATATTTTTTGTATTATTGGCGTCAAGAGCAGTATCCCACCCAAGCTGAATAGGAAAGCCACCAGAGGCGTCAGAATACATATCTAAAGTTAAGACACCATTATATGTGCCTCCTAAACCTCCATTAGCCGCCGTCTTAAAATCAAGCTGAACACCATTAATAGCTACAGCATCGGTAGGAGTTACGGCGGTGCTGCGGCTATCTACGTATCCTATCTTAGTATGAGAGTGACTAGCAGCAGCATAGGAACCAATTTTAGCCTGAATATTAACCCCACCAACAGTACCAATAGTAGTTAATGATGTTCCAATTTCTGCATTACTACTTGAAACAGTTACCGCCCCACTTGTTGTATTTCCAACTTGAGTTATAGTACCAGTCTTATTTAATCCTGGAAAATTTGTAGTATTAACATAAGTGGTATAGTTTCCAGAATGAATAACTTTGTTTGAGTTGGCAGCTGTTGTACCGGTTCCTATAGCTCGGTTAGGTACAAAATATAACTCTCCGCCAGAAGCCCCAAAGAGTATCTACGTGTGTGGCATCTCGGTAGAAGTGAATACCCTCCGAAGCATTATCAGAAGCATCGGCAGTGTAGATAGAGTTGACTCCCGTAATATTAGAGTTGCCCATATTGAGACCCTTGCTCGTATAACTGTCAGCATATCCATCAGTCCCAACAGAGAAAGTTACGGTTCCAGTCAAAGTACCTCCTGTCAATGCAAGATACGATCCTAGGCTGGATGAAGTTGCATAAGTATTTGAATCTACAGAACCATCTGCCTTTAAGAATTGACTAGATGTTCCGCCAGATTTTATAAAGCTAGTAGCAGTTATATTGGCTCCAGTTACATTGCCAACGAACCGCGAAGCTCCATTAACAAGTAAATCTTTTAATATCGCCATATATTATGTTTCTATAATTTGATTTGCTGTTATCGTCCCAGTTTTACATATAGTCGCTTCATTTGTTTCTTCAAATTCCGAAGCACTGATTATTCCAGTTTTTGAAATATTAAGTGGATAATTTGACTCAATATACTCAAAACCCTCCATATTTTGTCCACTATCAATAGAGGCAGATGTACTGTATAGATCCTTTACTTCGGAAGCACTTAGAGCCTTGCCATATACACGAAAATCCGATATTCCAGCATTTGCAGCGTAAGTACTATTAGTAGAACGATTTAGAAGCCAGAGTTTAGAAGCGCTATGAGCGTAATAGTTATTACTTCCGGACTCTGATTCTGCAACACCGTTTATATATACAGAATATGTTGAATCGTTTCGAACTACAACTATATGATTCCATTCGTTGGTTACAAAATTAGTTGTAGTAAAGGGCTTGGTAGATGTAGTTCTAACATACAGGAGACTACTCAATAAACCTATAACTATCTTAGGATCTGCCACTAATACCTGATTTGTAGCCTTTGCACACTTAACCCAGAAACTGACAGAAAATATATTATCTGAGCATGGAATAGGGTCTGCTTCTATATGATTTGCAGTTCCGGTATTGTCCATTGATATAGCATTTTTATATCTAGGACTTCCAGAGATTGTAGTTATATCACCTATTATATCCCCATCATTGCCAAACCCAGAACAGTCTCCTGCCGAGTCTGTAGTAAGGGGCGGAATATATATGGAATCTATAACAGCAGGTGCCCATGGAGTTGCAGTTGATCCCTTTTCTAGCTTACACTCCTTAATAGTAAACGAGTGTGTAGTGCCAGAACCAGGATTAACTGTAAAACAATAACATATATACTGTGTATTTGCATCAGGTTTAAAGGTATAGGTAAACGTTTTCCAAGTATTAGCAGTGCCAAACGCCACAGCATTTTGTCCACCTCTCCAAGTCCAGGTCCCGGATGTAGAACGGTAGCTAGTTCCAATAGAAAGTTTGTAAGAAGCATTAGTGCACTTTGCTTTACAAGAAAGTGTATAGTAGGAGCTAGAAGTTAAGCCAATATCTGCAGCTGCCCGAACAAAACCAATTCCTATATTTGCATTGGAATTTAGCTTAATAGTATCTTCTGCTGGTATTGTATTAGAAAAAGTATGATTAGTTACAGCACCATTATAGAATCTAAGATACTTAGTCCAATCTGTATCACCTGTGTTGCCCATTCTAGCTTGGACATCGGGAGTCATAGCCGTTCCTGCAAGAAGATTATCTACAGGTGGCGTTTCACTTCCTTCTAATTTATAGTGGAGACACAGGCCCATACTAATATCCTTAATTTCCTTGGGAGATAAGCAATGATCGTAAACCCTGAAATCACTCAACATACCATTCCAATCATACTGGTGTGTGCTATTATAGTCTCCAGCTATTTTTATTCGGCTATTTGTACATGATGGATTTCTAAAGGTTTTTGCTGTTCCTCTAAAAACACCATCTATATACAGTTTTGCTACACTAGAACCAAATGTCATAGCAAAATGATGCCACTTTCCATCATGTAGAACACTAATATTAGCATTAGATGAAGTTACATATGGATTCCTAGTACCATCTCCAGTATTGAGAGTATATATGCCACTTTCATAATTACATAGGAGCGGACTCGCAGTACTTTCTAATACCCAAGCCATCTTACCGTTTGTAGTAGTTTTAGACCACCAGCAAATTGATGCTTCCGAACTTAGTGTTATAGGGCTTATTCTCCAGTTTACGCTACCTGAACATGATAAACCTTTCCCAGTTTTTCCGTCAGCAAACGTTGGAGCAGAAGGATTATTAGTTATAGTAACATTACTTAATCCTTGATTTTTCATATTCCCGTTTAGAGGTAGCCAGACTAGTAATCCCATAGTTAATCAAATATAAATTTTATACACTCATTAGTCGAGTCGTATTGAATGTGACCTTGTGAACCGGTGCCGCTACCTAGGTACAAATTATTCCCGCTAGATCTAATAAAAGTTCCTGCGGTCAATGATTCTGAAGTAGATAGTGCCCCAGTCATAGTATCTCCAGTCTTTTTTACAAAGCAGGACTTAATTTTTTCCCAAACTTTGCCTAATCCTGTATAATCTAAATATTTTGCCATTTGTTTTTATCTATTAAGTTGCATTAGCGAGAATTGTATCTATCTCTGAATTAGTAAGGGCCATAGACTCATCAAGAATCCAATATGATTGACCATTAAGATTAGAGTTTGGACAATCTGATGGGAAATATTTGTAAATACCGGCGTCACTGAATCGAAAATTAACAAAATTTTTCCAAGAATCAGTTGGATCATATGCTTTACACTGTATATAAAATTCACAGGATGTCGTTCCTACATTACTAGGAGCCATACCATAAAATACTGCAGCTATTTTTCCAGTATTTACAGTTCCTGGGGTATAACTACTTGATGCGGCAAAGGTCAGTTGGTTCATAAAATGAGAAGTTCCTGCAAACATAACTTCACCAGTATCACTTGTAGTCGCAGAATTAGATTTATATGCTATACCAGCTTTTCCTTTTCCTTGTGAAGTTTCCCAATACCAAACCCAGTCTCCCCAGCCTGCATCTTGTCTAATTGAAGGAACTACATTCATTGTTGCTATTCCGGAAGAAGGCGTATAAGTAATGTCAGTACCACTAGAGTTTTGGACATTTTCTGTACCTCCAACACTATTTCTGTGAGACAGTTTAATGCCTGTAATAGCATCAGTAGCGCCAGAACCAGTAATGGTTAGAACTCCACCGTTTGATTTTACAGACACAGTTCCCGCACCGGTAACTTTGATACTATCCTTAAGTGCACCACCACCTAAGAGATTGAGGAAAGTAGTTGTATTTGTAGAATCGGAGCTGTTTTCTGTTGTAGCTGTAGCACTTGAGGCAGTAATAAGTCCTAAGGATTGATGTGATGTTAGATAACTAGAGTTAACATTAGACCACGGCACATTAACAAATGCCTTACCATCTTTATCTACTTGAACTCCATAGTATCTATTGGCTGTTGTACCATCTCCTGATGTTAATGAAACTGAGGTAGTAAGAGCATTGGAGGCTATCATACCACCAATAGTACTAGTTGTGGCTTTATTTAGTGATATAGTTCTGCTACCACTGCTTGTTATTGCCGTTCCAGAATCACTTACTGTTATACCTGTTCCTTGTGTTAAAGTTACAGAAGTTACGGTTCCCTGATAGGTTTCTGAATATAGCGGAGTTCGACCAGTAAGAAGTCTAAGTCTATGTGAATCTCCGTTACCTAGGATTGCGCTAATTTTCCATCCACCTGCATTAGAATTTAAAGAGGTATCATAAACCCATCTAATAATATCTTTTGCTGTCCATGTACCCGTTGATCCAGATATTCTAGTTCCAGCAGCATTATACATTGCCTTATCACCAGAACCTCCAACATTAAGTGTAGCACTGGCTGCGCTATTTGCATATTTATGATAAATTATGGCACAAAAACCAGTTACAAGATCTCCAGATGCGATAGATTTAGAAGTGGTGGATGTTGTTTTTGCAACAGTTGAAGCAGTGTTAGTAGACTCACCAAAAAAATCAGCTAAACGAATATCTGTATTTGTATAACAGCCTGAAGGAATAGTGCCACTAAGCTTCGTAGCATCTAGAGTTGAAGCAGAAGTTAGCGGAGTTATTGTATTACTTCCGAGGGTAATAACACCACTAGCAATTTTAGCGTCTGTAATTCCATATCCAGAAAGTGTTGTAGGGTTGGTTCCTGCCGTAACTCTTCCATACGTATCTACAGTAACACTCCTATATGTACCTGTAGTTAAGCCAGATACAGAAGCTAGTGATATTGTCCTACTACCACTTCCAGTTATTGCTGTTCCAGAACTACTGACTGTTATGCCTGTTCCTTGTGTTAGGGTTACAGAAGTCACAGTACCAGTCTTATCAACGCCCGCATGCGAAACTATAGCTGAATTAACTGCCTTTGATGTAGGAATAGTAGTATCATCTGAACTACTAGACGGTGCCGTTGTAGTTATTTCCTTTGAACTGGTTTTTATAGTTCTGGTGCCATTTCCTAAAACAATTTTATTAGCAGTTAGACCAGAGCCGGTTACAGTATTATTTTCGAGTGTAGTAATTCTGGTATCAAGCGCATCCTCAGAAGCAGCAATCGTACTCTCTATTTCATCTAGGACTGTATACATACCACCAGAAGTAATTAGCTTAGTTGAATTCTGGGTAGGTGTGGTATCAGCATACGTAGAGGAGTTGTAGTTTCCAGCATGTATATTAACATTAGAACCTATAGTTGGATTATTTGTGAAATTTACAACTCCAGTACTCTGACCAATTTTAAAAGCCGTATTCCAAGTCCCAGCATTTGTACCAGACGCATTTACAGTTTGATATTGGACTACATAATAATTAGCGTCACCAGTACCAGACCCAAGAGCGCCCATTCTCCACGAATTACTAGAGGCAACACCAGTATTTTGATAAGAAAACACAACAAACTTATCTGTATCTCCCATATTGAAAAGGAGATTTCCGGTCATTACATTAGATCCGTCTAGCTTTAGATAAGTAGTATTATGATCATGACCAGATGAAGCATAAGAACCAATTTTAGCCTGAACTGCGACACCACCAATAGTGGCAATGGTAGTAGCAGATGTTCCTATAGTAGCTCCACCAGAAGTTACAGAAACAGCTACTTCACCGCTAGTTGTATTACCAACCTTAGTTATGGTACCAGTTTTAGTTAGACCGGTCCATCCTGATGGTGTTGTAACTGTTATATCAGTTCCATCTACGGTTGCTATTGTTGCACTTGATCCAGCAGCGGCAAGAGAGGCAGACTTATTTTCTACTTGATTTTCACCATTAAGAACATCCCAATGGGCATTATTTGCTGTAGTTCCAGCTGTATGACAAATAATATAATCACCAACTTCACAAGCTTTTCCAACATAAGTTCCAGCAGTTTTTACAGCATACATATCGCCTACTGCATGAGTTGCTGGAAGAGCCGTTATTGTTGCGCCGGAAGATCCAATGGTTCCTTTATATTTTAAAGCACTTGCGACAGACCCAAAGGCAGACCAAACAGCTTTTGAAGTAGGAATAGTAGTATCGTCTGAACTACTAGAAGGTGCAGTTGTTGTAATTCCCTTCCCCGAAGTTTTCACAGTTTTTGAACCGTTTCCTAGAACAATCTTATCCGCTGTCAGTGTATCACTGGTGGTTACTGTATTAGAACTTACAGGATTAGAGGGCATTGTAAACTTAAGATCAACACCACCAACAGACCCAACAGTAACAGCACTGCCAAAAGAGGCTGTATTATTAGAAGAAGAGACAGAAGCTTTTCTAACGAATAAAGAGTCTATCTTTGACCAAACGGTCTGAAGACCAGTTTCACTTAAAAATTTTGCCATATTTTATATATTAATCATCTATAGTTAGTTATTTTAATATTCGAAAACTATCCGAATTTATATATAACTTTTATAGTATAAGGGAGGATTAGATTGCTCCTCTCCTCCCTTGTACATAAAATAAAATTAAACAAGAACTGTATCGAGGGTTGATGAAGAAATCGGTGCGATTTCTATTTCATCAATACCTCCAGTGGCTAGTAATTCGCCATTTTCAACATGAATTCCAGTAAGTACGTGTGTAGCATTAGCCTGACCGTTGTCTGAAGTTTCTGCATCCCAATCAAGATCATCGATTGCATTCTGAACAGCAGCAACCTGATCAGCAATTGACATTTCTCCTTCAGTCTGACCGAGAACAGTTTCTACTGCACTTAGTCTAACTTCAATACCGTCTGCTGTAGCGCCATTTACGCCATTTCTAGCGGTAATAAGGGCATCAATTCTAGCTTCTTCAGCTTGAGCCCTGGTTGCTTCATCATCAACAAGATCCTTAGCATAAGCAGCGATTGTTCCAGACGCAGGATCTTCACCTTCTGCAGGAAGAGCAGTTACGGCCTCAAGAGCTAAAATTTTAGCATTCATTGCGGCTGCGTCAGCTGGATGACTTTGAATCCAAGCTGCAATTTCCTGAAGAGTGTCGAGTGCTTCCTGTGCACTTTGAGGGATAAGTTGTGCAGCCAGTTCTTCAGCTGCGATGGTTCTGACGGATTTATTATTATCAGAGCCAATTAGTGTGGTTACCTTGCTAGATAGTTCGGATAGATCAGTTGATGATGCATATCCTGCTAAAATAGTAGCAAGTCCTGAAGCTGATTGTACATCGGTTAAGGAAAATTTATACTCCATGTGGCCATCTTCGTCTTGACCGTTGTGTTCAATAGGAGTCATTGTAAAACCAGCAAAAGCGCCTGCGGCTGAAGTATCTATTGAAACAACAGTCTTTCCTGCAGCGGCTAAATTCTTAATCTTTCCCCAAAGAACCTGTACACCAGCAATGTCTAAATACTGCATAATAAATTAGGTTTAAATTATTAGTTACTTGCTCTACTATACAAGAGCCTCATTCAATATATCTTCTGGAATTGCTTCAGTAGCTTCTCCTAAATAGTATTCAATATTTTCAGTGGTAACGACAGTATTACTATCGATAATAATAGTATCGCCCGTTCCTGTTCCTTCTGTTATTTGAATACTAGAAAAGGTTCCACTTACGCTTCCGTCGTCTTCTGAAACCTCCAAAGAACTAACTCTGTTTTCTATATCATCCACCCTATCTCCAAAATCCTGAATAACTCCTAGGGATCCTTGGATTCCTTCAATAGTTTCTACTAGCTGTGTATTTTGTGCTATAACTTCGTTAATTCTTAGGTATGCCTCATTTAGCCTTCTTTCTAAACTGGATAAGCTTGTGAAATCTCCGCCGGATATACTTTCTAGAAGAGCGTCAATTTCTGATTTAGAATATACATCGTTTATAGACCTAACATGCATATCCGTATCAGAGACATAAATTGTATTATTGGCAATATTAATAAATGTATGTGGATATGGTAAGAGTGGTTCTAAAATTCGCGTTATTCCATCAGGAGCGCTTACATAGTACCAAACACCGTCGTCATCTTGGTATAAATATAGTTCATTATGAACTAATGAAGAAACATCTGGTAACTCTCTTCCTACACCCCAAACAATTTCATACTGCCCCAAAGTGATTATCCGGTAACAGTCACTGCCCTTTCCATCTTTGATACCTACAGCCATTATTGTATTAATTGAGGCATTTGTATCTTCGAAATAGTTAACTATAACTGGTTCACCGGCAACAAACTCTTTATTCTCTAGATGTATCATTGCCGTACTTCTTGAGGGCATTATTTCTTTACATCTAGAAAATCTAACTTTAGTGAGAACATTACTCATTACTATAATTATTTTTTAGAAAAGAGAATAAGACCTGACTTATATAAAAAATCAAAATCTTATTCTCTTTCATTTATGCTGACTATGTTATTCTATAATAAGAGTTTTGGGCCCTAGTAACAGCAAAAAGTGGTATTTTAGGACCTCGTTACAATTATTTGGGTATTAGGATAGTATCTAAGTTTATTACCAGATTCTATTTCTGTCTGATCGTAATTTATAATACTGTCTTTATTTATAAAACAAGGAGAGGATGAAGAGAGGAATTGATTGTTTCTGACTGGTAGATAAATCTCGGCGGCATAAGATAATCCTGCTGAGCTTAAATAGACAGCAGAATTAGTCACATTTGCTAAATAATTTCTAGCAGTCCAAGCGCTAAGGTCTTCGGCAAAAATTCGTCCAGAGATAATGGAAGCAATAGAAGGCTGTATAAATCCATCTAGTTTAAGTGTTCCATATCTTTCCAGAGAAATACCAGTCGACATTCCTATAAACTCTTCATCTTGATATATCGGAGTTCCTACAAGTGTATAATAAATTCCATCTTGTCTAGTCATTCTTCCTAAGTCCTCATCCATAATTTCAGTTCCATTCCAAGACCATGCCTGATTTATTGCAATAGAGGAGCTAGGGAAAGAGCTGTTCATACTACTTACATCGACAGGGAGACTATCATTTAAGAGAATATAATAGTAATCCTTCTTACTTTCCGTTGATGATACTTTCTCATTTTCTTTAGGTAGAATCATCTTAAAATTAAAGACACTATTTAATGAAGTTCTCTTTGTAAACTCGGAAGGAACGAAGTAGTAACAGTTATTTGTTATTCTTGTAGATCCATCCATAGTAATATAGCTTCCATATAGTCTCGGAAGAATATTCAGATTAGACATTATATTTTCAAGATCTGAACTCTTTCCAAGCGACCAAACGAGATGCTTAGGAATAACACCAGTAAAGATAGGAGTTTTTCTTTCATTTGCATAATTACTTGCAGAGAAACATCCAGAAACTTTACATCCAGAAGCACAAGCAGAGAAGATATCAGGAGAGATAAAGAGTCCCTTTCCATCAGAATCTATTTCAGGATTAGACCAATAGATAGACCCAATTTGTCCAGGAATCCAATCTTCACCAGGCGGCAGAGCGCACTCTACAACTTCTTGTGCATCAATAAACGGCCAGTCTACTATTTCTTCACCACCAGGGGCTTCATAGTATGTTGTATAATTCTCTCCATCTGAACCTAAGATAGTCCAGGTTTCAAGTCTTCTATTGTATTCACCAGAGGCTTTCCATGCAAGATTCTTAGGCAGTTTTATATTAGCAAAGCACTCTGATATATCTTGAAGATCTTTCTTATATTCAAATCCACTAAAGGTAGCAGGAATATAAGTATCAGAAGCAGTCTTAACATATACACTTCTAGACTCCACCGTAACTCTCTTATTAAAGAAGTCCCAAGGAACAGGATTAGCCCAATATGTACCACGGAAAGCAGCCTTTGCAGTCTTAATTTCCGGCAAATACTTTAAGAAGTTGCTAGTTATCCTAAGTGGGCTGAAAACAGTAGAGCCAGTTACCTTTGCTTTTAGGGTTGCAAAGAGGAACGAGATATCTGTTATAGCGGAATTAGGCAGAACATCACCAACATGTTCTGGGGATACTAGTGAAAAGTCCTCATTTTCCTGACCCGATTCAAAATATATAGTACAATCCTGGAAAATAGAGCCCATACTTCCCGGAGGAGTCTTGAGAATATTATACCAGACTATATCCTGGAAATCTCTATAAGAAACTCTCTTATTAAATCCTAGTGAGTATGTACCAGAAGGGCTTGAGAATAGTTTAGAGACTTGTCCAACTTTAGTCCAATTAATAAACTCTGCTATATTAACTTCGCTCGGATATCCATAGAGATTACTTAAAGAATATTCAATGCTGTAGATATTTGAATTATAGAATAGCCTTTCAAGTGATCCATCAACAAAGAACTGATAGTCAACGTTGCTCATAAACCGCATCAAGACAAGTTGAATATCAGTTCCCCAATCAAAGGCTCCAGACATATCTAGTGTATGTCCCTTGAAGAATTCCATATTCTGAATAAATCCTAGTCTATATGGAGTTTTATCATGTGGACAGAATACATCACGAAGTCTTACTGTGTCAAGGGTTGCACCTGTAGTTGGATCTAAGAAACATAATCTATTTCCAGCATCAGACATCTCAGTCATATTGATCTGATAAGTCTTTTCTATAATTTCCTCTAAGAAGTCAGTAGTAGCATATAGAACATAATCAGAAACTACCTTATCTCCTACTAGCTTACTTTCCTGACTTGGATTCTGGGTTACATATACAAACTGACTAAGAGCATATCCAGCGCCAAGAAGACCAGTAGTGCTAGAATCCTTTCCTAAGTCTTTAAACATATATCGGTTATAGCATCTAACCCAGGTATCACGATAGACATAAGAAAATTTATTACATTTCGGATACTTAGAGAAACCAATGCTACACATTCCAGCATTATATTCTCTTAGGAGGTCTTCTTTCTCGTATTCTATATGCTGACCTCTAAAGAGATAAGATATAGAAGCTACATTATAAGCATCCTCTGAGCCTTCATTTAAGAAATATTGAGCCTGAGGAAGTCTTATGTCGCCGTGCCCTCCAAGTCTATTGTAGTCTACACAGAAAGTATTCTCTAGGTTAGTACAATATCTATGAACTCTAAGATCTACCTGGCTACCATCGGATTGCTTCATTGAGAACTTATTAGCATTGTGGAAAGTTTCTGCACCAACAGAAGATACAGCATTTCCAGGATCTCTAGTATAGTCTTCCTCAGAGTGAATCCAGAAAGTACTATTTCCGTTGAGACATCTAATGCTAGACTCATAGAAAGCATATGGGAATAGGTTAATATTACAGCCGTCTGGAACATCGACCTCTTCAATCGGGGTATGTCTTAGGCGCAGAGCCTCAAAATTAGATCCCCACTGAGATAGGTCGGCTGTATTTTCGGCTGTTCCTATCGGCCCTATAGTAAGCTTGTCTGAAAGAACTATAGTCGAATTTTCTGGAAGTGTCGGGAAAGTAACATCGAGAACACGAAGTCCAAAGTTTTCAATATCCTCAACCTCACCAAGAATAATTTGAGAAAGTCTAGGACAATTATCTACAACAATCTTTCTAAATCCAGTCAGAACAAGTCTTGCCAGATTAGGAGCATTAGAGATACGAATAGATGCGCCAGGATATTTAATATTTTGAATAGTAATGGAAGAACTATTAATCATACTTCCATCGCTTGGGATTCTAATATCTGTTCCCCAACAAGGAAGACTTAGATCACCAAGATATCCAGATACAGAAATATTCGCTATATTAGGTGTATTGGTTACAGATAATTTAGCACCCGCTTTCATACCCTGAGCGCTAATTGATACTATATTCGAATTAGCAACACTGAGGTCTATAGCAGTACCGTCGATTCGTATTTCTCTAAGATTTGGATAGCTTTCTAGACCCTCAAATCTAATCTCTCCGCTATAAGTAGCAGGATCAGTTTGGTTAGTTAAAGATAAAGACTTAAGTGATGGTGTATTGAAAGACCAGGAGCTACAAGTACCTGCTGTTCCTACGATCTTTGTGAAATAGTCTGATGTAATTGAAAATCCTGAAGTAGAGCTGGCTGTTCCATATATAATAAATGGATTAATGGAGTCTACCTCAGTCCACATTGCAGAACCACCAAATAGATAAGTCTGGTTACCGTCAGTCTTAAATAGAAAATCGTATCCTTTATTCTCATCATTTGAAAACATATATCGGCTGGAGTCGTTAGGAGTTACACAAATGAGAGGAGAATATGCTTTAGCTTTAACATTTATGATTGCAGAAGCATTGGCATACTGTTGACCACTAGAGTTTGAAGAGAAAATATCATGAAATACATAAATATCTGGATTATCTCTATCAACTTCTGAACTTGTAGTTACCATAGGGGCACTGTATCCGTTCATTTCTTCTGCGATACTATTTATATTGAAATAAGCGTCAAGGATATGAAGTCTATTATCAAGCCAAGTTTCAGTATAGGCTATCTTTCGACCGTAGAACTTAGGGAAATTGATTGAATCAAATCCGTGGTTATCACTAGATTTTACGAAGTATTTGTATCTATAGTTATAATTAAAAGCAACTTCAGGGACTCCAGCCAGATGATGCTTATAATATTTATTTATAAAAGATTCAGAATTAGCAAGAGGTCCACCACGCTTTCTCCATCTAGCCCAAAGGTTATTAGGATGAAGAACTAGAGAACTGATTTGATCACTAGACATAGATTGAGATAGAACCTGATATGCATACTTAGCAATAGCAAATAGATAAGAGCTAGGGGTATCAAAGAATGAATCAGAGCCTACAGTCCCTTCTTCTCCCTTAGGTGCATAGTCTCGGTATACTTTAACCTTTCCTAATGTATTCTCTTCTATTGAGTTTTTCCAATCCCAATAATCAGAGAATGCAAAATAAGAGATTTTAGAACCAGAGTTGGATACACCTAGACAAGTATCCATATCGTAGAAAGCAAGATAGAATTCGCGTCCTGCATCCCAAGATTTAATATTAAGATTCTTTTCAACAGAGTCTACCAAACCAAATGCCATACAAATTGTATAGTATTCACACAAGGATTGATAGTCTATACCTCTATGTTTTTCTGGATCATCTTCAGGAGTAACCAGGAAGTCCATTAGATCATTAACAGAGGCTCTAGGATACTGAGTGTAGCTATATTCCATATCAGTCTCCGTTAATCTTCTCTTAGCCTGCCAAGTATAGTCTGGAACATGATTTATCTCAGAATATCCCTGTTTATATCCATGATCTGGATCATCAAAATGTTCTTTTCCTATACAATCAAAAATATAACCTCCCGCCTGTGATACCTTCTTAACAAAATTACCAATTGAAGTTTTGGTTTCTGCCTCTTGAACACCAACCAGGTCTCCCCACATGTATCTAGTATCTGAATCCTGATTTGGTAATTTAAATAGAATAGATTGGTCATATTGTGAAAAATCAAAGTAGTTATTATTACCTTGAATTTCACCAACCATTATACCAGAAAGTAGGGTATTACTAGATCTTGGAATTTCATAGATACCGAATCCCTCTTGAAGATCCACGTTCTCTAGAACACCGGTGTTCTTATAACCTAGATTGAAATATGAATTACGACCTAAATTAAGATTATAGATACCTAAGAAATAGTAGTTGTGTACATTAAGTTCAACCTGGTCTGCATTGTCCTTGAAATTAGTATGTAAAAACACTAAAACAGGAAAACCAGATAAACAGTTCTTTATATAAGAAGCATATCTAGATGTACCACCGTTTGGAGACTTCTGATTTATTGTTGCTCCTGTAAATGCTTTTGTAACATCATTTACAAAACTAGCGATAGCATTATTATTTGTATGGCTAGAGTCTACAACATCGGATTTGAACGTAAATGACTCTTCTGGTAAGAATGTCGAAGTATCTGATTCTTTAAAATTAGGAGAATAGATACAGACATAATCTTCCTCGCTAGCACTAGGAGCATATAGTTCCCAGTTCTTACTTCTATATTCTCTAGTAGATGATCCTTGTGGTTCTATTGAAAATACTGCAGGAGATCCGTTTTTCTGTACTACTTCTGGCTTTGATTTTCCCGGAGAATAGCTTACTGTTATAGGAACCTTTTGGAAATCGGTGTTCTCAGAATACGAGGCTGACATAAATTCTTTGAAGACGTCTATATATCCAATATATTCTTGACGTATTCCATTTGCACCCTGACCATTATCCGTAAAGTTGAAGATAATTGTAGGGATTTCAGAATATTCAGCGATATTGTATATAGCGGTCTCATTCGTCATTATGAAGTTGTCCTCATCTGCCATGAACGTAGAGAAGTTATCATAAAGCTGCTTAGTTTCTTCTGATACGGATTCTCCAAGAATTAGTTCTTTATAAGCATAATAGTATCCTTTAATATCAATATCGTCCATGTAATAGTGATACTGATCATCCTCTACGTGAGAGAAACAAGAATTTTCTATTAAGTTTATATAATAGTTTCCAGGGAATAAAGTAATTCCTTCGTATCTATTGTGAGAAGTTGTAAATGATCCAAAAGCTCCCTCAAGGTCTCCATCAATGAAAACATAAATTCCTTTCCAGTAGTTATTGCTTTCTCTCTTCTCAAGGCGCTTATAGATAGTGATTAAGTGGTAATCACTTAAATTAGTCTCACTAAGTCTATTACACATTGGGAAGTATATCTCACAAGAATCTCCACTAACATTCTTAATATCAGTTACCCTAGCATCTTTATTTATTACTATCTTATTCTGATAGATATAGACATCTCCGATAGGCCCATCCTTAATATTAAATCTTGCAATAGGATTAGTTACATCATTAGTCTTAACATACTGAAGACCAAGACATATCATCTGGTCTAAAGTCTCATAGCTGGTTTGTTCGGTAGATAGAAATCTATAGTTTATAGTATCATCAGAAACAGATGTAATGTTAAGAGAAGTAGTAGCAGTTACGCCCTCTATATTATTTGCTATAGACAGCTTTCTGTAAACATCTGAAGAGATAACTGGAATATAAGATGATCCAGAAGCTGTAGATCTTTTAGGATAATAACTGAAAGAACTAGTTGCCTCTTTTGTCATAAACCAATAATCTACTGTATAAGAAGATTGTGTTCTTGGTTCCTGGACTGATAGGGTTATTTTATATTCTTTAGCCTCTGGAGCAGGAATAGGAATAGACTGCATCTGTTGATCTGATAGAGAGGTTATTCTTATTCCTTCATCTTCCCCGAGTTTAACATCATCTAGGAATACCGAGAAATTATAGGTTCTTCCTAAGGTAATTGGGCCATAGAACGGAGTTACCTGAAAAACTATAGTACCAACAATAAACTGATTGGCGGGATCTACAGTCTCTTGATAACTGTCATATATAGTTCCACCAGATGCAGTAACACGTAGGAAAAGATCTGATGGAATCAGTGTATCCTTTAAAGATAATTGTGGAATATCTTCTTTTACTGTCTGTCCGTCAAGCGTGATATCTAGATTAACGATAAATTGTTTAAATTTAGCATTATCATTATCTGACAAGAAGGCATTTATATCAGAACAGAGTGGAATATATATAATCTTCGAAGACTTTCCGGTTATTTCATTATCAACTACTACAGTATTTCCTTCCCAGTCTGTATATGTATATGATGCACTCTGAAGCTCAACTGCAATTGAGTATTCTAGAGCTGCCATAATACCACGGCCCTTAATATCATTCATGAAAATAGTATTATCTGAATGATTAGTGAAGGGATCATGATTATCTGCATAAACATAATAAAGATTAAAGGAATATGAAGATACTATATATGGAATAGTATATGTAGTTGGTGGTTCGTCTGGTTCAGATCTATTAGAAATCTTTATAGTCAGAGTTCCATTTACATCTAAATTTAAGAACCTAGAAGCATTAAAAGAATTATTAGTATTAAGTGTATCCGAAGCAGAAACATTTCCTTTAGAACTTTGATAAGAATACTGGACAAGGAAAGTATCTGATCCTCCTCTATATATTTGAACAGAGATACCATAACTTCCTGGACCAGATAAATTCATTGGTATTCCATCTTTAAGAACGCCGCCGTTATCTGTTCTAGAAACTACTGCGGTCCACCTAGTTGATGAGCCAGATCCGGACCCTCCACCAGATCCGGACCCAACTCCACCATACTTATAAATCCACTTAACGTTACTTTCTATCCGATCTAGTCTTTCATCCTGTTCGGTAAGTACTGAGTCAAGTGTTTTTCCTGCAAAGTCATTACCAGTCAGAGTTACGTCCTGATCGGTTATTATATTTTTTCCGTTATGCTTCATTATATTGTTTATTTATTATTATAGTTCGACTAGGGCAATCTTATCGTTAGCCCACTTTCCATACAGCTTATCCTCATCTCCGTCAGCCACAGATTGGAGATACATAAAGTATGCATTCTTTTTACTAAAAGCGTCTTGAGAGAATAATGCTATAGCTCCCTTGGCATTAACTGTAGTAATCTCTTCAATTCTTGCCAAATATACAGAATAATCTCCCCTCGACAACTGAACCTCGACAAACATTGATTTAAGCTGATTATCATTTGGATTATCAGCTGCACCAGAGTTATCGGTCTTAGGAATAACTAGTGAGAATTTTTGCTGACTGGAAGGCAATTCTTTATTAGATTTTAGCTTAAATCCAGTTGCCTGACACATTGAATAGGTTGTTCCTCCGTATGTAGAACCTTCTGGGGCAATACTTCCATGAATACCGTAACAAGGCCAGATAATACCAGAATTTATAGTAACTCCTTCTGGGACATCATCTGGAACTAACATGATAGGAATTTTAGTAGTATTGAAAACAACCTGGCCCTCTTCAGCATCATTAGTGTATACTTTCTTAGAACCATCATCAGACTTAAGTCCAAGAGAGATTGTCCAAGAAACTTGATCATCGTGCTCAAGAGTTTCTTCCATTTCCATAGGTCCGTCGACTAGAGAGTTTTTAGTTCCACCATCATACAAATAGAACTCACGTAGAGGATTAGTACATGCATACGTATGCTTATGTCCTCCGAGCATTAATTTAATCTCAAAGTTTTCAAGAAGTCGTGATAGCCAATAGATTGACTTTTCTTTTTCTTTTCCTTCTCTATTACAGTGGCATCCAACGAGAGATGTTCCATTCATAGAGCGGTCTGCATCTTCTTTTCCAGTTTTAAGATTAGCATTAGTTACAACAGTGAAAGGCATCTCGTGACATGCGGTTATAATGTGCTGTCCATTGGTCTTAGCTTGATTCAGAATTCTATAGATCATAGTATAGATTGTAGTAAATCCTGAATCATATTCCGCCGCTGGATCATCTGTGATAGGCCAGCCGGTATATACGTTTATCGGACCAAAGCTACTAGTTCTCTTATACCAATCACGACAGTTAATCATGGTGATTTCAGTATTCAAGAAAACAAATCTATAGGAATCAACATCACTCGAGGCTTCATTCTCAAAGTAATAGAAACTAGGAATATATTTTACTTGACCTTCTTCTCCCTCGACAGGAGTTGATGGAATTACTGGATTTATCTCAGGATCTACTTCATAGCAATAGAATACGTGGAAATAATGTCCATTTGACTTACCTTGGTCATCGCCTGTTCCTAAGACTTCTGGATCAGTTCCAACGAGGTCATTATTTCCGACAACATTCATTTGCTCTAGATGATCAAAGAGGCACTGTCCAGCATTATAGTAGTCAAGCCATTCATTAATTCTAGTACCATTCTGAGTCATATCACCTGTATTAATGAGAATAGGAATGATATGCTCGCCGGATTCTAGTTCTGAATTTATAAGCTTATTAATTTCTACAGCACTAGCGGCCCAGGCTTGATATTCAATCCAATGGAATCCCTGCTGGTCAGTAGTTTGGAATATTCGAGGGGTCCAAGTATTAGGATATAATGTAAATCTCTGGACTGCACTTACATGCTCTGGATCTGGATTCTTATTCTTATCCGCACGACCCACTATGTATTCATATTCTTGTGGTTCTTCTAGGTCTTCCGTCGATGGAATTACTTTAACAATACATTTGTGAGATGTATAGTGTGTTCCATCGCCAGGGAAATTACCATGAAGCCTATCATATGCTGCAGCCTTAAGTTCGGCAGGGAATGAAACCTTAGCCATACTTCCAGCGGAATCAGACTCTGTTCCAGATTTGTAGGATTCAAAGCGGCTAGCCCAAGTTTCTGATCCTACCGGACGAAGCCAGATAAACTCATCAAATTCTCCGGCTGATATCCAGTTAAAGCATCTAGTAGTATGAATATTAATACCAAAGCTACAAGTTACCATATTAGGCTTATCCATATCTAGCTTTGATTTATCGGTACATACATTTTTATGTTCGAAGGATGCTTTAGGTGTGAACTTTGATACTGGATATGTTTCGTCGGATTTAGGGAATTCAATAACACTAGTTGCTAAGCGTACGTATTGATAGTCGCCGGCAGTAACACCACGAAGTCGGCTAGAGTCTATGGTTCCACAACTTTGATATGCCTGTTTTGCTGGATCAAGTTCGAAAGTATTCTTATAGATACAGTCAAAAGCTTTTGCGCCATAGTAGGCAGTAGCATTAATTGTATCTGGCTTTCCGGTTTTATATTTATCTTTATACGGATTCCATGTTGAGTTAGCAGTAGATTCTCCATGATAGACTGGATTACCGATAGAAACACTATCAATGTAGTGTGGATCAAAGAGGAATGGAGCCTTTTCTCTAGTAGACTCTTCCATATTTTGTTCCCACATACTAGTTGTCCAATCTAATTCTGGAAGTCCGTATGTCAGAAGATACGTATTAGTTGCTTTTGGTGTTAGGTCAATTAATTCACCAGGAGCCACATACCACTCAATATCAAACGTAGCAACATTGATAAAACAATTAGCTTGATCCGGTGTAGTGTATTGTTTACCACGAATCAGATAAGTTCCTCCGGCTGGGATCTTTCCGGTAAGAGGAAGATGATAAACCTGAATATCAGCAGCTGCGCCATCTCCACTAACTCCCGTAGCATAGTGCATATAGCAACCGTCTAAAAGAAAGTCTTGATCGGACGTATTTTCAAGCTCAATATAGGCGTGTGTACATCCATGAACGGTAAGGCTTGCACTAGGAGCATAGATAGCGCCGATCTTCACGCGGTCTGAATAGAGGCCATGATCTTTTGCTCTTCCAGGATTTATTCCCTTCTGAGTCATCGTTTTGTCTCCAAGCATGCCTACAAAACCGCGTATATCCTTCGGCGCAGTTTCAGGATCAAAACCTACTTCGTTTAGAATACCAGCTTGACCCTCGTATGATTCTCCTGAAAGCTCAGTGGCATGAAGATTACCCTCTGAGTCAGCTTCAAATTTAAATTTCTTGCCAGTACCCTGATGGACAAATGTAATATCTGAGACAGGAGATAGTGATAGTTCTCCACCTTCGTCTGTTACAATAATACCATTTGCGGCAAGCCATTCGATAATTTCTTGTTTTTCCATACCACTTGTTGTTTCATGACCGGGCTCATCATCACTTCCACTTCCGCCGGAAATTCTTTTAACTTTTCCATTTCCTAGCTTGATGTAAAGGAGTCCGTTATCTTCGTTATATATAAGTTCATTCTTTGGTAGCTGATCTTTAATTTCATCGAGATCTGAGTAGTTTTCGACGGACCGGATTGTTAAGTGTGCTACCCGATATTTATAATCTTCATCACTTGGACCTGAAGGAAGTACTGTGTTATTGAAATCTTGATACTTGCTATAGATATTAAACTTAAATATATCAAGATCTGA
>JAEEGL011262028.1_pt1 | contig 81734 bp, 127 predicted proteins | sample 9134231 | NCBI WGS metagenome assembly JAEEGL01 (sample SAMN16246548, study PRJNA631951) | gut metagenome | biome: gut microbiome; feature: rumen; material: fiber-attached | host: Bos | place: Iran: Karaj | collected 2018-10 | reverse complement strand
TCCGCCGGCGGATTTATTATGGGCGTATAAAAACGGACGTATCAACCAGGAAGAATATATAGACTGGTACATGAAAGCCGTTCTTAACCATCTCGATGTAAAAGAAGAAGCAGAAGGATTAGATGAATGGGTTCTGTTATGTTATGAAAAATCCGGAGATTTCTGCCATAGAAACATCGTAGCAAAATGGTTTCGGGATAATGGATATGAATGCAGAGAGCTGTAAAAGAAGGAACAGATAATGACAGCAAAACAATTATATGAAATCTTATCAAAAATAGTCGCAGATGGCAAAGAAGAGTATCCAATAAAGATAAATGACGGCATCAACTGGATAGAACTTGCTCCATATTATGTCGTTGTCGATGATAAGAGAAAAGAAATACGAATATAAGGAGGAAAAAATGAAGCTCAATATCATCAAAACATTTAATTTAAACCAGTTCAACACCGTAGACGGGAACCGTGATCTTGACGAAACTCATGTCCGTAAGCTGATGAACAATATCAAAGAACATGGATTCGACCCACAGTTCTATATCCGCGTCAACGAAAACATGCAGATTATCGATGGACAGCATCGAGTAGAAGCCGTACGCAGACTGCATCAAAAAGGAATTAAAATTCCGGTTTATTATTATCGGCAGCCCGGCACAAGCTTAAAGGATTGCATTAAAAGCAATGAACTTCAGAAAGGCTGGGGACATATCGATTATGTAAAAGCATATGCCTCGGACGATACTTGCGACAACAAAGAACATTATTGCACATTGCTCGATTTATTTATGAAGTATAAAAATGCAATTTCATTGAGCCTGCTTTCTAAAATTTGTATGAAATCAATCAACGGCGGCGATATTAATAAATTCGTCGACAGCGGCAGATTTAAAATGGTCCGTGATTATGATGAAGTTATTTATATCTGCGATTACTTATCCGAGATTAAAGAGCCCTTAAAGAACATGCAGCATCATACGGCGTATTGCCAGGCTGTTATCTGGGCTATCACGAACAAAAAAATCAACGCCGAAGCTCTGAAATATCAGATTAAGAAATATTATGATAAATGCGATAAAATTCGCAATATCGAAGATGCTTTACGCCAGCTGTCCTACGTTTATCATTACAACGACCGGCGTGCCGTTAAATTAAAACCGACACAGAACTTTTATTCAATTTATGATGACGAACAGACTTCAGTACGGGAAGAACGCCGGGAGCGTGCTAAAGAAAGAAAGCGCGCATGGCGTCAGAAAAAATTGGAAGAAGCACAGAAAAATCGGGCAATGAAGAACAGTCTGGTTGATACATCCGATAGTACATCAGACGGTACAGAAGATGATAGCTGTATTCATCCCGTATAAAATCAAACTATAAAATAAGCGCGCAGCCGGATATAATATCCGGTCTGCGCAAAAAGGAAATTGACTATGATTAACAAAACAACGGCACGATCTATCATAAATCGAATGTTCAGAGAAGCATCTGAAAATTCTAATTCCGGTTCATGGATTACGTATTTTGAAGAAATCGAAGCAATATACGGCAAATTAACGGAAACAGACAAACAATTAATCTTCGATACGTTAAAAGAACTATATTATGATTGGGCTGTTCTTGAAGCCATGGCAGATGACGAAAGTATCGATATTCAATTAGCCGATAACTACATCGAAGCAGAAATTGAAGGAGAAAATGATGACGATAGAAATTAGCGACGAATTAAAAGAACGAATTCTCTATTTTTGTGAAGACGAATTAACTTATCATATAGAAGAATCTTCTTGTGCCAATGAATATCATGATGAAATCCTGGCTGAAATAGAACTTCTCTTTTTAATAGGAGAAAAAGAAAAAGCGTATGATTTCGCTAAACTATATTCCGAATGCAGCAAAGAAGACTGGTGTGTAACGGAAAAACTTGATAAAGAACAGAAAAAAGAATTAAGAAATCTTATTAAAAAAATTAAAAAATGAAAGGAGAAAATCATGGGAGACAGCGTAGAATATAACGGCAAAAAATATCCAACACGGAATATCTTTTTGAGCGGTTACAGCAGGTCTAATGAATTCTGGTACGGGGAATATACGATATCAACGGAAACCCTGCTTAAGGAATTGGAAAAAGCATTCGCTATGCCGATTGATTCAGAAGAACGTAACCATGCTGATTGGGTCGATAATGGAATTTTCTTCTATGTACCGGACGATATTATCGGCACCGGCGACAATATTGTGTCGAGATATATCATGGATAATATTTAGGTGAAATTAAAATGAAACTATCTGAAAGAGCAGAAAAAAGAATTCGTAAAATTATAGAAAATGAAGCTATTGGTCATTATGTATGCAACCGAGACGACGACAATTTTCCAAGAAATCCTTTGGAATTATTGCGTAACGGTCGGACTGAAACCGGCCGCGGCAAAGAAATCGTAATTTGGGCACCATATGAATACGAAAATCCTGAAGAAGTAGCAGAACATATCGAAGACGAAATATGGGGCTATACGAAAATGGTTGAAAAATGCATCGCTGTTGCATTAAGAGATGTAAAGAATACAATTCGTAAAAAAGGAGCAGTCCATGAAAAACGTAAACAAGCGTAATCTGTGCACTTGTATTTTTTTGCCGCAGAAAGAATTCGAAGAAATTATCGAATCATTATATCCCGGTGCGACTGCCGAACCAGATATCGACTGTCCATGGTTAATTAATGTCGAATATGAAGAAGATTTGGATTATTATACCGTATTGCACGATTTAGAAGACTACTTCGATATCTATATTGCGTCATACCATGCAGAAACCGGTTCCGATGGCGCTTACGATGTATGGATCGATTATGCGGAAAAAGGAAAATAAATCATGATCGTAAATACGTATACGGAAAACGACATTTTAAGGATGGCTGGCTATTCTGACGGTTCTCAACTTAAATGGCGAAAAATAGTAAAAATAGTTCGGGAAACTATGAACCGTATGGGATATATTAACTATTCAGAAGCCAATCGGTTAATTAGAAACACACAAAGAGAAGATTATATAAACAGCTCTGAAACCTTAACTTATATCGAGACTAAAGTAATGACCATACCTTTTCTTCGCATGGTTAATATAAAATCACAATTCAGCAATAAATACTGGTATAACAAAAACGAAGTTATAATTATGATCCGCGCGCTCAATGATTTTATAAATAATCACATTAATGACATGGATTTATCTGCCAAAGCTTGCCGGATAAGAAATCGGGAATATCCATATCGATATAATTATGGCTTAATCAGCTGGCCGATAGCCGATAAAAGAAAATGTCTAATGGATTTTCTTCAATCACAGGAATACGGAGACGCTATGAAAATGTTAAAAGAAAGTAACGATGAAACAGAAGAGATTCATCTGTATTAAGGAGAACAACCATGAGTATGATGTATTGGGGCGTTATGATTCATGGCGTAACGCTTGATGATTTAAAATGGAAAGAAGAAGACCTCGATTTTCAAGAAACCGTCATGAAAGATGAAATGGATGTGGATGTCGTATTGCCAAACGGAAAATCAGTTTTATTAAGCTATGAACCGACTGAAGATCAGAGCTATTTCGGTTTATACGCCGGCTATCCTTGGTATGAACGGCTCCGAAATCTTACGGAAAAAGATGCCGACGATGCGATTGTTCAAACTCTGCTGCCGTATCTGGATATGACCGAAGAAGAACTTCGCGAAGAAATCGACGATATCAGTACCTATAACTGCGGATGAGGAATAGTATATGGCAAGACAACGAACAGAAAACGATATTGTATTAGACTTCAGAAACAAAGATTTTTCTACGATGTCCGAAAAAGGCGTACCGGATTGTTCTAACCAGCCGCGCCCGCTCAAATTGTTGGAACTGTTCGGAGGTATCGGAGCACCCAGACGGGCATTGCAGAATCTTGGTTACGACATCAAAAGTATCGATTATGTCGAAGTATTGCCATATGCGGTACTTGCTTATAATCATATTTTTGAATGTGGCCCAAAACCGCAGGATATCCGTATCTGGAATATGAGCCCGGACATCGTAGTCCATGGTTCACCGTGTCAGGATTGGTCTAATGAAGGATTGAACAATATTAATACGGGCCGCTCGATTTTATTTGAGCGCGTACTACAGATATTGGATCCGGAACCTTTGGACGGGCATCCTGAATTATCAAGACAGCCAAAAGTCGTTATCTGGGAAAACGTACCAAGATTGCTGTGGAAATATAAAGATGTCTTGGATTATTATGTCGGCGTATTAGATGAATTCGGATATACGAGCTATTATCAGGTTCTTACTGCTTCTGACTATAATATTCCGCAGGATAGGGACAGGATATTCGTAGTTTCGATTCTAAATAATACGCCCGGCGCCGATACTTTTACGTTTCCAAGCAAGATAAAACAAGAGCATACGTTACAGGATTATATCGATACTTCCATAGATTTTAACGATCCGAAAGTCCAGCTGACCGATATAGAACGAGCTATCCTTTTTTATCTGCCGGATGGCACATTAGCCGTACAAGAAGGTACAAAAAAAGGATACAAAGAAGTTCACGAATGGCAAATTATTAATATGGCTATACCCGGATCAAAAAGTAGAAGAGGCCGTGTCGGAGATAACGCGAAAACGATTACGACACTGCCAAGGCAAGCCATCTATTATAACGACCAAATTCGTATGCTTACAGCCAAAGAATATCTGCGGCTTATGGGATATGAAGAAACCGATTACGAGCGGATGCATAATGCCGGTATCACTGATAGACAGATTAAATTATTAGCCGGAAATTCCATCTGTGTACCGGTTTTAATGGCTATTTTTCATAGGTTAGAAGAACTTGGCACAATATGTACCGCAGAAGAAACAAGAAGAGGTAGAAGATAATGGAATTTAGTTGTACTTGGATGTCGGTTTGCGTCCTGATTACGTTAATTGCTGTATTACTGTTTGCCTGGAACGAGCAGAAGTATTATAAATAATACCGGAGAAATGAAATCATGATGCTTGAAATCAACGGAGAAATTACTCCGTGCAAATTAACGTCACAAGGTATGGCAAAAGTTGAAACATACATTACAGAATTAGAAGCAAAACGAAAAGAAATACTGGACGCCGATAAAGATACTGCCGAAGGAACAGAAGTGCCAAATATACAGGACATCATTTCCGATATTGAATGGTTTTTCGATAATGATTTGATGGAATATTGTAACAATTGGGGCGTAACCGACGATTACAATTCTGATTACCCATTGTGTTTAAAATTTGGAGAAGATATTGTAACTGAATAATAAAAAGCGGCATTTTACTGGCTCGTAAGGTGATAGGCGAGCCATATAAAATGCCGTAAGGTAAAAACATGGAAAGGAGAAAAGTCATGGCAAAAAAAGAATATGCACCATTAATAAACCAAGAAAAATACGTCTATGATAAAGACGAGAATCCGTTCTTTCATGAAAGTGTCCGGCATATTCCTGATACTTATCGTAAATATGTGTCGGCTGTATATTGTCCGAAATGCGGCCATCTTCATGTCGTAGACGGCAGAAGATATCGCAACGGTTATTATCTAAGAAAATTCTTATGTCCTGAATGTGGATATTACAATGAAGTAGTACAAGATGGAACCTGGCTTACGCCGAAAACAGCCATGATTTTTAAGATGGCTGACGGATCTACTGCCATATCATTAATTATTAAAAAGCATACATTATTAGTGGCAAAAGATTTAAAAACTCCGATTTATCATGGAAAATTGATGCGGATAAGATATGTATTCAATACTAACGGACATACATATTACAAAGCTCCGGTTTATATCGACAGCGGCCGACCAGTGCCAATATATTCAAAAACGATTAATATTAGACCCGTTACATATATGCATAACGATATGGGTTGGAGCGAGCATACCATGTTTCCTCATTTTAACACAGAAATGATGGAGCTGGTAGAACGGGGATATATTCCCAAAGACTGCGTCAGAAGAAACAGGTTTCATAATGTAAGCAATAAAATGCTGGATAATATTTATATGTTGTTATCCATGTTTCATCGGCAACAGTCTTCTTTTGGAAGGCGTATTGCTAAAGTAGTCCGTGAAATTGATAAGAATGCTACCGATGAAGATGTGATCCGTCTTTTTATCAAACGTGCGAACATAAAAAATGCCGGCAAAAAATTCCGGCGTTCTATGGCGACAGATATCGTAAAAACGTTTGTTGGAAGCCTTATTTTTAAAAAATTGCAGATAACAGACATTAATTATTTTGATATCATAAAACACGTTAATCCTTCACTTCCGGAAGATGAACGATGTGTTGCACTAGTCAATGTTATTCGTAAAAAATATGGGGAAAAAGCTTTAATAAAAGCTTTACAGAATTTTTCTGTCTTCTATGACGTTGCCGATTATATGAATAGATTATCCGAAGCAGTTCCCGCAGCAGAATTAGAAAATGCGGTACGTTATAATATCCATGATACGCACGGCGTCTTACTGGATATGTTTAAGGAAGTACAAAAACAAATAGAATGCGGAACCGGAATTGCTTCTGTTATGCAAAAACACAACGATATCGAATCCGGCAAAATAAAGCCGCAGTATATCTCCGCAGCCAAAAAACAAGTGATTCGTCACGCAGAAGAAACAATCAACAATCAAATCATGTACGGAGAACAGGAAAAATCCCTGGAAGAAAATATCGGCAATATCCAATTCTATCTGCCACCTGATACCGACCATTTAAAAATGGCCGGCGACAAACTGCATAATTGTGTCGGACATTTATATCGTATGCCAGCCTACCGAAAAGAATCTATTATCGTATTAATGCAGCAAATGAATAAATTCGTAGGCTGCATCGAGATTAATGCCGGTAAAATCAGGCAGGCATATGGGCCGTGCAACCAGCAATTTGCTTCAGATGCGCAGAAAGCGTTTAACCTGTGGACGGAAAAACATAATTTATCCACGACAACTGCAAATGCCAATTTAATGAATATCGGAAAAGAATATGTGATGCCAAAATACGAAGATATAATTGAGAAGATTAAAGTTTTAGCTGCGAGCATTACAATTCCGGCTTCATCACGGCAAATTAATGCAAATCCAAATATGCCATTACGAATGGATAGAAATTTGCCATTCTAAGAAAGGAAATCAGATGATCGACAGAAAAAGAATACAGGAACTCCGGGCGTTATATACGCCCGGAACCTGGATACGCTTAATTCATATGGATGATAAACAAGCGCCGCCAGACGGTACATTAGGTATCGTAAAATGGGTAGACGACGCAGGGACAATCCATATGAACTGGAATACTGGAAGCTCATTAGGGCTTATCCCGGAAAAAGACGAATTTGAAATCATACCGGCGCGAGCGTAAGCGAGCGCCGGAGAAAAGGAGCGTAAGCGATGAAAAAAGTAGCAAGAGAAGATGTTCCGGAGTTAATCGGACAATTTATCGACGTGTTCGAGGATTTCCTTGATGAAAAGGAAGTCAGAATTCCAAACGACGAAAAAATAGAAGATGCAACAGAAGACGAAGAAGATTCCATCGCCAATATCTACGGTACAGATTACGGCAATTTATCTGATGATATCGAATCAATTTTAATACGTTGGGAATTGATCGAAAAAGAATAAACAAGGAGCACCGGCATGGATAAAAAATATGATTGGGTATTGGCCACCAACAGCTCTGAATATGATACTTTTGGCCTTACATTGTATAAAAATTATACGGCAAAAGAAATTAAAGAAGAACTTGCAAATTATATTGCAGAAGAAGCAAAAGAAACGGATTATACTATCTATGACGCTACTACCAATGTAGATGATATTAAAGAATATCAATGGAAAGAAGAAGATCCTACAGATTTTACAGGTCATATCGATTTCGATGATTTTCATTACAGTTATTCCATGATTCGAATGGATACTATAGAAACATACGAAAACAAAGGAGAATAAATATGGCCAACTATGAAGAAACATCGCGAACCAATTATTTCCGGGTTACCAATGAAAAACGGTATCAGGAATTATTTAAAAACCTGATACCTAATAATGAAATCTACGACCTTACAAAAACCGATGAAAACGGCGTAGTATGGCACGCATTTGGAAGTTTCACATGTATCAATTATGAATATGAAAAAGGCAAATATGACCGTGATATATTTTTTGTTGATATGCAGGAAATTTTGCCCGACGACAAAGCGCTTATCTTTATGTCGTCCGGCTATGAAAAATTAAGGTATGTAACCGGATTATCTATTATCGTTACCAATAATGATATCCGGTACGTAGATATTATTAGCAACGCAATCGTAAAAGCGCGCGTTATGCTAAATAATCCGGAATGGACTACGGAAGTAGATTATTAAAAGGAGGCAGTCCCCATGTTTTACATCGAAGACCAAAATGGTAACCGGCATCACTTCTGCAGCGAGAAATATGCACGCGGTTTCCTGCGTGCAACGTACAATGAAAAAATCTGGGAACTTGAAGCACATCCGAAGCGGTATGAAATACAGTATAAAGCCTGTACCGGTACCGAATTCAAGATTCAGGTAAAAGACAGGAGCCGGCTTTATTTTTTAGACCGTGCGACCGATATTAAAAACGTCGTATATTCTGCCAGAATCGGACAAAAAATAAACGGAGTATTAGCATGTTCGTAAATTATTATTCAGTATTTATCAGAAGGAAATAAGGAGGAAACATGAAGGGATCTTTCAAATTACTGGTCGACGAATTTAACGATATCAAATCAATATTGAAAAGAGAACCATCTCTGGATGAATACAAAAAATATACCATTTATGGAAGAGAATATTTACGGATCTTTGGTTCATTCGGAGAATTGAAACGCATTGCGGCTATCGGCATGGAAACAATTTTTAGTGATCCGCCTGAAACAAAAAGCGAAAAGCCGGAAAAAGAGGATTCGGAACTTAAAAAAGTGAAAAAAACTAAAGAAGATCTGATAAATCTGTATCGCGCTTTTGTTAAAGAAAACGGGCATCAGCCTACGCTTAAAGAATACAAAAAATATGCCCATTGTGCAGAAAAAACAATCAGCGACAGATGCGGATCTTATGCTGATTTAGTAAGAGAAGCAGGATATAAACCACTGCCGCGCAGCATTAAAAAACCGCAGCAAAAAAAGGCAGAAGCTATTAAAAAAGTGATTAAGCAATCGGTTTATATTAACTATAATAAAAGATATCCGATTAAACATGACAGTACGTCGACTCTTTTAAAATGGGCACGCCGGCGCCGGTCTGAAGATGAATTAAAATAAGGAGGATCTTGAAAATGACAGATGAAAAAAAGATTGCACAGGTATTTCAGGTTTTACGCCTGGAACCTAATGAAACATTTAGTATCATAAGTCCCGGTTATGGGAACGTAACAATTGTAAAAGATGCTTATATCACAGAAACACTTCATTTGTTTGACCGTACCGACGGCAAGATGAAAGACGCATACATCCTGAACCTGCTTCGCGGTATTCTTCAGGTAAAAAAAGCAGCTTAGTCGTTTTTAGGCAGAGACATCTGTCTTCTCTTAAAGAACGTCAAAATAAGGCGCAATAACTGGATAAAAACAGCTTTTTGCGGAAAAAACGACAAAAACGCTATATACATATCTTTACAAAAATTATTTTTTATTACGAATGAATTGTAACATTTACTACGATTTTTTTAAAAGGAGTAAATTTTTTGTGAAAAAAGATACATTAATAGCAAAATGGATCGACATGATTCTGGAAAAATATGACTTATCCTATATGGATCAGTTCAAATTAATCCCGTTTCCGGAAGATCCTTTGTTCTTAACATACCAAACAAGAATCTGGAGAATTACACCAGAAACAGTACAATGGCTTGACGATAATAATACGTGGCATAACGACGATAAAACATTGTGCGATATTGCCCGGGAATATTTCAATATTGCTAAAATCCCATTCAAACCACGAATGAATCAGACATATTTTTATGTGGAATGGATTGGAAACCATGAACCATACACAACACAGACCACCTGGGATAATGCTTTAATCGATATGTATAATTTTACTTTTGGCAACTGCTTCTTAACAGCAGAAGCCGCAATGAAAAATGAAAAAACCATATTTGATAAAATGCATGCGGAGGCTAATAAAAAATGAGAGACTTCGAAATCTATTTTAATGATTTGAACAAAGATGCCCAACAGCGTCTGATGGAAGCTGTCAGAATTACTAACCCAAAGGAAATGAATTGGGATATCAATATCATTCCCATTGCAATCTATGAATTTGAGGATCCCGATGAATAAAACAACGTATAATAATAATTTGATTTCCGGTAAGATTCGGCAGTTATTAAGGAAAAATCCACAAGCCGGATATAAAGAATTGTTTGATATGTTCGGATACGTAAACCGTAGTATTCGCGTAACTTATTATCGAACTTACAAAGAAATGTTTAATAAATCCGGATCACTTCGCCGTAAAATTTCACGGCCAGCTCCAATCAGGAATAAAGTTTTGGAATATTTTACCAAACATCCTAACCATACAATTATTGATGGCGCACGTGCATTAAATATGACAGAATCTCGTGTTTACAATACACTATATAATGCATCTGTAGACGGATTTGAAGTTACGTTTAAAAAACGAATAAATACAAAAAACGGCATAAATATTTCTGAAGAAATCAGAAAATATATGAAAAATCATCCGAATGCTACATCAAAGGAATGTGCGAAAGCAATCGGAACAAAAATAAACTACGTGAGCCTGGTAAGATATAGGGACCGTAAATGTATAACTCAGGAGGAAAAATAATGTTTGATTACAGAATGGAAATTGGCATCGATGTTACAGAAGAATTACCTTACGTTGAAGGAAAAGGGCATTTTGTAGGCAGCGATACATATGTATATGACAATAAGTACTATGGCTTTTCCGTAAAAGATATTAACGTAAACGAATATGCAGGATATAAGCTTGGAAGCCGAATCTTCGTGTTATCCGGAACCAGCACTTTGGGAGAATTAAAAACTATGTTCATGAAGCTGGCCGATGAAATTGTCGGTTCTGATATGCCGCCAAAATATTTTAAAACCGGTATCACATTGCTTCAGTCTATCTTGGGCAAACAGGATGAAAAAGATTTTGAAGATAACGCGGAATATGAAGTTACGCGTCATTATCCTGCCTTTGGAATCAGATTTTATTTGTTTAAACAGCCGGCGCCCATTAAAAAAGAACCGGAACCAGATGGAAGTGTGACTGGATCTTTGTGGAAAGTAACTCTGAAATTAAACAATAAAGCGAAAGACTCTTCAATTCAGTATGATGAAACCGTTTTCTGTATTAAACCGGAAAGCGCTGTACACGAAGTGATCGATCGCTTATTGCGCATATATAATAATGTTTTAGACAGATATACGTTAGAAATGCCGGTCTCTGTCGAGAAGCTCTCAAATACTATGAATGTTTCTTATATTGTAACTTCTGACGAGGAAAAACAGGATGAATGAAAAACGTATTTATACATTAGAAGAAACTATCCAAAACTATCATAACGTAGGCACTTTTGTAAATGAACCCAATTCACAAATGCTATCCTGGCTGGAAGAACTTCGTGACTTACGTATTATCTTAAATGAGCGTACGCCAGAAGAAGCTGCTACAGAAATCAAGGCAGAAAAATATGGAGAAGAAAGCTTGACAGATGACGACCCATTTCGTCTTATTGATTTCTTGGACAGCATGAGCCGTTATACCGGATCCCAGGAAGAAGAACAGATGGTAATATGGGCCGAACAATTATTAAAAGCACGTGACCGTGTTCAAAAGGATAATATCAAATGAAAATCAATGGATTTTTTAAATGGTTCTGTTTGGTCAGCATGGTATTGCTAATGATTCTCTGCAGCCTGAAGGCATTAGAATATGTCGGACCCGTACAACGTTTTTCCAAGAAGATAGAAAGCGAATATGGAGGAGGACTGCAGCGTGTCGTTACGCTATATGCGCATGACGGTACGATGATCAAAAGATGGTACGGGAAAATCGATTTATCCAATTCCGATGAAACCGATTTTATTTTAGATGGCCGCCGTATCATCATTAAAGGCGGTATCACCGTGACTGAAGAGGAGTTTTAATCATGAGCCGAAATTTTAATGATGTATTTAATGATTTCAAAAACGGCATAAGTACAAAACCACCGCAGGATACTTCCGATGAATCAAAAGATCCTCCAAAATGGCTCATCGGTAAAGATATTTTATCTTACGCAAAAGCAAGAAATAATATCCTGACGGAAAAAACGTATAGAGAAAACGGCTGGTATACTATAGAACAGGTCAATGAAGCCTATGGTTCTTTTAATGCCGCTTGTATAGAACTAAATATTATCAATCCCGACAATATCGACGATTATGATAAAATTATCGACGATATCAGAATGGTAGCTTCTATGCATAATAATCATATTAATGCAGAAATCTATAAAAATGAAGGAGTATTTTTATTCGACGCAATCGATAAAAAATATGGATTTGATAATATTCTTATGCGAGAAGGGTATAAGGAATTTGTTAGTTCTTACCGGACTTATCCTGTTAAAAAGAAATCCAGGATTCCGTTTTTAGCATGGGTTTATACCCGTAACCGTAAAATATTCGGTGTTGAATCAGGGAGAAAAAAATGAATTCAATTTATTTTACGACAGCAAAAATATCAGGAGAAAATGAAAACAACGTATCTTTCTATCTAACCGTAGAAGAAGCAAAGAAAGATACGGACGCTAAATTACAGGAAGAGATTCGTTGTATTCAAAAATTAATTAACGATTATAAGCTGAAGATGCCAATTCTTTCCGGCATTCTGAAAAATTTAAAAATCGAGGTAAACATCCGGGAATATATGTTCCAGGAAAATAAAACAGCATCATGAACAATTTTTTATTAGCATGTTATAAAGATTTTTATGCAAGAATCTGGTTTGATGAAGAATCGGAAAAATGGATTGGCCGAGTACTGGATGTAGAAGACTTAATCGTATTCGACGGTAAAACATTGGAAGAAGTGTTGGCCACATATCATTCCGGTATCGAAGAACTTTTAAAAGCTCTTGACGGTATCACATACAAAAAACGATCTAATCCACAAGTATTAAACCTGATTCGTCATGGAATCGAAGATCCGAATTTCGAAGAAGCTACGCGCAATTTTTTAAACGAGGAATAAAATATGTTAGACGTGCAAAAAGTTAAAATTAAAGATTGGGACTACGTTCAATCCCATAACAAATTTGTTACTGCAGTACCGGACATGGAGCCGTTCTGCGGCAAAAATGCAACAATTGTCGACGTTGTTGCCGGCTCCGTATCAGAAGAGCTCCCAACGATTTACTCTATTTTCGAAGATGGCGGAAAATACTGGTGGAGCCAGGAATGGTTTGAAAATATTGAGGAGTAACTATGGACCAAACAGAATTAGTTAAAATGCTTCAGGACCGTATCGATGGTATCACAGAATTTTTAAATTCCGATCAGAATGATAGTGCATATGACAGAGAATACTGTTATGGTGCCAATGATGCTTATATCACGGTCTTAAATTTTCTGGGAGTTCAACACGATAATGAATATTATAACTGATAAATTTATAGAGTGGATCTACTCCCGAATCCAGGACAATGAAGATAATGGCCCGTCACTTGTGGATTGGGAAAATGGGTACATGTGCGGATATCATGATGCCATGGTCGAAGTATTGGACCATTTAGGCGTAGAACATAATGAGGAGTACTATAACTGATGCCGACATACAAAATTGAGTACAAAGGAATTGTTGAAGTCTTTGGCGTCTCGGAAAAAGACGCCAAAAGCCGATTCCGGTTAAACCCGAAATACTATATCAATGAACAGATTAAGGAAAAAGGCAATGTGCGAGTACATGGCAATCTAAAAATCATACGGCCGCCTAAACAGGAGGAAAAGAAATGAAATTACAGGTACGAACTGGTGTCTTTGAAACAAACAGCAGCTCTACACACTCTATGGCAATCTGTACACAAACAGATTTTGATGCTTTTAAAAATGGCAACAAATTCGTCAGTGTTAATAGTTTAAAACTGTATGATAGCGTCGAAGAAGGCATGAAAAACGAGGAATGGGAAGACAAAGAAAATTTTAAAACGTACGACGAATATGATGAATACATTTCCGAATGGTATGAACAATTCGAAGAACGTTTTACAACACCTTCCGGCGATAAAATGATTGCCTTTGGTTATCATGGGTATAATGGATAATGGCTAAATATGTATATCCGGCTTACGTATATCGTGAGCCGGATGGATATATTATCGATTTTCCGGATTGGCGAGAACGTTTTGGAGGCATGACAGACGGAAAAACATGGGATGAAGCCATGTATATGGGGAACGATCTATTAAATCTGATGTGTATGTACACAGAAGACGATAATAAATCATTTCCCAAACCAAGTACAGACTTAATTGAACCGCCAAATGGTTCAGTTACGTTATTTCACGCCAATACTGATTGGTATCGTAAATTATGCGCACAAAATAAAAAACGCCGCTTGCGCTGGCGTATGGCAATACGAACTATAGCATTAAAAAGGAGAAATCATGTCGCATTGTAAAATGTACAATTTGCATGCTATTAAAAATCCGGAAAATGCATTTGAAGAAGAAGACGATGCTTACGTCTACGAACAAATGCTGCATGTCGCAGATTACGTAACCGAACAAGGATTAAACGAAGAATATGCCGAAGCATTAGAAGCTGAATTAAAGCGTAGCTTTGGCAATGAAAATGTCATGCGCAATGGATTTTTATTTACGGTTAAACGTACCGGCGTCGATTATTTTTTCCAGCGGTTAAAAGACTGGTTAATTAATACCATAGAAAAAATCAAAGAGCGCCCGGCCAGACAGCTTATGGATTTCGATCTTGAATATCCAGGCTGGTGGCAAATCAAAGATTTTATCGATAACTCATATGGGTTTTATTTTAAAACCGATGGCGAAGGTTGGGAACCTATCACCAGATTTGCAGAAACCATCGATTACTTATGTAAAACACATAATGACAAGGAAATTGTATTAGAATTGCGTCAGGTATTTGATTATCATTATTGAGGTAAGTTATGTCACATAAAAGATTGAGTCAATATTCTGTTATCGCCGGAGGAAAACTCAGCAAAGTTATTGAGTTTTCCAAAGGCGAAGCAGAAATTTATGTTAAGAACTTTATTGAAACCCATTTATCCCATGCCGTATTAAAAGCTTCCGGCGGACTAATGGATGTCAAAGGATATTTTTCTGATACGAAGCAAATAAAAGAAAAAATAGAAGAACAGATTAAAACAATTACATCGGCAATCGGAACGCGAATCAAGTCATTAGAAGACAGAATTAACGGGATTAGTCCTGACGGTGAAAACGTTATGCCATTAATAGGAGAAGCAAAAGAAAAAGCAGAAGAGCAAATTGCGGTTTTAAAAAAAGCTGCAAACGAAATGGCATTAGCAAAACGAAATGTTTCCGACGTCAAGGACGATGCTGATTTCAATAAAGAAAACATCGATCAGGCGAAAAACAAAGTTTTTGGCGCTATCAATGATATGATTGAATCGGGCATCGAATCATTGACAAGCCAAAATCCATCTGCTTCTGATAACGATGATTCTGTAGTAAGTATCAACCTAAAAGATGAGAAGAAAAAAATCGGTACTAAGTTAAACAAACTGAGAAAATGGCAATTTGATAAATTCGAAGAAGAATTTTCTGCTGAAATCTATGTCGATTCTTATCATGAATATAAATATACTAAAACATTAGAAGAATTGTGCGACCAATTAAACGTAGCCATTGGAAGCTTGGGCGTAAATCTGGGATTAAAACCGGACGATTATTATGTTAAAGGAACAGAAGTTTATAAAATTGCATCATCGTTATATAAAAACAAGATGCAACGATATGATTCCGAAAAACAATTTCCAGAAACCGGAGAAGCCGGTATTTATTATTTCGCGCGCGGAACAAATGACAATGGCCAATGGTATAAATGGACAGGAACAAAATATGAAAAATGCAACTTGCCAAATGAATATTCTACCGGCAATCTAGAAACAATCATCGAATCGAAATTAATAGCAAAAGGATTAAATCCCAAACGGATAGATATCGAATGGCATAATAAAAACTTCGACATGAATGATGATCCATTTGAATATTGAGGTACGGCATGAAAACTAAAATCAGAAAAAGCTGTTTTGAAACCAATAGCAGCAGCATACACAGTTTGTGTATTCCAAGGAATACGTCATATAAAGTACCGAAATACGTGAATTTTTATTTGTGCTGCTATGGATGGGGACCAGACGTTGAAACCAATCCAGGCAATTATTTATATACATACCTGGCTTTAATGGATGATACAGAACGTATCAAACAATTAGCAGATATTCTGTATAAACATGGCGCAGAAAGCGTAAGTTTTCAACCATATAAGGACAAAGACAGATGGGATATTTTTTATATCGATCATGCGTCAGAATCCGAAGACTGGGTCAATTCATTATTTAATGATGAAGAAAAACTATTGCGCCATTTGTTTACACCAGGTACATTTATTTATATGACAAACGATAATAGCCCAGATAAAAAAACAATGCATAAAATTAATCAGGCAAAAGAAAATGACGATGAGGTGGTGTCCTTAGGATGAAGACTAAAAAACGTATGGGCTGCTTTGAAACCAATAGCAGCTCTGCACATACCGTCACATTTAAAAATCCGGGCGGCGATTTTAAAAAGCCGGATTATATTGAAATCGGAAAAGCCGATTTTGATTACTGCGGAGATACTGTAGAAGGCTACCAGAATAAAGCAAATTACCTTTGGGATATTATTATGCAGCATGCAAATCCCAAATGGACTATGCGGTTTATCACGTATCTTGCCAACAACGGTATCCAGGTTTCTTTTGATGAAGACTGGGTAAACGATTATGATTGCTCCGGCGCAAATCTTCCATGGGATAGCGAAGGAGAAGAATTATTGCTAGATTATCTTGGCTGTAAAAGTTCATTGATGGAATTTTTGTTCAATGATAATCTTATCGTAGAATTATATGAGGGGTAACCATGATAGAAAACAAACAGTTAATTTGCAATAAAATGCTGGAATTGTTTCAGGCAACCATGTATTTTAGTGATCTTGTATCATTAACGTACGTATATAATTGGGACGATGAACGTAAGTGCCACATTAATGAGGAATTTCCAGCAACAGAATATGTGGTAGCCACATTTAATAACGGACACAAAAAATACGCCAATGTGTCTATTGATAGCGGCTACGCTATGATTAAAGACGTATTAAAACAAATTGCATAAGGAGCGTTAATATGATTTGTCCTAATTGTGGCGGAAAAATGTATTTCATCGCCCTTACAGACGCTCATTTTAAAACAATTCCAGATGAACGCGGCGGTTTTCAAATCGGTTCCGTTATCATTAATGAAGACGGCATTGATTGCATCAATGAATCTATCCGTGAAGGTGAACCAGGCAATGTAGAATTTAAATGTCCATACTGTTTTATGTCTTATAATGCAGAACAGGATCCGGATACCGGAGCTTATTATATAGGAGATGAAATCTAATGAAGATTCAGGTTAGAAACTCTGTTTTTGAAACTAATAGCAGCAGTATGCACAGCATCGCCATCGTAAAACCGGAAAATTTAAAAGCGCCGGCCGCCGATTATTATGGCTGGCAACTTACCGGAGACTGGTTAAAACCGGGCGCCCCTGTGGAAGTCAATCATCCTATCGTTATAGACGATGATTCAATTGACTTCGGACGCTGGCCATTCCGTGTATTAACAACAATGTATGAAAAAGCCCAGTATGCTATTGCAAGCTACTGCAGCAAAGAAATGTTTGAAGAGATTAGCCGAATCTGTGAAGAAAAGACCGGACATGGTCTAAAAAGACCGGTCCAACGAGTATGGAAAAGCATCATTACAACCGGTCTTGAAGAAACAGACGATATTCCCGATGATCATATCATTCCGGAATATCTGGTGTATTATGATGAAGAAAAAGATGAGTTCTTCCGAATAGTAGATGAAAAACCGGTTTATGACGTATACCGAGACGTATTCGAAGAACCGTATTATGGCAACGTAGATCATCAGTCTGCCGGATTACTTCAGGCATTTCTGAAAAAACACAAGGTCTCGCTGGAAGAATTTTTATTAAATCCTCAGTACGTAGTTATTATTGACGGCGACGAATACTGTATATGGGCAAAAATGTTCAAATCCGGTCTCTGCCAAAAAGAAAACTTCATAGAAACAGGTTTATAAGCCCGGATAATCCGGGCTTTTATAAAAAATATACGGATTTCGGTCCGTGTATTTTTTACAGAAAGGAATGATATAAAATGAAATGTCCAATATGCGATGGTATGGGAACAAGCAATACTTGCGTAAACGGAACTTTTAAACCTTGTTCTTTTTGTGGTGGAACGGGCGAGGTTAAAGATAATCTGTGTGAAACTTGCGGTACCATTTGCCCCTTTGACGATGAACATTTGGAATGTGATAATTACACTCCACTTACCAACGAGGGGCGGTTACGCACGGCAACTACGGAACAGTTGGCAAAAGAAATATATAAAATAGCAAAAGATGATTTTAAAGAATTACGAAAGTTGTTTTATGGGGTTGCTAATGACGATTGTGATGCAATTGCGTTATGGTTAAAACAACCACATGTGCGAGGTGAAAAAGATGACAATAAAAGAATTATATGAAAAAGCAAAAGCAGATGGAAAAGAAGATTACGAAATTTACTATTTTGAAGACGCATGGTCGATTAGAGTAGTATCTTGTGTAGATTTTTATGAAACGGCAGATGGTGAAAAAAGGGCTGAATTATCCTGACGGGAGAGATAAAGATGGAATGTCCATATTGCAATGGAACGGGAACAAGCAACATCTGTGTAAATGGAACTTTTAAAACCTGTACCTATTGTAATGGCACAGGCGAAGTTTTTAAATGTCCTAAATGCGGTGAATTTGCATATTTAAGCAACTGGGGAAGCTTATTTGACCATAATTATGCATGGTTCAATATTGAATGCGAAAAATGCGGTTACCGTGCTGATGGCGGAACAGATCCGCAAAAAGCAAAAGAAATGTTTGTAAATGGCATAGGAAATATACCAAAACCATTAACAGAGCAAGAATACTTACAGACCTGCAATACGAAACAGCTGGCAGAATTTATTGATGAAATTGCAAGAGATGGCGGAGATGCAATTAAAAAGAATAACAAAAATTTAATTATTTACAAACACAATTTTTGGGAAGAATGGTTAAAACAACCACATTCTATGAAGGAGTAAAGAATGAAACATAAAATTGTAAATAATTCACCATGTGTTATCGGTCATTATAGAAATGGAAATTATTTCGTAGAAATTTGGGACGATGGTACAAAAATCCGTATCCAGCCAGACGATAATGCAGATTTCATTCCAGCATTCGCAGAAAACTGTGACGTAAAAATTACAGACAGATGCGATGGCGGTTGTCCATTCTGCTATGAAGGCTGTACCCGTGAAGGAAAACACGGCGAATTGTTAAATCTTCCGTTATGGAATACGTTGCATCCCTATACGGAGTTAGCCATTAATGGCAATGATTTAACCCATCCCGATCTGGAAGCATTTCTAAAACTAATGAAAGAAAAACAGGTTATCGTCAACATGACGGTAAACCAGAAACATTTTCAGCGGTATTATGGCAGATTATGCCGGTTAAGTGATAGCGGTCTTATTCATGGTATCGGTATCTCTTTGGTAAAAACAGATCCATATTTTACCGACATGGTAAGCAAAGCATTTCCCAATGCCGTAATTCATACGATTGCCGGCGTTACTACGCCTGAACAGTACAAGGCAATGTACGATAAAGGCTTAAAAATTTTAATTCTTGGTTATAAATTCCTCGGCCGCGGCCAACAATTTTATGAAAACAATAAAGGTAAAATCCTGTCCAATATGATGTGGATTACTCATAATTTAAAAGAAATAGTTAACCGGTTTAATGTCGTATCATTCGATAATCTTGGATTAGAACAGTTAGCCGTCAAAGAATCCGGCATTTTATCCGACGATGAGTGGAATGAATTTTATATGGGTGACGATGGCAATTATACATTTTACATCGATCTTGTAAAAGGTGAATTTGCCAAAAATTCCGTATCAGAAGAACGATATCCATTATTAGACAACATCGATGACATGTTTCAGAAAATACAAAATAAAAATTAAAAAAATATAGACACGTTTTTTGTTCTATGATATAATCTGTTTGACAATGTTTACGTTGAAATAATAAAAAATCAAACATAAGCTGTATAAAAGGAGGACATTATGGACATAAACAAGCCTGTTCCAACTTGTCCGGAAGAAGAAGCATATTTAAAATATATCGACGAACATCGCAACCATGTATATGGTGCATTTCGTCGACATGGGCAACATATTTGCCTCTGTCTTTCTTTAATCGGACTATCATACCATGAGCTGCGTAACCGGATTTCTAAACATGATCTTTCAAAATATGGAGCAGAAGAATTCGCAGCTTACCGAAACACGTTTTATCCAAAAGAAAACGAAGAAAAAGATGCTGCCGGCTTTGCGAAAGCCTGGAAGCATCATTATACGGTTAATGACCATCATTGGGAACACTGGATTGAAAACGGTAAACCTAAGGAAATGGCTCCTTTAGCTATAGCAGAAATGATTTTAGACTGGGAAGCGATGTCGGTACGGTTTAAAAATAATCCGATTGATTGGTATCATTCCCGAAAAAACAGTATCAATTTGGGGAAACATACCAGAAAACTTGTAGAAAAAATACTGATAAGCCTGCAAATGACACAGGAATATCCGTATACAATTCGGCATAGTAAACGCCGGAAACAGAAAAAATGAACGAATTTTTTTATACGGTATTAGCCTGTATCTTTATTGGTATAGCCGGTATTTTAACATTGTGTTGCATTTCAAGTTGCATGCTGTCCAGTCAAATATCACGAGAAGAAGAACGACAACGTAATCAGGAGGATTTATGCCATCAGAACGAAAATTTGAACAGTTAAGTATTGTAAAAATTGATATTCCATTGCCGAAACGCAGTACAGCTTATAGCGCCGGTTATGATATTTCTATCATTCATCCTGGCGTTTATAAGCTTATCACGGAAAAATCTATAGGCCTTCAAGATGCGTGGGACATCGTAAATAAAAAGGAAGGACCCGTATTTTATTTGCCACAAGGAAAAACAAATTATGTATTTCCTACGGGTATTAAAGCAAAAATTCCATATGACAAACAGGAATTTCTTGCTTTATATATTCGTAGTTCCGTCGGCATTAAACAAGGTATCACATTGTCTAACCAGACTGGGATTATCGATGCAGATTATTATAATAATCCAGATAATGAAGGCCATATTATGGTTGCATTAACAATCCCGGAAAGATTGATCCCGGATAAAGAGCCTTCTCTGTTTACGGAAGAATATAATATGGCACGTTATCTCCAATTTGATGGACCAACCATGAGAATTTGCCAGGGAATATTTTTACCCTACGAAAAAATTGTTGATGACGTAAGTTCTGAAAAACGAACCGGTGGAATCGGCTCTACAGGCCATTAATATTATTTAAAACGTTTGTTTGTAAAAACTTGACATTGTTTGGCAAACATGCTATATTGAATTTGCGATGAAAACGAAATATGAATTATTCGAAGAACTGCTCGGAATTTTAAAATTATGCTATACTGTAATACGTACAAGCCCGAGCAAAGCAACGGTTATGCCGTTAGAGTCCGACAAGTCTATATTTTTGGAATTAAAAGGAAGTACTGTCGTCGTAACAGTAACAGAAGACAAAATGTGGGTCTTCGAACTGGAAGACAAACTATCAGTAGGATCACGAATATTAGATATCGAAGATATCTTAATTCGGGAAGCCCATTTATGCCATGAACCAATTGCTTTAACGATTTATTTATATTATCGGTTACTTGGTTTATTGTGGGGTTCACGTACAACAAAAGAATTACGGGAGCAAGATCCAACACCGAACCGATGCGCCTATGTTGAACTATATGGCACGACAAAGGACGGAAAAGAAATTATGTATGTATATCGTGCTGATTCGATAGGTACGATTTGGGTAGAAAAATTTATTGAAAAGACAATTCAGTTAGACCAGATTACAATCTATCCAAGACAATATATTAAAGATCCTGTTGGAACAGTGGAAGCATTTTTTAATTTTTTCAAGGATATTACATGCATAACTAAAGCAGGCAGGGGGTAAATTATGGAAATCTTTGACAACGGATATTTATCGGAAGAAGAAAAAGCTGCAATAGATACTCAGGAATTGATTTATCTTGCAATTTCAAATTATACAGGAGAGCCGGTCCCGGAAATCCTGCCAAAATATATTTATGAATATACATTACAAAACGACGGAACTATCCGGCGTCTGCAATATCAGAATACAGATGCGAAAGAAGGCACAGACGTACTTTGGGATGATTTTATAAATGCCCGCACGCCAAAGAATCAATTCTATGTCTTATTCCGTCCTTATATCCGTTTTAAAAGTATGGATGAGAACGGTACAATTTTCCAAATTAACGAAAAATATCCAGAAGCTATAGACTTGCAAATGGATTTTGTAGGACGCAATATGCCCTATAAAAACATTCGGCCGGTTTATAGAAATAAGGCATACTTTTTAACATGGGTCAGTGATAAAGAATTTCTGAACACACTGCAAAAATTCGGGGGAAAAGTCGTATGAATATTTCACAGGAAGAATATTATAAAGAGATAGAAGCCGTACTGGAAGAAGTACGACAGCTATTTCTGAATAAAAATAAAAATTATAATCCGGGATCTGATCCGCTCCTGAATTTTCGCCGTGGCGGCATGGTGAGGCATGCGGACAACAGTTATTTCGGATGTTATGAAGCTTTAAAAGATTATGTAACAAAGCATATCGTCAATGCAATGAATAAGGATATTACAGCATCTGATCTGGCTGAATCTACCCGCGACATTGCCGTATACATGGTTATTGCTACTGCAATGAAACGGCTATGGGAAAAAGAATATGGAAACAGAAAAGAAATATAAAATTCCAGATTTGAGTGTGTGCCAAAAGTATATCGCTGAAGCAGAAAAAATCGACTTGATGCCGGAAGAAGAAACTGATACCATTTCATTGGATTTTGACGAAGAAACATTAGAAAAACTGGAAACGGTAGCTAAAATGTGGGACGTTTCTATAGAACGTGTTATGCAAACAATGTTTATTGCTTTGGTTAAAGAAAACGAGGAATAAAAAATGGGCAATACATATTTAGTTTATACGGAAATTAAACGTGGAGATAAATGGCAATGTATTGATCCATATTTACCGAAAATCGTCAATAAAAATACCGGCGAAACCGAAATGCATTTATTGACGACCTATGAAAATGGCTCGCGCAGCTGTTTTGCCAGTACATATGATAAAGTACGGGAATTAGGCTATATACGCCCCGGTGACTTATCCGATACGTTAAGCAAATTATTCCCAGTACGCCATAAAGAAGATCCGACCTGGCAACACTATTACGAAGAAGCATGCTTTGCCATATCGCTTCAAACGTTAAAAAACGCGTTGCCACCCGAAGGCGTATACCAGTATCATGGTGTATACCATAAAGATGCGATTTTCGCATTCGAACACGGCGAAGCCGATGAATTATATGAATCGGTTGATCCTGAAGAATATAAGGAAATGCCGGAAGAAATGCGTAAATGCTATCAATATTATGAATGGAATGATTCTATGGATTGGCCGTATTATTTTAAAATCATAATCGATCGTGCAAATATACGTATTTACGATTGGAAAGAATTTAATTATGAGTTCGACGATCCGGACGAAGTTCGTTTAATTTTTTATCGGTTCTGAAAGTTCCTTATAGGAGTTCAAAAATTGAAAAAAATTTTGCGCGGTTTTGTAAATTCAAAATCCGAAAAAATACGGCCCTTGCCTTTTTTGAAAAAGACAGGGGCCGTTTAATTTTATAATGCGCCTATTTCCTGACAGACCTTAACTATTTTCGGAAGCTGTAATGCAATCCAGTCTACGAAAAGTTCTTCCTGATCGCCCCATGGTGCTTCCTTATCCAATCCTGATTCATGTAAAAAAGCATGGATAACTTCATGCCGTAAGGTCCATTGTTCTATATATGGTTCACCTTTTTTCTCTTCAACGGCAATTTTCTTTTGCGACGTGATACAGTATCCTGATAAATCTTTTAATTCCGGATCTTTATCTGCTGTCGTATATTTAAACGAATATTCCGTTCCTAAAATATTAACGTTACCATTTCTTTTTTGTTTCATTATTCACATTTACTAAATCCACAGTTCGGACAGGAAAAACAGCGTCCCTCCGATTTTAATTGTTCTCCGCATTCCGGACATGTTAATGAATTTACATGTTTTACGGGTTCTTTTGGTGCAATTTTTGCACATTTTTCAGGTTGCTTTGGCGCAATTTCCATGCTCTGAAGCTCTTTATATGCTTTTTGTAAAGCATCTGCTATCGCATTACCGCAACTCAGGGATACCTTTTTGCCTTGCTTTCGTAATTCCTGGCAACCCTGACATTTAGCTTCCCTTAACTCGCTGATAATCTGATCGACTCTTACGCCGGCACGGAGCAACAAAGAAATCAGACGGGTGATTGTGTTAACATTAGCTTGACAACCACCAGATGCTGCCGTAAACACTTCAAAAATTTTATTATCTTCTGAATGGTTCACGGTTACATAAAAATTCTTAATGCAAGCAGAAGCTTCTACATAAGTAGCACCGTTAACTTTCTGAATACGATGTCGTTTCGGAATATCGACAGAATCCAATTCTATTTCGTCCTTTTTTGCAGACACCGGTGCCACGTCTAATATGGAACCACGTTTACAATTATCACGAAATACCGTGATACCTTTACATCCTTTATCAAAGGCAACTGTATAGATTTTTTCAATATCTTCTACGGTAGCACTTTCTTTTAAGTTTACGGTAGAAGATATTGCATTATCTACGAATTTTTGAATTGCCGACTGTAACTCAACACGTGCCATCGGATCCACATCGTGAGATTCAATCAGAAACGGATATTTCTTGCATAATTCTTTTTGTGTGATTGTATCGGGAATTCCGTCATGTTCCATTAAATCCCATACGCTTCTGGCAAATACGGTAAACGATTTCCGTTCTGCCTCCATACTGTGTGTTGTACGGGTCATTGCAATTTTATAAATCGGTTCTACACCGCCGGAAAAACCACCGGCTAATAAAGATAAGGTTCCGGTTGGAGCAATTGATAATAATGTACCATTTCGTAAACCGTATTTTTCAATATCCTGCCATAAATGTGGGAACATTTGAATTAACGGTGATTTCTTCGTTTTTTCCCAATCGAATTTGCCAAAAGCACCTTTTTCTTTGGCTAATTTACAACTGGTACGCAATGCTTCTTCTAAAATGCTGTGTAAAACAGCTTCAGCTGCTGCAATAGATTCTTCTGAACCATATTTCAGACCCATTGCCACAAACATATCAGCAAGGCCCATAATGCCCAAGCCAATGGATCTCCAATCGTCAATACATTTGCGGTTTTCATCAAGAGGCTGTAATTCATATCCATAATCTAATATCTCGTCTAATGCACGTACTGCCGTATCGGTTATTTTTGTCAGTTTGGACCAGTTAATCCGCGCATCTTTTGTAAACGGATCCGATACACAATGATATAAATTAATACTGCCTAAATTGCAGCTATTGTATGCATTACCAAAGAACTCTGCACACGGATTTGAAATCTCTATTTTATAATCGTCGTATCCGGACAGTAAATTATAACTACGTACACGGTCTATAAAAATCGAGCCCGGATCGCCCCAATCCCACTGGGTTTGTGCAAATTCGTGGAAGAAATTTGCTGCATCGATTTCCCTTTCGATAATTTCTCCCGTTTCTTTGACGGTAAAATGTAACTTAAATTTTTCTTTCTTTTTTACGGCGTCCATAAAGGGTTTCGTAAAAAGGATAGAAATATTCATAAATTCTAATTTGTGATTTGTCTGTTTAATCTTTAAGAACTCTTCGATATCAGGATGTTCACAGTTCAATCCAACCATTTCGGCAGCACGTCGGCCATGGATTCCAATTACGTTGCCTGTCGTATTGAATAATTCAAGAAACGATACAGCACCAGAAGAAGTGCGTGCTGCATTGTTTACCTTTGCATCCTTTGGTCGAAGGTTCGATATATTAATCCCGCAGCCTCCGCCATAAGAAAAGATGCGGGCCATTTTAGCATTTTTATCATAGATATCTTCGATATTATCTTTAGGCGATTCTAATATATAGCAATTAGACATCGAAGCCTTAAATTTTCCCTTGCTTCCCGCGCCATATAAGGAGCGGCCGGCAGGGAAAAATTCACCGTTTAATAAGGCTTCCCGGATATTCGGCTGCAGCTCTTTGCTGAAAATACCGACAACACGGTCGATGAAGCCTTGGAAATCTTCGTTCTCATGAAAATATTTTTTAGCCATAATGGCTTTAGATAATGGAGTTTCGTACCAGGGCATAGACATAAATAGTTACTCTTTCTTCGCTATGATTTGCGAAATGGTTTGATTTAAAAATAGTATAACATAAACAACGTAAAACAGCAACAAAAATTCCATTGACCGAAATAAAAAAATCGTATATAATAGGAATGTGTCAGGCGTTGATATTTTATTGTTAAAAATCAACGCATGCGCTAAACTGTTTAATAAAGGATTTGCATGGCAAAAACAATTAAAAAACAAATCTTTACAGAAGAACTGTCAAAGTACAGACACTTCTTGGAAGCTTCCGACGTAAATATTCGGGCTTCGATCCAAACGATGCAGCAAGAGATCGATATGCATAAAAAAATCTGCGCGCTCATCAGAAAATATCAAACGACAGGAGAAGCAAATAAGGACGATTTTCAAACTCTTTCAAGTATATCCTGTCCTGATTTTATAACGTTAAATACTTTTGAAAAATTAAATGCCGGCGCCGTTTCATCGTTTGACGACCTTTTTGATATGCCGGCAGAAGAAGTTGTTATGGATTGTTCCAAAACAAAATGCGAAGTCTGTTGGAAAAATTATATCAACCAGATGGCAAGATGTCTAAACCAAAGTTTTGTCGACATTAAATTATACGATAAAAAGGAAGACGAAGATGGCGATCCGGATCCTGAAAACTGATACAGAAGATATTAATACCGCAATCGAATCTGCCTGCGAAATGATTTATAATATCGAAGATTTATTAGAACGCGGGCCAAAACAGCTGGAAGCATATACTTCTCTTCTAAAGATTTTAAAAGCAATGAAACGTGGTTGTCCTATCGACGATGTAGTACACCAGCATGCCGTACAAGGATGCCCTCCCGGTATCAGTCCAAATCCTGACTGCGAACATGTAACTTGCCAAGCATGTTGGAAAGAATATGTACAAACTTATATCCACAAAACGGAGGAAGGGAATAATGAATGATTTATATAACAGGAGACCTTCATGGAAATCCGTCAAAGTTGGATTTGTTCTGTGAACAGATAAAACAGCCTCTGACCCGTGATGATTATGTCATTATCTTGGGTGATTTCGGCATGGTTTGGTCAGCCGATGCACAATACGGATATTTTGCCGATACAATTCGTATCCACGAATTTTTTGAAGAAAAATATTCATGGACAACATTGTTCATTGATGGAAATCATGAAAATTTCATACACTTAAAACAATATCCTAAAAAACAATGGCATGGCGGACAAGTAAATATGCTGACCGAACATTGTTTATGGCTCCGCCGCGGTTATGTTTATACAATCGACAATCAAACCTTTTTAACGATCGGCGGCGCTCATAGTATAGACAAACTATGGCGTAAACCAAATATATCCTGGTGGAAAGATGAAGACATCACACGTTGGGACATTAAACGAGCCAAACAAAATCTGGCAAAATATAATAATACGGTCGATTATGTTCTGACGCATTGTGCGCCAACACCGGTTCATCAGGAAATTGCCAAACAGGAACGTTTTTCTCACGCAGATAAAGAAGAAACCAGAAACGAAGTTCTACTCCAGGAAATAAATGAAATTATAAATTTTAAAAAATGGTATTTCGGACATTATCATATCGACCGTGAATTCGAAAACGGAAAATATGCATGTCTGTATCATGAAATCAGACCCTTATTGTAAAAAGAAAGGAGGGGCCCTTTGAAAGTATCGAAGAAACGCATGCAAAAATGGCAAGATATCCTGCCACTGATCGAAGCAGAACGGGGCGCCTCCGCGAACCCTGTATTCATCGATGCACTCGATGCCTGTCTTACGATCATTGGACAAGAAGATCCAGACCTTACACTAAATGAAGCACGCAGCTTTATTGTTGAAATTGAAGATCGGATTAATTATTTAATTTATCAGACGACAGACATATTGAAAACGAATGCGCTCATGGAATGTGCAGACATGATCCGTGATTATGCCCGTGAAAGCATTCAAGATTACAGGGAAGGAGACGATTTTTAATGAAAATTTGTATTGCTGGATATCGGCCTTCCAAATTGCCGGGAAGGTACGGATACAATATTTACAGCACGGCATATCGTGAACTTGGATTTGCGATTCAGGATGTTTTACAAATAGAATTGTTAAGGAATCAGGCCACGAAAGTGGAATGTATTTCCGGTATGGCTCTTGGTGTTGACCAGCTTTATGTCGTAACTGCAGACCGAATCAAACATAATCATCCGATCTGCAAAGTTTTAATTACGGCAGCTGTTCCCTGCCGCGGACAGGAATTAAAATGGCCGGTTTCAAGCCGGGAAAGATATCATAAACTGCTTGCCTTATGTGATAAGGTACATTATGTTGCTAACGAATCCTTTACACCGTCATGTATAGAAGACAGAAATAAGTGGATGGTAGATAACAGTGATACAGTCATCGCCATATGGGACGGTAAATCCGGCGGTACTGCCAACTGTATTCGGTATGCAAAACAGCAGCACAAAACAATTTATTATATCGATCCGGAAACACTTCAAATCAGAAGGGAAACCAATGGGTAAAAAGAAATCCGGTTTTATTCTGGAAGATTATAATAAAAACCAAATATTAGAGCACTGCCATAAGAATAAAATATTATGGCCAGGCAATATTAATACTGGAGATACGGTATATATAATGCGCGCACGACCGAAGAAACGGAAACGTAAAAAATATGCCGGCCAATTTTGGAAGATTCAGTATTATGACCAGGGAAATGGCTTTATCCAGCTCGCCAATACGGACGGGTTCGATAAGGAAGGAGCGGAAGAAAATGCTGCCTTTCTCCGCTCCCACACTTTTCCTATTACGGATGTGTGGAACCTTGACACGGCCTTTACACTTTTTTTCCTTCCAAGATTAAAAGTGTTCATTGAAAGCACAAGATATGGTATACCAGGTAATATATATCACCAATATATTGAGAATGGATACACACCTGAAGAAGCGAATAAAGCCGCAGAAAAAGAATGGGAAGATATTTTGCAGCGGATGTATGAAGGACTCACATTACTGGTAGAAGGTCCCGATGCAGAATCAATTCGAAAACGGCTTAAAAAAGAATATCATTTAACGAATCAGGAACAGCTCTGGGAAATAGAACGAAAAATGCAAGCCGATGCGCAAGATTTGTTTAGTAAACATTTCTTCTCATTATGGGACTAAAAAGTTCGTAATATGTAGTAAGATAAATGACTTCGGTATTCGCCGGAGATATTTATAAAATAATTTTAAAGGTAGGTTATTTTTTAATGGCAAGACTCATCAGGAATGAGCAGAAAGCAACACTTGGTATTCTGCTCACAACAGTGTTCGAAGACGAAACTGTAGCTGAACGCGAGCTTAAAACCGGCGACGTAGTCGAAAATCTTCGTTACGTTAAAGACGGCGACGTTGAAGTTGTATCCGGGCGTATTGCAGAGATTCGCTATAAAATGGCTTCCAGGTTAACCTGGAATAAAAAATCTCCCGCAGATACACTTGCGGCCGATATGCAGGTTGAAAGCTTGGTACTGGATGCTTCCAAACAGTACGAATCTACATTCGTAACTGTGCCGGCACGGGAAATCGTAGAATTTGCCGACGAAACAAACGTTGCCCGCATGAAATTTGAACCGTTTGTAATCTATGAAATGAAACTGAAATACTCTGACCTGAAAGAGCAGGAAGTAAGTATTCAGGTTGGCGACGTATTCGATAACGTTCGCATTATGAATATCATTTCTGGAAAAATCGGTCCGGATATTACCGGCAAATTTGAAGTGGTAGGATTCTCTTACGGAGTTACCTCTGGAAGATTGTCCATTAACGGCATTGCATTCAAAGAAGTTGCAACCGGTGAAACACAGGTTGCAGATCTGGGTCATATCTTGGCTCTGAATGAAGTATATACATATGCCCTGGACGATGGCAACATCGCAGAAACCGTAGAAAATCTGGCCGACGGCGATACTATCGCAATCGACAATGAAATTGATACGGCCGGTACTCCGCTGACAATCAATAAACAAAATGTAACCGTTAAAATGAATGCCAATCTGGTTTCTGACGGCGGTCCTACATCCGGTATTCTGGTATCCAATGGCAGCGCAACACTGTCCGGCGAAGGATTAGTTGTAACAACCAATCCGTACGACGCACAACATGCTTCCGGCGTTATCGCTATCCGTAACGGCGGCGAGCTGACCTTTGATGGCAGCGGTATTTCTGCCGTAGTAGCCGATGATCCGGTTAACAAAGGCCAGTTTGGTATCGTCGTAACCGACAACGGCAAACTGACCGTTAACGACGGTAACTTCGAAGCCGGCTGGTACTGTGTATCCGGTAACGGTTCCACAACCAATGCTGACGCAGTAGTAACCATCAACGGCGGCGAATTTAAGTCCGTAGCTGACTACGCGATTTATCATCCGGGCCCGAACAAACTGGTTATCAACGGCGGTACTATCGTTGGTGCAGCCGGTGCTATCGCAGCTAACAACGGCAACATCGAAATTAATGGCGGCACCTTTGCTGTATTAGGCGGAGGCAATACCGGCGAATGGGCTGACGGAACCAGCGGCTTATCCGACGTAGCCCTGAACCTGAACGGTAAGTACGGTCCTGTAACCTGCCGTATCACCGGTGGCGAATTCCATGCTACAGCAGCCGGAACCATCATGATCAAGACCGGTTCCAGATATCCTGTAGATCTGCAGATCTCCGGCGGTAAGTTTACTTCCAAACCAAATGCAGAATGGATCGCTGAAGGATTCGTATGCACTGAAGAAGCAGACGCTGATGGCTTCTTCCATGTAGTTGCTGCAGCATAAAAAGAGTGAGGCGCACGTTTTCGGACGGCGCTGTGACAGGACGGATAAATTCTGATCCGGTTATGATATAAAAAGCCTGGGATAAATTCCCGGGCTTTCCTGTTTTATGGTATAATATAGCCGTCAGGCATCACCATGCGTACTCCGCATTATAGGGAAGTGTTCGGTGCGTTATTGTCAGATGCCGGCGGCTTATTATATTTAAAAATTCCTTATAGGGGTCCAAAATTTGAAAAAAATTTTTGGCGGTTTTTGATTTACGAAAACCGAATTTAAAAACAGGTAAAGTACAGGAGGAAAAATAATTGTGACAAACTTCAGAGATCCCATGGCTCCGTATAAAGGTTACTTTATCATGCGAATCGACCGAAACGTATATTATATAAACCGTATCATTAATCCGGCAAAAGAAAACTTGAAAGGCAAATCAGCCGTATATAAACTGACATGGAATGACCTAGTTTATACAGGACATTGTGAATATTCACTGGAAGCTGCCCATCGTTTCATCAGAAAACACAGAAAAGAATCTAAAATCAACAACGATACCATTTGGGAATATCATGAGAAGTTTAGGCTGGCTCAGGAATCAGACTGGGACACGATATGGGAAGAAGTCAAAACAAAAGGTATTTACGATGAATTAATAACTTATATTAAACTTCCGATTAAAAACGAAGGTAACATTTTCTTCTAAAAGCCCGTAGAAGCATTTAAAATGATCCGGACATAAAATATATCGCGCGGACAATTTAAAACGCTGTACGGCAAAAAATAGGCGGAAAAAGACCATATTTATATTCTTAACAGAACAGGAGTTGTATCATGCTCTACGACAATGAAGAAGTATTAAAATATCTGAACGAGGAAAAGGGGAAACTGATTCATCTGTTCGGAGATGCCGATGCCGGAAGAACACAGACCCTGTTCTCAATTTTAAACCGGCTTACGGAAAATGATAAATTCGTATCGTATTGGATACCACGCCAGGAAGAATTCCGGCAAAATGTATTCAATGAAACGGTGCAAAATAAAAAAGCATGTCTGATCGGATTCCCAAAAACGAGCCAGGAACTTTCAACGTTCATGCAACTGGCTCGAAATACGGATTTAATTTGCATCGATAATTTCCTCGAATATGTACTTCATAAACCGAAAGCATTTATCCGCGGCGTACTTGCACGGCTTTCGGCAACGACATATCAGTATAAAACGAATTTTATAATCGTAAACGATTTGCGGTATCTTGAAGCAAAAGGGGGACTGCATCCTGCATATCAGGAATACTTCCGTCATTTTTGCTCACGTCATATCGTTGTGGAAAAAGATAGTGACTTTCATATCAGTTACCGGTTTACAAAAATCTAAGCCATAAAATCAGGAGGAAACATATGGCATATGCTACGGTTATAATCGGGATTAGTGATCTTACCATGAAAAACAAGAATGATATCGACCATAACCTGATTTGGAGAACCTTACATACAGTTACGATTACAATGGCCCAATTAAAACAAGCTATTAACAATGGACACCCGTTTACCTGCAGCAAGAAAAAAGATGAATGGGACGGACAATCGTTGTTTGGAATCGATATCGATAATTTTAACGCTGCGCGCGGAATATATTCATTCGATCAGTTTATTGCCATATTAGATGCCTTAGGACTGCCTCCTTGCATGGCTTATACCACATTCCATAATCCGGACAGAAAAAAAGAACGGTTCCGGTTATTGTTCCGATTATCAGAACCGGTTACCAATCTGGATATGGCGTGGAAGATATCCCGTCATCTGTTCAGCATAATCGATGAACTGATACCGGGAGCACCGGATAAGAATTGTAAACGTCCCTACGGATTGTTTTATCCGGGAAAGAAAATGATTTTATATCGTCCTAAGCTGACCGCGCGCTTGAATATTATTTCCGAAGTGATCCGGGAAAAAGAAAAGCCGCATATTATTATCGATACAGCCAAGGTACTGACCCGGATACAGGAAATACTTTTCAAAGACCCGTTTATCCCGTCCATCGTTATAAAAAAATTGCCGCCGCGGTTATTATTAATTCTAGGTCCTGAACTTGGTATTTTTAATATTCCATTAGATATTAAAACATCCTTGGGTATTTTACATCTTGGTTTATTAAATACCAATAGGCTATTATATAATCTTCTATTGCACAAAAAAATAATAGATATATATATTAATATTCAATGTGCCGCCGAACAGTCAAAAAAAATCTCGGAAAAGCCGTCAATATCGGTTTTTCAACACTATTGCAGCATGTTTAGCGGGCTTATGATTCATTATTCTTATCTTTTCCATTGCGATTATGATACTGCAAAAACAATGTTTAAAGCTTGGGAAAAACAAATTTATCAAGCCATGAACATACAAATTAATCCTGATCAGTATATGATTTTACCTTCTCGTTATGCACAATATGCTAAGGCAGTAATGAATTTTACAAAATATCCGAATCTCAATCGGTTATTTCAACGGGACTGTCGTAAACGGCAAGTACTGGCAACGATTATATTATTAGCCAGAGAATTGCATCTGCAACTAAAAGATCCGACAGAAACGGTGCCACAATATATCATCACGCAGCAGATGATTGCCGATAAGCTTGCTAAAAAATTTGGAATATTAATCAATCGGAACACATTAGCCAGTTGGTTAAAACAATTTCATGACCTGCAACTGATTCATATATGCAGCGAAGAAGAAATTGCCGCCGAAATAAAAAAACAGCGCCGCGGACCTTTTAAAAAGCCGACTGTATTACAAATTCCATATTTTGATGAATCTGTATTGATTCATGCAGAAATACTTGCATCACAATATAAACCGGCGATTAAAATGCCAACCGCAGAAAACGTGCAATATCAAATGACTAAAACGATAGCATCGATATTGCTGGATAATTATGGATGGTTCTCACGCAATGCATTTATCCGGTTTGTGTCAAAAGAAAGCGCGTTAAATAATACGGACGGATTTACTGCAGAAAATGCTCAAACATATTTTGATAAATATATTCCGCAAATCCAACAAGAACTGCATTTAATCAAGTCTTCCTGTACAAAAGAGTTGATGACTCGTTTTCCCGGTAATCATAAGGTTGGACTTACCAAACTATATTATCGAGGAGATTAAAAATGTCAGAAATTATAAAACTTATCCTGAAAAAATTCGGACCTTATATTGTTATCGCCATTATGCTTGTTGCTCAATGCGTAACCGGCTGGCAATTATATAAGCTGAACCAGAAGATTGACAGCCAGGCTGTTGCCCTGACAAACGTGAAAGATCAGATCACGTTGGATACGAACGGGAAACTGGACAGCTTAAATAATACGTTATCTAAACAGATTGCCCAGGTTAAAAATACTTCAACTCACACAAACACCGTGACTTATATCGAAAAGGAAATCGATCCGGTTACCGGCGAAAAAGAAGATACCGACGTAGAATTAAAAACGAAACCGTCTAAAATTACCGTGAAAGTAAACGACGGTTCCAAGTATACGTTTGACCAACAGCCCGACGAAAAATATAAATTCGAAAACGGCAAACTGGTTATGACCCAGCAGACTTCACTGGATATCAACGTGACCCAGAAAAAACAATCCACATCACGGTTATCCGTACTGGCTCTGATGCGCGACAAAAAGCATATGATGGGCGGCGCGTTTTATAATGTCACACCTTCTATTGCTGTCGGTGCTATGGGAGGACAGGGAATGAAACCATATTACGGTGTCATGTTTAAGGTAGGCGCTTTTAAATGACACAAGAGGAACTGGATTTCAGCCGATTGCTGCATCATATTGGTCATCATATTGTCTGCATACCAATCGTAACGGATAAAGATGGTGTCGTTGTGATCAGCATTGAATGCGAAGACTGCAACGAAACCCTGTATGATGTAGCTAAACCGGAAACAATGAGAAAGATAACGATGTAAGTAGCAAGGGTTAAGCGAAATCGGAGACGGAAAATCCGCTGGCCATTAAAGCCAGGAGAACCCGAGATACCCGTACAGCCACAATCGTAGAGTGGCAAGGCCGCAAATCGCGGCCTTATTTTATTTAAGGAGGAAAATATTGTGCATATTGATTTAAATGACAAAAACAATATTCTGCCAGAAGAAGTTCCAGCAGACTTAAGAAAAATCGTCAACGCTATTTCAGCCAAAAAATTTAAATTCGATGAATATGAAGGCAAAAAATATCAAAAATACGACAAGTCACCTATCTACGTAGAAGAATATTGGGACGAAGAAGGCGACGAAGTAGACTATTGGCATTGTTATAATATTTGTTATAAGACATATGAAATCAATTATTGTTTGAACAACGATATGTTATATATCAGAAAATGTAAATCGTCAACTGTTCCTGAACAGTGTATAAAATAAGGAGGAACTATGACTTATAAGATTGACCCTGTAATTATGGCTGATATTTTCTTCATTGCTAAACAGGATTTCTTGAAACAATATGAAATCATTAATTTTACAGAAGAACAATATGACGATATGATCACAGAATATTTTAAATCCAATTATACTTTAGAAGAAATAGAAGACAGTTTCGGCAATCTGGAAGATGCAGAACCGGCTCTGCAAAGAGCTTGTGGCTATTCAAAATATGCCGTTACGGTAATGGTGCCAGATAACGTTACGGAAAAAGAAAAAATAAAAGAATATATCCAGAAAAAACTACCTCATCTTGGCGATTGTTTTGCTTTTAAAAAGGAGGAAGCATGAATAACGAAGTATATGTGCATTTACATGCATTTGAAACCAATTCTGTCGATTGGCAGACGCCGAACATCGATGATTACTTTTTAAAAGTTGACACATCGATAACAAAAATAGAGGATGTGCCAGATGTATTAGCAGCCGGTTTATTAGAACAGGCCGGCGCCAAAGATTTCGGCTTTTATGATTACGATAACGACAAAGAATACGACGATCCAGTATTTTTTGCGCGCGATTTAATGAATATCGATCCGACTTATTTAAAAGAACACGGTATCGAATTAATTCAGACGCAGAAAATCAACGTTGACTGGGACAGGGGATTTGTATTATGATCACAGTAAAAGTTATGATTGAAGCAGACTCCATAGATTTTCTGAACGAAACAGAAACAATTAAAAGCCTGCAGCATCTTGGAGATGATCTTGTATGGAGCCTTGAAGATCCTACTTTCAGGTATGACGGTAAAAAATACGTCTTCAATTATGAATGTGAATATGAATCGTTTAACGGAGAATTCGACAATGAATAACGAAAAAGATTTAGAAATGTTTAACGCATTTATGGAAACATATGATTACCTGGTAGATTCCGATATGGATCCTGACGAAGATGCGCATCATTTGCGCGCATTAAAATGGGCCGCCGATTTTATTAAAAACGCATTAGATAGTCATGACGCAGATAAGTTTTTGTTTGACAAATTACTTTCTCATGTCGGCCATCATATCGAATGTGTTTGGTACGGCAATGAAGAAACAGGTATCGTAAATGTTTCTGTCGAGTGTGAAGATTGTGGAGAAGTCTTATTTGATATAGATAATCCGGAATTCGAATAGGAAAAAATAAACTATGAAATATGTTAATTTTGCTATGAAGGAAGAAACATACAGTCGTTATTGTGTAACTTTGCCGGAGAGTATGAACGACGCTACAGAAGAGGAAATTAAAGAATATATCCTCGATGGTAACTATGACAACATTGAATATGTTAAGCATTTAGATACTGTAGATTCCGAGGTAGATCTTGATTATGAATTCGAAGTAAATGAATATTGATAAGGAGAAGCGTCAATATGCTGGTACCGGCTATTATATATAAAGATGAGATAGAAAAACGAAGTAAATACTTATGTTATTCTGACGAAGCATTTTATTATGGCGACGGACTCGGACAAAATTATATTCACGTCCAAGATAACGATGATTACGGAGAATTATTTCAATATGCGATTGTTAACAACGATGAGTTAGTCGGATATTTCCGTTATCGAATTCATTGGTATAACTCCTGTGCCCATTGTTTTGGATTAGTAAATCTATCCGGTAAACCTAATAGCGTTATTGGATTTGATTTGAACAAAGAAATGAATAAAATTATTAACCAATACAAGGTTCACAGGATTGAATTCAGAATGATTTCTGGAAATCCGGTTGAAAAACACTATAGAAAATTCGTTAATAAATATCATGGTCGTATCGTAACGTTAAAAGATGCTATTAAAGATCGTCGCGGCATATATCATGACGATTTAACTTTTGAAATAATTTTTTAGTATGGAGTGAATAAATTATGAACAAAATTATTGGAACTTTTACTGTAGAAGTAGAACAACAGGATAACGGTTTATTTGATGTTTATATTGCAGAAGAAGACGGTTCCGGTGCCCATTATCGAGATCTTACGATTGAGACAATCGGCGAATACGTAAAGGATATGATTGAAGATTATGTTCAAAATTAAGCGCCTAATTACCGGTTTAATATTAATGGTAATTCTTTCGTACGCATCGGCCGTACATGCTGAAAATTATATTGCTACGGCTTATGATTTATCGCCGGCAAGCTGCGGCAAATCCCGGGACCATTGGGCTTACGGAATTACGGCCTCCGGTTATAATTTAAAAGGACATACCTGGAGTTCTGCCCGTACCGTGTCAGCAGATTTGTCTGTACTGCCATTGGGTACGAAACTTCATATCAGTTTTCCGGAACCGTATCATTATATGAGCGGTACCTATACGGTACGAGATACCGGAGGCGGTGTACACGGTAACCATATCGACATTTTCTTCGGAGAAGATGCCCATGCTGAAGCGATAAAATTTGGCCGGCGTTCTGTTTATGTAACACGCATGTAAAACATGAACAACATGTAAAGATATGCATTGTATGAAAAAGATGAAAAATATGTAAAACATATATTGACAACGTTAAACAAATATGCTAATATGTTTCTTGAAAGGATTCACACCTCCTTTCCAAAGGCATTTTCTGTGTTATATCTTTCTCCTTTCTTGGTCCATCTGCCCCCTTCTAATGAACCTCTTTCATCATATGACACAGAACATATACGCCTGTTTTACGCTTCATTTTTACGCTCCCCGCGCTGCCGCCGCCTGCATCGACGGCAGCCAACAAAAATTCAGCCCCGATCGATTTCGCTCGGGGCTTTTCTATCCAAAATGCAAAGAATACGTTACGCGCAGCGCGCCCGTCTCTTTGCCTTTTTCGCGTCATTTTTCGTTCGTCCTGCACCGTTTGTTCGTTCTTTTTCCGTTTGTCTCAAGAGACTTAGGGGAAAATATATTGTTGTAATAAGCAGGACGCACAGCAGATAAACAAACAATCAGACACAATTTTTGCCAATTTACTTTCCGATAACCATATCTTTGCTATGCTAATATTATCTGGCAGAGATTGTGTCTGTTTGTTTTTAAAACAGAAAATATCAAAGAAAGGAGAATATTATGATCCTGAAATTTTTTCGCATGCATTCAATTGAAAAAATCCAACAAACTTTTCCAAGATTAACTGACCCACATACTGATTGCAGCTCTGAAAGATGCGGAATAATCCGCGGATGGTGTCCAAGTATGTTGGATTATACAGAACATATCCGGCCGATAAGAAACGACGAAGAATTAGGATTCGTTGAACTAGAAGGAAGTCCATGGTATTTTGACCTACGCCTTGGCGATATTTTAATCGTAGATACTGAAAGAACCGGAGACTGTTATTATCTTAACAAACAGGAAGATGTCTGGCAGGATGATAATGAATATACAATTTCAATCAACAAAGGATCTTCAACAATAGGCGGAATTACAAATTTACCATTTTCGAAATTACAACATAAAAAAGTAAATCGGTTAAAAATATTGTTGGCCGATAAAAGGGGGAAAGTTTATGACCAGATGGCCGTTGGTAACGGAACGTGATGAACGGAATATTGAACGCACATCCGATATTCCATCTAAATTATTGGAAAGCAGAATTGTATTATTATATGGCCCAATCGATGATGATATGGCAGCCAGCATTTCGGCACAGCTTTTGTTCCTTGAACAACAGGATCCGGAATCAGACATTACATTATATATCAACAGTCCCGGCGGAAGTGTAACAAGCGGATTCACAATTTATGATACGATGCAGTATATCAAACCAAACGTAGTAACAATCGGGATGGGATTATCTGCATCGATGGCCGCATTTTTATTATGCTCCGGCGCTAAAGGGAAGCGATATGTTTTACCGAATTCTGAAGTGATGATTCATCAGCCATTAGGCGGAATTCAGGGACAGGCAACAGATATTCAAATCGTAGCCAAGAACATTCAGCGCACAAAAGAGCAGCTTTATAAAATTATTGCGTCCAATACCGGAAAATCTTATGAAGAAGTATATGAAGCCTGTGAACGCGATAATTATTTAACGGCTGAAGAAGCAGTTGAATTTGGCCTTGCCGACAAAATCTTAAAGAAGGAGGAAGACAATGGCTGAATCAAAAGAACGCTGCAGCTTTTGTAATCGGGAAGAATCAGATGACCGTCTTTTAATTGGTTCTAAGGATATGACATGTTTCATTTGTCAGGATTGTTTCAATCTTCTGAAAGAAGAATTTGATGAAGAATCTTCCCACAAAACGGATAATATTAACTGGAAAGAATTAACGCCATCTAAAATTAAGGCGCATCTCGATAAATATATTATCGGACAAGACCGTGCCAAAAAAGTATTATCCGTTGCAGTATATAATCACTATAAAATGTTAGATTATGCAATGCACGACAAAGAAGTCGAGCTGGAAAAATCGAACATTATTATGGTTGGTCCTACCGGTACCGGTAAAACCGCTGTTATTAAGGCGCTTGCAAAAGTATTGAATGTGCCGTTTGCTATTACCGATGCTACTACATTAACAGAAAACGGATATGTAGGATCTGATCCGGAAACTTGTATCCAGAGACTGTTATATGCCGCCGATGGCGATCCGGTTAAAACAGAAACCGGTATCGTATATATTGACGAAATTGATAAAATCGCCTGCAAAGGAGAAAATATGTCTATTACTCGTGACGTAAGCGGGGAAGGTGTACAGCAGGCTCTTTTAAAAATTATCGAAGGCACTGTCGTAGACGTGCCAGAAAAAGGTGTGCGTAAACATCCAAACGCAGAAACGATACGCGTCGACACTTCTAAAATTTTATTTATTGTCGGCGGAGCATTTCCAGGATTGGAAAAAATTATTAAAAAACGCAAGAAAATTTCAAGCAAGGCAAAAATCGGTTTCTCTGATGGCAACATGGAAAAAACGGCAAATGAAGTACCATATAATGATATAATTGACGATGTAACACCGGAAGACTTGAAGAAATTCGGTATCATTCCGGAATTATTAGGTCGACTGCCGATTATCACTCCGTTACATGAATTAACGGAAGAACAACTTTGTCAGATTCTGACAGAACCAAAGAATGCATTGGTGCGTCAGTATAAAGAGATATTTAAGTACGACGATACAGATCTTGTTTTTGAAAAAGACGCTCTAAAATCTATCGCAGCGCGTGCTATTAAAAATGGGACGGGTGCACGAGGATTACGTGCCATTATGGAAAGTCTTTTGCTTGACAGGATGTATGATATCCCGGACTTAAAACAAAAAAATACATTAACAATTACAAAAGAAGAAGTAGAAAACAAAATGAAAAAGGAGGCACCTAAGTATGGAACAGGCAAACAAACTATACCTACAGTACTTAGAAGATGCAAGAAACCTGGCGAAAGTGGGACAGGATGCACTGACATTGCAGAAAGCTGAAGCTTTTGCACAGATCGCAGCCGCTATCGCTGTAACCGGTTTTGTCGACGAATCGGTATTCTGTAAACAGGAAACTGTATCACAACCGACAGAAGAAAAACCGGAAGTGTCGACAAAAAAAGCATCTCTTGAACGTAAACCGGAGCCTAAAAAAGTAGTAGGTACTGCAAAGATCGAAGCTCCTGTACAACCAACACCGGAACCTGTACCGGCATGGCTTACCAGTAAAGAATTTGCAGAATTAAAAGAGTTGGAAAAAGAACCGGCAGACAAACACGCAGAGCGTATGGATTATCTGTTGAACACCTATGGTTCCAAACAGATGAAAGATTTGCCGGCTGAAACGTTCAATTATTTCCATCTTGAAATTCGTGAGATGAAGCTGATGAAATATTATCTGGGTACATGGAAAGCAGATCCGGATCGTTGGCGCATTAAAGCGGCAACTGAAATCAGCAACAATCGTACGACTGAAGTCAATGAATTAACCGTAGAAGAATATCTGAAGAAACTGATTCCGGCAATCGGTCATCTGAACTATTTGCTCAGTTTCACAGAAGATCAGCGGCCTGAACTGATGGATGTCATCAATGAAGTGTCCAATCATAGCGTCAAGAAACTGGAAGATTTACGCTTCCAGACTGTTCAGTACATTCGCATCGGTGTCGACAAAAAAATTGACGGCACATTCGACGATGTTGAAAAAGTTTCTTAATTAAATTTTAAAATAAAAAGGAGAAAAAAGTATGAACCAGATTATTGTAACCGGACGTATTATTCCGAACACTGAAAAAAGTAACAGAAATTATGTATATCAGCCTGCGCAGGGTGATCCCGCAAACGGAGGCAAACAGAGCTGGCTGCATTGCCTGCTGAGCACGCAGAAAGAAGGCGCGCAGAAAGACGCAAACGGTTTTTATCCTACCTTTATTGTACCGTTAAAGGCGTTCGGGCCGACCGCAGATCAGATTAATCAGTATTTTGGCGAAAACACGAACATCGAAGTATTCGGCGTGCTTATGATGAGCGACGATTACGAAGTGAACGGGGAAATGAGAAAGGGCAGTCTTTATATTAAAGCGAATAAAATCGTATATGGATTTGGCGGCAAACCGAAAGATGAAACTGCGGGCAATTCTGTTCGTACTGCACAGCCTCGTACCGTTTCTGGAACTACCACTCGTTCTGCTAATAATCCGACATCGCTTCGCCAAGGGCCTGCCCAGATTGCAGCACCGTTTTAATATTGCGTTTTGACCGAAGATATGATAAAATATGTTTAGCGTTGAAACTTTTAGAAAGTAAATAACGCTAAAACATATTTCTACATATCGAGGATAAAAACAATGCAAGACAAAGCAAATCAACTGATTCAAAATTTTATCGAATCTACTGATTCGGCTCTGACGATTGAGAAGGAATTGAACGAGTTTGCGGCAGAATGCGTGAAGCCGCTAATCGCGAACGGAACTACGTTGCACGCATATCGTGACGCAGTCTATTCGATCAACCTTCTCAATCATCATCCGTATTATACGTTAAAAGTAGGAAACGTAACTGAGTATCGAAATACAATGAATACGCCATATGAAAATCAGATGCGTATTATTCGTGCCGACTTTGAATTTGAACCGGAATATTCTCTTGGCGAACAAATCAAAGCTGCCTTAACAGCTATCATGTTTCGCATTTACGGATTAATACAGCGTCCGACAGAAGAAGATGACGGAGTAGTAAAATGCAAAGTTTAAAAAAATCCGGTATACTAACAAATTTTCTTGGTGCAATTACAGATTCGCTGGTTAAAGAAGGATATTCTCCGGCGGATACAAAGCATTTAATTGCTGCATCGCTTATGGAAACGATAGAAGACATGGCAAAAAAACCGGAAGGCGGATATGATTTATATGTAATCAAGCCAGTATTCCGTTTTATGCTTGCCATATGCCAGGAAGAAAATCGAATATTGTCTTCCGACGCATATCTTCCTGCTATACAGCAGCGGATGCAACAGAATGATATTATTTCATCGTATTATAAATCTCAATTAGAAGCTATTGAAAAAAACACCGGAGGAAATCATGCAGATCAGTAAAGAAACCAAGTATGTAATTGAATTAACCAAACAAGATGCACAGGATTTTATTAAAGAAATGAATATTATTTATCCTTTGTTTGCGTCCGAGAACGATGTTAATGAAATTAAAACGCTTTTGCAATTAAAAGACGAACTCGTAATGTCATTCGGCGATGACTGATTATCATTCTGTTATAAATACAGCAAAAAATGGAAAATTAATCCGTGCTGAGATTCGGGAATATGTATTAGGCATGGCTTTGTATTATGGATTTCATAAGAACAAAGAATATGCTAAAACATTATATCCAAGAAACGAGCACCGTGTTAAACAATGTACGTTTCTTGTCTTGCCTGATGATCATATGCCACAAGGGCTAATTTGGCATTATGCTAACTCAGCTTGTTTTTCAATTCATCGGTATATAATAACGACGATACGTTCTTACTTTAAGGTTGCACGTGAGACGCCGCTTGGCATAATATTTTATGATACTAAAAAATTTCGGATCTATTATAAACGATTAACGTGGGGACCTGATAAGAAAATAACGTTAAAACATACGATACAATATATCTGGACCGATTATCTGGCTGTATTGTTCTGCTTGTTTGGCACACACCAGATACAGGATCCATATTATATTGACATCAGTCATTTTCATATGTATGCGTTAGCCAAAGACGTAGAAGAAACCGATGCTTATATTCAAAAGTATCTTACGGATATCGTAAAGATTCCGTGCAATGTATTTAATGGCACTATTTATTTTGAAACACCGGAATATTATCAGAAGCTGTGGAACACAGCCAATAAAGAAGCAATACGTATTTGTCAAAAATTAAGAGAGGGGGGATATCTTGACGACAGAAAGAAAAAAGACCACGCTCGCAGAAAAAATAAAGGCCGCAAAACAAGCCATAAAAGCTATAAACGAAGCAACCGGCGCTCCAGAAGATAGGCCAGTCGTATATTTTGCTGACGATCCTATCGCAATTGAAAATAATACCGTTCGTTTTATCCCAACACCTTGCATGGAATTAAATGAACAGATTTCCGGGAAAAAAGGTATTGGCGGATTTCCTATCGGTATGTGGACAATCTTATCCGGTATGTTTGATTCCGGAAAAACCGGTCTTGCTTTAGAAACAATCGGCAAACAGATGGCTGCAGATCCAAGTTTTATGGCATTATGGATTGAATCAGAGAACTCTGTCAATGAAGAAACATTAGATTTGTATCACATTGACAGGCAGCGTACCGCAATCGCGACAATGGATGCGCGGGAAGGCGGCGAAGCCGTACTTGACCGTGCAGAATCATTAATCAATACCGGATCCTTCGATATGATCGTAATTAATTCCCTGCGCGCGTTGACCCCGAAAGCGATTATTAACAAGCCGGTGTCCGAAGATACGATGGCAATTCACGCTAGAATGAATGCAAAATTCTTTGCAAAATTTACTCCGTTAATTGCCGAAATGGATATGGCCGGAGTAATTGTCCAGCATTTGACAACTCAAATCGGTACAATGAGTCGTGATCCATTAACCTTATCCGGCGGACAGCAGATAAGGTATCAGAATATGTTACAGCTTGACCTGCGTAAGCAGTCAATCGGAGACGGTGATCCTATCGGCAAGGAAGAAGGAATGAAAGTTATGGTTTATGTTCGCAAGAATCATATCAGTCCTTCCAAATTTCCATATGCCAAAATCGTATATTATGTAATCTACGGACAAGGTATCGAAACAAAACTGGCATTGCTCCAACGAGGATTGGATCTTGGCGTTCTGACGAAGTCCGGTGCTTATATTAAATTCACGGACAAAGAAACCGGTGAAATCATGTCCTGGCAGGGGAAACAGGCATTTCGCAATGCCCTGTCAGATCCCGATCTTTATAAAAAAATCGAAGACGCATGTGGTGGTTTAAACGAAGAGATCACACAAGAGGAAGTCGAAGAGCTGGAGCAGGAAAAGCCGGCGAAACGCGGACGCAAGAAAAAAGAGGAATCTATCGATGCAGCCGGATAAAGCTTGTGAAAAAGACGGAATCCGCTGTGAAATTTTCTCTAAATATCCTGCTAAATGTGCTTTGTGTCCAGACCGAGCTTATTATTCGCCCGAAAAAGTTCGTATTAAAAAAATATATACGGGCAAGAAATCGAACCGACAGGGAGCACAATTCGAAGCAAAAAACCATGAAGCAAATCAAAAATTATTGACAACATCAAATCTTACACCTAATTCAGGCGCCGGAAAAATAAAAGGCGACGAACAAATCACGGGCCTTGTACGAATCATGGAAGAACTTAAGACTAAAGTTAAACCAAGATTATCCCGTGGAGATAAAACATTTACGATACACAGAGAATGGTTCCAGAAATTAGATAAAGAAGCTCCTTTAGAAAATATGGAATTCTGGTATTTGAAATTCAAATTTCTGGAAACAGACCCAGATACGTATGTTGCCATTAATGAAGACGTATTAATGTCGATGATTGCGACATTGGTTGAAGACCGTAGCAAAGCAAAAACGGCGCAACGCGCAATCGATTTAGCCAATGCAACGGCAGACCGCATCAAAGCCGAAAATGTATTGTTAGCGGCACGAATTAGGGAGTTAGAGCTGATGCAGGAAGGATAACGTATGACAAGAGAGGAAACGATCCTTCAGCTTGTAAAAGAAGAAAACCCGGATAACCCATTAGAATATGTTCGAAACATTGTAAAAGGATTCGCGCGGGAAAAATTAGACCGGTATATTCTGGAATGTAAAGATTGTCCTATCTCTAATTCAACCAAAACATTAACCTACGGATCCGTAGATGCTTCTGTTCTGGTTGTATCAGAATTTGTACTTGCTGAACAAAATACAAAAGAAGGAAGTACATATCCATTTGCCGGTACAGAAGCATATGAAATTTTGGAAAAAACGCTGGATTTCTATGGCTTTAATATTGACGAATTCTTTTTTATTAATGCTGTAAATTGTTGCCCGTCATCAAAAATGTCGGAAACGAAACTTACACGGACAATTCCAAACATGGAGGAAAAAAGAAATTGTCATGTGTTTTTGGACTATGCAATTCAGATGATTCAACCGGTTTTTATTATTATTCTTGGCAATATTGCTTTGAACCATTTTATACATGATACAGTATTTAATGTACATGGAAAAGTGATTCAGGCAAAGGGTATACCGGCAATCGCTACATATAGTCCGGAACATTTATTATGGTGTCGCCGGGAAACGCCGGCTACGTATGAATACGAGAAAGAATTATTTCTGAAGGATTTTGAAAAAATAAAAGAATACTTACTTCAGTATGAACAGACAAACCTGTTTAAGTAAGGGGGAAATATGGCATTATTAAGACGTTTTATACGGCCGAATCAGTCTGCTGCCGTAATCGACATAGAAGAACCGCCTGCGATTTCAATAAATGAACTATCGGTAACCGAAACTAAAGTTCCGGAAGCTCCGGCAGAGGAGCCGACAAAAAAAGAACCGGTAGTTCCTGTTGAAGAGATAGTAGCAGAAGAACCTATTCCGGAAAAGGTAACGGAAGAGCCAGCGGTTGAAGTAACTTCGGAAGAACCAGAAGCTGAAGAAAAAACTGAAACGTCTGCAGCCGAAGAAAAAACCGAAGAGCCAATTATTGAAGAAAATAAAGAAGAGCCGGTCACCGAAGAGAAAAAGGAAGAACCGGCCGAAGAAGAACCAAAGAAAAAACGTACAAGAAAAAGCAAGAAAACGGAGTCTGAAAAAACTGCAGACGAATCCGAAACCATAAATGTAAACAGTAACATGAAAAAAAATCAGGAACTGCGGGACGCATTAAAACCCATCGTACCTGATTATCAGGATTCAGAGTTTGAAGAATTCAAAGCGCAGATGGAAGAAGATTTACTTCTGACTGCGTTTGAACCAGACGCAGATACGGCAACGGTCCGCGTCATTCTTTCTAGTCTGGGCCGTTGTTATGATAATGCAACACGGGAACATGCAAGAGTCAATACATTATTAGAACGACTTTCCAATAAAATGTATGGATTAATTCCGCGGCAAATCATAGCAAATTCCAATGGCTCTAATGAAGCTGAACGGAAGCAAAGCGGAATTCGTGCTCCCGAAGTTTATACAGCTCCGACCGGTGAAAAAGAAAATCTGTATGCATTACAGGCAGCATTGGAAGCAGAAGATATTTATCTTCGTTCCGTATTAAGGAAACTGGACTTTAAACGTTCTGTGCTGATTGGATGTTTAACTTCCTATAAACGGGAAGCTGAATTAATAGGAGATTAATCATGTATAATGGATATAATAAAGAACAGTTAGACATCATCAAACAGGGAGTGCCTGACGCATTAATTAAGTATCGGCAGAAAGGCGGACGAAGCTATAGTTATGTGGAGCTGCCCGTTGTAACCGATATTTTAAACCGGCTGTTCGGCAATTTATGGAGTTGGAATATCCTGGAAAATAATATCCATGATTCAGGTATTCCTGATCCGAAAAACGGTATCAATAAAAAATATGTACAAGTACGCGGTGTATTGCGTGTGCCGATGCAGGATCCGAACAGTCCGGATAAATTTATCTGGGTAGAACGGGAAGCAAACGGTGTTCACGGTTTGTTAGGCGCAGATATGGAGATCCGAGGATCTGCTTTTAAGAGCGCATCGTCCGATGCATTAAAAAAAGCAGCATCCAGCCTGGGTATCGCGCGCAACGTTTATATGTCCGATGAACTTCTCATGACATTAGATAGTTATAATGCAGAAGAAGAACAGGACATTTGGACAGAACAAACAAAGGCAGAATATCAGAAGGAATTCGACGAAATGGTTGCTTTTGCACAATCTCATTCGGATCTGAATTATTACAAAAAGATATTCTGCGATGAAACCAATAATTATACGGAATATATGCAAATTACACCAAGCAATATCCGTGCATTTCTTGCATGGATTAAAGAAAATGAAGCAAGATTTAATCCGAAAGAAGCTGTTCCGGTGCCGGTAGTTGAAACAGTATCTGTTCCGGCAGAACAGCCATGGTGACGATATGTTAACAACGTTTGATTTTAAAGACAAAACCGTTCAATGTCCTAACTGCGGTTGCACAACGATGTTTGCAATAGAATCTTGCCAGGTTACGGAAACGATTAAAGACGGAACACCGGTTCGCGTTGAACAACATAATCCAAAAATTGCATTGATTTGTAAAGAATGCAATATGATTGTTCGAGAGTATGATCCTAAAAAAATTGTAAAAACAGGAGAATAAAAATATGGCCACGATAAAGCTTCACGATATCCTGTGGCAGACGAAAAACGCCGGAGCAAGTCCGGACGATAATCGCCGCACGGAATTGTATTTCGCAGGATGCCGGAAAGCTTTATCCGGCCATCCTTGCCCAAATTGTTTTAATCCAGCGTTGTGGGATAGCAGTAAGCATATTCCACACAAGGTTGATGAAATCGTAAATGTATTAGATATGCATAAAATTCCAAAGCATATTACGATTGTTGGAGGAGAGCCAACTGATCAGATAGAAGGATTAATAGAATTGATTCCTCTGTTGAAACAGCATGGGTATGAAACGATTTTATTTTCCTGGCATGATCCTCGTTGGATTTATAATCATTTAGGTGTCGATGTCTTAAATAGCCTGTCTTATGTCGTTTGCGGGCCTTATGATGAGACCCGGCGCATTTATGATACGTCTAAAGATGATGGAATTCATAATGTAATCGGTTCTGACAACCAGATTATTTTCGCAAAATGGGATAAAAACCATTTTCACGAATATCCTGTATCAGAACTGGAGAAAATTGAATATCCTTATGCTGTTTTTAAGAATGGATCTAAAGAACATATTGATGGCCGGGAATGGAGCCAGGAGACAAAGACATGGATACGGTAAACTATTATGTGCCATCAGAATCTCATACTTTATTGCATCCGGAAACATCGTTAGTTAAACAAATACTGTATCAGTTTCAAATCGAAAAAGATGCTGAAAAACTATATCTTCGTTGTTTATCTAATGAATCTACAGAGACGGAAGAAATTCCTAAACGAATACAGGAACAAATTTGTTTATTAAATAAACAGAGAAAACTAACGGATGCAGCAGTAAATAATTTACTGCTCCCTTTAAAACAGTCTTTAACTGCTAAAATAAATACAGAAGGGGAAGAATTCCTTGACTTGTCACAATTCTCAACAGCCAGAGGATATGTTACAAAAGAAAATAAAATAATTGCCTTGTTTGACCACGACGCTTTGCAACCATATCATTTTTGCAATACACATATGCTTGGAATTTTATTGCGGATAGATAATAACAATCTTGTAATCAGGCTTATGTCTAAAGAATACATTTTAGAAAATATGGGACAAGTCATATTTACGTTTTTAATGAACGATAAATTATACCAGGTTACAACTACGGCATCAAATGAACTCTTCATATTGCAACGAATTACAAAGATAAATTCTATGCAATATGAAAATCTGTTTCGGGAAAACATCCCTCTTCCTGATATCTATCAACAGTTCACAAAAAAACAAAGCAATCTTCGTAAGATGTTACATCTAAAATAAGAAAGGAGGATGTTTGTATTGCGTAAATGTATGAAGCAATTTGCAACGCTTTTAAATGGACAGGACACATGTATTTATACACAAACTTACGAAGAAAATGAATTTCTTCGCGATGTATGTGCCCTGATTAAAGGCGTAGCACCGTATAAAATGCCACGTATCGATGCGGACAAAGCAGAAGTATATACATATTCACGCTTTGAAGGATTATATCGTATCAATATGGATGAACCAAACAATAAGATGGCACATGAATTAATTAAGGAAGTTAAAAATGTGCCACAATTGTTTCAGTACATCCGGCGAATACAAAACAATGACAATTCTGTATCCAGCTTAAGTTTCCACAACATTACAAGCTTTTCTAATGCAATTTCCCAGGGGCAGGAAACTGTAGAACAAGATACAAAAAGTTGCAGTCTCTTTATTTTAAAAGATCTACATCTTTTCTTTGATAAAGATACTATTCGTGCTTTACGAGATTTAAAAGAAGACGTAGATGAATTTGCATATACGCCGATCGTAGTAACCGCACCGACAATTGATTTACCATGCGAATTGGAGAAACTTTTTACATATTTTTCTTACGACTTACCAACACCTGATGATATTTTTAAAGAATTTTATCCGGATTTGTCTGATTATGGAATCGACCGTGACCATATTTCTAAAATTGCATATGCCTGTGCCGGTTTAACAGAAAGGGAAATCCGCAGGGCTCTTTCCCATAGCGTTTCTGCATATGATGATATTAATATCCGTGTTATTCAGGATGAAAAAATGCAGGTTGTTAAGAAATCAGGTGCACTTGATTATTTAACGCCAACACAAACGTTGGAAGACACAGGTGGATATGCTAATTTAAAAACATGGATTCGGGAACTAAAGAACGCAATGGATCCGCAAGCAAAAGCATATGGAATTCCACAACCTAAAGGCGCTATGCTTGTAGGGCTACCGGGAAATGGTAAAACAATGGCTGCAGAAGTTATTGCAAATCACTTAAATATTCCGTTGCTGCAATTGGATTTGGCACGTATTATGGGATCCTTCGTAGGCCAATCAGAAAGACAGATTGCCAATGCATTACGAATGGCCCAAGCTTGTGCCCCATGCGTAATGCTGGTAGATGAAGCAGAAAAATTATTCGGTGGATATCGTTCTTCTTCGAATACAGATTCCGGTACTTTATCACGTGTATTGGCACAACTTTTACAGTTTTTACAACAGGATGATACAGGTGTCATTACAATTATGACTTCAAATAATGTATTTGAATTACCGCCGGAACTGACACGAAGCGGACGTTTGGATGCACAATGGTATTTTGGATTCCCAAATGTACAAGAGCGCAGAGAAATTCTTGGTATATATCTTAAGAAAAATAATTTGACAGTACCGACCACGAACCTAATGAATAAATTAGTACGTGATACCGATAATTATTCCGGCGCGGAATTAAAAGAAGTCGTTAAGCATCTCGTGATTAAATCGTATTATCGCCAAAAAGAAGCCGGCGTAGAAAAAATGGATCGAAATGTGACATTGGAAGATATTAACCAGTCCGTTGCATCTGTAATTCCCGTCTATATCTCTTCAAAAGAAAAAGTCGCAGAATTTGTCCAACTCGCAAAAGGCCGGTACCGTATTGCATCAGCGGAAGCGGTATAAGGAGAAAGCATGATTAAACAAATCAGATCCCCACGGCTTTCCGATAAAGAAAAGAAGGCGGCTGAAGTCATTGCAAGCAATGAAATCAATGATGTTATGGCCGACCTTGAAATTCTGGAGGAAGAGCTGGACAGAACATTCCTGTTCAAAGGGATGAGCTTGCGTGAATATGCATTGCGTTATTTGCGGAAGTATCCAAGGAACAGAGAAGGTACTTCATTCGACGAAGATACACTTGAAGAAATCTTTAAATATTATTTTGGCGAAAATGCGAGAGGAAACATGTAGCATGAAAGTAACATTGCTAAGTCATACAAAAGACATTGAATCTTTAATTGCAGCCGCTGCCAGAACTTGTTATTCTGCTCAGACGACAGAAGAAATTTTCGAAGATATGCAATACGAAAATAACGAGAAAAAGAATGCCGAATTTGTTCAAAAATTACGTGATATGGGACATGAAAGTCCTTTGGAACATGTCTCATTCACATTCGGCATTGATGGCGTTTCGCGTTCTTTAACGCATCAGCTGGTTCGTCATCGTGTTGCATCTTACAGTCAGCAGAGCCAGCGATATGTAACAGGCACAAAATTCAATTTTGTAACGCCACACAGTATTCAGGAAAAGCCGAGTCTGCAATTAGCTTATAGTCAATTCTTAATGCAGTCTATGGAAATGTATGAAGCATTGATTGCAAATGGAATTCCAAAAGAAGATGCACGGTATCTGTTACCAAATGCAACAACGTCAAACATCGTTGTAACGATGAACGTGCGTGAGCTGTTGCATTTCTTTTCCGTACGCTGTTGTGCACGTGCACAATGGGAAATTCGTGAACTAGCATGGAAAATGCTGGATTTGTGTAAGAAAGTATCACCCACATTATTCGCTGATTGCGGAGCTTTCTGTGATCAGAAAGGTTATTGCAAGGAAGGATCGATGTCATGCGGCAGACGACCTGTTCTTGAAAGTATATTATTAAAACATAAGGAGGAAAACACAAATGAGTAACTGGTTAAGAGCTCGGGTATCTACCGAAATTAAAAATCCCCGTCGCGATCTCTTTGAAAAAGCATTGGATGATATGGGCTACAGGCCAGACTACAATGAAAAAGTAGTACATGGTGCATATAGCTTCGAATCAACAGAAAATGTAGATTGCGTACTCCGGGATAAAGATTCCGGCGATCTGATGACGGTCGGATTCAGCTTCCATGAGAATAAGGACAGGGAAATCGTATTGTCTGTATCCGGCGACTTTTTCAACATGCAGTTCTCCGGTGAACAGTTCATGAAAAAGTTGGGCATGTATTATAACCATGAAAAATCCCGCGAATGGCTGGAAGAACAGGGTTATACGATTGAAGAAGTTGAAGAAAAAGAACACGAAATCATTATGGTTGGCCGGCTGGCAGCCTAATTAAAGCGCAGAAAGGATAGAATAAGATGGGAGAAAGACGATATATTATCACCACAAAAGATACCGGTGAAATTACCGTAAATCAGGAAGGGTTCGAAGGATCCGTTTGTGCCAAAGAAGCAGAAATGCTTCTTCAGTCTATCGGCGGTGCCGTTGTAGACTTGAAACGCAAACCGGAATATTATGAAGACGGCGACAATCCTGTTTCCGTCTTACAACAGTAAAACGATATTTTAAATAAGGGGGAGCCGAAATGGCAACAAAAGAAGCAATATTATCTGGCTTAAATCCGGAACAGCGTCAGGCTGTTATCGATTATGATGGTTCGATGGTAGTAGAAGCAGGACCCGGATCTGGGAAGACTCATACCATCGTATCCCGTTGCCAGTATATGATTCTGGATGGAGTCAAGCCCGGCTCCATCCTTGTTTTTACTTTTACCCGTAAGGCAGCTAATGAATTACGGGAACGAATCCAAGATGCAGTAGGTGAACATGCTGCCAAAGAAATGACGATTTGCACTTATCACAGCTTCTGTGGCAAATTGTTACGGCATTTCGCAGAATATGTTGGACGGAACCGGAATTTTACAATCTATGATGAAGAAGATAAACGTGGAATCTTAGAGCCGATTTGTAAAAAATATCATAATTATAAATATGAAACAGCAAGAGATTATATCTCCCGGTTCAAAGAAGAATGCATTACAAGCAGTCAGGCAGAAAAAGAAACGTATACCGATACATTTAAATCTGTTGCTGCGCGCATTTACAAAGAATACGACAAAGCAATGAACCGTTGTAATGCTTTTGACTTTGATGATTTGACATTTCGCGCCTATCTGCTTTTAAAGAATTGTAAGGCAGCACTTGATTTTGTTCATAAGAAATATAAATACATTATTGCCGACGAAAATCAGGATTCAAGTAAACAAAACCTGGAATTCTCTTTAATGCTCCGCGGCGAATCCGGTAACTTATGCTATACCGGAGATCTTGATCAAAGCATTTATGCATTCAGAGGTGCAAGACCGGATAAAGTCTTAGAAACGATTTCCGGAAAAGAATTTAAAAAGGTTTATTTAAAAACAAATTATCGTTCCACACAAACAATTGTTAATGCAAGTTCAAAAGTCATTAAACATAATTTGATGCGTGCCGATAAAAAATTAGACACGATTAATGAATTTGGTTCCAAGATTCATTTAATTCATGCTAAAAGTGACACAGAAGAATCTATGGATCTTGCCTGCCGGATTCGTAATCTGCATGAAGTATATGATATTCCATATAACGATATTGCAATTCTGTGCCGGGTACAACGTTCTACCAGAGCTCTGGAAGAAGCATTACTGTCAAAGAAAGTTCCTTATCGTTTAAAAGGAATGGCGCCGTTTTATTCACGTCGTGAGATTAAGGATATTATTTCATTTCTTCGTCTTTTGGAAAATCCACAAGATGAAGAAGCCTATCGTCGAATCGTTAACATCCCGAAGCATAACGTAGGAAAAGTATCCGTTGAGAAAATTTTAACAAAAGCAAGACAAAGTGACGATATATGTGATATAATCAGCGTATACAAGGGAATGTCACTTGCTTATAAAACGAAAATAGGGTTAGAAGAATTTGAAAATAATTTTAATGCGATTCGCGCATATGCTGAAACTTGTAACGATTTAGGAGATTTAATCCGGTTTATTATTAAAACCATAGATTATGAATCATTCCTGGAATCAGAATATGATGCATCATTTATCGTAGAAGAACGTATGTGGAACCTGGAAGAACTTGCTGCTATCAGCAGCCAGTTTGCGTCGATTGAAGATTTAATGCAGAATTTCGTAATCGACCCGGATCAGCAAACACAGGAAGGACTTGCAGAAGATTCTGAAGTAGATGCTATTAATATCATGACGATGCATTCTTCTAAAGGACTTGAGTTCCGCGTCGTATTTTTATACGAAGTTAATGAAGGCGTTATACCACATGCGTTAAGCCAAAGCACACCGCAAGAAATTGAAGAAGAACGCCGTTTGTTCTATGTTGCAATGACAAGAGCAAAAAAAGAACTTTATATTTCTTATTCTGATGAACGGAAACAAAGCAGCTATAAAGTAATCCATTCAAAACCCTCTCGTTTTATCAGCGAAATACCGTCAGTGTACATTGAAGAAACTACTGTTATACAAGCCAGCTAACTCAATCTATATGCAGAATTCAATGAAAGGATTAAGGGAGTTAAAAAATGGATGTGACAACAAAACTTACAGAAATCATTCAAACAATTAAAACAGCAACCTATCAACAAGAAAATGCATGGGAACAATATTCATATCGAAAAATGTCCGCAGCATTTCAAATCCCGTATAACGATGTAAAATTAATTACGACACAATTGAGAGCTCATCCAAATATCGATTATCGCTATGTGCCAACCGAAGCTCGATACAGGCCAATTAAATATCGATATATCGACTTTTCTGATAATTCTGTTACATTAGAAAAGTTTCAACTTCTTACTTCCAAAGAATTCTCATATGCGTACAACCGTTTAGCAAATATTTCTACCGATACGGAAGAAGAAAAACATACTTATCAGATGATCCTTCTCGTTATCATCGAAGAAATGAAACGAGATGGATTTCTTCAAGATTGGTTACCAGCCCGTATAGGAAACATCGTTCGTTACACAGGTTGGAATTACCGCCAGGTAGAAGAAGCATTAGATACTTTATGCAAAGTACAAATTCTAAAACAATTAGGTGCTTCTGCCTCTTACATGATGGCTCTTTCAGAAGAAGACTATGCAAAATTAAATGATTCTTCTTATACAAAGCAATTTGAGATTGTATTAGAAAACAGTCAGGCTATCGTAAACAAAGAAGCCGACGGACAAAATTTTCATGTATTGACAGAATTAAATGAAATCGCAAAGAATATTCGCGAATTTATCGCATTTAATTCGGAAATGGGAAGCAAGCTCCTGAAACAGCAGAAACTGTTAGCAACATTACAAGGCAAGGAGGAAGTTTACGCCGGCACCATGGTTCGCATGGATGCCGTCAGCCGAACTTATAATGATACAGTAAAAGAAAACGAAGCCTTAAAACAGGAGCTTGCAGCCCAAAAACAAAAGCAGAAAGCTTATGATAAATTTTATGCCGAACAAAAGAAAAAAATTGCAGAAGAGTTAGATGCAATGTCTGCATCTTTAATTTCGGAATTAGAATCTTATTTTTCCCGTCCAATTCGGGAAAAGAATCAGCCAAGCATTACAAATCGAACAAAAGCAGATTTGATTCGAATTATTTTTACAACAATTGATAATATCAAGAAAGGAAATTCCGATGATTAAACTTGAAGAACACGACGGCCGATATTACGTAGCCGTAGCCGGTCCTGCCGACGAAGATGTGGTTTATGATATCCTGCGCCGTCATGATTCTTATGAGTTTGACCCGGTTTTTACAGCCTGGCAGATTGAAGAACCATGTTATCAGGAAATCAAAGATTACGTGATAACGGTAGGAGAAGTTGGCAGCCAGATGAAGCTACCTCTTTTTCCATATCAGAAAGAAACAGTATCATTCTGTTTGGAAAAGAAAGATGCGTTAATCGTATTGCCCTGTGGAAGCGGTAAAACACCGATAGGCATTAGCCTGTATTTGGATGCGATTCGCCGTAACATAATTAGTGGCCCAGGACTTATTGTTGTTAAAGCCACATTAAAAACACAGTGGCAAAAAGAGGTAGAAAAATTTTCTAATCTTCACGCAAAAATATTGGATACAGAAAAAGCAACAACATCCAATATTCAGGCAAAGATTCGCACGCGGCAAAAGAAGATCGATAAACTTTTGACAGATAATTCTTTGTCTGCCATAAAAGATATCGAGACTCTGAGTAAGGAAATTGAAACATTACAGGAAGAAGCCAAAACTGCATTTGAAAATCAATTTGCCGATGCCGATTTGTATATTGCTAATTATGAAACGCTGCGTGATACTGCAGTTCGCAAAGCATTACATAAGCATAAACTTGGATTTGTTTTTGCTGACGAATGTCATTATATTAAAAATGCTTCATCAGCACGTGCTAAAGCCTTATGTGAATTCGCAAATATTCCTATGCGATTTGGTGCTACAGCTACACCAATCCAAAAGAATCCGGAAGATGCTTATAGCATCATGAAATTTATACGGCCAATATTATTCCCTTCTCATGGCACATTCTGCAGCCGGTATCTACGGTATTCCGGTTATGGGATTGTATCAGGAAGCAAGAATGAAAAGGAATTGCGAAATAAGCTGGCTCCGTTTATGATTGTAAAGACGAAAGAAGAGATTTCGTCGAATCTGCCTGACGTGGTTCCGATTACGCGATACTGTAAAATGGATCCGAAACAGGTTAAAATGACGGAACAGTTGTTGGAAGAAATAAAAGAATTAAAAGCCCAACAGGAACAGCTTATGAAGAAATATTCTTCACCGGCACAGGCAAAAGGCGATGAAGCAATCGCAGCTATCAATGCAAATATTGTAGCCAGACAGACGTTTGCGCAGGAACTGGCAGATGCGGAATCATTATTGTCTACCAGTAATTCGGAGATGGCACAGAATTATGTGACCGGATCAAAAGAAAATGCAAAATTAGATTTACTGGTAGATTTACTGGAAGAAATTATATCGTCCGGAGAAAAAGCCTGTGTATTTTCAAAATACAAGCGTATGCAAGATGTCATTACGCTCCGGCTTCAAAAAGAACCGGAACTAAAAGATATAAAAATTGCCTATGTAAATGGCAGTTTATCCAGTGAGCAACGATATGAAGAAACATATACAAAATTCCGGGATAACGATGATTATAAAATCTTACTAATGAGCGATGCCGGCGCCGAAGGTGTAAATTTATCCAAAGCACAGTATCTGATAGAATATGAACCAGCTGACAGCTATCTGATTCAGACACAGCGCAGAGGAAGAATAGAACGGGCTGATTCCGTTCATGATACCGTATTTGTATATCAGCTTGTCGCAGAAAAATCGTATGACGAAATCGCATTAAAAGTGATTGCAAAGAAAGAAAAATATGATGCCGTTATTATTAAGGGCGCAGAGGAGGGATAATATGTACGACGATATTCCGTTCGATGTATATGATGATCCTGATGTCGAGAAAGACATTTGGGGAGAATTATATAAAGTTGATCATGAGCCTGGTCCTATTAGCACAGTAAGCGCAAATTATTATCTTGGCCGTATTAAGCAGAACCGGGAAAAAATGGCCAGATATAAAGAACAGGCGAAACAAATCGCAGACGATTTTAAGACGCGTATCGAAATGTGGTTACAGTCCAGACAGAAAACGCTGGATTACGATACACAACATTGCATGGATATGCTGGAAGCATACTATGAACAGAATAAACCGGCAAACGGGAAATCATTATCGCTTCCGGAAGGAAACATCGGAATGTATTCCGTTGCTGCGAAATATGATTTTGATACCTGTAAAGACGATGTCTTAAAATTTCTTCAGGATCATGAAGAATTACAGAAGTATATTCGAAATAAGCCGGAAATTAATAAGGCAGAATTAAAAAAAGCCTGCTCTGTTGTAGATGGCAAAATTTATGTCGGCGATTTGGAACTTCCAAAAGTAGGATTTATACCGAAAACAAGCGAATTCGGCATTCGATAATAAATGTAGGGGAGTAAACGCCTATGCGTTTTTCTGAAGCGTTATTGCAGAAGGTAAAGCAGTGTGACCTGACTGCATATATTCGATCTGTGGTTCCGGATATTAAATTAGAATCGCGCGGAAATTATTATATTGCACGATGTCCTCATCCAGATCATGACGATGAACATCCAAGTTTCAGGATTTGGCACAATGCAGATGGTTCATGGTCATTCTGCTGTATGTCCTGTCATACCGGGAAAAAAGATGTTACAGCTAAACCCGGGCAAAGGAATTACGGAACAGATATTATTGCATTTGTTCAATGGATGAGCGATTATAAAGACAGTCCTCACATCTATACATTTGAAGAAGCCGTGTTAAAAGTGCTTGATTTCTTTCATATTCCTGCTCCGGCTAAATTCAAACCAATCATGTCTGAACAAGAATTGTATTTCCGTAAACTTTTAAATTTGTATCGACAATATTTTTTGTTGTACGAATCAGAACCAAAAGCTTATAGCCGTACTCGTAATTTAAATCAGCAGGATATTATAACTTGGCAAATTGGTACGGATGGAGACCGTTTGATTTTTCCACTGTTTGACGGAGATCATATACTACGCGGATTTATTAGAAGAACGGTACGAAATGAAGATCCTAAATATATTCACAGTTCTTTAAAAGAAGGATTTGTAAAAAGCGAATTTTTGTATGGAATGGATAAACTTGATCGATCAATCCATACAGCTTATATCACAGAAGGTGTTATGGATGTAATCACGGCTTATAAGTTCGGTATTAAAAATGTGCTTGCCTGTCTTGGCACTTCTTTTATGGAATCTCATGCACAACTGTTAATTCGTAATGGAATCCGTGAAGTTATTTTTGTTTTTGATAGTGATTCTGCAGGGCAAAAAGCTTTAAAAAATGCGATAAAAAATGCCCGTTCCGTTGGTTTGACCGTAAAACTTATTCTACTACCGGAAGGAGACGATTTAGATTCATTTTGCCAAAAATATCAATATCGTTCCCATCAGAAACTAAACGTAATAAAACAATTTGATTATGAATATGAACTACGGCAATCTGTTCAGGAATATCAGACACAACGTAATATTCTGCAGAATCAATATTTGCAATCAATTTTGTCTAAAGCAAACACAATTCGTAATTATGATGAATATGAAATATTCCGTACCTATATTTTAAATCAGTTCGATATCAGACTGGAGCAACGAAATGTTCGAGAAATTAAAACAAATATGGCGCATCCTGTTTCCGCCGAAACCAAAGCCACAGCCTAAACTTCCACCACGACCACAGCATAGCGTAGAAGAATTAGTTCGCAGAGGAGAAGAATTAAAAGATTTATATAAACAGCAACAGGAACAAAAAACATTAAAGATTTGTCCAACCTGTCGATTGTCTGTTACGGATCTGCATATTTGCGCCGGCTGTGGCAAAATTGGATGTGAATCCTGTATGACGTTTGATCCGGCAGAAAGGAAATATTATTGTGAACAATGTTGGAGTTAAGGAAACTGTGACTGCCTTGGAAGCATTACAAAAGAAAACGGATAAATCTTTCGGGTTTTTAAAACCCGATATTAATGAAGACCGCATGCAGCACATCCGAAATTTACGCTTCCAGGCTAAGGGCATATTGAATACGATTATGCGAAGTAATACCGGGATCCGTACATATCCATGTGTTACAAAAGTATTTGAGCCAACACCGCAAGCGATTGGAAGTTTTCCAAAAGAAAAAACACGGGATCCTGTTACTTGTGCTAAAATTTTTTATGTTCTTTGTAACAATTATCCAGATAAATCAATGGTTGCCGACTTAAAAACTAAGGCATTGGAGTGCAAGGCGCAATGCGATCTTTGCTATCGTCTTGCTTTTGAAGAATATTATCGATCAAATAATTTACAATGCAAAAAATAATTATTCTTCCATCCGAGTCAGATGTGCTGCAATACTTTTTACCGTCGCCGGATTTTAAAATAAATATTCCGTACCTGCCTGATGATATTATATTATCCGGCGACTGGCAAAAAGAAGATACACTTTGGTTGCATTATATGTGTCGCAAAGTTATACCGGCACTTTTGTTTTTTTATGATGGCAAAATTCTTGCAGTAAAAGAAACGAAAAATTATCGTATCTGGTTTGGAGAACCAATTACGCAAGAGGATATTGTTCTGTATCCAGACAGCGTTTCCTTAATTCAACGCACAATAAAAAAAGAACGGGTTAAACGGGATATACCCATAACATTTATCGGATATATAACCGCACGAGGAAATCGGCAATGGGATGCATTTTTAATCGTATATGCTGCAAAGTTGCAAACAAAACAATTATTAAAAAATGAATCTTTTATTGAACCAAATTTAAACCCGAATATATATATGCATTTGGATCCTCTTTCAAAAAAAATATTTGATATATTTTATGAGACACCAGAGCTGCATAAAAAATATTTATCCGTTTAAAAAAATCACAAACAAACGGTTGACACATACCCTATTTAATGCTATAATCATAATTGTAAAACAACGTTAAACAACGTATTTCACAGAAAGGATATGCGTCAATTTCTATTTTGTGTACACAAGCTTCATTAAAACAAATTATAGGAACCGTAGGTGAAGCCGATGTACTGAAACAAGTATGTCTGCTTCAATATAAGTTTCCAGATCATACAATTAACGCATTAACGTTGAATCGTGAAGGAAACGTATACGATATCGGAATCGATATTGATCATCATTTCTACCGTGGTCAGGTAAAGACAACGGAACAACCCGATAAAAACGGGCGTATGACGTTCCAGACATCTCATAAGGAATACAAATCAGAAGGGAAACGAAATCGTATCCAATATCAAAAAGATGAGATTGATTTCTTTCTGCTTTATTGTATTTCAGAAGACTGGCTGGGCCTTGCGCTGTTGGATGAATGTCAAAAAACGACCAGAATATACTTAAATGGCACCGATGGTATGCATTCAAAAGTGCAACGCAATTTTCTTTTTGAAAAACGTATGCGAGAATTAATTGAAACCGGCACAATTTCACCTGTAACCGATACGAAATCTTCTTCTATAGATTCTGCTACAGCAGAAACAAAAACGCTGGTTCCAGCCTTTAAAAAACCGGAGACATTTTCAGAATTATTTAATTTACTGGCAGAACATGGTGGAAACATAGAAGTTCTTTCCGACATGATTTTAGTTCCGGTTCCGGTGATAAAATCCTGGATTGATGAACTTTCCAAAGAATAATATATTTGCTCCTTTCGACCCTATAGTCGTTGTCTATCATTTTTTCGGCCTTGGACGGGCTTATTCCTTTCACTGTCCAAGGCCACACGATATCCAATACCGTTCGCGTCTTCGTCGCGGATATCACAAGTACATATGGAAACTAAGAAACGGTAAAATGTTAAACGGAGAATTACTATGGCCAAGTTAACTGCCAAATCTAAAGCACATATTGCCGATAAAAATTACGGCATTACAATCGACGGCGAAAAAAAATATCCAATGCCTGACCAGTCCCATGTCCGTAGCGCTATATCCATGTTCGCCCATTGTCCGGCTAAATATAAACCGGCATTGGCACGGGCAATAAAACGCCGGATCAAGGAACTGGGCATGCACGTAGAGATTGCACCAGGTTCTGCATTTTATGAATATGCAGGCCAGTATAAAAAGAAGGAGTCAAAGAAATGACCTTACAACCGTTAGCTGACCAAATCATTGTTCAACTGCCAAAACAGGAAGAAGAACGACAGGTCAACGGGATTATCATTGCGGCCACGATTCAAAAAGAACGTGATACACAGGGTACCGTAATCGCAGTCGGTTCCGGCCGTCTGATGGACAACGGGACACGTGTAGTGCCGGAAGTATCCGTAGGTGATAAGGTTATTTTTGCTAAATACGCCGGAACAGAAATAGCCAATAAAGATGAACGACTTTTAATTTTAAAAGAACGCGATATTATGGCTATTATCAAACCGGAAGAACCCGGAATCCGGGTCGTACATTAATAATAAGCCGGCGCCAGTTTCCACTGTGACCTAAACGTCGGTTTGTTATAGATTTCCCGCTTCAGTACAATGCAGCAAAAAGTTTCTATGAGCTCAGGAAACGGCGGGTAAAAGGTCCGAAAGGATAACGCAGCGGTGCACCTGGGAGGGATAACCAAAGAGCTATTGCGCAGTAGTTCGGCACTTAAGCAGCTATATTGATAACCGCCCCTCACAGATTTGCAACTGGATGAGGACAATTCCACAATAAAAACGGCTCTGCGGAGTACGATAAGGCGGATGGATTAAAAAATTGAAACAAACCGGGGATGTTCCCCGGCGCCGGGATTTCATCTCATGTGTCCGAGTTTAATTGCCGTCGGCGCACGCGTTATAAAAAAGACCGGCCAAAGTCAGATAATCCTTGACCAAGTCATAATCCTGTAGCGGAATTGATCATCCGCACAGAGATACGCGTAAGGGCTACGTATATATCAAAAATCACTTTGCAGAATTATAGGCCTTGCTAAAGGGATTTGCCTTCCTTCGGGTTCAAGACCCGATCCATGTAAGCATAATGTAACGGAAGCATACTGACCTATCAGCAGAACAGGTTCGACTCCTGACTTACGTGGTACGAAGTTTTATATTATGGCCGCCGTCTGATCCGGTCGCGACGGAGAAGACAAAATAAATAAGCGAAAAGTGTAGGGCCACGCTGACATACGGCATCAGAGGTGTACTGCGAACTGGACGCCCGAACGACTCGTAAATATCGGTTATCCACCGAGGCGTACGAATGCAGCTTACCTTGAAAGTGGAGTAGTATATCTGAAAGCCGGTACAGAACCGGAGCGTTGCAAAACGTATGGTATATGTGAACACGAGGAAAGGCAAAGACACAATCCTTTTTTCTGCGAACGTGATACTGTGAAAAAGGTCGGCCGCTTATTTAAGATGGTACATGGAGCCATCTATAAAAAAGTCCATGCACTTGCGCAAGCGAGTCGTCGTACTGGTGGCTATACCGGGGTTAACACCCAGGCTTTACGACGCAAAACAAATGCCACCTGTGACGCCATGATCGGTGCCTTTACGCGGCGGCGTTATTAATAAGCCAAGTTTTATTCATTTGGTTACCTCGCTTATAAACTTTTTACCCGGCTTTAACTAAATCCGATTAGGTCATAGACTGGCCTCCTTTCTATCTATCACCCCCGACGCCGTGACGGGTAATTCACGGCAATTAATAAATAGTTTCTTTGTTTTCCATAGAGGCTCCTTTCACCCGGGCCGCAGCGGGTAATCTGCGGCAACTATATCGCGGGTTAGCTTAATGGTAGAGCCCCGGGTTCATACCCCGAGAGATAGTCGTTCAAGTCGACTGCCCGCATCCAGATGTTAAAAAGAACCGAATCAATTTTTATTTAGCGGGATATGATTAGTTACCCACAGAATCTGCATATGGGGTTTGAAATGTTCGTTGTCTTTAAACAACACCCGCGGACAAATTTCGTCGCCAGCGAAAATCTGTTTAAGATGATTTCGGTTCTTTTTATATATTCCCAGGTTGTGTAGAGGTAGCACAGCGGTCTTTGGCACCGCCAGCGTTGGTTCGAGCCCAGCCCTGGGAACCAAATTTATTTATATTGTCCAGCGATGAATGTTTGTAAAAATTGCGGTAGAAAATTTCCCAATTATATTTCTATAAATGGTGAAAGGCATAATTTACACAACAGAAAATATTGCTTAGAATGTTCTCCATTTAATCAGCATAATACAAAAAAGATTGGTAATGATAGCAAGCATTATTGTTGTCGAAAATGCGGAGATACAGATCCCAATAATTTCCCAAAAGGAAGATTTTCTGAATGTAAAAAATGCAGAAATGAATACAATAAAAGACAATTAAAAAATAATCACGTAAGAGCAATTCAATATCTTGGAGGCAAATGCGCTCATTGTGGATATGATAAATATATTTGCGCATTAGATATTCATCATATTGGCCCGTCAAAAAAAGATAAAATGTTTGCTCATCATGCTTTTTGGAGTTGGAAACGACTAAAAAAAGAATTAGAAAATTGTATTTTGTTGTGTAGCAATTGCCATAGAGCATTTCATTCTGGACTGATAACGCAAGATAATCTTATCTCCACATAGTGAAGTTTGGCTATCACGCCGGTTTTGGGAACCGGAGATCGCAAGTTCAAATCTTGCTGTGGAGACCATATGCTCCTGTAGCTCAATGGTTAGAGCGCGCGCCTTATAAGCGCGTGACAATTGTTCAACTCAATTCAGGAGCACCAAACTGCGATATAGCTCAGCAGGTAGAGCAGCGGACTGTTAATCCGCGTGTCGCTGGTTCGAGCCCAGCTATCGCAGCCAATTGTTTATAAAGCAGATATAGTGTAATGGTAACATCACTGCCTTCCAAGCAGTTGTTACGGGTTCGAATCCCGTTATCTGCTCCATATATGGAGAGGTCTGGCAACTTCGGTGCATAATTATCGTTATATGTTAACCTCTGTAAAATGAATTATGCCCCGTCGCAAAAATCACACCCTATGCATTGACCCAGATAGAGTGACTCTCCACCAATTTGCGAGAGTGGCGGAATTGGCAGACGCACCGGACTTAAAATCCGGAGGTAGTAATACCGTAAGGGTTCAAGTCCCTTCTTTCGCACCATATATGCCCCAGTGGCGAAATTGGCATACGCGCCAGACTTAGGATCTGGTGCTGTAAAGCGTGTAGGTTCAAATCCTATCTGGGGTACCATAGGTCGGTAGTTCAATGGTAGAACAACGGTCTCCAAAACCGTGAGATGAGGGTTCGAATCCTTCCCTTCCTGCCATACGGGCACGTAAGCCTAATTGGTAAGGCCGTAGTCTTGAAAACTACTAGTAGCGTCGGAGACGGCGTGTAGGGGTTCAAGTCCTCTCGTGCCCGCCATGTTTATAATGCTGGCATAGCTCAATAGGTAGAGCATCGCACTTGTAATGCGAAGGTTGTAGGTTCGATTCCTATTGCCAGCTCCAAAAAATATAAAATAAATTTAAAAGAAAAGGGGAAATCAAAAATGAAAATTACAGTTCATGAAGCATTATGCGAAATTAAAACAAGCGACAAGCGTATTGACAAAGCAATCCAGGATTGCGCATTCTGCGCTGCAAACAAAGAAATAAATCCGAAGATTGCCGGCGTTCCTGTAAAGGAATATGAGAATGAAATCCGTAGTAAATATCAGGCGATTACGGATTTAATTAAACGTAACGATGCCATTAAAAAGGCACTGAGCCTGTCAAATGCCGCTACAAAAATTACTGTTGCCGGCATTGAAATGTCCGTGGCAGAAGCTATCTATATGATGCAGCACGGCATCACGCATAAGCAGAAATTAGTACTGGCTATGACCCGCGCCTTAAAAAATGCACGCGAGACTATTGAATATGAAAACGGAACCCGGCTGGAAGACAGACTGGATAAATTTATTCAGGCTACGTACGGCAGTAAAGAGAAAGTAACGGCCGACGAGCTGGATAAAGCCAGCAAAGATTTCAAGGCACGTAACGAATATAAGCTCGTTGATCCTGTTGGAATTGTCGATAAAATCGCAACGCTGACCGATGAAATCGATAAGTTCCAAGCCGCTGTCGATTCTGCAATTCAGATCTCTAACGCAACAACGTATATCGAGATTCCGGATTGATCATCCCGACATAGATGTCGGGAACATATATCGCTGTCTGATGAAAACTGCAGACCATGATTCTCTTTACGTTTTCCGGTTTGGGGAAGAGTAATAAAATACAATGCATAACCGGAACCTATAACAAAACTTCTTAATAATAGAATTTTGTATGCTGTGCAGACTTGAAATCTGCTTGGGCGATTCAAAATGGTAAGCCGAAGCTTCAATTCTGTTGGAAGCTTCGGCACGGGATATATTAAGTAAGCTTTATTGGCTATTAAGTAAGTACGTATTAATGTATTGAGTATAAGATCCAGTATTGTTTACCGAGTAAGAAGTATTGTGTAGTGATTCTGAAATCCTGGAAGAAAGGTTTGTCCTGCAATCATGATTTGGGGCGCAGTAATCCTCCAGGCTATTAGGTAGCGATAATTTTACATTGGTAATCTCTTTGTGATAAGACTTCAAACGGCGGTCAGATTATTATAATCCGTACCGCCGTTTTATTTATTGTATTAGGATCAGACTGTATTGTTTTATTAGTTTTAGGACGTCATCGTATTTTGTTTTGTCTACCAAAACTAAGACGGGTATTCTTCCATTTAACTTTTCTGCGGAGACAGAATAACGGAGAGAACGCTGAATCTTGTCGTCTTTTAAAATATGGATGACGTCCTCTATTTTGTGTTTCGCTTTTACGTTGCGAAGAGTATTGTTCGAAATATAATCGGCTGCACGCCGGTATATTTTTAACTGTTCAGCCGGAGAATAAGCTGATAATTTATATAAACTATCAGCAGTCAACTCACGTTGTTCCCCTAACTCTACCAGCTCAGGGATTAATGTTGCAATACGTTGCCATCGGAATACGCTGGCTCTTTTAATGTGATAATATTCCGATATCTTAGATGCTACAGAACCATCTCCGCGCCGGCGTTCTTTTTCCCGGATTCGTTTAGCTTTTAATTGGATACATTTAGCTGTTTCTATCGTAGATAAAGTACCGCGTTGCATAAAGTTCGTATCGCACACAATATCTTCTGCTTGATTATCAGATAATGTATCAAATGGAAATACTAAGGCCTGAATCATGTCATATTTATTGCCACCAACTGTTTCCCGCAAAGCACGATATGCTTCTACTCGAGTATGACCAGCCAAAATCTGTAACGTTTTACCTTTGATATCAAGTTCTCGAACAACGATAGGCTGTAGTAAGCCATTATAATAAATGGATTCTGCCAATGCAATGATTTTTTCTTTTGATGGTTTCGCAAAAAAGTTCCATGTATCTGGAGCTGCTTCTAATATATCGACAGATACTTGTTTTTGCACATATTGTTCCGGTATGTATTCTGAAATATCAATAGTTTTGGCTTCTTTTTTATTCTGCTGACGAAGAAGTGTTTCCTTTAACTGTTCTTTTGAATCATCTTGCAGAATACTTAATTTTTTATTGTTATCACCAATAGCGACCGGCTTATTTGTTAATCCAAATTTTTTAGCCAATTCGTTTGAGCACCTCCTTTGCCAGTGCATGAAAAGCTGCATTGATTTTATTTGCTTCAGAACCAAAAGAATTGTTCCATTCAAATTTTTCAACGATAACACTGCGTTCAATTACGGTATTAAAAATGTATTCCTTATACATTTCTTTAACTTCAGGAACAATATCCTTAGCAATAGCACCTCGCATGGATACATCGTTAAATATAATGCCAAGAAGTTGCAATGAAAGATTAAATATCTTACAATCATTGAAACTTGTTACAACGGAATCAATTCCTTCAATACTGTCACGACTCGTTGTGATAGGTATCAATACATAATCTGAACCAACTAAAATTTGTGTATATTCTGCTCCAACAGAAGGAGAAGTATCGATGAGAATAAAATCATATTTATTTAAATCACGCGCTGAATTTAAAATCGATTTATAAACAAAGTTGGCACGCATAAATACCATAGCAACTTCATTACGATTGATATTCAAACGGATATCTCCTGTAAGAATATCTACATATGGATTATCCGTCGTTTGGATATAATCCGATATTAAACGATTTTTTTTGCGTAAAACGTTTTCCAGACAATCGTATAACGATTTATCTGTATATTCTTTCGGTTCATATCCGCTACGGCGAGATAAGCTGCCTTGTGGATCTGAATCGATTAACAATATCTTTTTATTCCGCTTGGATAAGGCTTGGGCTAATCCATACGTTATCGTGGTTTTGCCAACACCGCCTTTGTTATTTGTAATGACGACAACGCGGGTCTGTTTCAAGATACCACCTTCTTATGATTATAGTTAGTTTTATTGTAACATACTTTAAAAGAAAGGGGAATAAAATAATGCTGATTTATGACGAAGAAATATGTGAACAAGCAAAAAATCCTCATGTTAAGTTTATTTCTTATACAGGTAAATATCCATGCTTGTGCTATGGAATATTGACATTGGAAATCGATGGAAGAAAATGTGTATTCGGTCATGATTATACAAAATTAAAAATTGGTGGCTTCAAGGACGGACATTATGACACTTTTTGGGATAGTGGCGGTGATGTAGATTACAAGACAAATAAAATTACAAAAGGAGAATGGCAAATTAGAGTAGAAGAATTACCGGAATATTATAAAGAATATGCTGAAGAAATCGATCGTGTCTTTAATGAAAATGTACCTTATGGATGCTGCGGCGGTTGTTTATAAGAACGAAAGGAGATAATATATGCAGATCGACGATAAGATTCTTTCTAAAACGATTCAGGATGCTGTTCATCGGGCTTATGAAGCCGGATATAAAGACGGATATTATGCCGGTGCAAACCAGTTAATTGAACGTATTGTGAAAATGCAGAAGGATTATATCAATGAAGATTAAAAAGAAAGGAGTTAAAATATGACTATTCAGGAAACTGTAGATATTTTAATTAAACATGGCGTATGCCTTCGCCATATGTCTATGTGCGATAAAAATTGTGCTACGTGCACGGTATCCGTTCAGGACAAAAAATTATTGGAAGCATACGACGTAGCCCTGGATGCACTGGCGATTTGCAGCAGTACAGAGCCATACCAGCGATACGTTGAAAAAGGAGCATAATATGATTAATACAAAATGCCCATACTGTGGAAGCAGCAATATGACCGTTGATATGGACATACGTATTACCGGAGACCTACAAGAAGACGGGACTGTTATCTTGCGCAAGCATTGGACAGACTATGACGAATTACAATCACAGGTAAACGAAAACGATTCTGATCATATGCAGGGCTGGTGTGCAGACTGTGACGGCTATTGTAGCTTCAGCTGGGAAAAAGGATTTATCAAAGGAGGCGGTATTGATGACGTATAAAGATGTGATCAAAGAATACGAAGAAAGAAGCGGCCATATCTGCTTAAGCGATAAATATTTAGAAGAATGCAACGCTTCCTATACAAGAGAAACAGCGCCTTTGGTCGGCGAATATGAATACGGCATTGCATACCTTCGAGATGATGCCGTAGAATTATTAATCAATCGAATTAAGGAGCTGGAAAATGGCACAGAAAAGTAAACGACAGGATTGGGTTATCGGTATTGCCTGTGCCGAAAACGACGGCGTTTGTATGCGTTTATGTAAGAATATGACAATGACAGAAGTCAAAAAGATATTGGCAAAACTCGTTAGGCAAGACAAAGACAATGATAAAGAAAGCTTTGAATATGGCAGCACCAATATAAAAAATGTCGAAGAAACGTATTTCCGTATTAAAAATAATATCTGTCTGTATAGCTTAGAAGCACGTGCTTGTTTTACAAATTATCATATTGATTACACGGCAATGCCTTTAACAGAAATACCGGAACTGTTTTTAGAGGAACTAAAATAATGACTACAAAAAGAAAACAAAATTATACCGTATATTATTCCATCACCGGTTATGCCAGTATTGATGTAGAAGCCGAAAACGAAGATGAAGCAATAAATTTGGCAGACGATGAACTGATGAAATATGATTTCTGGGACAGCGAGGATGTCCAGTTCGAACAAGAAGCATACCAAATAAAAGATGAGAATGGAGATGTCGTATGGGGAATGTCGTAACGGTAGAAGAATTTGCCAGGTTATCTGCAGAAGATCAGCGCAAACAATTACAGTATTGGAATGATGAATATTATAATCATGATTCTCCGGATGTATCAGATGAAATCTATGATACTTGCGTAAATCTGTATAACCAGAATAATGAACCGTTAAATTATTTAGGCGCCGCCGGCGATTTTGAAAAATATGAACATCCGTATCCAGTACTGTCATTGGATAAAATCAATACGCGGGAAGCATACGATAAAGTTATTGAAAAGTTTTCCGGCAATGTATTGATTCAGCCAAAAGTAGACGGATTAACCGTCGTATATTATCCTGATGGCAAACTGGTAAGCCGTGGAGATGGTCATACCGGTGAAGTATTGCCATGGGCCCATCTGATTCCCGGATTACCTGCGCCGATGGATAAACCGGTACGTATGGAAGTTTATATTTCTAAGGAAAATTTCAAAAAATATTTCGCCGGCGCCGGAAAAAATGCACGGAACATGGCAGCCGGTATTCTTCGTAGAAAAGAATATTCTACGGATATAAAACGGTTATCATACGTTGCCTATAATATTATGGGTTCTGATGAACCTGAAATGATGCAGCGTTTTAAAATCAGTCTGTCGGGATTTTATGCAATCGATTTTTTGCCGATTACTTCCGTAGAAATCGGCAAAGATGCTTTTAGCCATTTAGAATCATGGTCAAAAGAATTTCCGTACGAGACAGACGGCATTGTTATCAAGTCCAATGAAGGGGCCTTAGAAGCCCGCTACGGTCATACAGGACACCATCCTAACGGAATGGTCGCATACAAGTTTAAAAGCGCTGTAGCGACGACGACACTGCGTTCTATCGAATGGAGTTATGGACGTGATAAGATAACGCCAGTTGCTGTATTTGATCCTGTAGAATTAGGCGGCACGACGGTATCAAGAGCATCGCTGCATAATTTAAATGTGATGCGCTCATTAAATATACGGCTTGGTACCAAGGTTCAGGTTACGAAAAAAAATGAAATCATTCCACAGATTATTCATTGCGATGCTACTTCGCCAGAAGACTTTGCATCTTGGTGGATTAAATGTCCCATGTGTCATTCATTTTTAAAAGAGCAAAACAATGGGGAATTGTGTTGCGAGAATGAAAATTGTAACGGTCGTATTTTGGAAGACTGTCTGCGCATGTCTTCTAAAGAAGGATTAGATATTCAAGGTCTGTCAGAACAAACATGGAAAGCAATTCTTTCTGCAAAATTGGAACACTATAATCCATTTCTGTTAATTAAAGAAGCACGCGATTACTTAAAAGCACCGGATGAAGAATGGCATTATGGATTAACTAATAAGATTTGGACTAAATTATGCCATGCGATCGTAAATGCAGCAACCGATATTCCATTAGATAAATTCCTGGTTGCATGCAATATTCCGTTGGTCGGGAAAAGTACGGCAAAAGATATCGCAGAATTCTGTGAATATGACAGCAACAATCTATTTTTAAAACGACTGGAATTAAATAAAGTATCAGGTATTGGTCCAGAAACTATTCAAAGTCTGGATCGTTACTGGCTTCGCATAACAGATAACATGGCACGCGTTTTTATTAAAGAGCCTGAAAAGAAAAAAAGCGACGAATATTTCGTCGTTAAAAAAGTAGCTATTACCGGAACGTTATCCCATCCGCGTTCTTATTATGAAAAGCAGATTCAGGATAAAGGCTGGCGCGTAAGCAGTAGTATATCTGGAGCGACACATTATTTATTGTGCGGTGAAAAAGCCGGCAGTAAAAAAGAAAAAGCCGAGAAACTCGGCATTAAAATTATCAATGAAGAGGAGTTCGAAAGGATTATACAAGATGGATAAACCAGAAGAGGAAATGACTCCTCATGAATTAAAACAAAAAAAAGCCCGGACGATATTCCAGCAAATGCAGGAAACGATCCGGGCTAACCGGACTAAATTTTTAAGCAAAATAGGACAAAAGGAGGTGAAGCAGAAAATGTATGGAAAAGCTACATTTGATTTAGATGCGTCAATCGAAGCCGAAGCAGCTAAAACGATTCCGAAAATCAAGCTGCCTCCAATTCATGAACTCGGCATTCATAGACCGTTAGAGGTATTGGGAGATTTGATAGATGAAGAACCGGAAGAAGAAATTATCGAAGAAACTGTCGTGGAATCTAAACCGGAAACAGTTGAAGAGAAATCCGATCAGGCAGAAAATGTTTTCTTACCACCAGATCATGCCAATACAAACATGGACGATCTTATGAACGCTTTGGATATTGTGGCAAAATATTTGGGCAATGCAAAAAATGAAGTGATGTTTTTAGACGACAGTATCCATAATACCGATTTTGAAACTTCAGATTTCTTGCACAGCATTGAATTAAGTGAATTTGATTCGCAAGAAAAAATTGATGTATTCAATAAAGTTTGTGAAATTCGAAAGCGCCGTCGTAGTTATAAGTATCGATTAGAGTATATGAGAGAACTGGATATGTTCGTAACAAACAACGTGAATATTGTAAACAAAATTGATGCATTGCGTGGTCAATTAAGACGTATCAAAGAAAAACAAGATACAGCGCGATATTATTCCAGGGTTCGTACCGATATTAAAGAAGATGCCCATGTTCATATTGGAAAACGGGCAACAATATAAAGGAGGCTCTTTATGACCTATGCAATTTTACATGCACATGATACGTATGGGTCTATTGGAGACTCTACGTTATATATTCGGGATTATATCAGAAAGGCAAAACAACTTGATATAAAATCGCTGGCAATTACGAATCATGGTTCTTTGTCTACGTTTCTCGAATTTTATAATACGGCGCGGGAAGCCGGCATAAATCCTATCGTCGGCTGTGAATTTTATTATGTCGATGATATCTCGGTTAAAGATAAAGACCGTTATCATTTAATTCTGCTTGCAAAAGATTATAAAGGCCTGCAGAATCTGATACGTCTTCATAATCTTGCATCGGAACAGGGATTTTATTATAAGCCGCGTATCGATTTTACATTATTGGAAGAATATCATGAAGGATTGATTTGTTTATCTGCCTGTATAGCAGGAAAGATTCCACAGCTGATCCTTCAAAACGATGATTTGTTAGCTGCTATTAACGAAGCAAAACGATTTCGCAATTTATTTGGCGCTGATTTTTATCTCGAAATTCAACCCGGCAATTTTATAGAACAAAAAACCGTAAACCAAAATCTGGCAGTGATTAGTCAATTCTGTAAGATCCCATTAGTGGCAACTAACGACATTCATTATTTAAACGCGACTGACTGGAAGCTTCACGATTATCACGTAAAAGATTCCAGAAAGCAAAAGATGGAAGATTCCGTTGTTTATCCAGACACTTGTTATTATGTAATGACTCGTGCTGACTTAAAAGAACGGCTTTGTCAATCTGTATCCGATAATGTTGCAGAAGAAGCTATCGATAATACGTTGGAAATAGCTGCCAAATGTGATTTAGTTATGCCGGAAGAAAAACATATGCCATGTTATGATCCAGAATTGGATGAACCGAAAATATTATCCGATCTCTGTTGGAAACGTTTACGAGAAATCGAAAACCAATTAGTGGATCCTTCGGTTTATGCTTCCCGTCTGGAATATGAGTTGGACGTAATTCATACGTTACGTTTTGACGGATATTTTTTAATCGTAAAAGATATTATCGATTATTGCGATCAAAATAATATTGCACGCGGTCCCGGACGCGGTTCAGCAGCCGGCAGTCTCGTATCATATCTTTTAAAGATATCGGTTGCAGACCCAATTAAATATAATCTTATGTTTGAAAGATTTCTGTCGGTTAAGCGAGCATCCGTTCCCGATATCGATTTGGATTTACCCGGAGAAGACCGGGATAAGGTATATAACCATATCATAGAACGATATGGAGCCGACCACTGCTGTTTCGTTTCTACGTTTAATAAACGGAAAGCGCGCGCTGCAATTAAGACAGCGGCTCGTATTCTCGGTGAACCCGTGGAAATAGGCGATGTATTATCAAAAGCTATACCATATGTAACGTATGATGAATTAGGCGAAAAACATACGGATATGCCGTTAAAAGAAGTGCTGGCAACTAATCAGGAGTTTCAGACACTGGCACGAGATCATATGGATATCGTTACGTTAGCTATACAGATTGAAGGATATCCGTCATCTATGGGCATCCATCCTGCCGGCATCGTAATCAGTCCGGTTGCTATAACAGACCGGTATCCGTTGATCCGTGCCAAAGATAAGGCATTGCACGCAACTTCGTTAGACTTAAATAACGTAGAGAAATTATCCGGCGTTAAAATCGATCTGCTTGCATTATCTTCTTTGACGGCGATCCATCATACAATTCAGGATTTAGGCGTAACAATCGATTATGCAGACGATGCATTTTTCTATGATGATAAAACTTGGGATTTGATCGGATCTGCCAATACGACCGGTTTGTTTCAGATTTCAAGTACGACATATAAAACACGTATGCCACAGCTTCGTCCGAATACGATACCGGAACTGGCAGCCTGCCTTGCATTGGTACGGGGCCCCTGTATCTCATCCGGTGCCGATCGAAAATATATACGGATTCTTCAGGGGATAGAAAAACCGGATATGGTATGCGATGCATATTGGAAGCATACAAGAAATACATGCGGGATTATCATCTATCAGGAACAGGTTCTAAAGATTTGCCAGGAAGCAGGTCTGTCAGAAGAAGACAGTTATTATTTGCTGAAAGCATGTTCCAAGAAAAAAGCGGAAAAGATTAAACAGTACGAATCACTGTTTAAGCGACTGGCGCGCACGAATAATATTCCAGAAGAAGCTATCGATAAGATTTGGAATGAAATTATGAATAGTGCAAAATATGCGTTTAATATTGCACATGCTACATCTTATGCGATATTGTGTTATACCAGTGCATGGCTAAAGGTACATTATTCTGTTGTATATCTATGCCGTACATTGAATAAGGTCTTTTCCAAGACCGATGCAGATACTGCAGCAGCAACCGTACAGGAATGCAACCGCCTTAAAATTCCGTTCCTGCCGGCCGATATCAATAAGTCTGACTGGAACTTTACGGTAGAAGGAAATGCAATCCGTATCGGATTATGCGCAATCAAAGGATTCGGCGATAAAGCATATCAGCATATGAAAGATCTGCGTCCTTTTGAAAATCTTAACGATTTTATTAAACGTGCCGCCGGCCGTGAAATTAATAAGCGTATTGTACAATTATTAATTGTTGCCGGCTTATTCTATGAAACGGATCATAAAGATGAGCTTGTTTTATTATCAGAATATATGACACAAAAACGCAAAGAAGAAGCAATTAACGTATTAAAGATAGGTAAAGATTCGATTCGACTGGATATTGGACCTTCTAGGATACGGACTGCAATCTATGGAACAAGATTCCCGGAAAGGAGGAATGCCGTGTGATCAATTTTATTGAAAGCCTGTTTGTATCTACACCAAAAGAACTGAATTATCTTTTAAATGCATATTGCAAAGAAAATTCATATCTGACGTTAGATGATTTAAAGAAGAGACATAAAGAGTATTTGTTTAATGCAATCCGGCTGATCCGCCGCTGCATGGAAACACAGATATTGAATATTAATACGCCCGGCGTTATCGTGTTTTCCTTGTTTGAAAGAATGCTGAGGCAATGCCTGGATTATTATCATGGCATTTCGGCAATTGAATCTACGGAAGATTTGAAAGAAGCATGTCAGAATTTCATAGATTCATATAACGGATTGGTAACAGAACTGCGTACCGCATTAGGAAATCGAAATTGGCTATTAAGCGATGATTTGACTACAAAGCGGATATCGGGCCTTTCATGGCAGGCATTAGCACAGAAAGCCGCAAGAAACTTCGATATTAAAGGACATCATGTCAATGTTATGGTTCCATATCCAAAGGAAGATATGGACTATATCGACGATTACGCTTATATTTTACGGGCTTTGTTCCAGGAACCTGTTCGGCAGTATTACAGTTTTTATACTGCGGGTCTGGATAGTCGTATATTTGCGAGTGGGCAATACTTGCATACGACAAAAGACCGTGCAAATATAAAATCCCATTCATTTGATGCTGTAGTTGTTACCCATGATAATGTATTCGATGATATTCGACCCAGAATTAAGGGCGTCATTAATTATTTAAAAAAAGATGGCGTCCTGATCCTGATAGGAATGTCTACGGATTTTAAAAATTCAGATTTGCGTCGTATTGCAAACTGGCTTCAGGATATTCACGTATATTTCCACACAGACCAAACGATTAATGGCACGTTTTATGATGCAGAGATCTGTATAGTCGTCGGCCGTCCGAAAGATCCGCAGCATGTTTCAGAATTTCAGAACCTGTTGAATATCTTTACAACACACCGGGACGAAGAAGCTCCGTATATACTTTATGGTTCCGGTCAGGAAGAAAAACCGGTATTCGCAAGCCATGATATTACGGAAGCAGAAGCGATTGCTCTACTTCCGAATATTCATGCTGTAACTAAAAAACTGGTTTCTAATCTTCTTCCGAAAACTACGGTAGATACAAGACGACCGTTACTGCCATTTTCATCCGGACAGTTGGGATTGGTTTTGATTTCCGGCGACATTAATGGTTCGGTGCAGGAAGAGAAAACAAAATGTTGTCACGTTGTCAAAGGTTCTTCAAAACAGCGCGATGATGTTAAGACGGAAATCCTTGCTACGAATGAAGACGGTGGCCCTACAAAAATACGGCGTACAAAAAGCGTTTACGCGTCAACGAATGTAAATATTGTTCTGCCAACAGGCGAATTCGTAGAATTACATTAAGCAGGAAAGGAGGGGAAACACATGTATTATGTAGAAGATAACAACATCCGGTTAAGCGTTTTTATTGACCAGATATCCATGATTGATTACGGTTCTGTCGGTTTTATGTCTGTGATTGGATCGCATCGGGCCTTGGAAGACTTCCGGCACAGGCTGGTATCGTCCAGTTTTGCGAGCTTATATATATATGAGAATACGGATACAGACGACCATCGACTGGTTACGCGCATATATTCGTCGGCCAGTAAAAGCTATCGTTTCTTTTTCAAGAAATTAGATAATGCACCATTCTGGGTCATGACAGTAATTCATGTAGACGTATATCATTCCTGCCAAGATCTGGTACGTGGCATCCGTCTTTCAGAAAATCAGCGTAAAACAGAAGCATCTGGTCAATTGTGGTATCGGCTTCCAATTTATTATTTGTTCCGTGGTTCTGATTTGTTTAATACAGACGAAGAAATGCATCGGTTTATGCAGGCCAATGATTCGGATAAACTATCCATTCTTCAAAGCAATCAGACTTTTGTTGATGTATTATATCGTAAATTGTCATCCTGTTCCCGGCTTCCGTTTCTGCGGGAATGGATGGGACCGTTATTGTCTTTGAAGTTAACAAGTTCCAGTTACAATTTTGTCACGATTTTTACGAACGGATTTTTAAGACAGACAGAAAATATTTCCCGTGAAGAAAAAATCTTTACGTTTTATACTGTCTTTGAAGAACAGAAATTAAAAGCTGCGATTACTCGTTGTTTTCAACAAAATCTGATTTCGGCCGGCTCTGACGTTACTCGTGGAGATGTTTCCAATATCAACACGTTAACAGATTATCTGGCAAAATTCAGTGACAATCTGGTACAGAAGGCTCATGAAAGATTCGAACCGTTATATACGCCGGGTATTTCCAAGCCAAGCAAGAAAGCGGAAGCGTTCTTTACGAATACAAAATATTTCAGCGATTTGGATTATTATTCTGCGCAGAAGGATATGGTCTGTTCCGTAGCCAAAGGTTTGGCCCGCAATAAACGTACGCTCGTCGTTAGTGAATGCGGTACCGGTAAAACAGCAGTAGCGCTGGCATCGATTTATGTTCATACGCAGAAGAAGAATCCTGTCACAATGGTTATGTGCCCTGGTCATATGGTGGAAAAATGGAAAGAAGAAATTCTACGTTTATATCCGTTTGCCCAGGCACATATTATTGAACGGCTGGACCAACTGCGTAAATTTGAACCTAAAATCAGACAGAAAGCGGCTACTTCACCGTTATTCTTAATATTTGGTAAGGATTCCTGTAAAATGGATTATGATACATATCCTGCTTTACATTGGAATTCCAGAAAAAAATATTTTGAAATGCCAAATAAAGAAAAAGTTAATATTAAAATACCCGGTGGATTAAGCTCTTTACTGCTGAAAAAATATGAAGAGTATATAAATTTCTTTTTAAAACCAAATACAAAAAATCAGCATGCCTTACGTGTTCTTTTAAATCCGGAAAACGAAAGGCTTGACAGACCCTCGAACAAAAAAGAAGAAAAATATGAATGGCATACGGTAGAATCAAAAAATGGGAAAAATATCCAGAAGATTTGGTCTGCCGCTTCTTCAAAAACGGGGGAATGGGTAAAAATTCCGAAAGTAGGATGGGTCAATACATTATTGGCACAACAATTTGTAGATGCAGTAGACCGTACAGCGGCAGCCGGGCAGGAAATTTCCAAAGACATCTTAAAAGCTTATGATATCGCGACAGTAGCATTGGGAGAAGAAACGGCTAAACCGATGATCCGTTGCAACGTATCAGATTATATTTGCCGGCGTATGAAAAATTGTATTGATTATTTCATCGCCGATGAAGTACATTTATATTCGTCAAAAGATACTGCACAGGGCAAAGCCTTCTCCAATATGGTAAACACGGCAAAATATACGATTGCTTTAACCGGAACATTATTGAACGGTTATGCAGAAAATGTATTCTCGATGCTTTTTAAACTGTATAGCCGCGCATTTGTACGAAATGGGTTCTCGTATAATGATTCCCGCAATTTTGCCAAAGAGTATGGTGTCGTGGATACGATTCGCGAATATGATATCTCTACAAACCGTTGGGGACAGCAGATAGAAACCCAGACAAAGATGACGACGAAATATAAGCCGGGCATTTCACCGCTTTTATTCAGCAGATTTTTGCTAGACAAAGCTGTATTTGTAACGTTGGCCGATATTACGGCGGACTTGCCAAGTTATCATGAAATTCCGTTAGGAATTGAAATGGATTATGAAACCAAGAACGGATACACACAATTCTTCAATGATTTTAGAACCGCTTTACGCGAGCATCCCGACGATAAAGATCAGTTCCTACTAAAGACGATCCGGCGTCTGAACATGTATCCGGATCAGCCGTATGATCAAGTTCCGGTATTCAATAATGAAACCGGACAGCAAATACTGTGCCCGCCCAGTATCCAACTGCAGAAGGGTAAAACGTTTGCTTCCAATAAGGACAAAAAATTGCTGGAACTGATTCAAAAGCATAAGGCAAACGGTGAAAAAGTATTGGTTTATGTTCATTGGGTAAACAAGCTTGACTGTACGGAACGTATTCAGGCTTTGCTAAAAGAAAAAGGAATTTCTTATGCATTCCTGACAAAATCCGTATCGGCGCGCGCACGAAAAAAATGGATCGAAGACAAAGTAAAAGAAGGTATCGATGTCTTAATCTGTAATCCGAACCTGGTAAAAGAAGGATTGGATTTATTAGATTTTACAACAATTATCTTCTATGAAATGGATGATAAATTATTTACGTTGCGCCAGGCAAGCCGTCGCAGTCTGCGGTTGAACCAGTCCCGTGATATCACGGTATATATTCTATATTTTAAGGATACGACACAGGAAAATATTATCTGCCTGATGGCAAATAAGTTACGTGCTGCCATGACGATTGAAGGTAAATTCAGTGAAGAAGGATTGAATGCATTAAGTGATACGGATAGCATCCTGACACAGCTTGCCAACAATCTGACAAAAGATATCGATATGAAATTAGAAGCCGGCGCTTTTGATTTTCATACGATTGAAGCAGAAACTTCCGGAAACCGGTTCAAGGGAATCAATAGGAATATCCGTAAAGACTGGCTCTATAAGGTAAAATCTGTCTCAAAGAAAAAACCAGTCGTTATCAATATTGACGACGAGCTGGAAATGTTGAAGACAGGTTCTTAAAATAAGAGGCAGAGGTTAATCCTCTGCCTCTTTCTTCTTCATATTTGTTTTGTATTTTTTATACATGGCCGCAATTTGCGGATTTTTAAATTCATATTCTTCTATATCTGTAAGATTGTTTTCTTCTGCCAGGATCTGGTCTACAGTTTTTTTATCCGTAAATAAATCTTGTGTTTCTATTAATTCAGATGGCATCGTTGGTTTATAATCCGGCTGAATTTGCTGGATCTGTTTTACTTCCATTTCCCGTTCAGCAATCTGATGGGCTAGGGTATAGTATAAATATGCTGCGAAATTCTTTGGCGTATGCCTCTTCGTATATTCAAAGTTATTCTTTACCGAAGTCCATCCATATTGATTAACTAATTTATCCAAGGTTTTCGGATTAAAATTATATGGCGCGCCGGTGATTAATTTGACGAATGTCGTCCGTTCATCTTCTTCTTCAATTAGTTCGACCTGATATTCTTCTTTATCCCGTACTTTGAATGTATATCCTAATATCTTACGACCTTGCCGATATTGTTCTACGGACACTTCTAAGCTTGTATAGGTGTTAATATCCCGTATTGCTGGTGCAATAACGCGTTGGTTCAACGTAGCCGTTTCGGTAATGGATCCATCCGGAATATTAAACATCTTACGGGTTTCTTCGACGGTATAATAATGCTGTCCTTCAGATAAATAGTAGTTCATAACATCATAAAGCGGCATAGAATAGCTGGAACGGAATTTCATCGGACCGCCGGCCTTATATGATATCGCGTATTTCTTTTTCATGTCACGGATATACGG
>JAEEGL013980118.1_pt1 | contig 81759 bp, 64 predicted proteins | sample 9134231 | NCBI WGS metagenome assembly JAEEGL01 (sample SAMN16246548, study PRJNA631951) | gut metagenome | biome: gut microbiome; feature: rumen; material: fiber-attached | host: Bos | place: Iran: Karaj | collected 2018-10 | reverse complement strand
CGGCGGCGCGCGGGATCGGCTGGCGCGCGGAGAGCGGCGACGCGCCGCCCGTCCCCGGCGGACTGCGCGTCGTTCCCGTCCATACCGGCGGCGGGACGCGGCTGCTTTACGGCGTGCTCTGTCCGGCTTTGACCGTCGGCGAGGGGAAGCGCGCGCACGCCGTCCGCGCCGTGGTCGCCGTCGATCGTGATACGGAGACGTACGGCGGCTGCGGCGCGCTTCTGCCGGCGTCGCTCCTCTGAGCGGGGACGGATCTTTGTAAAAAATAAAGGAGGGTCAATTTATGAGGAAGAAGTCACTGCTTGCCCGTCTGTGGGCGCGGATCGTATCGGCGCTGTCCCGGCGGCGTCCGGGCGAGAGCTGGTATATCCACGGCTCCGACACGCTGCCGCCGCCGCTCGACGCGGAGACGGAGGCGGCCCTGATCGCGCGCCTCGGCGAGGACGAAAGCGCCGCTTCCGCGCTCATCGAGCACAATCTCCGTCTCGTCGTCTACATAGCCCGGAAATTCGAGAACACGGGCACGGGCGTCGAGGACCTGATCTCCATCGGGACGATCGGGCTCATCAAGGCGATCCGCACCTACCGGGCGGACAAGAACATCAAGCTGGCGACGTACGCCTCGCGCTGCATCGAGAACGAGATCCTCATGTATATCCGGAAATGCGCGCCGCTGCGCGGGGAGGTGTCCATCGACGAGCCGCTGCACACGGACTGGGACGGCAACGAACTCCTCCTCTCCGACGTGATCGGCACGGAGGAGGACAGTGTCGGGCGGGACATCGAGCGAACGGAGGAGGAGCGCGTGATCCGCGCCGCGGTCGCAGATCTCACCGTGCGGGAGCGGCGGATCATCGAGCTGCGCTACGGCATGGACGGAGGACCGGAGCGGACGCAGAAGGAGGTCGCGGACATGCTCGGGATCTCCCAATCGTACATTTCCCGGCTGGAAAAGAAGATCATCCGGCGTCTCAGGGAGAAAATTGAGAGCAAAATCTGAAAAATGATCGAAAAAAATCACGCGAAGGGCTTGATTTGTGCGCCAAGGTGTGCTATAATCGTTGCATATGAGATCACCATAGTGAGGTAATGCCAACCATGAAAAGCGGAATCCATCCCGAGTACAAGGAAGTAACGGTGCGCTGCGCATGCGGCGAGTCTGTTGTTACCCGCTCGACAAAGGGAGATGCCAACGGAGAGCTTCGCGTCGATATCTGCTCGAAGTGCCATCCCTTCTTTACCGGCAAGCAGAAGTTCGTGGATGCCGGCGGACGCGTTGACAAGTTCAAGAAGCGTCTGGCCATGTCGAACAAGTAATGTCCCACTGACTCGAGACCGGATAAGATACGCGGCGCCGCCGTCTGTCTTGTCCGGTTTTTTCTGTCCGGACGACCATCGAAAAGGAGAAATACATGGAGAATCATGAGAGTATCACGGAAGCCTCCGCTCCCGTGCGCACGGTCGGGTGCGCCGTCTATCCGCAGGGCGGGGAGGCGGAGGCGGAACGCTCGCTCGACGAGCTGGAGAGGCTGATGGACACGGCGGGCGCCGTCCCCGTCGGAAGGCTGACGCAGATGCGCCCGACGCCGGATCGGGCAAGCTGCCTCGGCAGCGGCAAACTGAAGGAATTGGCAGAACTCTGCGAAGCGCAGGACGCGCGTCTCGTCGTTTTCGACTGCGAGCTGACGCCGGCGCAGCTCCGGGCGATCGAAGACGCCGTCGGAGAAGAGAGGGAAGTGCTCGACCGCAGCATGCTGATCCTTTCCGTTTTCGCGCGCCATGCGGTGACGGCGGAGGGACGGCTGCAGGTGGAGCTCGCGCAGCTGCACTATACGGCGCCCCGGCTGATCGGACGGAACGCGGCGCTCTCCCGCCTCGGCGGCGGCATCGGGACGCGCGGACCGGGCGAATCGAAGCTGGAGATCGACCGGCGCCGTCTGAAGACGCGCATCCGCGCGCTGGAGGAGGAACTGGAGCATCTCGCTTCCTCCCGGGAGACGATGCGCGCCGCGCGGGAGCGCTCCGGCATCGTGCGCTGTGCGATCGTCGGATATACGAACGCGGGAAAGTCCACGCTTTTCAACCGGCTGACGGACGCCGGGATCCTCGCGCAGGACAAGCTCTTCGCCACGCTCGATCCGACGACGCGGCAGTACGTCCTGCCGGACGGCACGAAGCTGCTTCTGACGGATACGGTCGGCTTCATCCGGAACCTGCCGCATCATCTGATCCGCGCCTTTCACTCGACGCTGGAGGAGACGGTCCTCTCCGACGTGATCCTGCACGTCTGCAACGCCTCCGAGGAGGACGTGCTCGCGCAGATGGAGGTCACGGAATCGCTGCTGGAGGAACTCGGCGCGTCGGGCAAGCCGATCTTGTACGTATTCAATCAGTGCGACCGCGTGCACGACGCGGACCGCCTTGCCGCCATGCGGCGCGCCGCCGCGCAGTCTCACAGCGAAGCCGTCTTCGTTTCCGCGCTTACGGGAGAGGGAATGGACGAACTGCTCGCCGCTCTCGGACGGATCGTGAACGACGGATGGCGCACGGAGACTTTCCGCATCCCGTATTCCGACGGGGCGGCGCTCCACGCGCTGCACGAAAACGGGCGGGACGTCCGCCTCGAATACGGGGACGACTGCGTCGCGGCGACGGCGCTGACGGACGAGAAACTGCGCGGGCGTCTCGCCGCCTACCGCGTCGGGGAGGAGGCACTCTCCGATGCCTGACGGCGGTTATATCACGCTCGCGGGACGCGCGCGCGCCGAGCTGACGGAGAAGAAGTCCGTCTTCATCGCGACGGCGGCGCCGGTGGCCGACGAAGCGGAAGCGAAGGAACTGATCGCCTCGGTGCGTGCAGAGTTCCCCGACGCGCGCCATCACGTCTATGCGTACTGGCTGAACGGCGGCGCCGTCGCGCGCTGCTCGGACGACGGCGAGCCGCAGGGAACGGGCGGCGTGCCGGTGCTGAACGTGCTGCGCATGTCCGGCGCGACGGAACTGTGCGCCGTCGTCACCCGCTATTTCGGCGGGATCCTTCTCGGGGCAGGCGGACTCGTGCGCGCCTATTCCGCGGCGGCGCGGCTGGCGCTCGATCGGGCGGGGCTCGTCACGCTCACCGCGCATACGGTGTATTCCGTCCGATGCAGCTACGCGGAATATCCGCGCCTTACCGCGGCGCTCGCCCGCTTCAGCGCCGACGAACCCTCCGCCGCGTTCGGCGCGGAGGTGGACGCGACCGCCGTCGTACCCAACGAACGCCGGGACGAATTTTTCCGGACGGTGAGCGAGCTGACGGGCGGCAAAGCGTCGGTCACGCCGATCGGCGGCGTACAGCGCCCGCGCCGGACGGACTGAAAAAAGAAAAAAAGAATAATCTGCGTATATTATAAGCAGAAATGTGAAAACGGTGAGGATTTATGAGCAAAACGGTCAGCCAGATATTCTGCGAGCGCGAGCATCTCACGCTGTCTCCGCGGGCGTTCTTTACGGAGAACACGCGCGGGCGCGACTATCCCTGCGAGCCTTGTCCGAATCGGACGGATTTCCAGCGTGACCGCGACCGCATCCTCCATTCCAAGGCGTTCCGCCGCCTCGTCCATAAGACGCAGGTGTTCCTCTTCCCGGTGGACGAGCATTACCGCACGCGCATGACCCATACGCTGGAGGTCACGCAGATCGCCCGCATCATCGCGCGCGCCCTGATGCTCAACGAAGACCTCTGCGAGGCCGCCGCGCTCGGACACGATCTCGGTCACACGCCCTTCGGGCACGCGGGAGAAACGGTGATGCGCCAGTGCTTTTCGCCGGATTTCACCCACTACCGCCAGAGCGTACGCGTCGTGGAGAAGCTGGAGAACGACGGTGCCGGGCTCAATCTGACCTGGGAGGTCCGCGACGGCATCCTCAACCATTCCGGAAACGATATCGCGTCCACGCTGGAGGGCGTCATCGTCAAGTTCGCCGACCGGATCGCCTATATCAATCACGATATCGACGACGCCTGCCGCGCCGGGATCCTCTCGCCCGAAGACATCCCGCGTCCGATCCGCGAGGTGCTCGGCGACCGGCACAGCGTCCGCATCAACAGCATGGTCTCCTCCGTCGTCTCCGCCAGCATGGATTCCGACACGATCTGCATGACTCCGGAGGTCGAGGAGGCGACGAACGCCCTGCGTGATTTCCTCTTTGAGGCGGTGTACTTCAATCCCGTCGCCAAATCGGAGGAAACGAAGGCGCGCGAGCTCCTCGCGCGGCTGTACGAGTATTACGTCAAGTATCCGGAGAAGATGCCGGAACTCTATTACCGCAACACGAAGACGGAATCCGTCGGACGCTGCGTGTGCGATTTCGTTTCAAGCATGACGGATCGGTACGCGATCGATCTGTATAAAGAGCTGTTCATCCCCAACGTCTGGAGGACGCCGGGCAGCGTGTGAGAAAGGAGGGAGGACGATGATCCCGCATACGGTCATTGAAGATTTAAAGGCGCGTCTCGACCTCGTCGACGTCGTCTCCTCCTACGTGACGCTCCAGCGTTCCGGCTCCAATCTGCGCGGGCTCTGCCCGTTCCACAGCGAACGGTCCCCTTCCTTTACCGTATTCACGGGCGGCGATCCGCATTTCTACTGCTTCGGCTGCGGCGCCGGCGGGGACGTCGTCAGTTTCATCATGCGCATCGAGAACCTCGACTACCCCGCCGCCATCGAATTTCTGGCGAAGCGCGCGGGCGTCACGCTCCCGGAGAGCGCGGGAGAACAGGAACGCGGCGTTGGCCGCAAGCGGATCCTCGAGATGAACGTGTGCGCCGCGCGCTTTTTCCGCGACATGCTGGAGGACCCGTCCGTCGGGCGTCCGGGGCGCGACTATATCGAGGAGCGGCAGCTGCCGCGCGCGATCGTCCGCCGCTTCGGGCTCGGCTACGCGCCGGATTCCTTCGGCATGCTGCACGACCATCTGAAAAAAAACGGCTTCACCGACGAGGAGATGACCGTCGGCTACTGCTGCGGCGTCAGCCGCAAAAGCGGCAAGCCGTACGATCTCTTCCGCGGACGTCTGATGATCCCGATCATCGACGTGACCGGCGCCATCATCGCCTTCGGCGGACGGATCCTCGGCGATCCGCAGCCGGACAAGAACGGGAACAAGCCGCCGAAATATCTGAACTCGTCGGATACCCCGGCGTTTAAAAAAGGACGGTCCGTCTTCGCGCTCAACTTCGCCAAGAGCAAGTGCGAAGAACGGCTCATCCTCTGCGAAGGCTACATGGACGTCATCATGCTGCACGCGGCGGGCTTCGAGAACGCCGTGGCGTCGCTCGGCACCGCCTTTACCGCCGAGCACGCGCGGCTGATGAAAAAATACACCTCGCACGTCGTGATCGCCTACGACAGCGACGGCGCCGGGCAGAACGCGACGAACAAGGCGCTCCCGATCCTCGCGGAGGCGGGCGTGGACGCGCGCGTGCTCTCGATGCAGGGAGCGAAGGACCCGGACGAATACATCAAGAAATTCGGCGCGGCGAAATTTAACGAGATCCTGAACGGGAGCCGCCCGCGCTTCGAATACCGGCTCGACGCGATCCTCGCCGAGCATCCGATCGCCGATCCCACGGAGAAGATCAAGGCGTCCGCCGCGCTCTGCGCCGAGATCGCGCAGGTCTCCTCCAGCGTGGAACGCGATATCTACATCGCCCGCGCCGCCGAGGCGCTCTCCGCGGATCCGAAGAGCGTCAAAAGCGACGTCGAGTCCCTGATACGCCGCCGCCGCAAACAGGAAAAGGCGGCGCGTCCCGGCGAGCTGGTCCGCGCCGGAATGGGGTTGTCCGACCGGGTCAATCCGGATTTTGCGAAGCAGCCGCGTTCCGCGCACATCGAGGAAGCGCTGCTCGGACTGCTCCTTCTCCGCAGGGAATACCGGACGCTCGCCGTGGACGGCAGTCCGCTTGAGGAGGAGGAACTCCCGACGGAGCTCGGACGGCGGATCTTTTCCGCCGTGCAGGCGGGAGAGGAGGCAGGCGGCTTCGACTTCGGGATGCTGAACGAATCGTTTACGCAGGACGAGGTCTCGCGCATCATGCGCATGTACGGCGAGCGGATGCAGCTCACCGAGAACGGACCGGAGGTCTTCACGGAATTTTTGCGGGCGCTGCGCGCGGAAAATGACAAGAAACGGGACGGGAACGCCGACGATTATCTGTATTTTATCCGCAAAAAGAGGGAACAGAACAAAACCGCGCCGTGAGGCGGCTTTGTCCCGTTCCCTGAGAAAGCGCCGTTACTTTTCCGACTGCGCCTGCGCTTTGGCGCGCGCGGCGCGCCGCTGCCGGATCTGTGCGATGCACGGATTGTCCTTCTCCCACGGATAGATCGAGAGATCCATCCAGTCGATGGGCGGATCGGCGAAGTCGTACGGATCGTTCGGCAGCTCCCGGTCCTCTTTCCAGTTGATGTGCAGCCGGACGACGTCGTCGTAGAATCTCTTCCCCTCGACCGGATCCGGATGGAGCATCAGCTTCATGTATCTCCACTGCATGCGGGAACGCCGGACGTACTCCGCGCGGTCGCCCGCCATCGCTTCCGCTTTGTTCCACCAGTCTTCGAGCGTATCTTGTGCGGCTTCGTAGCGATCCTGCGGGATGATCTCGAACGGGCTCCAGAAGTGGCGCATATGGTTCTCGCCGACCTCGGCGTTCGTCCAGTCGATGAAGAAACGGATATATCGCCAGCCCTCGCCGTAATACGCCCGGAGGAAGCCGTTCATCTCCTCGTGATATTCCGCATCCGTCATGAAGGGGTTCCACATGAGCCGGGCGACGAGATAGGAGCGCAGCTCCTGGAATTCGCCGTACCCCTTCGCGTTGTGCTGTCCCTCCGGGTACATGCCGCGCACGCCGTTTTCCGCGAAGAACTGCATGTTCCGGCGGAGCACCTTGAAGTTCGGATACGGCGGGATGTAGTTGGCGAAGTTCGCCACGTAATCCCAGATATAGATCCGGTCGTGGATCTTTCCCCAGCCGCGCAGCTCCTCGCAGATCGTCCGGTTGAAGCTGCACGTCGAGTCGGAGAACTCGTGCCCGAAGCAGCCGCGGATCGTGCAGTAGCGGACGCAGACGTTCGGGCGCGGCTTCGTGAGTTTCGGAGGCACGGTCGAGTAGAGATACGCGAGCGTCTCGACGACGACGTCCGGATATTCGTCCCGGATCCCGTCCGCGATCGCGTTCACGAAGCGGAGGATCGGACCCATCGGGCTGCCTTCCTCCTCCTCGATCGCCGCGCAGCGCGCGCACCGGCACGGATTCTTGTTGTCGTTCTGGGAGACGGAGATCACCTCGCAGCCCGGATTGGCGGCGAGCGCTTCCTTCACCCGGGTCAGTGCCTTCTCAAAGACGGCGGGATCGGTGAGGCAGGGAGACTCGCTCTGCGCGGTGTCGGTGAGGCGCGCGAAGGTGTGACAGCCGAAGCCGGGCACCCATTTGTACCGTCCTCCGCGCTTCTCGTCGAGGCGGTAATTCAGCCCGACCTTCGCGGTCCAGTCCGTCATCGCCTCCTCATCGTACGCTCTCCCGTCGCCCTGACGGAATTCAAAAAGCGGAACGTAGGAGAAGCCTTCGTCGACCGTGACGTCTCCCTCTCCCTCGTATTCGAGCAGCGGCGTGTAGAATTTCATGCCGGCGTACTTTTCGAGAAAGCTGTACACGCCGTACAGTACGCCGCGCCGGTTCCCGCCGCGGATCGTGAGCCCGTCCCCGCCGACGTCGATCCGATAGCCGTCCCGCCCGACGCTCCGGTCGATCTCCGTGCGGATCGGATAGTCTCCGTCCGCCGTCACTCCCGCGAGCCTGCCCAGATATTTCGCAAGCTCCTCCAGCGCGAATTTTTCGGTTTCCGTTTCCCCCGGAACGAAGCGGACGGCTCCGACCGGTCTCCCCTTGATGATAAGCGAACGCATACGTCTCTGACGCTCCTCGTACGTACTCCGCATGCCGACTGACCGATCGGCCGCGGCACGGTACTTTACTTATATCACAATACGGATGAAAAGTCAAGATGGAATCCCGAAAATCGCCGCGCGGTCCGCGCGGACAAGAATAAATTTGTAACTTTAAGGAAGGACACGACCATGGACAGCGAAAAGAAAACGGATATGCAGGAGCTCATCGACAAAGCGAAGAACGACGGCTCCCTGACCGGCTCCGATATTCTCGATTCGATCGATTTTTCGAGCTACGACATCGATCAGCTCGAAAAGCTGTACGACACGCTGGAGAGCAACGGCATCGACGTCCCCGGATACATCAATCCGGCGGAATTCGACGACGTGGAGGAGGAGCTCGAGCAGCTGGAGACCTCCGAGGACATGGAGAAGATGCTCGTGCAGGAGGGGCTGACGATCGACGATCCCGTCCGCATGTACTTAAAGGAGATCGGCAAGGTGCCGCTGCTCGACGCGGACCGCGAGCTCCTTCTCGCGCAGAAGATGGTGGACGGCGACGAAAAGGCGAAGCAGGAGCTCGTCGAGGCGAACCTCCGCCTCGTCGTCAGCATCGCCAAGCGGTACGTGGGGAAGGGCATGTTTTTCCTCGATCTGATCCAGGAGGGGAACCTCGGCCTGATGAAGGCGGTGGAGAAGTTCGACTATACGAAGGGCTACAAGTTCTCCACCTACGCGACGTGGTGGATCCGGCAGGCGATCACGCGCGCCATCGCCGATCAGGCGAGGACGATCCGCATCCCCGTGCATATGGTGGAAACGATCCACAAGGTCTCCCGCGTCTCCCGGCAGCTGCTCCAGGAGCGCGGCCACGAGGCGAGCGCGGAGGAGATCGCGCAGGTGATCGGCATGAGCGCGGAGAAGGTGCGCGAGATCATGAAGGTCGCGCAGGATCCCGTGTCGCTCGAAACGCCGATCGGCGAGGAGGAGGACAGCCACCTCGGCGACTTCATCCCGGACGACGATTCCCCCGCGCCGGACAACGCGGCGTCGTACGCGCTGCTCCGCGAGCAGCTCTGCGAGGTGCTCCATACGCTGACGCCGCGCGAGGAGCACGTGCTCAAGCTCCGCTTCGGGCTGGACGACGGCCGCACGCGGACGCTGGAGGAGGTCGGACGCGAGTTCAACATCACCCGTGAGCGCATCCGCCAGATCGAGGCGAAGGCGCTGCGGAAGCTGCGCCATCCGAGCCGCTCCAAGCGCCTGCGCGATTATCTGGACTGACGCCGCGCGAAAAGGCGGACGGACGCCTTGCTTTTGTGCTGATTACATAGGATTTGCATTTTCGAATTGGATAAAGCGACGATTCTTCCGTTTATTCTTCACAAAACCGGACCTGCGTTGTTGGTGGATGCGCGCAAAAACTGTGAATAACTCATGACAGAAAGCGCGCCGCCGCGCCGCACGTCCGCGGAGAGAGAAGAAAAATCCCTTGACACGCACCCGAAAAAGGTGTACAATATTCGAAGATGATCGCGGTCTATACCCTGCGATATGTATGGAGGTTTCCCCGATGAAAAAGAGAATTCTTTGCCTTGTGCTCGCCGCGCTGACCGTCGTTTCCTGCATGGTGGCGGCGGGCTGTTCCGCCAACAAGAACGAGGAAGTCGTCAACGGCTCCACGACGGACGACAGCGCTCTGACCACCGTCACGCTGACCCTGTGGATCCCGACGGACAAGAGCACGACGGAGGAAGCGATCCTCGCCGTGCAGGAGGCGATTAACAAGATCACGAAGGCGAAGTTCGAGACGGCGATCGAGCTGCACGCGATCCCGTCCGACGAATACGAGGCCGCCGTGAACGCGCGCATCACCGAGATCGAGGAAAAGAAGGCGATCGAGGCGGAGGAAGCCGCGCGCAAGAAGAAAGAGGCCAAGGAGCTCGCCGCGAAGGGCATCACGACGGAAGCCGTCACCACGGCGGTGACCGAGCGCGTCACGGAAGAGACCTATATCAACGATATGGGCATGACGGTCGTCCGCTATCCCGAGGTCGAGGATACGCAGATGGACATCTTCCTGGTCCGCAGTTATAAGGATTATACCAACTACGTCGAGCGCAAGGCGCTCTCCGCGCTGGACAACATCCTGAACAGCACGTCCAAGATCTTAAAGCAGTACATCTACCCGTCCTTCCTCGACTACGTCAAGGTCAGAGGTTCGACGTACGCGATCCCGAACAACCGCCCCGTGGGCGAGGTCAAGTACCTGCTCATCAACAAGCGCCTCGTCGACGAGCTGTACTGGAACCCCGACGATCTGAAGACGCTCCTCGACTGCAAGCAGTTCATCCTCGACGTCAAGCAGTACACCGACGTGACGCCGCTCCTCTCCACGGTCGAAAACAGCGGCATGGTGTACTTCTCCGAGGACGGGAGCTTCTCTCTCCTTGGCGCCCGCGTCAAGAGCTTCAACGGCTACAGCGACGCGATCGAGCCGACGATCATCCTCGGTACGCAGTACTTCAACGATACGTATAAGATGATGAAGGAGATGCGCGAGCAGGGATGCGTCGCCGCGGATCCCTCGACCGTCACGGAATTCGGCGTCGGCGTCATCGCCGGCTCTCCTAAGATCGAGGAAGAGTACGGGGACGACTACTACGTCCGCGTGTACGATAACCCCACCTTCACGACGGAAGACATCTTCGGCTCCATGTTCGCGGTCAGCGCGTATACGAAATCGCTCAACCGCTCCATGGAAGTGCTCACGCTCCTCAATACGGATACGACGCTCCGCACCATCCTGCAGTACGGCGTTGAGGACATCCACTGGAAGATCAACGACGACAACCCGGACGTGATCGACGTCATCAGCAGCGACTATATCATGAACCTCAACGAGACCGGCAACGTCTACATGACGTATCCGGCGCCCGGCGTGTCCATGGACGAGTGGAAGTACGGCAAAGAGCAGAACCTCCTCTCCAAGGTCAGTCCGTTCCTCATGTTTACTCCCGACGTGTATATCACGGAAGAGAACGCCGCGCTGTACGAGCAGGTGAAGGAGTATACCAAGAAGATCTGGGAAAGAATGGAAGCCATGACCTCTGTGCAATACGGTAGTGAAAGCGTCTTCCTGATGGTCGAGATCAAGAGCAATCCCGCGGTGGCGGCGCTTCTCGACAAGGAGGGCGAGGGCACGCTGTGGTCTCTCTGGGACAGATACGCGAGAAGAAAAGGGTGATCCGATCTCTTCGGGAGACCGCGCGTTCCGCGCGGTCTCCTTTTTCGTTGCCGCGTGCGCGGCGGCGGTGAAAAATCAGTTGTAAATATTTTATGAACAGGCGCGCCGCTGTTGCATTGACGGCGGAGATATGGTAAAATATACGGGCATGCGGTCAGACCGCACAGCACACACACGCGCCCCAGACGGATGGCGGTGCCGTCCCCCGCAAAGAAAAAGTTTGCGGGAAGCGAGAGCCGACGGCTTCATCCGTGCGCCGCGTGGTGGAAAAAAACCGAAGGAGAAAAAACCATGGCAATCGTAACGATCAAGCAGCTTCTCGAAGCCGGCGTCCATTTCGGACATCACACCAGACGCTGGAACCCGAAGATGGCGGAGTACATCTTCACCGAACGCAACGGCATCTACATCATCGACCTCCAGAAGACGATCCGGAAGTTCGAGGAAGCGTACATGTACGTGCGCGATCTGTCCGCCGAGGGCGGCACTCTTCTGTTCGTCGGCACGAAGAAGCAGGCCGCCGACGCCATCCGCGAGGAAGCGGAGCGCTGCGGCATGTATTTCGTCAACGTCCGCTGGCTCGGCGGCATGCTGACCAACTACAAGACGATCCGCATGAGCATCAACCGTCTGAATTCTCTCGAGAAGATGCAGGAGGACGGCACGTTCGACATGCTTCCGAAGAAGGAAGTCGCCCGTCTCCAGAAGGAGATCTACAATCTCGAAAAGAACCTCGGCGGCATCAAGAACATGCAGGGTCTGCCGACCGCCGTGTTCATCGTCGATCCGCGCAAGGAGCACAACGCCGTTCTCGAGGCGAAGAAGCTCGGCATCCCGGTCATCGCCATCGTCGATACGAACTGCGATCCGGACGACGCGGACTATATCATCCCGGGCAACGACGACGCGATCCGGGCGATCCGCCTCATTTCCTCCGTCCTCGCCGACGCGGTGATCGAGGGCAAGCAGGGCGAGCAGACGAGCGAGCCGGAAGCGCCGGCTCCGGAAGCGGAAGCCGAAGCGGAAGAAGCCGACAAATAATCAGGAATCGGAAGAAAGAAGAGGAGTACAATTATGGCTGTCATTACTGCGAAAATGGTTGCCGATCTGCGTGCGCGCACCGGATGCGGCATGATGGAATGCAAGAAGGCGCTGACCGCCGCGAACGGCGATTTCGACGAGGCCGTCAAGGTCCTGCGCGAGAAGGGACTCTCCGTCGCCGCGAAGAAGGCCAGCCGCATCGCGTCCGAGGGTATCGTCGATATCATGCTTTCCGAAGACGGGAAGACGGCGGCGATGATCGAGGTCAACGCCGAGACGGACTTCGTCGCGAAGAACGAGAAGTTCCAGCAGTTCGTTAAGGGTCTGCTCTGCACGATCCTCAAGAATCGTCCGGCGGATATCGACGCGCTCATGAAGCTCCCGTACCCGGATTCCGATTTCACCGTGGACGGCAAGCTGAAGGACATGATCTTCACCATCGGCGAGAACATGAACATCCGCCGCTTCGAGATCGTGGACGGCATCCTTTCCACGTACATCCACGGCAAGGGCACGACCGGCGTCATCATCCGCTTCGCGGCGGACGACGTCTGCGTCGCGAATCCCGCGTTCCCGGAATTCGCCAAGAACATCGCGCTCCAGGTCGCCGCGATGCCCGTGCTGTACCTCAATAAGGAAAGCGTTCCGCAGGCCGATCTCGACGCCGAGCGTCAGATCCAGATGAACATGATGAAGAACGATCCGAAGAACGCGAACAAGCCGGAAGCGATCCTTCACAAGATGATCGACGGCAAGATGAACAAGTTCTATGAGAAGAACTGCCTCACCGAGCAGGCGTACGTCAAGGACGACGCGATCTCCGTGGGCAAGTACGTCGAGAACACGGCGAAGGAATTCGGCGGCGCGATCCGCATCGACGGATTCTGGATCTATGAGCGCGGCGAAGGTCTGGAGAAGAAAGAGGACAATTTCGCGGAAGAAATCGCCAGCATGATGAAGAAGTGACAAAGGATCCCGTCGGGCGGTGCTGTCCGACGGGATTTTTTTCGGCAAATATATTTACAAAAGGGTAATTTTACGGTAAAATATATATGTCATACTTTGTATGACGGCAAGGAGACGCGTATGCCTGCATATAAGCGAGTTCTGCTCAAGCTTTCCGGAGAAGCGCTCCGCAACGGCGCGCCGGATTCGATCCTCGATTTTTCCTACACCGATTCCGTCGCCGCGCAGATCCGCCGCTGCCGTGAGGCGGGCGTTCAGGTGGCGCTCATGCTCGGCGCGGGGAATATCTGGCGCGGCGCGCGCGGCACGGCTGTGAACCGCACGCGCGCGGATCACATGGGGATGCTTGCCACGGTCATCAATTCCATCGCCGTGAAGGACGCGCTGCTCCGCGCGGGGCTGGACGCTCACGTCATGACGCCCGTCGTCATGGAGACCTTTACGGAGCCGTATCTGCGCGACCGCGCGGTCGAGTATCTGGAACAGGGGAGCATCGTGCTGCTCGCCGGAGGCTCCGGCGCGCCGTTCTTCTCTACGGATACGGCCGCCGTTCTCCGCGCCTGCGAGCTGGAGGCGGACGCGGCGCTGATGGCGAAGAACATCGACGCGATCTACACCGCCGATCCGAGGAAGGACCCGACGGCTCAGCGGCTGACGAAGGTGACGCCGATGTACCTCATCGAGCACAATCTGACCGCCATCGATCTGACCGCCGCCGCTTTCGCGCAGGTGCACGGCATCCCGGTGCACGTTTTCGGGCTCGACGATCCGGAAAACATTTATAAGGTAATCATGGGCGATACGCTCGGAACCATCGTACAAGGAGGGAATGAATCATGAAGCTGGAACTGAAAGAATTTGAAGCGAAAATGAAGAAGACGATCGAGGTGTACGAGACGAACCTCGCTACCGTCCGCGTCGGGCGCGCGAGCGCCGCCGTGATCTCCCGCGTGACCGTGGATTATTACGGCGTCGCCACCGCGATCACCCAGGTGGCGGACGTCCGCGTGACCGACCCGCGCACGCTCGCCGTCACCCCGTGGGACAAGACGCTGAACAAGCCGATCGAAAAGGCGCTGCTCGCCTCCGATATCGGCATCACGCCCGCCAACGACGGGCAGACGATCCGCCTCGTTTTCCCGCAGCTGACTGAGGAGCGCCGCCGCGAGCTGAAAAAGCAGATCGCCAAGATGGGCGAGGACACGAAGATCGCGCTGCGCAACGTCCGCCGCGAGGCGAATGAAAAGTGCAAGGAAATGAAGAAGGCGTCCCAGATGAACGAGGACGAGCAGAAGGCTTCGGAGAAACTCGTGCAGGAGCTGACGGACCGCTATACGAAGCAGGTCGACGAAGTCACCGAAAAGAAAAACAAGGAAATCATGGAAATCTGACGCTACAGCTGCCGGATGCCCCGGTCGTTCCGCACAGCGGAGCATCCGGGGTTTTCTCCTGCAGGAGGTGTTTTTATGGATACATACGACGCGACGATCGAACGGCTGCGCGACGCAGTCGCGGCGTGCGCGCTGCGGCATATCGCGTTTATCATGGACGGGAACGGAAGATGGGCGACGCGCCGCTCGCTTCCGCGCGAACTGGGGCATAAGGCGGGCGTCGAGGCGCTGCGCCGTACCGTCACGCTCTGCCGGGACGTCGGGATCCGCACGGTGACGGTGTACGCGTTCTCAACCGAGAACTGGAAGCGGCCGGAGGCGGAGGTGCGCGCGATCATGCGCCTGCTCGACCATTATATCTCCGACGCGGAAGAGGGAAGAGAAAAGAACCGCGTCCGTTACGTTTTCCTCGGCGACCTCAGTGCCCTGCAGCCGGAGATGGCAGAGAAGTGCCGGAGGCTGGAGAAGGCGAGCGCGGAGTACGGGGACGTTCTCAATATCGCGCTCAATTACGGCGGCCGCGCGGAGATCACCGCCGCGTGCAACCGCCTGCTCGCCGAAGGAAAGACGTCCGTCACGGAGGCGGACGTCTCCGCCGCTTTGTATACGGCGCACTGCCAGGATCCGGATCTGATCGTGCGCACGGCGGGCGAATACCGCCTGTCCAATTTCCTGCTCTGGCAGGCGGCGTACGCCGAGCTGTACGTCACCGACACGCTGTGGCCGGATTTTGCGCTCGAGGATCTTGCCGCCGCCGTCGACGCCTTTTCCCACCGGACGCGCCGCTTCGGCAATCTGGTCTGACTTCAACTTCTGGAAGGTTTTTCATGCTGAAAAGAACGATAACATCCGCCGTCATCCTTCTGGTCATCGTACCGGTGCTGTATTTCTGGCAGACGCCCGTTCTGCCGGTGTTCGTCGCGCTGCTCTCGCTGCTCGGCGTGCATGAAATGCTCGGATGCGTCGGGATGCGCCGTACGCTGATCGTCTCGATCCCCGCGTACTGTATCGCCGCAGCGGCGCCGCTCGGCGTGCGGCTGTTCGATTCGATCTATGAGTTCGTGTCGCTGTACGCGCTCGTGATGTTCTGTTTCCTCGTTCTGAGCCTGTCCGGCGCCGTGTTCTCGCGCGGCGCGCTGGACGTGGAGAAGATCGGCTTCTCCTATGCCGCCGTGTTCTACGTCATCACGGCGTTTTCCGCGATGATCCTTCTGTGCGGCCGTCCCTTCGGGATCTATCTTCTGGTCGTGACGATCTTCGGTCCGTGGATCTCGGACGTGTTCGCCTATCTGACCGGCCGCGTGATCGGACGGCATAAACTGATCCCCGAGGTCTCGCCGAAGAAAACGGTGGAGGGAGCGATCGGCGGCGTCGTCTTTTCCACGCTCGCCGTCGTCCTGTACGGCTTCTGCCTTTCCCGCCTGATCGACGGCGTGGAGCGTGTCGGCTATCCGGCGCTCGTTTTCGCCGGGATCGTCATTTCCGTCGTTTCGCAGATCGGGGACCTGATCCTGTCCGCGATCAAACGCAAATACGGGATCAAGGATTTCGGCTTCATCCTGCCCGGTCACGGCGGCATCCTCGACCGATTCGATTCCGTGATCGGCGTCGTGCCCGTGATGCTGATTCTCAGCGAATTCCCGGAACTCTTTAACTTTTTCGTGTGAGGAGACGTCGCTTGAAACCGTATACCGCCGATCCTTCCTCGCCGCTGCGCGCCGCGGTCCTGGGCTGTACCGGGAGCGTCGGACGGCAGGCGCTCGAGGTACTCGATGAGCTGGGATGCCGCGTCGTGCTTCTCAGCGCCGGAAGCCGCGCAGCGGACGTGGAGCGGCTCGCCCGAAAATACCGTCCGGAGATCTGTACGATGGACTCGCCCGAGGCGGCAAAGGCGCTCCGCCTTGCGACGGCGGATACGGACGTCCGCGTGTACGGCGGCGGCGACGCCGCCTGCCGTGCGATCGGCGAGGTGCGGGCGGATCTCGTGATCCACGCCGTCGCCGGTCTCGCGGGACTTCCGTCCGCGCTGGCGGCGGCAGAGACCGGCGCACGGCTCGGCATCGCCAACAAGGAGGCGGTCATCGCCGCGGGCGGTCTGATTTTCGACCGCATCCGTAAAAGCGGCGGCGAACTGATCCCCCTCGACAGCGAGCACAGCGCGATCTTCCAGTGCCTCGCGGCCGCCGGCGCTTCGTCCGTGCGGGGGGACGGGGACACGGCGCTCGTGCGCCGCATCCTTCTGACCGCGTCGGGCGGTCCGTTCTTCGGACGGAAACGGGAGGAACTGTTCCGCGTGACGCCGGAGGAGGCGCTGCGCCATCCGACGTGGCGCATGGGACCGAAGATCACCGTGGACTGCGCCACGCTCATGAACAAGGGCTTTGAGATCATGGAGGCGGTGCGCCTTTTCGGCGTCACCGAGGAGAAAGTCGAGGTGCTCGTGCACCGTCAGAGCATAATCCACTCCATGGTGGAGTATATAGATCATACGGTGATCGCGCAGCTCGGCGCGCCGGACATGCGCGCCTGCATCCGCTATGCGGTCACCTATCCGACGCGCGCGTTCCGCGCGGGAGAGGGACTGGACTTCACCGCGCTCGGTACGCTGACGCTGGAGAAGCCGGACATCGTGACGTTCCCGCTGCTCGATGCGGCAAGAGAAGCGATCCGCCGCGGCGGCACGGCGCCGACCGCGCTGATCGCGGCGGACGAGGAAGCCGTCGCGGCGTTCCTCGCCGGGCGCATATCATTTCCCGCGATCTCCGACGCGGTCCGGGAGGCGGCGCAGGCCGCCGCGTCCGGGTCCGCGGACACGCCGGACGAGATTTTCGCGGCGGAAGCGGACGCGCGCCGGACGGCGCGGCGGATCCTCGCGGACATGTAACCATGTAACGCAGAAAGGTCAGATCCATGCAGATCATCATGCAGATTTTGTATATCCTTCTCGCCGTCCTCGTGTTCGGCGTTTTGATCTTCATCCATGAGGGCGGGCATTTTCTGTTCGCACGCTTATTTCACGTGAGCATCACGGAATTCTCCCTCGGCATGGGGCCGAAACTCCTCTCCCGCGTGTCGAAAAAGAGCGGGATCACCTATTCGCTGCGCGCTTTGCCGGTCGGCGGCTTTGTCAGCATGGTCGGCGAGGACGAGGAGTCGGACGATCCGAACGCATTCAATAAAAAGCCGGTCTGGCAGCGGCTGATCGTCACGGCGGCAGGCGCCGCGGTCAATCTCGTCGCGGGGATCCTCGTGATGAGCATCCTCGTGGCGGCGTCCCCGCTGCTCGGTTCCACGGTCGTGTATAAGCTGACGGATTCCAATACCTCCGGCGCGTACGGACTCCGACCGGGCGACCGCATCGTGTCGGTCGGCGGCAGCGCCGTCCACACGGCGAACGAACTGATGTATGAGGTGATGCACAAGGGCATCGCCCCGATCGATCTCGTCGTGGAACGCGACGGGGAACGGATCGTCCTTGAGGACGTCGTCTTCCCCACCGCGACGGAGAGCGGCGTTCTGTTCGGAGACGTCGACTTCTACGTCTATTCGGAGGAGAAAACGCCGGTGAGCGTGCTGCGGCACGCGTTTTACCGTTCCACCTCCACGATCAAGATGATCTGGGAATCCCTGTACGATCTCGTCCGCGGACGGTACGGGATCGAGGCGGTCTCCGGTCCCGTCGGCGCCGTGCAGGCGATGACGGAGGCGGCGTCGAACGGCGCCGACGATCTCATTTATTTAGCGGTCGTCATCAGCATGAATCTGGGGATCGTGAATCTGCTTCCGCTCCCGGCGCTGGACGGCGGAAGGATCCTGTTCCTTCTGATCGAGGCGGTACGCCGCAAGCCCGTCCCCGCCAAAGTGGAGGGTGCGATCCATTTTGCCGGGCTGATCTTGCTGCTCGCCTTTATGGCGATCATCACGGTCAAGGACGTCTGGTCCTTGCTGAAATAAGGGGCGGCTATGACAGAGAGAAGAAAGAGCGGCGCCGTGCGCCTCGGCGATCTTCGGATCGGCGGCGGCGCGCCGGTCACCGTACAGTCGATGACGAACCGCCCCGCCGCGGATTTTGACGGGATCCTGGAGCAGACGCGCCGCCTCGTCGACGCGGGAGCGGATATCGTGCGTCTCGCCGTGCCGGACGAGGCGGCGGCGGACGTATTCCCCTATCTGCGCCGCGGCGGCGTCACCGTCCCGCTCGTGGCGGATATCCATTTCGACTACCGCATCGCTTTGGCGGCCATCCGAGCGGGCGCCTCGAAGATCCGGATCAATCCGGGCAATATCGGCGCCGCGTGGAAGGTGCGCGAGGTGGCAGAAGCCGCCCTGGCTGCGGGGGTCCCATTGCGCATCGGCGTGAACGGCGGCTCGCTTTCCGCCGCGCTCCGTGAAAAGTACGGCGCTCCGACGCCCGAGGCGCTCGTCGAGTCGGCGCTCGGACAGGCGGAACTTCTTGAGAGATGCGCCTTTCACGATATCGTTCTGTCGCTGAAGACCTCGTCCGTGACGGACACGATCGAGGCGTACCGCCTTGCCGCCGCCGCGTGCTCCTATCCGCTCCATATCGGCGTCACGGAGGCGGGCGACGGATACTCCGGACTCATCAAGAACGCGATCGGGATCGGCGCGCTCCTCGCCGACGGGATCGGCGACACGCTGCGCGTGTCCATGACGGCGGATCCGGTCGAAGAGATCCGCGCCGGGCGGGAGATACTGCGCATGCTCGGCATGGATCCGCGCGGCGGGATCGAGATCGTGTCCTGTCCGACCTGCGGACGGACGAAGATCGATCTGATCGGTACGGCGGCACGCTTCAAGGAGGCGTGCGCCGGCATCGACACGAAGGGGAAGCATATCAAGGTCGCCGTGATGGGCTGCGCCGTCAACGGTCCGGGCGAGGCGCGCGACGCCGATTTCGGCATCGCGGGCGGCAACGGTTCCGCCGTCTTCTTCCGGGCGGGGGAGACGGTGTGCGGCATAAAGGAAGACGAGATCATCGACCGATTGCTCGCGGAGGTGCGCGCGGCGATCGGGGAGAAGGCGGAGTGACCGACCATGGCATCGGAGAACAGGAGAAGATCGCTCGGCGACTATTTTTCCCGCTTCACGCCCGCTTCGGCGGCGCAGCGGGATTTATTTGCGTGCGCGAAGGATCTCACCGTACGCGCCGCGCAGGAAGACAAGCGGGTCGAGGTCTCCTTCCACGCGGACCGGCTGATCCCGAAGACGGTTCTTTACGAGACGGAGAACGCTTTGACGGAGTTTTACGGACAGAATTCCATCCGCCTCTTTCCGAGCTATCCGTCCGAGCTGTACGATCCGGAGTCCTATATGGACGAGGTGATCCGCGAGGCGAAGCGCGTCGGCACCGTCATCAACGGCTTTTTTGATTCCTACACGATGACGGCGGAAGGGAACGAGATCACGCTGCGGATCCCGTTTCTGCAGGGCGGGATCGATCTGCTCGATCTGGCGCGGACGGCGGAACTCTTTTCCGCCATCGTCCGCCATGAGTTTTCCGTCGAGTACCGTTTCCGCATCCTCCCGGCGGAGGATTCCGCCGAGCGGTACAGCGACTACGAGGCGGCGCGGACGGCGTGGCTCCAGAGCGAGTCGGCGCACATCCCCGCCCGCGCGGCGGAGAACGCGCCGGACGACGCGGCGGCGGAACCGGAACAGAAGCATCTGCCGCGCGTCGTGTCGCTGTTCGAAGCGTCGGAGGAGCCGATCGTCCTCGGCGACGGGATCGTCCGGCTCGGCCGTACGACCTTCGACGTCTCCTCGCCGGAGCTTCTCGCCGGGGCGGAGTTCGCCGTCGCGGATCCGACGCCGCTGCGCGCGGTCCGCGCGGGGATGCGGTCCGCCGTCTTGTGCGGCGTCGTGTTCGCCGTGACCACGAGAGAACTGAAGAACAGCGACAAGCTGGGCGTCAGTATCGGCATCACGGACCGCGATACGTCGATCTATCTGAAGACGCTCGTCACCGAAGACGCGCAGGACGAGCTCATGGGCATCTTCAAGATCGGCTCCGCCGTCGCCGTGCGCGGAAGCATCAAAACGGACAAATTCGACGGCGAATTGTACATGCAGTACAGCGACGCTTTGAAGATCCGCGAGGTGAAGCGCGAGGACAACGCGCCGGAGAAGCGCGTCGAGCTCCATCTTCACACCTGCCAGTCCGCGATGGACGCCATCAGCAAGCCGGAGGACGTCGTGGAAACGGCGCACCGCTGGGGGCACGAGGCGGTCGCCATCACGGATCACGGGAATCTCCAGGCTTTCCCGTCCGCCATGCTCAAGGCGGAAAAGCTCGGCATGAAGGTCATCTACGGGATCGAGGCGTATTTCGTGGACGACACGGCGCGGGCGGTATTCGGCGGCAGCGGCGCGGATTTCAAGGACGAGGTCGTCGTGTTCGATATCGAAACGACCGGTCTTTCCGCTCTCACCTGCCGCATCACGGAGATCGGCGCCGTCCGCGTGCGCGCCGGCGAAGTTCTCGAAACCTTCAATTCCCTCGTGAATCCGGGCGTACCGATCCCGGAGGAGATCACGAAGCTCACCGGCATCTCCGACGAGACGGTCGCGGACGCGCCCGACATCGCCGCCGTCCTGCCGCGGTTCCTCGAGTTTATCGGCGACCGGATGCTCATCGCGCACAACGCCTCCTTCGACGTCGGTTTCATCCGCCGTGCCGCCGAGGAACTCGGTCTCCCGTTCACGAATACGTACCTCGATACCGTCGCCATGTCCCGCTACGTGAACCCGGAACTGAAGCGGCATCGGCTCGATTCTCTCGCGGAATACTTCCGTCTCGGAGATTTCAACCATCACCGCGCGTCGGACGACGCCGCGATGCTCGCCGCGATCTATTATAAGATGATCGACAAGCTCGCCGACGAGGGCGTATACACGATTGAAGAAATGAACGGCGCCATGAGCAGCCGCTGCGATCCGCTCCAGCTGAAGACGTACCACCAGATCATCCTCGTCAAGAATCAGACCGGCCTGAAAAACCTGTACCGCCTCGTGTCGGAGTCGTACCTGAATTACTACCGCAAGCATCCGCGCATCCCGAAGACGCGGCTGAGCGAGCTGCGCGAGGGGCTGATCGTCGGCTCCGCCTGCGAGGCGGGCGAGCTGTTTACGGCGATGCGCGAGGGAAAGACGGAAGCGGAGCTTGAGGCGATCGCCGATTTTTACGACTATCTGGAGATCCAGCCGATCTCCAACAACCGTTTTCTCGTGGCGCAGGGCGCCGTCGCCGACGACGAGGCGCTGCGCGAGCTGAACCGGCGGATCATCGCGCTCGGACATAAGCTCGGCAAGCCGGTCGTCGCCACGTGCGACGCGCATTACATCGAGCCGGAGGACGAGATCTACCGCCGGATCATCCTCTCCGGCATGAAGTTCGCGGACGCGGACCGGGTCACCGAGCTCTATTACCGTACGACGGAAGAGATGCTGGCGGAATTCGATTATCTCGATCCGGAGACGGCGCGCGAGGTCGTGATCGAGAATCCCCGCCGCATCGCCGCGATGATCGAGGAGGTCCGCCCGATCCCGAAGGGCAATTACCCGCCGCACATCGACGGCGCGGAGGAAGAACTGACGACGAAGTGCTGGGAGCTCGCGCGGGATCTGTACGGCGATCCGCTGCCGGAACAGGTCTCGGCGCGGCTGGAGCGCGAGCTCGATTCGATCATCAAGAACGGCTTCGCCATCATGTACATCATCGCGCGCAAGCTGGTCGAAAACAGCGAGGAGAAGGGATACCAGGTCGGCTCCCGCGGTTCCGTCGGGTCGTCGTTCGCCGCCACGATGGCGGGCATCACCCGCGTGAATCCGCTGCCGCCGCATTACCGCTGCCCGAAGTGCCGCCACTGCGAATTCATCGAGGACGGCTCCGTCGGCTCCGGCTTCGATCTGCCGCCGAAGGACTGTCCGGAATGCGGCACGCCGATGGCGCGGGACGGTCACGACATCCCGTTCGAGACCTTCCTCGGCTTCTACGGGGACAAGACGCCGGATATCGATTTGAATTTCTCCGGCGACGTGCAGGCGGACGCCCACAAGTTCACGGAGGTCCTCTTCGGCGAGGGGAAGGCGTTCAAGGCGGGGACGATCGGCACGCTCGCGGACAAGACGGCGTACGGCTTCGCGGCGCATTTCCTGGAGGAGAAGGGCGTTTCCGTCAACCGCGCCGAGATGGAGCGGCTCATCTCCGGCTGCCTCGGCACGAAACGGACGACCGGTCAGCACCCCGGCGGGATCATCGTCATCCCGCGGGAATACGACGTATACGATTTCACGCCGGTGCAGCATCCGGCGGACGACCCGAATTCCGACGTCGTCACGACGCATTTCGAGTTCAAATATCTCCACGACACGATCCTGAAACTGGATATCCTCGGTCACGATATCCCGACCAAATACAAACGGCTCGAGGAGTATTCGGGGACGAGCATCCTCGACGTGCCGCTGTCGGACCCGATGATCTACCGCGGGCTGACCTCGACGGAGCCGATCGGCGTCGCGCCGGAGCAGATCGACAGCCAGACCTCGACGCTCGGACTGCCGGAGCTCGGCACGCGCTTCATCCGCGGCGTCCTCATGGACGCGCAGCCGAAGAATTTCACGGACATACTGCAGATCGAAGGGCTGACGCACGGGACGGGCTGCTGGCTCGGCAACGCGCAGGAACTCATCAAGGACAACATCTGCACGATCTCCGACGTGATCGGGTGCCGCGACGACATCATGATGACGCTGATCCACAAATACGGCGTCGAGAAGAGCCGCGCGTTCAAGATCATGGAATTCGTCCGCAAGAACAAGAAGGGGGCGAAGATCCCGGACGATATGGTGTCGGAGATGCTTGAGCACGAGGTGCCGCAGTGGTACATCGACTCGCTGCAGAAGATCCGCTATATGTTCCCGAAGGCGCACGCCGCCGCGTACGGCATCGACGCTCTGCGGCTCATGTGGTACAAGATCTATCATCCCGTCGTGTTCTACGCCGCGTATTTTTCAGCGGCGCCGGACGGCTTCGATTCGGAGATCGTCATGAAGGGCAAACAGCACGTGCGGGAAACGCTGACGGACATGACGCGCCGCCGCAAGGAGCTTTCGGCGAAGGAGGTCGGCGTCGCGGACGCGCTCATGCTCGTCAACGAGTGCTGTCAGCGGGGGTATTCGTTTTTGCCCGTCGATCTCAATCGCTCCGACGCGCACAAGTTCATTCCGGAGGACGGCAAGATCCGGCTCCCGTTCGCGTCGCTGCCGGGGCTCGGAGACGCGGCGGCAGACAGCATCGTGAAATGCCGCAGCGAAACGGAGATCTTCTCCGTGGACGACCTGAAGCGGAACGCCGGCATCTCGAAGTCCGTCATCGAGATCCTCGAACGCAACGGCGTGCTGCGCGGGCTGAGCGCCACGAACCAGCTCCGGCTGTTCTGAAGATCGGTCCCCATCCGGCAAGCGGAGGCGGAAGATACCGCCTCCGCTTTCGTTTTGCGCCGCCGATTTTCCTCCCGTGTCATAATGGCGCGTCCCGCCGCATAGTCTTGTACAGACCAAGGACAGAGCGGAGGGAGAGAAGCTATGACAGGTACGGAGATCTATCGGGATATCGCCGACCGCACGGGCGGGGACGTATACATCGGGGTGGTCGGACCGGTGCGCTGCGGGAAGTCGACGTTTATCAAGAAATTCATGGAGACCGTCGTGCTCCCGAATATCGCAAGCGAGGCGGAGAAGACGCGCGCGCGGGATGAGCTTCCGCAGAGCGCGGGCGGCCGCACGGTGATGACGACGGAACCGAAATTCATCCCGGACGAGGCGGTGCAGATCCGCGTGGGAGAGTGCGGGCACGTCAACGTGCGGATGATCGACTGCGTGGGATATCTGATCCCGGACGCGATCGGGAATACGGAAAACGGCACGCCGAGGATGGTGCATACGCCGTGGTCCGAGGAGCCGGTCCCGTTCGACGAGGCGGCGGAGACGGGGACGCGCAAGGTCATCACGGAACACGCGACGGTGGGGATGCTCGTCACCTCGGACGGGACGTTCGGGGATATCCCGCGCGAGAGCTACGTCGAGGCGGAACGCCGCGTGGCGGCGGAGCTGAACGCGCTCGGCAAACCGTTCGCCGTGATCCTCAACTCCGCGCAGCCTGAATCCGAGGGTTCGGAGACGCTGGCGCTCGCGCTGGAGAAGGAATACGGGGCGCCGGTCGCGCTCGTCAACTGCATGGAGCTGAACGAGGAGGATATCGCGCACATTTTGCGCATGGTGCTCATGGAATTTCCGATCCGCGAGATCGCGCTCGTCATGCCATCGTGGATCTCCGCGCTCGAGGGCGGACATTGGCTGCGCGCCGCCGTGGACGAGGCGGCGATGCGCGCCGCCCGTCCGATCCGCCGCGTCGGGCAGGCGTCGGAGGAATACGCCGCCGCGCTGACGGCGGCGCTCGCGGAGACGCTGGAGGAGGCGCCGCAGATCCGCCCGGAGCGGATCGATCTGGCGACGGGGAAGGCGACGCTTTCCGTCGGACTGCCGCAGGCGCTCTATTACCGGATCCTGGGCGAGCTGACCGGGGTGGAGATCTCCTCGGAGAGGGAACTGCTCGACGCCTTGCGGGAACTGAGCCGCGCCAAGAAGGAGTACGACAAGTACGCCGAGGCGATCCGGGAACTCGACGAGAGCGGATACGGCATCGTCATGCCGGGCGTCGAATCGATGAAGCTCGAAGAGCCGCAGATCGTCCGGCAGGCCGGCGGATACGGGGTGCGGCTGCGCGCCTCCGCGCCGTCCGTACACATGATCCGCGCGACGATCGAAACGGAACTGAGTCCGATCGTCGGAACGGAGCAGCAATCGGAGGAACTGGTGCACAATCTGCTCAACGATTTCGAGGAGGACCCCCGGCAGATATGGGAATCGAATCTGTTCGGGCGTTCGCTGTACGATCTCGTCAACGACGGACTGCACGCCAAGCTCGCGCACATGCCCGACGACGCGCGGCAGAAACTGGGCGAAACGCTCTCCCGCGTCATCAACGAGGGGAGCGGCGGGCTCATCTGCATCATCCTCTGAACGAAAAAAGGCGCGCCGTCCTCCGGATCGGAGGGCGGCGCGCCTTCTGCGCGGTTGCATTTTTCTGAAAAGTATGCTACAATGATACGGGCATACGGACGGCGGAATGTGGCGGTCAGTCCGCCGGAGCCCCGCTTTGCCGCGCCTCCTCCGCCAGACGGCCGCTGTGCCCGCACTGCTCCGGGAAGCCGTGCTGCCGCAGCACCTCGTAGACGCCGACGGCGGCGGCGTTGGAGAGATTGAGGCACCGCTGTCCCTCGCGCATGGGGATGCGGACGCATCGGTCCTCGTGGCGCAGAAGAAACTCCGCCGGGAGTCCCGTCGTCTCCTTGCCGAAGAAGAGATACGTCGGGAGCGGATAGGCGACCTCGGCGTACGAGCGCGCCGCGCGCGCCGTGAAGCAGTAAAAGGAAACGCCGGGGTTCTGGACGAAGAAATTGCCGATCCCGTCGTAGAAACGGATATGCAGGCTGTCCCAGTAGTCGAGTCCCGCGCGCCGGAGCTTCGCGCTGTCGATCTCAAAGCCGAGCGGGCGGATGAGATGGAGCGCGGCGCCCGTCGCCGCGCAGGTGCGCGCGATATTGCCGGTGTTCTGCGGGATCTGCGGTTCTACGAGGACGATGTGGACGATTTCCATTGTATTCTCCCGTTGCAAAGGTGCTTATGCTATTATACGCTCTCTTCCCTCCGTTTTCAAGGGCGGAGCGGGAAGATCGGCGGCAACGTTTCCATAAAATTTACAAATATGAAACCCACTGTGCCGCACGGATGCGGTATACTATACGTATAGAGTCATTCTCAGATCATCGCGCCGCTCGGCGCGATACGGAATGCGAAAGGAAACATCATGGGTCTTGCAGCGAAGCTGTTCGGTACGTACAGCGACCATCAGATCAAGAAAATACGCCCGATCCTGAATACGGTGAACGCGCTCGCGCCGCAGTACGCGGCGCTGTCCGACGCCGAAATGGCGGAGCGGACGGACGCCTTCAAGCGGAGTCTCGCCGCCGGAAAGGATCTTGAGGATATCCTCCCGGACGCCTACGCGCTCGTGCGCGAGGCGGCGGACCGCGTCCTGGGGAAGCGCCCGTTCGACGTGCAGATCCTCTGCGGCGTGCTGCTCCATCAGGGGCGGATCGCCGAGATGAAGACCGGCGAAGGAAAGACGCTCGTCGCCGCGCTCCCGTCGTACCTGAACGCGCTGCTCGGGAACGGCGTCCATATCGTGACCGTCAACGAATACCTTGCCCGCCTCGGCAGCGAGGAGATGGGGCGGATCCACGAATTCCTCGGACTGAGCACGGGGCTCGTGGTCCACGATCAGACGCGGGGCGAGAAACAGAAAGCGTATCAGAGCGACATCACCTACGGGACGAACAACGAGTTCGGCTTCGATTATCTGCGCGACAACATGGTGCTGTACAAGCAGGAGCGCGTACAGCGGGGACACAACTTCGCCATCGTGGACGAGGTGGACTCCATCCTCATCGACGAAGCGCGCACGCCGCTCATCATCTCCGGTCAGGGCGAGGAGACGGACGAGCTGTACGCGCGGGCGGATCAGTTCACGCGCACGCTGCGCAAGTTCGTCATCAAGGAACTGGACGAGAAGGTCGACAACGACAACATCGACGCCGACTATATCGTGGACGAGAAGGCGCGCAGCACGACCCTGACCGCATCCGGCGTCGCCAAGGCGGAGAAGTTCTTCGGCATCGAGAACTTCTCCGACCCGGAGAACGCGGATATCTCCCACCACATCTATCAGGCGATCCGCGCCTACGGCATCATGAAGCGGGATATCGACTACGTCGTCAAGGACAACGAGGTGCTTATCGTCGATACCTTCACCGGGCGCATCATGCCGGGCCGCCGGTATTCCGACGGGCTCCATCAGGCGATCGAGGCGAAGGAGCGCGTGGAGATCCAGCGCGAGAACCGGACGATCGCGACGATCACCTTCCAGAATTATTTCCGCATGTACCAGAAGCTCTCCGGCATGACCGGTACGGCGCTCTCCGAGGAGAACGAGTTCCGCGAGATCTACCGCCTCGACGTCGTCGAGGTCCCGACGAACAAGCCGATGATCCGCGAGGATCATCCGGACGTCGTCTATAAGACGAAGGCGGGGAAGGACCGCGCGATCATCGAGCAGATCCGCCGCTGCCACGAGAAGGGGCAGCCGGTCCTCGTCGGTACCGTGTCCATCGAGAAGTCGGAAGAACTTTCAAGGAAACTGCAGCTGAACGGGATCAAGCACACCGTTCTGAACGCCAAATACCACGACAAGGAAGCGGACATCGTCGCGCAGGCGGGCAAATTGGGCGCCGTCACGATCTCCACGAACATGGCGGGGCGCGGCACGGACATCCTCCTCGGCGGCAACGCCGAGTACCTCGCCAAGGCGGAGATGCGCCGGCAGGGATATGAAGAGGACGTGATCGCCCTGGCGACCGGTTCTTCTCAGTCGATCAGCGAGGAAGCGCAGGCGGCGCGCGAGGTCTACCGCGCGCTGTATAAAAAGTATCAGGAGGAGATCAGGCCGGAGGCGGAGAAGGTCTGCGCCGCCGGAGGTCTTTTCGTGATCGGTACGGAACGGCACGAGAGCCGCCGGATCGACAATCAGCTCCGCGGCCGTTCCGGTCGTCAGGGCGATCCGGGCGAATCGCGGTTTTTCCTGTCGCTGGAGGACGATCTGATGCGCCTCTTCGGCAGCGAGCGGATCCTGAACGTCGTCGACCGCCTCGGCCTCGGCGAGGACGAGCCGATCGACGCGAAGATCCTTTCCGGTTCTATCGAGAGCGCGCAGAAACGTCTTGAGGGCAACAACTTCGAGCGCCGCAAGAACGTCCTTGCCTACGACGACGTCATGAATCAGCAGCGCTCGATCATCTACGAGCAGCGCAGCGAGGTGCTCGACGGCGCGAGCATGAAGGAAAAGATTCTGTCGATGATGCACGAGACGATCGCGGAGACGGTCGGCGAGTATCTGCACGAGGACGACTTCTCCCTGTGGGATCTGGACGGTCTGCGCCGACGGTATCTGGGGCTCCTCTGCGCGGAGAACGACTTCACGGTGACGGACGGGACGCCGGCGGACGCGCGCGCCGCGATCCGCGGCACGCTCCTCGAACGCGCGGAGAAACTGTATGCGTTCAAGGAGCAGCTCTTCGGCGAGGAGACCTTCCGCGAGGTGGAGCGCGTCGTGCTCCTGCGCAGCGTCGACGAAAAATGGATGGATCACCTTGAGGCGATGGACAGCCTCATGGAATCGATCGGGCTGCAGGCGTACGCGCAGCGCAATCCGATCAGCGAATACCGCATCCAGGGCGCGGATCTCTTCGACGAGATGATCCGGGACATCCGCGACGATACGGTGCGCCGGATCCTCTCCGTCATGCCGAAGCAGCAGATCCGCCGCGTGCAGGTCGCGCGCGAGACGGGCGTCTCCGCGCCGTCCATGCAGCGCGCTCCGGCGGCGCCGCGCGCCGCCGCGCTCCGGGGACCGGTTGCTCCGCAGACGCCGTCCGCCGAGCCGCGCGTCCCGATCGTCATCAAAAAGAGGGTCGGGCGCAACGATCCCTGCCCGTGCGGGAGCGGCAAGAAGTATAAGAAATGCTGCGGACGCGCCGACGCGGCAGGATCCGACGAAGGCGGCGAATGATCCGCCGGTCGGCGGCGACAGAATGAGAGAAGGGAGGCGGTCGCTCTGGGCTTCGGGTATCTGCTCATCGGGTATATCCTGTCCTTTGTGTTCTCCGTGTCCAACGTCTATTTCTTCGCGGACGTCATCGGCGGCGTCGTGATGCTCCTCGCGTTCTCCAAGCTCGGCTGGTATCAGAAGAACTTCCTGCGCGCGCTCTGGACGGACGTCGTCTATATGCTGCTCTGCCTGACGCGCGCCGTCCTCTCGTTTTTCGGGATGCTGGAGTCCGGGAGCCTGTGGGCGAACGTCCTTTCCGTCGCGGTCATGCTCGCCTCGCTTCTGCTCCACGTCTTCCTCCTCGCGGGCATCTATCATCTGGCGAATCAGGTGGAGCTGGAGAAGGAGCCGAAGCGCGCGCGCCGGAACCTGATCTTGATCCTCACCTACTATCCGGTATACATCATCGCGTTCCTCACGGCGCAGATCTTCGGGGAGACCTTCTCCCATATCGCTTCGATCATCCTTCTGATCTACGGCGCCGCGGTGATCGTGCTCAACGCGCTGCTCATCCATTCCTGCTACTGCCGCATCTGCGAAAGCGACACGCTGACCGCGCCCCGCAAGCCCTCCCGCTTCGCATGGCTCGACCGCTGGAACGAGAAGGCGGACAGCCTTCTCGAGGGCGCCTACGGGCGCCGCGCGGCGGGCGCGAAGACGGACGGCGAGCCCGCGGAACCGGGTCGGCAGCGCGTGAAGCGCAAAAAGAAAAAAGGACGGAAGTAAGCTATGGGCTTCGGATATATCGCGCTCGGGATCGTGTTTCTGTTCAATCCGAACGTGTATCTCATCGATATCCTGCCGGATTTCATCGGTTACCTCCTCATCTATCACGGGCTGTTCCGCATGTCCTTTCTGGCGGACAACCTCCGGGAGACGAGGGGATGGGTGTGGCGGCTGTTCATCGTGACGTTCGTGCGCGCCCTCATGACCTTCTTCCCGCATACAAGCCAGGTATACGCGCTGCTGTATACGTTCGTTTTCGGCGTGCTCGAGCTTTTGTGGTTCTTGCCCGCCGTCAAATGCTTCTTTGACGGGCTGTATTCGCTCGGCATGCGGCTGGGCTCCGACAGCGTGTACGGGATACGGCGCAACTCGGAGCAGGGAGAAAAGAAAAAAGAAAACGCGGAGAGTTCCGGACGGTACGCCGTGCCCATGGATCGGCTGAAGTTCGGCACCATCGTCTTCTTCCTCATCAAGACGGCGGCGTCTGTTCTGCCGGAGACGGTCTCGCTCGAGGTGCAGGATACGTTTGAAGCGGCGCAGCAGGCGAAGATGCCGCTCTCGGCGTTCAAGCCGATCTTCTACGTCGTCGCCGTGGCGGTCGTTTTCGGCTTCGGGATCTTCTGGCTCGTGCGCATGGAGCGCTATCTCGGCGGGATGCGGCGCGACAAGGGGCTGAACGAAGGCATCCGCGCCTATTACGACGAGAAGATCGCGCGGGACGACGGACTGATGGCGGCGATCCGGATGAAGCGGGCGATGCTGCTTGCGTTCATGGCGGCGATCACCTCCGTGTTCTTTATCCTCGACGGCCTCTGCGTCGTTCCGAGCTGTGTCGCCGCCGCGTTCGCCGCCTTTGTCTTCGCGGAATTCTTCAGGTACGACAAAAAGCTCTCCGTCGCCGGATGGATCCTGTCAGCGGCGGCGGCGGGACTGTCCGTCTGGAACTTCATGCGGCAGATCCCGTATTTCGACGAGTACGACGCGGTGGCGGCGCGCTATCTGTCGCGGGCGATCGCCCTGTACCGCCCGATCCGCTTCTGGGCGACGGCGGAGAACGTCGTGATGCTCCTGCTCTTTACGCTTCTGTTCATTGTCTTTGTCCGCCTTGTCCGTCGGCACACGGAGCTGCTCCCCTTCAGCGACAGCTCGCCGGCTTTCCACGCCGAGACGCGCCGTGCCGAGATCCGGCACGCGATCAACGTCCGCGCGGTCGGCGCGGCCGCCGTCGGGGTGCTGTACTTCATTCTGCGCGCCGTGTACTATTCCGTCGCCATGTATTATCCGGCGTTCTGGCTCGTGTGCATCTTCGCGTATATCGTGTGGCTCGTCTGTGTCTTCCGGACGATGACGGCGGCGCAGGACGAGCTCTATGAGCGGCTGGAGCTGAAATACTGATGACCGACGTCCCGTTCTGCGTCGGCGGTACCGTTCTGCGTACCGCCCGGCTGACGATGCGCGCGGTGCGCGGGGAGGATCTGCGGGCGCTCTTCGAGACGATGTCCGCGGAGAATGCGGGCGACGCCGCGGGCTGGCACATGGCGGAATATCCCGCGGACGCGCGGCGGCTCCTGCGCGTTTTTCTCCGGGACGGTCATACCTTTGCGCTCCTTTTGCGCGACAGCTGCCGGATGATCGGCGTGCTCGACGTCCGCCCCGCAGGGGAGCTGCCATACGCGGATCCGCGCGTTCCGCTGAAGGAGATCCGTTTCGCGCTCGCCGCCGACGTATGGGGCTGGGAACTCATGCCGGAGGCGATCCGTGCCGCCGCGCTGTATCTGTTCACCCGCACGGAGGTCCGCGGACTGATCGCGTACGTGCCGCCGGAGAACGTCCGCGCGGTCAGCGTGCTCGAAAAGGTCGGTTTCACCTCGTCTCCCGCACTCCCGTACCGGATCCTGACCGACGGTCCGTCCCTGCATGCCGATCCGCCGCTGATCCTGTAAAGACAAGATCCCGCCTGCCGCGAACGCGGCAGGCGGGATCTATCGCTTTGATTGGACTTACCGGATGGGCGGGAGCCCGCTGACAGAACGCAGATACGCTTCGTAGGCGGCGTCATCATAGAGGAAACGCAGATCCCGCACGGAATCGGAATCCGCCTGCACGCGGGGGGAAAACAGCACGCCGCGCGCCTCCTCGCCGAAGGGGACGCATTGCGCCGCTTCGAGCACCGCCCGCTCGACGGCGCTGAGAAGAGACGCGCGTGCCTCTTCCTCCTGTATTTCGACGCGCAGAAGGCGCGTCCATTCGGTGAGGCTCCTCGTCTCCGCGACGGAGCCGTCGGATACGGAGAGCATCTGTGCGCCCGGATCCCAGCCGCAGCTTTCGCTGAGGCGCGCCATGCCGCCCACGGCGTCCGGATCCGTATACAGCGAGAGCAGCGAGAGGCGATCCGCTCCCTCGCCGGTCCACGCGGTGCGGATCATCTCGATCCGCCCGGCGGCGACGTCGGCGCCGCGGTCCTGCGCGCCGCAGAGATACCGCACGGTGATCCGCCCGGCGAAGCCGGTGCCCTCCGCCGATTCTGCCAGCCATTCGTTGAGGAGCGCTTCCTGACGCTTGTCCGCCTCGCTGAGCGCGCCGGAGGAGGAGACCATGCATCGGAGCACGACCGGCTCTCCGTCCGCGCAGACGCCATCCTCGCGCGCGAGACGGTACGCTTCCTCAAAGAGCCGCCGCGCTTCTTTGAGATCATACGGATCTTCGATCTCCGCCGCGCCCGTCAGCGAGGCGGTCGGGAGAAAGCCGTCCGTCGCTTCCGCGCACAATCGCGTCCGGTCGAGCATCGCGGAGAACGCACGTCGGAACGCCGGGTAGGCGAGCACCGCCTTGCAGGAGCCGTCTTCCTCGCCGAGCGCCGCGAGCGCCGCGGGATCCGAGGCAAAGACGAAGCGGTGCACGGTGCCGGTGCCGACGGAGAGAAGGCAGGGGGAGGAGGAAAACGACGCCAGATCCTGCCGCTCAAGCGGGAGCCGGTCGAGCGTACCGTCGAGGAATGCCCGGTACGCCTCCGTATAGGTGAGGATACGGTAGGAGAGGACGTCCGCTTCGTACCTCCCGCCGCGGTCGGCGTCGGCATAGCCGAACCAGCCGTCGTTGCGCGTCAGGACGAATCCCTCCTCCGTCATAGACGCGAGCCGATACGGACCGCAGGAGACGGTCGCCTCCGGCGAGGCGGCGTACCGCGCGCCGTATTTGCCGTACGTTTCCGTATGGATGAGGAAGAAGAAGGAGAGCGCGTCGGCGACGCCGCGGACGGAGACGGGAGAGCGGCTCAGATAGAGAAGGGAATACGGACCCTCCGCGATCAGCCCGACCGCGGAAAAATCGACGGCGGGCATCCGCGCGGCGCATTTGTACAGGAGCATGTCCTGAAATTCATCCTCATGGAACAAGAGACCGTTGGCGGTGAAGACGTACTCCGCCGCCGCGCGGATATCCGCTTCCGTCGCCTCGGTGAGGGCGACGCAGCCGCCCTCGTCCGCCTCAGCCGTGAGGCGGGACAGTAGCGCGCCGTCCGCGCGTCCCGCCGCGGCGAGCGCGGCAAAGGAGGTCGAGAAGTATCCGTCGTCCTCCATCGTCAGCGGGAACCAGCGCACGTCCGGATCCTCCGCCTCTTCGTCGGAACGCGTATAGACCGGCGTGCCGGCGGACGCGTACGCCGCCGCGCCGAGCAGCGCGGCGTCCCCTTTTGTGAAGCGGGAGGCGGCGGGATACCGCGCCGCCGGATCGAGCAGGATCCGCAGCGAATCCGCGTACGACTGCGCGGTGATCGACATGCCGTCCTCCCAGGAGAGATCCTGCCGCAGCACGATGCGGAAGACCCGTCCCGCGGTCTCGGCGATCTCCCATTGCTCCCGGTCGGGGAACGCGGCGGTGACGTCCTCGATGCTCTCCGCCGCGAGCGGCGCACCGTCCTCAAAGAGCGGCGTACCGAGCAGCGAAAGAAGGACGGCGTCCGCGTCGCCGATTTTTCTAAGCGGGCTCCATTGGCGGGGCGCTTCGCGCACGGAATCGTGAAAGGTATAACACGTCTCTGACGGCGCGGGGAAAAACGCGCATCCGCCGAGCGCGACGATGAGCGCGGCGGTCAGAAGACGGATCCTGTAGAAAAAACGCATGGCAAATCCCTGTCGGTGATGTTTTTATCATTATATACGAAGTTTCCCGTTCTGTCAAGGTGCAGCCGCGCGGGGAGGGGGAACGGACGGAAACTTTGCGCGGATCTTTGCCGCGGCATCTTGATTTTTGTCCCGGACTGTGTTATAATACTCCCCGAACCCGGCGGCGCGCCGTCGGCGTTCCTCTGTTTCCGTAGCTCAGCCGGATAGAGCGGCCGCCTCCTAAGCGGCAGGTCGGGTGTTCGAATCACCTCGGAAACGCCAACGAGGCTCAGTCACAAGTTTTTGTGGTTGAGCCGTTTTTTTCGGAAAATTACCGAAGATTTTTTCGAGAACGCGCGACCGGCGCCGTGAAAAATCCGCTATGGAGGGTGAAGGGGCACAAAACGATCCATGAAAGGAGGCCGAGGCACGTGGAAGACGAGAGGATCGTTCAGCTGTATCTGGAACGCGACGAGAGCGCGATCCGGTTTTCCTGTGAGAAATACGGCTCCCGCCTCAGGGCGCTGTCGTACGGGATCACGTCGGACGCCCAGACGGCGGAGGAATGTGAGAACGACGCGTACCTTGAGGCGTGGAAGCTGATCCCGCCGAACGAGCCGAGGAGCTATCTCTATGCGTTCCTCGCCCGCATCGTCCGGCACGTTTCGATCGACCGCTGCCGGGAACGCGCGAGTCTGAAGCGCGGCGGATACGTCGTGGAGCTGAGCGAGGAAATGGAAACGTGCCTTCCTTTATCGGACGATATGGAAAGCACCGTCGAAGCAAAAGAACTCGGGCGGGCGATCGGCGGATATCTTCACACGATCCCGCGGGAGAAACGGGTGATCTTCGTGCGCCGATATTTCTATCTGGATTCCGTGGCGGAGATCGGCTGGCGATGCGCCGTGAGCGAGAGCAAGGTGAAATCGTCGCTTTTCCGAACGCGCAACGAGCTCAGAGAATACTTGATTAAGGAGGGGTACACGGTATGAAAAACGAAAACGTACTTGAAGCCATGGAACACGTCGACGCCGATCTCATCGGCGAGGCCGACGCGTATCGCGGAAGAGGAAGGACGAACGTATGGGTGCGGTGGGGGGCGGCAGCCGCCTGCCTGTGCCTTGTGGTCGTGGGAGTGCTCCTGTGGCATAAGACCCCGGCGTCCGTCCCGGAAGATTCGGGCGTCGTCCTGTCCGAGAACGGCGTCACGATCCCGCAGAGGGAGATCACGCTGCCCTCCGACGGCGAGGCGGATATGATCGGCTTCTTCATCTATCAGGGGCGCTGCTACGTGGAATATGAGTGGATCCGTGACGCAGATGTCGCGGGCGAATATCTCGGCACTGTGACGGGAAGCATCGACGAGTGGACGTCGAAGGATCAGTATACGGAGCTGACGGGGAGCGTGGGCGGCGATTTTTACGCCGTAAAGGACTTCGATCCGTCGTTCATGCTCTGCATGAAGCAGGAGACTGGCGCTGTCTGTACCTATATCTGCGACAGCGGCATCACCCTGAAATACGGACGCGAGCTGTACGAAGACAGGCTCCGCCTCACCGGGAATTATACCGCCGTGGAGTATGAAACGCGCCAGTCGTGGAACGGAAGCGAAAACGACCTCTGGCGGATGGAGGGGAGCGAGGAGATCGTCACGCGCTTCATCGAAGCGCTGGACGAAGCGGAGTTCATCCCCTGGGAGGACGTCCCGGCGAAGGAGGGCTTCACGGGCACCACGATCTACGACACGGAGATCTGGCACATGTATTTCAGGATGGACAACGGAACGGACGTCCATCTCCGGCTGTACGAAAACGGATACGTCCGTTTTCAGGGACTGCTGAAGGTCTGCGTGCAGGTGCCGGAAGACGCGTTTACGTCACTGACCGGGCTGATGGAAAACCGTACGGGCGCGCAGAGCGTCCGGTAACGGCAGGGGGCTCCGATCTTTCGGAAAATGAGGCGGCGGAGAAGAACGTTCCCGTTCTTCTCCGCCGCTTTGTCCGTATTCCCGACGGGAGAGGAGGAAGGTCAGTCGTCCTCGCGGTCGGGCATGCGCTCCTCGACCCGAAGGTCGGTCGCCTGCGTGTTTTTGTTCCCCTTCTGATTCTTGCGGTTCTGCGCGTCCTGTGCGCTGCGGGCGCGGTCCCGTTCGTTTTCGTTTCCGGCGTTGTTCTTGCAGTTCTGATCGTTCATGGTAATTTCCTTTCATGATGGAGTGGCGGTTACGCCGTACCGTTTTCCGGTACGAAAGGAGTATACCGCCGTTTTTCCGTTTTTATACACGTTCATCCCACGTAAGCGCGGAGGTTCGAGAGGATCTGCGCCGCCTGCGCGCGCGTGATGCTCGCGTACGGCGACGCCGAGCCGGCGCCGGTCCCGCGCAGGATCCCGATATCGTTCAGCGCGTACAGCGCGCTCTGCGCCCACGCGGGGATCGCGTCGTTATCCGAGAAGAGCGAGACCTGGAGCGGCACCTCGGCGCCGATGATGTTGTTCAGCATCACCGCCGTCTCCGCGCGGGTGATCGCTTCGCCGGGACGGAAGAGGAAAGCGCCGTTTTCTTCCGTGCCGCGCACGATCCCGCCGCGGCGCGCGGCGCGCACGTATCCGCGGTATTCCGGCGTGATCTCGTCATTGTCGGAGAAGCCCGTCGCCGCGTCGCCGCTCAGATCCTTTGCGCCGAACACCTTCATGACCATGACGAGGAATTCCTCGCGCTTCACCGTTTCCTCCGGGCGGAAGACCGGCGCGCCGTTCTCCTCGGCGTACGTCATGATCCCGGCGTCCGCCATTTCGATCGCGGCGCTGTGCGCCCAGTGCTCCGTCATGTCGGCGAACACGAGGCGCGTGTTTTTGTGGGAGATCTCCACGTTTACCGGCACGGCGGTGGAATAGTTTCCGTTCGCGTCGCATACGCGGTAGCTGAACGTATCCGTTCCGGAATACCCCTCATAGGGCGTATAGCGGAAATCGCCGTGCGCCGCGTCGGTGAGCGTGATCAGCCCCTTCTTCGGCTGGGAGACGATCTCGTACCGGAGCGCGTCTCCCTCCGGATCGTAGGCGCCGAGCGTCCCGCAGCAGGTGATATCCTTCATCGTTCTTGCGGCGGTCGTGTCGGCGAAGGCGGAGACGCTCGGCGCGTAGTTGACCGTATCGATGATGCGCATGACGCAGGTGACGGAATATTCTTCACTTTCGCTGAAGGTGAAGGCGCCCTGCGTCTCGCCGTTTGTCGGCTCGAAGCGGAGCCTGCTCAGATTGGCGGCGGAGATGCGCTGGTTGACCGCGACCGGCATGTCTCCGAGATACAGCGTGCCCGAGGCGGGGGCGGGCAGGGACGTCACGGTGATCCCGTCAAGATCCCGCAGAGAGAGGGCGTTTTTGAAATCGTCTCCGCTGAATACGACGCCCGTGTACCGATTGCCGGTCTTCGTCATGGTGCTTTGGGCGGCGATCAGCGAAAGCCCGGGGGAGAGGACGGCGGCCGCCGCGCTCACGGACAAAAGGGACAGGCACAGGGCGGCAAGAAAGAACGCTTTGCATCTGATTCTCATAATCGCTGAAATTCCTTTCTGTTGGTTTCACGGATAGTATTTTTCCTGCCCGTGCTTTTATGCGGAAAAAATGCAAATCGTTAAACATTGTTTACATTTTTCCTCATCCGCGGCGAGGGGGACGCCTTGACAGGGCAGGACCCGTGTTGTATAATGAATGCGTGGACGGAAAGCGCGGACGGCGCGCGGTTTATTCGTGAAGAAAAAGGAGCAGGAAAATGAAGCGGTTTCTTTTGCTTTTGGCGGTGGCCGGTCTTCTTGCGGCGCTCGCATCCTGTGCGCGGACGGAGACGGAGATCACCGTCCCGCGGGACGTGACGGCGATCACCGCGGAGATGTATGCCGGGAACAAGAACGTAAAACGGATACGGATCCACGCCGACGTAACGGAGATCGAGTACGGCGCCTTCCTCGGATGCGGGAACCTCGAGGCGATCGAGGCGGAGGACGGCGGCAGATATGCTTCCGTTGACGGCGTGCTGTTCACCGCGGACGGGGGAGACCTGGTCTGCTGTCCGGCGGCGAAGCCGGGGACGGAATATACCGCGCCGGCGTCGTGCGCGGCCGTTATGCCGTACGCCTTTGCGGGATGCGCCTTTGAGAAGATCACCTTCACGGGCGTGCTCGAGGGCGTCGGGGAAAAAGCGTTCTCCGGGTGCGCGCAACTGAGGGAGATCACGCTGGCGGCGACGCTGTACAATCCTGCCTGCGACGCGTTTGATGGCTGCGTGAAACTTGAGAATATCTACGCCTACGACGTACCGGACCGGAGCAGTTACGTCCGGGACGTCGACGGCGTTTTGTACAATCATTCCGCGGACGTCCTCATGGCGTACCCCTGCGGCAGGTCGAGCGAGACGTACGTTCTGCCGGAAAGCTGCCTGTATATCGGTGAAAACGCGTTCCGCGGATGCCGGAGCATAAAGAAAGTCGAAGCGCCGCAGACGTTCCGGAAAATCGGAGCGAATGCGTTCCTTGGCTCTTCCGTTGAGACCTTTGAAGTGAAAGGCGCGGACGTAACGGTATCCGCCGCGGATCTGCAAAACGGCGCGGAGATCATCCTGATCGATCAATAATGCGAAGGATCCCGGCAGGGATCCTTTCTTTTTCCGGACCGTCTTTGCCGCGCGCCGTCCCCGTCCTCCGGCGCGCGCATCTTGACATCGGCGGCGGAACATGCTACAATGTACGGGCATAAGGAAATCGAAAAGAGAGGATACGAATGAATTCAGGATCCAGCATCACGCGCGCCATGACGCGCGACGGCAGCGTCCGCCTCGTCTACGCCGAGACCACGTCGATCGTAGAGCGCGCTCACGAGATCCACAAGACCGCGAAAACGGCGACGGCGGCGCTCGGCAGGTGCCTGACGGCGGCGTCGCTCATGGGTTCGCTGCTCAAGGATAAAAAAGAATCGCTGACGCTCCAGATCAGGGGCGACGGCCCGATCGGGACGATCTTGTGCGTCAGCGACTATATGGGCAACGTGCGCGGATACGCAGAAAATCCGCTTGCCGAGCTTCCGCCGAACGCACAGGGAAAGCTGGACGTGGGCGGCGCCGTGGGGCGCGGCTCGCTCGCCGTGATCCGCGACCTCGGAGAGGGGGAGCCGTACGTCGGCCTCTCTCCGCTCGTGAGCGGGGAGATCGGCGACGATATTTCCCAATACTACGTGACGAGCGAGCAGACGCCGACCGTGTGCGCGCTCGGCGTCCGCGCGGCGACGGACTGCACCTGCAAGGCGGCGGGCGGCTTCCTTCTTCAGATGATGCCCGGCGCCGACGAGGCGCTGATCCCGATCCTCGAGCGCAACGTGACGGCGCTCGGCTCCCTCTCGCTGCTGATCGAAAACGGGCGCACCGCCGGGGAGATCCTCGCCATGATCTTCGAGGGGATCGAATATGACGTCTTCGACGCGTACGCAGTGGAATACCGCTGCGCGTGCAGCCGGGAAAAATACAAAAACGCGCTGGTCTCTCTCGGCGAGGAGGACATGGGGGAACTGGAGCGGGCGGGGACGCCCGTCGAGACGGAATGCCGCTTCTGCGGCGCGAAGTACGTCTTCCCGCTCACGGAGATCCTCTCCGCGCGGAGGGAGAAGCGGGCGGCGCGTAAGGATAACGGGGAAGGAGAGTGACGCGGATGCGCATCGTGTTTCTGGACGCGGCGACGCTCGGGGACGATATCACCCTTTCTTCCGTTGAGGCGCTGGGAGAAACGGCCGTCTATGACGTGACGGCGCCGGAGGAGATCGCTTCCCGGCTCGCCGGGGCGGAGACCGCCGTCGTCAACAAATGCCTGATGAACGAAAAAACGCTCGCCGGCGCCGACAGCCTGCGGCTGATCTGCGTCGCGGCGACGGGATACGACAATATCGACCTCGCGTACTGCCGTGCGCACCGAATCGCTGTGTGCAACGTCGCCGCCTATTCGACGGACAGCGTGGCGCAGCTGACCGCCGCGCTCGTTCTGACGCTCCTGCTCCGCCTGCCGACGTATACGGAGTACGTGCGCAGCGGGGCGTACACCGCCTCCGGCATCGCCAACCGATTGACGCCCGCCTTCACCGAACTCGCGGGGAAGACGTGGGGCGTGCTCGGAGCGGGACATATCGGCGGGCGCGTCGCGCGCATCGCGGACGCGTTCGGATGCCGCGTGCTCGTCTGCCGGAGAGGGAAGGATCCGCTGTGGGAGGCGGCGGACGCGGATACGCTGTTCCGCCGCTCCGACGTCGTAACGGTCCACGTGCCGCTGACGGACGAGACGCGCGGGATGGTCTCCCGGGAACGGCTCGCCCTGATGCGTCCGGGCGCGCTGCTCGTCAATACGGCGCGCGGCGCCGTGACCGACGAGGCGGCGGTGGCAGAGGCGATCCTCGAGGGACGGCTCGGCGGATTCGCCACCGACGTCTATTCCGCGGAGCCGCTGGCGGCGGACAGCCCGCTGTACGCGCTGCGCGGACTGCCGAACGTGTGCCTGACGCCGCATATGGCGTGGGGCGCCGTCGAGGCGCGGCAGCGCTGCATCGACGAGATCGCCGCCAATATCCGCTCGTTCCTTGACGGCGGGACGCGCAGTCGGATCGATCCTGCGTGAAACGGCGGCGCGGGAAACGTCCTGCCGCAAAGGATCCCGCTCTGACGGGATCCTTTCTTATCCCCGCCCCGCGCGGCGCAGAAGAACGGACAGGGTCGATTTGTGCTATAATGACGGGAAAATGCCTTTACTTGCCGCGAGGTTTTCGGTATCATGGATCTACTCATAAACGAATGACGGGAGGACGCCGTTGAAGCATACGAGAAAGCCGAGGATCGGCATCATCGGAATGGGACACTGCGCCTATTGGGCGCAGTTCGACGGTCTGCGCGAAAAGCTGACGCAGAAACAGGCTGCCCTGCACGGATATTTTTCGGACGCGGTCGAGACGGTCGATCTCGGCTTTGCCGACGATCTCGACTCCTCTCTTATCTGCCTCAAGCGGGCGATGGGAGAGGACCTTGACGCCTTGTACATCGTCATGTCCACGTACGTTACGTCGCAGACGGTGTTCCCCTTTGCGAAATATCTTCGCGTGCCGCAGATCCTCGTCGCGCTCCAGCCGCTGGACGCGCTGGATTATGAACACGCGACGACCCGTACCCAGCTGGAAAACGACGATATCTGCTCTCTGCCGGAGTTCGTCGGGGTGTACGCGCGGCTCGGCGCGCCGAAGCCGTTCCTCGTCGCCGCCGCCGCGAGCGAAACGGAGCGGATCACGCGGCGGATGCGCGCGCTGGAGCGCGCGATCGCGGCAAAGGCGGCGTTCCGTTACGCGAAGTTCGGATATCTCGGACATACTTACGACGGGATGTACGACATGAACACGGATCCGACGGCGTTCGCGGCGTCCTTCGGCGCCCACGTGAAAATGCTTGAATTCGGCGATCTCGTGACGCTGGTCCGGGATGCGTCCCCCGGCGCGGTCGCCCGGAAGATCGAGGAGATCCGCTCGGTCTTTACCGTCTGCACGCCGTCCGAGGATCCGCTGACCGACTTCGTCGGCGAGGAAGATCTCGCTTTCGCGGCGCGGTGCGCCGTCGGACTGGACGCCCTCGTCGAGGAGAACGGTCTGAGCGCGCTCGCGTACTTCTACCGCGGGATCCCGGGAAGCGAGGAGGAGAAGATCGCGGCGAATCTGATCCTCGGCAATTCTCTTTTGACCAGCCGCGGCATCCCGCTCGCCGGCGAGGCGGATCTGAAGACCGCCGCCGCCATGCTCGTGATGAACCGCGTCGGAGGCGGCGGATCGTTCGCGGAGTGGCATCCGTTCGATATCCGGGACGACCTCGTGCTGATCGGGCACGACGGTCCGCACAATCTCTCCGTCAGCGACGGGCGTCCCGTGATCCGCAAGCTGAAGACCTTTCACGGAAAGCCGGGAAGCGGCCTCTCCGTCGAGTTCCGCCTGAAGACGGGACCGGTCACGCTGCTTTCCTGCTCGGTGGGCGCGGACGGCAGGATGAGGCTGATCTCCGCGTTGGGCGAATCGGTCTCCGGCGCGATCCCGCAGACGGGAAATACGAATACCCGCTGCCGCTTCGGGCTTCCGGTGACCGAATGCGTCGAGCGATGGTGTTCCGCCGCGCCGACCCATCACCTCGCGCTCGGCGTCGGGGATCATACGGAGGAGATCGAAACGTTCGCGCGGATGATGGATCTTGATTCCACGCGCGTCCTATAACGAAACCAGGAGGCTGTACTATGTTTGATTACGAATACCGTGCCTCGACGTCGGCGGGACGGGTGAGCCTTGAGATCAGTCTCAAGCCGTTCGGACGGGACAAATCGGCACAAGGTTATGAAGCGGCCGCGCGCCATCTTTTCGAGCAGTGGATGCCGCTTCTGTGCCGCGCGGACGGATGCTCCGTGCTCATCTGGACGAGCGACGGCAGCGAGATCCTCGATTACAGCGGCGATCTGGACGATACCTTCGAGTGGTGCCAGTACATCGGGATCGGCAACTGGCACCGGGACGTCCCACAGGAAAAGCGGAACGCCGACTACGACCTCCACTCGTTCCCGATCCATTATATCGAAAATCCCCCGGAAATGTCCTACCGCGATCTGAAGGAGATCATCTCCACCCTCAAGCGCGTCGGGCGGGAGGTGACGGGATTCGAGATCGCCGTCGGCGAGACCTTCGATCCGGGACCGGAATTCGCGTGGTCCGAGTTCAAGTTCAACCGGCATCCGGAGGCGTCCCGGCGGACGATGGGGATCCGGCAGTGGCTCCACTGCGCGTCGCGCCTGCACGCGGACGACCGCCGGTACGCCGCCTACCCGGACGGGATCCCGGAGGGGACGCACCTCGGCGAGTTCCTCGGGCGGCAGTTCACGGCGCTGAGGCGCGATACGGGCTTTGATTACATATGGCTCTCGAACGGCTTCGGCTTTTCTCTCGCGTCCTGGAACTGGACGGGCGAGCTGTTCGACGGAGAGAGATTCGATTTCGCGAACGCGGAGAAGATCCGGGGAGATATCGAGGAATTCTGGACGTATTTTTCCCGCGAGGTCGGGGACATGCGCGTCGAGACGCGCGGGAGCAATCTCTCGACGGGCATGGACATCTCCGCGCACGGCTGTCCCATCGACACGATCTACCGCCAGAGCATCATCGCGCCGCCGAACTCTCCGTGGGCGCCGCTCCTCTATCGGTTCGGGATCGAGATGGCGGGATACATGTCCCATATCGCCGAGCTGCCGAAGCACGGCTTCCAGATGCGGTACTATATCCACGATCCCTGGTGGCTCAACTCGCCTTGGTTCGACCGCTACGACCGTTCTCCCCACGACATCTATCTCCCGCTCTCCATCGCGCGCCTCGATGCGGACTGCCGCGTGACGAAGCCGATGGGGCTGACGTTTCTGAGCGCCGACGATTCCTTCGGACGGCTGCCGGACCGCTGCCCCAACGAGGTGATCCCGCATCTGCTCGCGGCGTTCAACGACTACCCGGACGAGGCGGGGCTCGTGACGTGGGTCTATCCCTTTGACACTTACTGCAAAATCGGGCTCCGCGAGGGGCATATGGAACGGATCTTCATGGACGACTGGTTCATCGAGTCGGCGATCGATCTCGGCTTTCCGATCAATACGGTGATCTCGGACGCGAATTTCATCGCCGCCGACAGGGACAACCTGCTCGGCACGATCCTCGTGACGCCCGTCCCCGAGGCGGACAGCGCGCTGGAGGAGGCGATCCTCGACGCCGTCGGGCGCGGCGCCCGCGTGATCCTTTTCGGCACGACGGAACACGCTTCCGAGCGGATGCGCGCCGCCCTCGGCGTCACGCTGGACACGCCGATCGAGGGTGAGATGACGGTCCGCACGGAACTCCCGCTCGACACGCCTGAGAACGGCGCGTGGTCGGATACGCTCACGCACCTGTCGCTGTTGTCCGGCGGCGGGATCCGCGAGAGGGCGAGGGAGGGCGTCGCGGCGCCTGCGTCCGTCGCGGCCGGGGAGGCGGAGCGCGCGTACATGACGGTGAACGGGAACCTCGTGTGGATCCGCGGTTCCTTCCCGCACGAGACGTACGGGATGCTCCCGATCCAGAAGGACAGGACGGAGGCTTTCGTTCCGAGCGTCCTTCTGCGCGCCGCGCTCACCTTCTTCGGCTATCGGATCACCTTCCGCTTCGCGGACGTGACGAGCGACATGTACCCCGACATCAAAACGAATTCCCCGATCCTTCATCTGTCGCGGTGCCGCCGGGCGCTGTGGCTCAACGCCTACGCGAAGGATACGACGGTCCGCGTGGAGATGACGACGCCGGACGGCGCTCCCGCCTTCGACGGTACGGAATTCATCATTGAGAATAGCGTGGGGACGTATCCGACGGCGCGCTGGACGCATACCGACTGCCGCGTTTATATCCGGCAGAAGGAGCGCTCCCGCATCAGCTCCCGGCGCGATTCCTCCCGCACCCATCATTGGGTGGACGAGCGTATCGTCGTCTCCGGTCTGCGGGACGCGACGCTCACGATCTATCCGCCCGAGGGCGGGCGCGCCGTCGTGGGCGTTGGAAAGACGCCCGGCTGCCTCGTCAAGGGATCGAACGTCCCGCTGATCTGGGACACGAAACGCGGCTGCTATATCGCCGAACACGTCACCGGCACGGCGCACGTCGGCCCGAAGTGCGCGGAGCACAAGGGAGATTGGCGGAAGCTCGAATTTCTGCGCGATCCGGACGCCGTGCATCCGAGCGGAGAGGTACGGGAGATATGAGCCGCGCATGGGGACGAAACGACGGAAAGAGAGGAAAAGGACATGAATGACGATATGCCGAAGGTCGGCGGGAGAATCAGGGAAAAGCTGATGCAGGACTACACGGGGCTTTGTACGAACGGTCCGATCACGATCGTCGCCTTCGGCGACAGCGTGACGCACGGGGCGTTCGAGTCCGGCACGTTCGATTATGAAAGCGTGTATTGGAACCGCCTGAAGAAAAAACTCCACGCGGTGCGCAGCTACACGCCCGTGAACGTCATCAACGCCGGGATCGGCGGCATCACCGCGAAGGATTCGCTCGCGAGGATGGACAAGCAGGTCTTGGCGCACGACCCCGATCTCGTGATCGTGAATTTCGGGCTGAACGACGTGCACCGGCCGCTCGAGGAGTATCTTGGCGCGCTCGGAGAGATCTTCCGCCGCTGTCAGGCGGCGGGGACGGACGTGATCTTTCTGACGCCGAACATGATGAACACCTACGTGGGCGAGGCGGTCGCTCCAAAGCATCTCAAAACGGCGCAGCGAACGGCGGAGATACAGAACAGCGGCCGCTTCGACCGGTATATCGCCGCGGCGATCGCGCTCGCCGGGGACATGGACGTGACCGTCTGCGACTGCTACGCGCTCTGGAAGGAGCGGAGCAAAACGGAGGATACGACGAAGCTGCTCGCCAACGGGATCAATCATCCGATCCGGGAGATGCACGAGCTTTTCGCCGAGGAACTGTTTCGCGCGATCTTCGGCCGCGGCAGCGAATGAGCCGCTCTTGACGGCGGCTCCGGATTTTTGTATAATCAATACCGGAAACGGATGCGGTCAAGGGGGACGGCGGCATGGCGGAAGCGCTGACGACGATCAGGGATTTCGATTTCCGGCTGGACGAGATCCTGCTCGTGCATAAAAACCGGTTCGTCGAGGAGTACGTCTGGAACTCCTACCGCTCCGGACGCATGATCGACGGGCTCGTGCTGTGCGCCTCCGGGCGCGGCACGTTCGTGTTCCCGACGGAGACTCTGACGCTGGAGAAGGGGCAGATGTTTTTCCTTTCCTCCGACGACGCGTATATCGTGAAGAACGGCGATCCGGAGCCCTTCGTGCATTATACGGCAAATTTCCGCCTCAGCCGGGACGCGGAGGCGCTGAGCGCCTCTCCCTTTCTGAGCGCCCTCCTTTCGGGGCGGTCCCGGTACGTGACGGATCCCGCGCAGTTCCCGCGGTACCGCGATACCTTTGACGAACTGCTTTCCGTCTGGCAGGCGAAGGGGAGCGGGTACCGCGTGATCGCCAGATCGCTGCTCTACCGATTGCTTTACGACTATCTCGTCGAAACGGAGCGCCGCACGGTCTCCTCCGACGCGTACCGGACGCTCCTCCCCGCGCTGGAGCTGCTCGACCGCGCGTGCGCGGAGGAGCATCCCGTAGCGGAACTGGCGCGGACGTGCCGACTGAGCGAAACGCATTTCCGGCGGCTGTTCACCCGCTTGTACGGATGCTCTCCGGCGGAATACCGCAAGCGCAAGCGGATCCTGCACGCGAAAAATCTGCTCCTGTCCGGCGCGTACTCCGTCGCGGAGGCGGCGCGCATGAGCGGGTTTTCCGACCCGAATTACTTTGCGAGGCTTTTCCGAAAGGAGATCGGCATGTCGCCGACGGAATACGTCAGACAGTTCTTCTGACGCTTCCTCCGTCCCGACCGCGCGAAAAACGGCTCCGTGCCGCGGACACGGAGCCGTTTTTCATTTGTCGCCTTATTTGTCGAGCTGCGCCCGGATATTCTCGATGCGTTGGGAGATATAATCGACGACCGAGCACGTGACGCTGTTCATCATGAAACCGCCCATGCCCGGCATCATCCCTCCCTCCGGGAATCCGCCGCCGTCGGAGCCGCCGGGGAACTGCGGCATGCCGCCGGAGCCGTCCGGCATCGAGCCGGAGCCGGGGAAACCGCCCTGACCGGGCATCATGCGGCCGCCGGAGCCGTCCGGCATCGAGCCGGAGTCGGGGAATCCGCCCTGACCGGGCATCATGCCACCGCTGAAACCGCCGGGAAAACCGCCGCCGAACCCGCCGTCGGAGCCGCCGGGGAACTGCGGCATGCCACCCGCGGTCTTTGAGAGATCCGTATCCGTCCGGGTCGTATTCTCGACGAACTGGTCGTAGGTGTAAAAGGCGGACGGATCGTTTTTGACGTATTCCGAGATCTGCCCGGAGAGCCAGCCGACCATGCCTTCGATATCGGAGAAGTATCCGCACAGCGCGTTCACGTACCCGATATACCGCTCATAGTATTCGTCCACCGAGAGGAGCTTCGAGATCAGCGGTCGCGCCGCGGGATCGACGTTGTAGACGGCGGAGGCGACGTCCGACGTGACGCTCGCGCCGTTGTCCTCGCTGAAGCCGCCGACGGACATGTTGTAGTCCCAGCCGATATAGCTGAATTTCCCGTCGGACCAGAGCAGATAGTAGTTGTGCGCCTTGGATCCGCTGTAACTGTCGTAATTTCCGAGGACTGTGTTCACCGCCCACGCTTTGAGCGCGCTGTCCACGTCGAGGACCGCTTCGATGCCGGCGGTCCGTCCATCCGCCGTCCCGTCGAGCGCCTCGACCAGCTCCCGGATATGCGAGAGGTCACCGTCCTCTCCGACCTTGACCTCGTACCCGGTCAGCGGATCGGAGGTCGTCAGCGTACAGTTTTCCTCGTCGGCCTTGTACAGCACCGCGTCCCCGTCGCCGGTGTTCCGCGAAACGAAGCTGTCGTCGTACGCCTCGATCATGATATAGAAGCCGAAGAGTTCGCCGTTGACGTACAGGTTCGCATAGGAGAGGATCGGCGTGATCATGCCGAGATATTCGCACGCCGCGTACGTCAGGTATTCGCGCATATAGGAGGCGTCGGAGAAACTCCCGTTCAACACGAACATATCGAGTCCGTTCAGCGTCTGCCCCTTAACGTACTTGTCCGTTTTGATCCTGAATCCGTAGCGGTCCGAATCGCTGCCGGCGACCGCCGTCAGGGAAGAGAAACCCTTGGTGCGGAAGCCGACGTTTTTCAGCTCCGTGCCGTTCACGGTGATATCCGCCGGATAATACTTCTCGTCCGAGGCGTGCGCGCGCAGATCCGCCCAGTCCTCCTCGCCGATCTCCACGTAGACGGAGATGATCTCCCCGTTCCCGAACAAGCCGCCGTAATACCGTTCCGTATCAAGCAGCGCCCATGCGTACGCGGCGGAGCCGGGCTTTCCGCATCCGCCGAGGGCGGCAAGGCACAAAACCGCCGTGAGAAAAGCGGTCAGCACGCGTTTTTTCATGATCCGTACCTCCCATTGTCCGTGGAATCCGGTCGATTCTGTTATACTGCTATTATACCACGCCAGATGGAAATCAGATGAACATAAAATGGATTCTTTGTGACGCGCCGCTGATTTTTTCATCCGCTTGCTTTTTCGATCCCTTTTGTGTTATAATACGAAAAAGCGATCTCCCGAAGACGGGCAGGAGGAAGGGCCATGGCAAGACACGCGGCGGATACGCGCACGAGGATCATCACGGCGGCATGGGAACTGTTCTACGAAAACGGATACGACGAGACGACCGTGGACGACATCATCGTGCGTTCCCGGACGTCCAAGGGCTCGTTCTATCATTATTTTTCGGGGAAGGACGCGCTGCTCGCCTCTTTGTCCACGCTGTTCGATGAAAAATACAAGGCGCTGAGCGAGACGGTCGATCCGGCGATGAACAGTTTCGACAAACTCATTCTGCTCAACCGGGAACTGTTTTTCATGATCGAGAACACGGTCTCGCTGGAGATGCTCACGCGGATGCTGTCGACGCAGCTCACGACGACGAGCGAACGTCATCTGCTCGACCGGAGCCGGTATTACTTCAAATTCCTGCGGCGCATCTGCACGGAGGGGCAGCAGCGCGGGGAGCTGCGCGGCGACGTCCCCGTCACCGAGATGATCCGCTCTTACGCGCTCCTCGAGCGCGCGCTCATGTACGACTGGTGTCTCTGCGGCGGCAGTTATTCTCTGACGCAGTATTCCGCCGTCCAGCTCCCGCGGTATCTCGCCTATCTGAAAAAATAATTTTCCGTCCATGATTTCGTACGGACTTTCGTCTGTATTGAAAAACCGCCTTACCTCGCGGGATATTTGTGATATTCCGTATTAAAATTTCAAAAAAAGTATGAACTTCATTCCATATTGCATTCCCGGAATTTCTGTGCTATAATACAAAAAGCAGCCAATACTTGTCAAATCAAAGAGGAGAATCACAATATGGATACGCAGTACATACTGATGCTCGTCGCCATGGGCGTCTACCTGGTCGGGATGATCGTGCTCGGCATCCTGTTTTCCGGGAAAAACCGCTCCACCTCCGATTTCTATCTGGGCGGCCGCCGTCTCGGTCCGCTCGTCACCGCGATGAGCGCGGAGGCGTCGGACATGAGCTCGTGGCTCCTTCTGGGACTCCCCGGCGTCGCGCTGGCGACCGGTCTGCCGGAAGCGTTCTGGACGGCGCTCGGCCTCGGCGTCGGCACCTATATCAACTGGCTTGTGGTGGCGAAGCGCATCCGCCGCTACTCACAGAAACTGGGCGCCGTCACGATCCCGGACTTTTTCGCCCGGCGCTACCACGATAACGCGCACGTGCTCTCCCTGATCGCCGCGCTCGTCATCATCGTCTTCTTCGTACCGTACGTCGCCTCCGGCTTCAATGCCTGCGGCACGCTCTTCTCCAGCTTGTTCAACATCGATTACTTCACCGCCATGCTGATCTCCGCCCTCGTCATCCTGGCGTATACCTCGCTCGGCGGATTTCTCGCGGCGTCCACCTCGGACCTCATCCAGTCCATCGTCATGACGTGCGCGCTCGTCATCGTCGTCGCCTTCGGCATCCATTCCGCCGGCGGCTGGTCGAACGTCGTGGAAAACGCCTCTTCGCTTCCGGGGTATCTGAGCGTGACGCAGGGCTATGATCCGGCGACAGGCACCGCCGCATCCTACACGCCTCTCGTGATCGCTTCCACGCTCGCGTGGGGCCTCGGATACTTCGGCATGCCGCATATCCTGCTCCGCTTCATGGCGATCAAGGATTCGAAGAAACTCACGCTCTCCCGCCGCGTCGCCACCATCTGGGTCTTCATCGCCATGAGCGTGGCGATCCTCATCGGCGTCGTGGGTCTCGGCATGATCAAGGCCGGTGCGATCGCCCCGCTCGATTCGGGCGATTCGCAGCGGGTCATCATCAAGATCGCCGAACTCCTCGGTTCCAACGGCGTCCTGCCCGCGCTCGTGGCCGGCGTCATCCTCTCCGGCATCCTCGCCGCGACGATGTCCACCGCGGATTCCCAGCTCCTTGCCGCCGCGTCGAGCATCACGCAGGATCTGCTCCACGATACCTTCAAGGTGAAGATCTCCGATAAGGCGGCGATGATCATCGCCCGCGCCGCCGTCCTTCTGATCGGCGCCGTCGCCATCTTCGCGGCGCGGGAGGAAGGCAGCGTCTTCAAGATCGTCTCCTTCGCCTGGGCGGGCTTCGGCGCCGCGTTCGGCCCGACGATGATCCTCGCGCTCTTCTGGAAAAAGAGCACGAAGGCGGGCGCCGTCGTCGGCATGCTCGTCGGCGGCATCATGGTCTTCGTATGGAAATACTGCATCGCCCCGATCGGCGGTATCCTCAATATCTACGAGCTTCTTCCGGCGTTTCTGTGCGGCATCATCGCCAACGTGATCGTCAGCCTCGCCACGCAGAAGGCGTCTCAGAAGAGCATGAAGGAGATCGAGAAGGAATACGACGAGGCCGTGGCGGCGCAGGAGTGACGTTATTACTGAATGACTGAAACCGGATAAGGAGGACCGCATGGAAAATCTCTGGAGAAAACAGGACGTCAGAACGCGTTCGATCTGCGGCGAGAACCCGACGGGTCAAAAGGGAGAGGGCGGAAAAGCGACGGAAGGCTACACGGCTGGAGCGGCAAGAGATCTCGGCGTCGGCTGGAAGGTCTCGCCGTTCATCACGCTTCCCGCGAAGACCGAGACGGTGCTCGCGGACATCGGCACCTCCGGCATGATCAAACACATGTGGATCGTCCCCCTGAGCAAGAGCGGCGATATCCGGAATTACATCCTTCGCCTCTACTACGACGGCGACGGCGAGCCGGCGGTCGAGTGCCCGGTCGGCGACTTCTTTGCTTCGCCGATGATCGAGTACCATCAGATCAACTCGCTCCTCGTCTGCCGGAATCCGTACAGCGGCTTCAACTGCTATTTCGAGATCCCGTTCAAAAGATCCTGCCGCGTCACGATGGAGAATCTCTGGGAGGAGGACCGCGGCCTCGCGTATCAGATCGACTACGAGGAGCGCGCGGTCCCGGACGACGCGCTGTACTTCCACGCGCAGTTCCGGCGCGAGAATCCGCTCCCGTACAAGAAAAATTACACGATCCTCGACACGGTCCGCGGCAAGGGATGCTATATCGGCGCTTCGATGCTCTACGGCATACCGAACAACGGCTGGTGGGGCGAAGGGGAGATCAAGTTCTTCATCGACGGGGACGGCGAGTTCCCGACGATCTGCGGAACGGGGACGGAGGACTATTTCTGCGGCTCCTACAACTTCGACGTGAACGGGAAGTATACCGATTTTTCCTCGCCGTACACCGGCTATTACCGCCTGCATACGGACGATACGTACAAGGCGGCGAACCGCCACGCGATGTATCGCTGGCACGTGACCGATCCGATCTACTTCGAGCAGGATCTGCACGTCGAGATCCAGGCGCTCGGCTGGCGGAGCGGCGGCCGGTATCTGCCGCTGATGGCGGACATTTCCTCCGCCGCGTATTTCTATCTCGACCGCACCTCCTGCGAGCGTCCCGTGCTGCCGGACGCCGACGGGCTCGAGATCATCTGACGCGGCCGCGCGCAAAACGGACCGCCGGTATCGGATCTTTCCGATACCGGCGTTTTTCGCGGCGGCGGATCGGGGGATACCGGGCAAAAATCGCCGGAAGCTCTTGCGCCGACCGCCGTTTGATGGTATCATAATACCGAAAGCATAATTCCGGATCCCGGACAAAAGGAGAAGATCATGATCGAACTGTTGAAAAAATGGATCGTTCCCGTCGGTTTCTTTCTCGGCGGGGTGCTGTTCATCGTCCTTGGATGCATCGGCATCTCGCAGGTGAAACGTTTCCCGCAGACCGATGCGACGGTCACTTCCGTACGGCGGGAGACGACGTACGACGCCGAGGGAGCCACCGAGACGGTGACCGTGCGCGTTTCCTATACCGTCGACGGCACGAAGTACGACGAAGAACTGCAGGACGCGAGCGGCAGCCTCAAAGAAGGGGAGACCGTCCGCGTATGCTATGATCCCGAGAAGCCGAGCTACGTGACGGCGGCGTCCGTGACGGGCGGACTCGTTCGGCTCGGGGTAGGCGCTTTGTTCGCGGTGATCGGCGTCGCCGTGGCTTGGAAGACGCTGCAGCGGAGAGTGTGAACGGACCGCCCGCTCCGCGCGGCGATATCTGCCGTACGATCGGACGGGTCCGGCGAGCGGGAGGGATCCTTTTCGTCGATCCCCCGATCGTTTTTCGGTACTTTTTCGGAAAAAATCGAAAACGGGTGAGATATTCTTCCCCGGATCCGTAGTATATGGGTGAGACGGACGGGAGGTGATAGAGTGGACGACAGTGCGATCATCGAATTGTTCTATGAGCGCTCGGAGCAGGCGATCGTCGAACTGGAGAGAAAGTACGGCTCCGTGTGCGGCCGGATCGCCGGCAACATCCTGAGCGACCGGCAGGACGCCGAGGAATGCGTGAACGACGCGTATCTCGCCGTCTGGAATACGGTGCCGCCGGAGAAGCCGGATCCGCTTCTCAATTACGTCTGCCGCATCGTCCGGAATCTGGCGGTCAAGCGGTATCACTTCAACACCGCCGGAAAACGGAACGGCGCCTATGACGTCGCGCTGGAGGAGATCGAGGAATGCTTTCCTGAGCCGACGTCCGTCGAGGAGGAGGTCGACGCCCGCGAGACGGCGGGGATGATCGACGATTTCCTTGAAGCACTCCCGGCGGAGGATCGGATCCTCTTCGTGCGGCGATACTGGCACGCCGAGCCGATCGACGCGCTGGCGGAGCTCTTCGGCATCAGCCCGCACAACGTCTCCGTCCGCCTTTCACGCCTGAGAAAACGTCTGAAAAAGTATCTGAACAAGAGAGGGGTATCGCTGTGAAAAAGGAAAAAGTGTCCGAGATCATCGGTCTGATCGACGAGAAGTACGTCGGGGAAGCGACCGCGTTCGACGGCGGGGCGTCCGCCGCCGCGGCCGCGCGTGCGGAAAAAACGGCGGGCAGGCGTCCGCTCCGCGTCCGGTGGGCAGCGGCGGCGGCGTGCCTGATCCTGGCGGCGGGGATCGGTACGACGGTATACGCGTTCGCCGCGGAAGTGAAGGAGTACAATACCGCGATGGCGTTTTTTGAGGAAAACGGTCTGTCCGCCGAAGGGCTGAGCCGCGCCGAGGTGAAAGAGGTCTATCGGGACATTACGACGAGAAGCTTTACCTGCGAGAAGACCGCTGAAGTGCTCCGGCAGACCGTGCCGGGGCTCGAGATCGAGCAGAACGTGCCGACGCCCGAAGAGCTCGCCGCTCTGTGGGAAAGCGCCGGCTCGTCCTACCGGCCGTCCTACCGGCCCTCGAAAAACGGCGTCAGTTACCGATTCAAGACCGAGTACGCGATGAACGAAGAGAAGGGATTTGAGACGTTCGAGAGATCCGTCCTCACGTGCAGCCGGGACGACGAGACGCTCTGGACGGCGGAATTCACGGATTTCTGCGCGACATACTGCGCGTACATGACGAACGGGACGGCGGTATGGGGCTGGACGGCGACCTATTCTTCGGCGGAGCCCTCCTACGCCTGGCTCGCCCGCGTGGACGACGACGGCACGGTGCTGTGGCAGACCCGGGTCGATCACAGCGCCATATCGGGCTTCAGCAACGAATATATCGGCGCCGTGGTCGACAACGGCGACGGCACCTGGGCGGTCTTCAGCCGCAGCGGGCAGAAGACGCTGTATCTCAGTCAGTATGACGCCGACGGACACGAGCTCTCCTCACGCGGGACGGAGGTCGGCATCGTCGGCATCTGGAACGCCGCGCGACTCGGCGACGGGTATATCGTCCAGCTCGGCAATTCGTCGACGGGGGAGACGGCGCACCTGTACCGCATGGACCGCGCGGGGAATCTGATCGACAGCATCTCCTATGAGAGCGAGGAATGCGTCTACGTCATCACCGATATGATCGAGTTCGGCGGACGCGTCTATCTGTCCTCCTACGCGTATCCGCATCAGAAGGACGAGGGCGGCCGGGACGAGATCGCGAACATTCTCGATTTCGCGTTTCCCATGGCGATAGACGAACACCGCGAGCCCACCGACGAGGAGCTGACGGCTGTCGTGCGGGACAACTATACGGCGGTGCTCCTCGTGTGCGACGCTGAGAGCGGAACGCCCGAGACGTTCTGGTCCGTGAAGGGCTCCCTCGGCGGGAAGCTGGCGGTCAACGAAGCGGGCGAGCTCGAATGGGACACGGAATCCGTCGTGTCGACCTTCCTTTCCATGGCGACGAGCTCCTTCACCATCGGCGGGACCTGCGAGGTCTTCCGGTATACCTTCGACGAGGCGGGCACGCTGATCCGGCAGATCGATACGGGCGAGACGGCGCAGTACAGGAGATAACGTGCTTCCGCGCCTTCGGGGCTTGACAAGTCCGTCCCGTCGTGCTATAGTATCTACTATAGTATCTATGTGTAAAAAGGATCTGTCCGTACGGGAGGGAACGATGACGAGGATTTTACAGCTGCCGCCGCCGGTGCTCGCCGGCGTGGTGCGGGAGCGGACCGCCGCTGCTGCCGCTGCCGAGATGAAGAACTGCCTCTATGACGGGGCGGATATGATCGATCTGCACCTGTCGTGTCTCGAAAGGGACGACGTGAAAACGCTGCGGTCCGTCATCGCCTCGACGCGGCTGCCGGTGCTCGCGCTGAACTACAACAAGACCGCGGCGTGGACGGACGCCGGGCTTACGGAGGAGGAGCGCGTCGGGAGCCTTGTACGCGCGATGGAAGCGGGCGCCGCCGGGATCGATATGCAGGGCTACACCTATGACGCGCCGTCCCGCGACGCGTTTCGCGGCGAGGACCTATATTCCTTCACGAAGGACGCGCCGAAGGAGGTCGTCACGGACGCCGCGGTCATCGACAGGCAGTGCGCGCTGATCGAGCGGGTACACGGCATGGGCGGGGAGGTGCTCCTCTCCTGCCATCCCGGCGTCGCGCTGGACTGCGGTCAGGTCGTGGAGCTGGCGCTGTATCTGGAGAAGCGCGGACCGGATGTCATCAAGCTCGTCACGGCGGGGAAGAGTGAGGAAGATCTGCTCGAGGGCTTCCGCGCGATGGCGGCGCTGAAGCGCGAGGTCAGAACGCCCGTGAGTTTTCACGTAAGCGGCCGCGCCTGCACGCTGTCGCGCATCGTCAATCCGATGCTGGGCGGGCACGTGGTCTTCTGCGTGGACCGCTACGGCGAGAACAGCACGCGGGAGCAGCTCGATCTGCGCACGGCGCGGGCGGTGATCGACGGCATGCGGAAGATGCTGTAAGCGGATGAAAAAGGAAAAACGAACACAGCCGGTACCGGGGAGACCCCGGTACCGTTTTTTTTCGCCGCGGACGTTCCCGCATCGGATGAACGCGCATTTTCCCCCGTTTTTTCTTTTTTTTGTGCAAGTTGCGCGATAAAACCGTACGAGTTGCGAAGTGCCCCTTGATTCCGACAGATATTTCGTGTATAATAATCATAGAATTCAGATTGTATTCAGGGCGATAACGGTCGGCGGAGGCGCGCGGCGAGACCGTGCGGAAAACCGCGCTTCACGTGATAATGCTTCACGTGATAATAATGGCAGATACGACCTATCTGCTGTCACGGACTTGGGAGGAGCACACATGAAAGGCAAGGAAGAAAGCGGCATTTTCAGGCAGAAGAGCATACAGCGGGTATCCAGCCCGGAAGAACTGAACGACTATATCCGCGTCACCACCCCGTCCGTGTGGGTCGTTCTGGCGGCGCTCGTCGTGTTGCTCGTCGGGATGCTCACGTGGAGCATCTTCGGTACGCTGGAGGTGCAGGGCGAGGACGGCGAGACGGAAGTCATCCATCCGATCACCTACATCACGAACTGAACGGACCGCGCATCCGCGCGACCGGATGAGACGGATCGACGGCTGCTGTCCGGTGCGCGGGAGGAGACGGACTTTCGCCCGACGGCATGACGATCCGTTCGGGCGGCACGCGCCGGAGCGCGGCGAAGGAGAAGGACGAGTAAAACAACGGATCGGAGAACGATATGGCGCAGAATGCGATCAAGCAGCCCGTGACGAAGGGCGCGGTCAAGGTGCCGGTGGTCATGCAGATGGAAGCGCTCGAATGCGGAGCGGCGTCCCTGTGCATGCTGATGGCATATTACGACAAGTGGGTGCCGCTGGAGCAGGTGCGCAAGGACTGCGGCGTTTCCCGCGACGGGAGCAAGGCGGGCAACATCCTGAAGGCGGCGCGCAGCTACGGATTCGTGGCAAAGGGCTATCGCTACGAGCCGGAACAGCTCAGGGAAAAAGGAAAATTCCCCTGCATCATCCATTGGGAATTCAATCATTTCGTCGTGTGCGACGGCTTCAAGGGGAACAAGGTATATCTGAACGATCCCGCGAAGGGCGACTATGCCGTCTCCCTCGAGACCTTCGATAAGAGCTTTACGGGCATCTGCCTCATGATTGAGCCGGGAGAAGGCTTCGAGCCGAGCGGCAAGCCGAAGAGCGTGTGGGGCTTCGCCAAGAAGCGCCTGCGCGGCGCGGGCGCCGCGGTCGCGTTCGTGGTCGTCACGACGGTGATCTCCTCCCTGATCGGCATCCTGCGCGCCGGGTTCTCCCGCGTGTTCCTCGACGAGCTGCTCAGCCAGAAGCAGCCGGATTGGTTCATCCCGTTTTTGATCGGGCTCTCCCTCCTTTCCTTCATCGAGCTCGCGACGGCGTGGATCCACGCGATCTACGCGCTGCGCCTCGACGGAAAGATGGCGGTCGTGGGCGACAGCTCCTATATGTGGAAGGTTTTGCGCCTGCCGATGGAATTCTTCTCCCAGCGCATGGCGGGCGATATCCAGCAGCGCAAGGCGGCGAACGCGTCGATCGCGGGCGAGATCGTGAACACGCTCTCGCCGCTCGCCCTGAACGCGATCATGATGATCTTCTACCTCGTCGTCATGATCCGGTATTCGTGGCTGCTGACGCTCGTCGGACTTGCGTCCGTGCTTCTGCAGCTGCTCATCTCCCGGTACATCTCGAAAAAGCGCGTCAACATCACCCGCGTGCTCATGCGGGACAGCGGCAAGCTCGCGTCGGCGACCGTCTCCGGCGTGGAGATGATCGAGACCATCAAGGCGAGCGGCGCGGAAAACGGATTCTTTGAGAAATGGTCCGGCTACCAGGCGTCGGTCAACACGCAGAACGTGCGCTACGAGCGGATCAACAGCTATCTCGGGCTGATCCCCGCGATCATATCCGAGCTTCTCGATATCGCGGTGCTGATCCTCGGCATATGGCTGACGATGCAGGGCGAGTTCACGGTCGGTATGATCTTCGCTTTCCAGGGCTTCCTCGCCGCCTTCGTTTCTCCCGCGCAGGACCTGATCGCTTCTTCTCAGGATATCCAGGAGATGCGCACGAGCATGGAACGCATCGAGGACGTCATGGAATATCCGGAGGACGTCGCCGAGGACAGCGACCGTGCCCCCGCGGAAGGGGACGCCGGCTACGACAAGCTGTCCGGCACGCTGGAGCTGCGCAACGTCACCTTCGGCTATTCGCGCCTCGCCCCGCCGCTCATCGAGGATTTCAGCCTCACCCTGAAGCAGGGGCAGCGCGTTGCGTTCGTCGGCTCGTCCGGATGCGGGAAATCCACGCTGTCAAAGCTGATCTCCGGACTGTACAAGCCTTGGAGCGGCGAGATCCTCTTCGACGGCAAGCCGATATCTGAGATCGACCGGAGCGTCTTCACCGGATCGGTCGCGGTCGTCGACCAGGACATCATCCTGTTCGAGGACACGATCGCGAACAACATCAAGATGTGGGACGATTCCATCGAGGATTTTGAAATGATCCTCGCCGCGCGCGACGCGCAGATCCACGAGGATATCATGCGGCGCGAGGGCGGCTACCAGTACAAGATCACCGAGGGCGGCAAGGACTTCTCCGGCGGTCAGCGGCAGCGGATGGAGATCGCCCGCGTTCTCGCGCAGGATCCCACCATGATCATCATGGACGAAGCGACGAGCGCGCTCGACGCCCGGACCGAATACGAGGTCGTGAAATCCATTAAAAACCGCGGGATCTCCTGCGTCGTGATCGCGCACCGGCTTTCCACCATCCGCGACTGCGACGAGATCATCGTTCTGGATCACGGCAAGGTCGCCGAGCGCGGGACGCACGAGGAACTGATGGCTCTCGGCGGTCAGTACAAGACGCTCGTCACGTCTGAATGAACGGGGAAAGGAGGGGCACGCATGGGTTGGTTTGACGAACAGATACGCGCGAGAAAGACGGCGGACCACGCGGTATTCGAAGACTCCTTTATCCGGATGGCGGGCGCCGTCATGGGACGGCGGCTGAGCGAGGCGCTGAACGACGACCGCCAGGTGACGACGGACGCCGTCGGCGAGATCCTGCAGTATTATCACGTCAAGCCGCAGGAGGTGCCGGACAGCATCCGGGACATGAACGCGGTGCTCGAATATCTCCTGCGTCCCTACGGCATCATGCGCCGCCGCGTCGAGTTGGAGCGCGGCTGGTACCGCGACGCGGCGGGCGCCATGCTCGGCACGCGTAAAGACGACGGCAGCGTGGTCGCGCTGATCCCCGGCGGACTGAACGGCTATCGCTTCTATGACCGCAAGGCGGGGAAGTGGGTCCGGCTGAACCGCCGTACCGAAGCGATGATCGAGGAGGAAGCGATCGCTTTCTATAAGCCGTTTCCTCTCTCGAAAATGACGATCGGCAGTCTGCTCACGTACATCGTCCAGCAGATCTCCGTCGCGGATATCGTGCTGCTCGTTGCGTCGATGCTCATCGTAACGGCCGTCGGGATGCTCACGCCGAAGCTGAACAATATCCTGTTTTCCGACGTGCTCGCGTCAGGCAGCGGACGGGCGCTGTGCGGGATCGCGGCGTTCATGATCTGCGCGGCGGTCAGCGGTCTTCTGTTCAGCGTCGTCAAGGCGCTGTTCACTGCCCGGATCGGCAGAAAGCTGAATCTGTCGGTAGAGGCGGCGACGATGATGCGCATCCTCTCGCTGCCCGCGAATTTCTTCAAGGATTACAGCGCGGGCGAATTGAGCAACCGCGCTCAGTATATCAACGGTCTCTGCAATCAGATGGTGAGCATCGCGCTCTCCACGGGACTCGGATCGCTCTTCTCCCTGATCTACGTATCCCAGATCCTGATCTACGCCCCGACCCTCGTCGCTCCCGCGCTCCTCATCACGCTCCTTACCGTCGTCTTTACGACCGTACGGGTGCTCGCGCAGATGAAGATCACGCGGGAAAGGATGCTGCTCGCGAGCAAGGAAAGCGGTTTGAGTTATCAGCTCATCTCCGGCATCCAGAAGATCAAGCTCTCCGGCGCCGAGCGGCGCGCGTTCGCAAAATGGGGCACCCACTACGCGAAGGAAGCGGCGCTTGCCTACAACCCGCCTCTCTTTCTGAAGGTCGGCTCCGTCATCACCCTCGCCGTATCGCTGATCGGCACGATCGTGATGTACGCGGGCGCGGTGAAGGGCGGCGTGACCATCGCGGAATACTACGCGTTCAGCTCGGCGTACGGCATGGTGAACGCGGCGTTCATGGCGCTCGCATCCATCGCGGCAAGCATCGCGCAGATCCGTCCGGTGCTTGAAATGGCGCGTCCCATCATGGAGGCGGAGCCGGAGATGACGGAACAGCGGCACGTCGTGACGAAGCTGTCCGGCTCGATCGAGCTGAACAACGTCACCTTCCGTTACAGGGAAGACATGCCGGCGGTACTCGACGATCTTTCCCTGAAGATCCGTCCCGGACAGTACGTCGCCATCGTGGGCAAGACAGGCTGCGGGAAGTCCACCCTCATGCGCCTGATGCTCGGCTTTGAGACGCCGCAGAAAGGCGCGGTCTATTACGACGGACAAGACGTCAAGACGCTCGATCTCAAATCCCTCCGGCGCCGCATCGGCGCGGTGATGCAGAACGGCAAGATGTTCACGGGCGACATCTACTCCAATATCGTGATCTCCGCGCCGTGGCTCACGCTCGACGACGCGTGGAAGGCGGCCGAGATCGCCGGTATGGCGGACGACATCCGCGCCATGCCGATGGGGATGCACACGATCATCTCCGAAGGGCAGGGCGGCATCTCCGGCGGACAGCGGCAGCGTCTCCTGATCGCCCGCGCCGTTGCTCCGAAGCCGAAGATCCTCATGTTCGACGAAGCGACGAGTGCGCTCGACAATCTCACGCAGAAGCAGGTCTCCGAAGCGCTCGACCGGATGAAATGCACCCGCATCGTGATCGCGCACCGGCTTTCCACCATCCGCCAATGCGACCGGATCATCGTGCTCGACCAGGGAAAGATCGCGGAGGACGGCACCTACGAGGAGTTGATCGCGAAGAACGGCGCGTTCGCCGATCTGGTTGCCCGCCAGCGGCTGGACGAGGAAGAAGCCGCTCCGAAGGCGGAGTGAGAACGGACGGCGCGGCACGCCGAAGAAAACGGCGAGCGGCGCGGACGACCGGTCTTCCGCGAAGGATCTCCGTCAGAACGGTACCCGTTGATCGATCATCGCACGGATGCTCATAAAATCAAAAACCCAAAAACAAAAAATAAAGGAGAATCAAACAATGGAAAACAACGAAAAACTCGCAAAAATGCTGAAAGAGGTCGCTGATTCGCTGACCGACGCGCAGAAAAAGAAAGCAGAAACCCTGAAGACCGTGGACGAGCTCGTCGATTTTCTGACCGCCGAGGGCATCGAGCTCCCGGACGAGCTTCTTGAGAGCGTGGCGGGCGGCCTGAGTACTCTGTCCTATCCCGAATTCTCCCCGAACGGAGCCGGTGCGAAGAGCGTCGGTACGAAGGGTATCGGCGACAACAGCACGCTGGGTATCGGCGAGAACAGCACGAAAGGGATCGGCGACAACAGCACGAAGGGGATCGGCGAGAACAGTACGAAGGGGATCGGCGACAACAGCACGAAGAGTTTCGGTCAGAATAATACCCTGTGATCCCTTTCGGGAGGTAAACGAACTGAATGCGGATCGGTCAAGGCGTCCGCCGACGCGTACGGCGCCGGCGGACGCACCCCTGCGTAAACCAGAAATGAGGTACGGGATATGGAAAACGATAATAAGCATGCCGAACTGCTGAGCGGCGTATGGGATTCCCTGACCGACGAGCAGAAGGAAAAGGCGAAGGCGTGCGAAAGCGTGGACGATCTCATAAAGCTCGCCGGCGAGGAAGGGATCGAACTCCCTGACGAGATCCTCGACGCCGTTGCCGGCGGCTCGCTCGGATGCGGAAACAGCGGCAGTCAGATGCAGGGGCAGGGCGTCGTGCTGGGACACGACCGCTCGACGTATCGGGGCGGCTCCGGCGGATGCGGCGGCGACCGCAGATCGGTCCGGGAGATCGGGCTTGGGCACAAAACGGATACCGGCACAGGCGACAAGCAGTCGGATCACGTCGATATACTGTAAGTTTACAGCGTCAGGAGAACGCAAAAAAGAATATAAGGAGTGAGGATCATGGAAGACGAGAAAAAACTTGCCGAAATGATAAAGAGCATTTCCGATTCTTTGAGCGGCGAACAGCGGGAAAAGATCAAAGCGTGCAAGAGCGTGGACGACTTTATGAAGTTCGCGGGCGAGGAGGGGATCGAGCTTCCGGACGAGATGCTCGACACGGTCGCCGGCGGCGCCATCTGGCAGGCGGAAGACGGGACGTGGATGGTCCTCGACTCGTATCACCGCGTGGTCCAATCCGGCATCGAAACGCGGGAGGAAGCGCAGCAGATAGCGCAGGACAACGGCTTGACTCCCTTTGAGTGCAATACGGTCTGATATCCCCGATGTATTACCGACTGAGCGACGATTATGCGCTCCGTGCGTGGAAATACGTCAATCACGCCATGGTGTACCGCGTCCTGCCCGACCCCATCCGGGTGGACGACGGAACGTTTGCGCTGCTTCTGCTGTGTGATGGGGAACACGATCTCTCCGAGAGCGATGCGCTGAACGAACTGGTAAGGCAGGGGATCATATCTCCCTGCGCGCCGGGCGAGCGTCCCTCGGAGTGGTCTCGTTTCCGCCGCTATGAGCACCGCTTCGTCCCGCATATGAACCTCATGATCACGGGCAGGTGCAACTACAACTGCCGCCATTGCTTCAACGCCGCCGACAATGCGGACCGCATGAGCGAATGGAGCTGGGACGATCTCACGGATCTGTTCGATCAGGCATCTGACTGCGGTTTTCACTGCATCACGCTGACCGGCGGCGAGCCGATGCTGTACCCCCGCTTCATGGACGCCGTGCGCGAGATCTATCGGCGGAACATGGTGCTCAGTCAGCTCACGACGAACGGCTCCTTTCTCACCGGGGAGATCCTCGACGAGTTTGCGAAGCTCGGCTGCCGTCCTCAGATCAAGATCTCCTTCGACGGCATCGGTCATCACGACTGGATGCGCGGGCGGAAGGGCGCGGAGGAAAGGACGCTCGACGCGTTCCGTCTCTGCGCCGAAAGAGGTTTCCGCACCATGGCGCAGATCCAGGTCAACCGGGAGACCGTCGGCAATCTGCGCGAGACGGTGAAGCTGCTCGATGAGATCGGCGTGGACAAGTTCCGGCTCATCCGCACGACGCCCGTCCCCCGCTGGACGAAAAACGCGCCGGACGGCACGATCCCGCTGCCCGAATATTTCGAGCGGATGCTTGATTTTACGGAATGGTACATGCGCGGCGGCTTCGGCGAAGAGGTCGAGATCTGGCAGTACCTCGCCCTCTATCCGGAGAGCGGGACGTATTCGATGATCCCGGTCCGTTCAAAGGACGGGAAATATCATCCCACGCATCCCGTCTGCCTCGGAAACCGCACGATGATGGCGGTGACCTGCGAGGGCGACGTCGTGCCGTGCCTGCAGATGGGCGGCTATGTGGTCGAGCACGGCTACAAGCCGGACAGCCTGAAAGAGCGGCGGCTGAAAGAGATCCTCACCGACGGACGCTGGCTGAGCGATGTGTGTGCGAACCACTATAAGCTCAGGGAGATGAACCGCGAATGCGGCGAGTGTCCGTGGTTCGGCTTTTGCGCCGGCGGGTGCCGGGCGCTTGCGATACTCGGCGCGGCGGAGGCGCGCGGCGAGATGGATTACTTTGCCTCCGATCCGCTCGCCTGCCTCTTCTTCAAGGGCGGCTGGTACGACAAAATTCGGGAGAGACTGGGGGATTTCACCCTCGATCACCTCGCGCGGACGGAAGAAGGATGAAACCGCGCGGCGCCCCGCCGGGAACGCCGGGCGGGAGCGCCGTTCCGTATACCGACCGGAAAATCTCATACACTTATACATAAAAGGAGAAAACCATGAACATCGTAAAGAAACAGGACGGGACCACCCTCACCATTGAACTCGACGGCCGTCTCGATACCGTCACCTCTCCCCAGCTGGAGAGTGAGCTCCGCTCCTCCGTGGACGGGATCACGGAACTGATCTTCGATCTCGCCAACCTCGCGTACGTGTCCTCCGCCGGACTGCGCGTCCTCCTCGCCGCCCAGAAGGTGATGAACCGCCAGGGCAAGATGATCATTCGCAACGTGACGCCGGAGATCATGGACATCTTCGACGTGACCGGATTCGTCGACATTTTGAATATCGAATGACGGACGCCTCTCTGCATAACGCGAGTGTATGAGAGGAGTTGTGCATCCGATGAACAGGACACAGGACAACCCGAAGGATCAAAGGGAGACCGAGTTGGCGCAGAACGCCGCGTTCATCCGGGGGACCTACCGCAAGGCCGTGATCACGGGGATGCTCTCGATACTGAGCGTCAATATCAACGTGTTTGTCGACGGCATCCTCGTGGGCAGGCGCATCGGTCCCGAGGCGCTTGCGGCGATCAATCTGAGCCTGCCGGTGTATCTGGCGCTGTGCGTCGTCGGCTCGTTCCTTGCCGCCGGCACCGAGATCCCCGCCGCGCGGGCCATCGGTCTCGGCGACGGGAAGAAGAGAGACGATTATTTTCGCACCGGTCTGAACGCCTCCGTTTTGGCTTCGGTGCTCATTACCGTGCTCGCTCTGGCGTTCCGCGGACCGCTGGTCTCTTTTCTCTGCGCGGATGGAGCGACCCGTGAATACGTGATGCAGTACGTCGTCATCACGGTGATCGGGGCGCTTCCCAAGATCGTGATCTATATCCCGTTCTGGTATCTGCGGCTCGACGGAAAAAACGCGGACGTGACCGTCATGATGACCGGCATGACCGTCGTGAACATCGTTCTGGACGTGCTTTTCGTGTACGGCATGGATATGGGCGTCTTCGGCGCCGGATTGGCGAGCGTGATCGCCACGGCACTGGCGTGCCTTTACGGGATCTTCCGCCTGTTTTCCAAAAGAAGTCCCTACAGCTGGCGCCCGGAGCTGGTGCACACCCGGGCGGAATGGCTGACCATCGCCGCCGCCGGACTGCCGTCGGCTTTCAACAATCTGTGTTCGACCGTTCGGCTTCTGATCGTGAACGCCATGCTGATGGCCAGCGGCGGAGCGGGGCTGGTGGCAATCTTTACCGCGGTCAACGGGATATGGGGCTTCGGCGAGTGCGTGACGCTGGGCGTGCCCGCGGCGGGCAGCGCGATGCTCGGCGTGTTCAGCGGCGAACGCGACAACGGGAGCTGCCGGCTGCTTCTGCGCGAGGAATGGAAGATCGGCAGTATTGCCGGCGCCGTCTTTTTAGCGCTGTGTGCGGCGTTGTCCGGGGCGATCCCGGCGATGTACGGTCTGTCCGGGAACATCCTGGTCCCGCTTTTGTGGATGGCGCTCTCCGTTTTCCCCGCGCTCCTTCTGAATATCCTGACCACGTATTACAACATGGCGTCACTGAACGTCTGGTCGAACATGCTGATCTTTCTGCGCGTGATCGTGATGACGTATCTCGGATTGCTCCTGGCTGTCCGTACGGGCTTTTCCGTATTCTCGTTTCTTTTGTTCGCGGAGTTGGCGACGGTGATCGTCTGGTGGGGCGCGACGGGACTGCACCGTCTGCGCCGTCCGCAGTATTCCCGCTACCTGATGACCGATCTTGCCAATGAGAAAAGCGGAAAAGTGCTGAATTTCTCCGTGAGCGCGAATATCGACGAGATCGTGAGCGCCAGTGAGCGCATCAGTGAATTCTGCTCGATGAACGGCATGAGCGTAAGGGAAACGATGCAGCTGCAGATGAGCATGGAGGAAGTGATGACGCTGATCCGTCAGGTCAACGGGGAGAAGGGCGATCAGGAGCTCGCGTTCGATCTGCGCGCCTATTCCGTCAACGGCATCCGCGGCATCCGTATCCGCTACAACGGGATCGCGTTCAATCCCTTCAATTTTTCACCGGGGACGGACGGGATCGAGGACGATATGTACATGGGCGTCCGGATGATCAAAAAGATGGTCGAGATGGCGAACTACCAGACCGCCTTCGGCGTCAATACACTGCAAATCATACTGAAAGAGGAATAAGGAATGAAGCTTGAGGTTCGGGCGGCGGAGGTCCGGGATCTGCCGCAGATCAAACGCCTGATCGACGATTTCATCTCCCGGGATTTTTATTCCGTCAAAGAGCTTGAGGAGATGCTCCGCCGGGAGGACGATCTGCTGTACGTCGCGGCGGACGAGGACAGGGACGGCTTCGTCGTCTCCTGCTTTTACGCGTTCCTCTCCACGCTGGACGACGCGCTCCGCATCCTCCACGTGCCGGGAAGGCCAAAGGCGCTCCAAAAGTACGCGGGAAACGAGCGCATCGGCGTCTACAAGACCACCAGCACGGATCCGGAATACAGGAACCGGGGCATTTTCTCTTCTTTTATGGCGGATCTGCAGCCGGTGCTGCGGGAAAAGGGCGCGAAGATGATCGTCAACACGGCGCTTCGTCCTCTGGGACGCGACGTGCCGATCGCAAACGTCCTGCGGAAAACGGGCTTCGTTCCCGCGGCGGAGCTGCATAGTCCCTGGGCGGATACGAAGGGATATTGCCCGTACTGCAAAAAAGAGTACTGCATCTGCGACGCGGTGTTGTATATAAGGAAATTTGAAGAGAGTGAGGAGGGGAAGATCGATGGATAATCCGACGAAAACCGGCCGCATCCGATTCGGCATCAGCAAGAAGCTGCTTCTGAGCGTCGTTTTGCTGACGCTCCTGATCTGCTTTATCTCCACGTTCAGCGGGTACGTCCAGTACAGCAACACGATCCGGAAACTGTATAACGACAACGGCTACGTGATCGCGAATATCATACTGGAGCACGTCGACCACGACCAGATCGCCCGTTACGCGCAGACGTGGGAAGAAGACGAGAACTACGCGGATATGGCGGAGTATCTGAGATCCGTGGAAAAGGCCTCCGGCGCCGCCTATATCTATATCGTGACCATCTCCGAGGATCACACCATGCGCTATATCTACGATTCCTCGGGACTTTCCATCGGGGACACCGATCCGCTGTCCGCTTATTTCGACGAGGCGTGGGCGGCCTACACGCAGGGGATCAAGCCCGATAACTATATGGTCCGCCACTCCGCGCGCTACGGTTATCTGACGTCGAGCATGCTGCCCGTGATCGACAGCGAGGGCAAGATCGCCGCCGTGCTGCTCGTGGACGTGTGGATGGAACTGATCGAGGCCACGCTGCGCGGCTATATCATCAACATGGTCCTGATCTCCCTTATCACGCTGGCGGTCTTCAGTATCGCGCATTGGTTCCTTATGCGCAAGAACTTCATCGGGCCGCTTATGCGCATCCGCAGCAACGTCACGGAGTTTGCGCAGGACAATACGCTGAAGAGCATGTCGCTCGAAAAGATCCGGACGAATGATGAGATCCAGGATCTGGCGGGATCCATCTCCCGGATGGAGCAGGACATCATTCAGTATATCGGTAATATCCGTACCATTACCGCCGAGAAGGAGCGCATCGGCGCGGAGCTGAACATCGCCACGCAGATCCAGGCGGATATGCTGCCGCGTATCTTCCCGGCGTTCCCCGAGAGAAAGGAATTCGATATCTACGCGACCATGACGCCCGCGAAGGAGGTCGGCGGCGATTTCTACGACTTCTTCCTGATCGACGACGACCATCTCGGTCTCGTGATGGCGGACGTCAGCGGGAAGGGCGTTCCCGCCGCGCTCTTCATGGTGATCGCGAAAACGCTCATCAAGAACCGTGCGCAGATGGGCGGCGGCCCCGCCGAGATCCTCAGCTACGTGAACGAGCAGCTTTGCGAAGGGAACGACGCCGAGCTCTTCGTCACCGTGTGGTTCGCCATTCTGGAGATCTCCACCGGGAAGGGGCTCGCGGCGAACGCCGGTCACGAGCATCCCGTCATTCGCCGCGCGAACGGCGAATACGAACTGGTCGTTTATCGGCACTCGCCCGCCGTCGCCACGATGGAGGGGATGCGCTTCAAGGAGCACGCGTTCGAGCTGTACTCCGGCGATTCGCTCTTTGTGTACACGGACGGCGTCCCGGAGGCGACGAACGCCGCGGAGGAGCTGTTCGGTACGGACCGTATGCTCGCCGCGCTGAACCGGGAAGCGGACGCGAGGCCGAAGGAACTGCTCCGGAACGTCCGCGACGATATCGACGCTTTCGTGGCTGACGCGCCGCAGTTCGACGACATAACGATGCTCGGACTCTACTATGAGGGACCGGAGAAGACGGGACGTGAGGTCACGGTCCCCGCGGCGGAGGACCAGCTCGAGACGGTGACGGCGATGGTGGACGGAGAACTCGAGAAGCTCGGATGTTCCGCGAAGGATCAGATGATGATCGACGTCGCCGTGGAGGAGATCTTCGTCAACATCGCGCATTACGCCTACGCCCCGGATACGGGCGACGCCGCGGTCCGGGTACGGACGGACGAGGCGTCGAAGACGATCGAGATCGAATTCCGCGACAGCGGCATACCGTTCGATCCGCTTGCGAAGGAAGACCCGGACGTCACCCTGTCCGCGGAGGAGAGGAACATCGGCGGACTCGGGATCTACCTGGTGAAGAAGAACATGGATTCCGTCACCTATGATCGGATCGACGGGCAGAACGTTCTCACGATCAAAAAGAAACTCGGATAACGGGATCCCGGACGATCCCGCCGGGGGCAGGAGCGCAGTGCGGCTCCTGCCCTTTCTTTTTCCCATGGACGTGAACGATCATTCTCCTCTCACGCCTCGTCCATTTTCGCCGGATATGCGAAAACGCTTGCTTTTTTCGCCGGTTTTATGTATAATAGTAAAAACGTAATGCACGGGATATGAAAAAGGCGGAGGCTGCGATGAACAAGAACGCATTGCTCGAGAGACAGAACAAGCTCCTCGAGGCGCTCGAATGTACTACCCGGATCAGTATCGAGGACGCGATGAAATACCTCGGCGTGTCCCGTTCCACCGTCACGCGCCTGTTCATCGACATGGAGCGGAAGGGGCTGATCTTGCGCATCCAGGGCGGGGCCTCTTTGATCCGCAACAATCTGGAATACACCTACGACAGTCTGGAGACCGTGCGGCTCGAGGAAAAGAAATGCATCGGCAGCCGCGCCGCGGCGCTCGTCGAGAGCGGGGACGTGCTCTTTCTCGACGCGGGGACGACGCTGCCGCATATGTGCGTCGCTCTGGCGAAGCGGATCGAGGCGGGCGAACTGCACGGCGTGCGGATCTTCACCCGCTCGCTCAGCAATCTGAACGTGCTCCAGCGCATCACCGACGTCTTTCTCATCGGGGGGGAATACCGCCACGTCCAGCGCGATTTCCTCGGCTACATCGCCGAGGAGGCGGTACGCCCGCTCCATTTCACGAAGTTCTTCCTCGGCACGGACGGCATCGACCGGGTCGGCGGGCTGACGACGATGGATTTTCCTTCCGCCCGGCTGAACAGGATCGTCATCGCCAATTCCACGAAGAAATACGTTCTCGCCGATTCGAGCAAGTTCGGCAAGATCGCGTCGGTGCAGTTCGCGGAGATCCCGATCCTCAGCGGTCTCGTCACGGACCGCGCCGGAGAAGAGAAGGCGGACGCGTTCGCGCAGGCGGGCGTTCCGGTCTATCTCGCGTAAACTGTCCCCGTTTTCGCAGCAAGCGTAAAAGATCCCCGTCGGTACGGGGATCTTTTTTCGTTTCTGCGCCGAAACGCGAAAAATTTGTTCAGATAGTATGATGAAATCATTCTCATTCGGTTGCGCGGATGGGAATATTGTGCTATAATGAAAACGACATCATCCCGTTCCGCCGAAGGAGCGAAAACAAGGAGAGACCGTGTCCAGATATATCGTCATCCCGGACAGCTTCAAGGGATCGCTGTCCTCCCGCAGGCTCTGCACGCTGATCGCACAACGGATCCGCCTGCGCGAGCCGGAGGCGGAGATACTGTCTTTTCCCGTCGCGGACGGCGGCGAGGGGAGCGTCGATTGTTTCCTCTCGGCGTGCGGCGGGGAACGGATCGCCGCGGACGTACACGGGCCGTATTTTGAGGAGATGCACGCGGAATACGGGATCCTGCCCGACGGGACCGCCGTGATCGAGATGGCGGCGTGCGCGGGGCTTCCGCTCGTGGGGGAGCGGCTTTCCCCCTCGGAGACGACGACGTACGGCGTCGGCGAGCTGATCCTTTGCGCGCTCCGGCGCGGATGCCGGCGCATCCTTTTGTGCCTCGGCGGATCGGCGACGAACGACGGCGGCGCCGGTATGGCGGCGGCGCTCGGATACCGTTTTTACCGGCGCGGCGCGGACGGGGCGGAAGAGACGTTCATCCCCACCGGGGGAACGCTGTCTCAGCTTGAACGGATCGACGCCGCACACGCCGACGGAAAGCTCCGGGAGGCGGATTTTACCGTCATGTGCGACGTCACGAATCCTCTCGTCGGACCGCGCGGCGCGGCCGCCGTGTTCGCGCCGCAGAAGGGCGCGTCGCCCGATGAGATACGGCTCCTCGACGCCGGACTTTGCCGCCTGGCGGCGGTGATCCGCGCCTCCCTCGGCGCGGAGATCGCCGATCTGCCCGGCGCCGGCGCCGCCGGCGGGATGGGCGGCGGAGCTGCGGCTTTCCTCGGTGCCGGACTGTGCCGGGGGATCGACGCGGTGCTCGCGCAGATCCGGTTCCGGGAGCATTTGCCGGGGACGGATCTCGTCATTACGGGGGAAGGAAGGATCGACGCGCAGTCCGCGTGCGGCAAGGTCGTCGGCGGCGTCGCGCGCTGCGCGGCGGAGTACGGCGTCCCGACGGCGGCGCTCGTCGGGGAGATCGGCGAGGGAGCCGATATCCTGTACGGGGAGGGCGTATCCGGCATCTTCTGCATCAACCGGCGCGCGGTGCCGCTCGACGAGGCGATGGAGCACACGGAGGAAAACGTGCTCTTCGCGGTCGACAATCTCCTCCGCTATACCGCCGCGCTCCGCCGCGCGGGCGGTACGGGAAAAGGAACTTCTTCGTGATCCATCATATCATCTAAAAAACCAAAGGAGGCACGTCCATGAAAAAAGCAATCGCATTCGCTCTGGCAGTCCTGCACTGTCTCTTCCTTCTCGTCTCCTGCGGACAGACGGAGCCCGCGACCGAAACCGACGCCGCCGGGACACAGGGAACGCAGCCGCCGACGGAGGCGACGGAACCCGCCGAGACGGAGGCGCCCGTCGAGGAGCCGGATCTCCCTGACGTCACCTTCGACGGAGCGGAGTTTCTTTTCTATCAGTGGGACATCGAGCGCTGGCGGATATGGAACGATCTTGCCGTCGAGGAAGAGAACGCCGAGCCGATCAACGACGCCGTTTTCAGGCGGAACCTGAAGATCAGCGAGAAATACGACGTGACGATCAGGGCGCAGACCGACGCGTACGACGTATACCAGGATAACGTCCGTAAGTCGGTCTATGCGGACGATCCCCTGTATGACGTCTGTATCTCCATGGGACACAACATCGCGCATATGTATCAGAACGACCTGTTCTATGACCTGTACGATATCCCGTACCTCGATTTCTCCCGGCCGTGGTGGGATGGGAATTCGATCGAGAGCTTCACCATGAGAGGGTATCTGCCGTTCGCCGTGTCCGATCTCGTCATTCTGGACAAAGCCGCCAGCGCCTGCGTCTACTTCAACAAGCGGCTGGCGGAGGATCTGCAGCTCGGCGATCTGTATGGACTCGTGAAGAACGGTACGTGGACGATGGACACGCTCCGGGAGATGGGGCTCGCCGCCTACGTCGATCTGAACGGCAACGGGGCGTACGACGAGATGGACCGCTACGGCATCCTCTGCGGCGACGATCCGGTCATATTCTTCTTCCACGCGGCAGGCGGCAGGGTCCTTTCCAAAGACGAGGACGGGTATCCGGCGCTCTCTTTCAAGACGGACAGGAACTTCGAGGCGATCCTGTACTATCTTGAGAAGATCATGTACGACGAAAAACTGACCTTCAACACGATGTACGACAACTGGACGGAAGACTACGTCCCGATGTTCATGCGGGATCAGGGACTGTTCCTTATCGGACTCTTGCGCAATTCCAACGTGATGAGAGAAATGGACTCCGATTTCGGGATCCTCCCGATCCCGAAGTACGACGCGTCGCAGGAGACCTACTCCAGCTCCGCATCCGTCTTCGGCGGGAATCTGATCTCCGTGCCGAAGACCTCGGACAGATTGGAGATGACCGGCGTCCTGCTCGAAGCGCTCAGCGCGGAGTCCCGGTACACCGTGATCCCCGCGTTCTATGAAACGGTCCTCAAAAGAAAGATCGCGCGCGACGAGGAATCCTCTGCCATGCTCGACGTCATCATCGCCAACCGCGTCTACGACCTCGGCGATTTTCTGAGCCTGAACGACTTCTCGGATCGCTTTTTGCGCATCACAGGGAGCGTCCGCAAGAACAACGTCGGCGGCGGTTACACCGACCGCACGAGCGATATCGCATCCTTCTACGCGAAATATGAAAACTCTCTGGATGCAGAGCTGGAAAAACTGGAGAAGATCATCGACCGCTGGAACGACTGACGGGGAACAAGGGTGAATCGCCGTATCGCTGAGGCATACGCGGCGAGGCGGAGCGGGACGGGCAGGGAATAAACGGATCCCGGTCCGCTGTGCGCATTGACACGAAACGCTGCGTTTGTTATAATAAATAAAAAAACAGCCCCGGAGCCCGCGGGCGCCGGTAAGGGAGGAATAAAATCATGCTGAACGTCGGAATGGTAGGCGTCGGCTGCATCAGCGGCATCTATCTGAAGAACTTTCGGGACGTCTTTCGGGACGTGCGGCTCGTCGCCGTGTGCGATCTGATCCGCGAGCGCGCGGAGAAGGCGCAGAAGGGGTACGGCGTCCCTAAACTGTACGATACGATGGAAGAACTGTTCGCCGATCCGGAGATCGATATCGTGCTCAACCTGACGAGGCCGTACCAGCATTTCGCGGTGTCGAAGGGCGCGCTGCTCGCGGGCAAGCACGTCTACTCCGAGAAGCCGCTCGGCGCGGATCTCGAGGAAGGACGTGAGCTCGTGCGCCTCGCCGAGGAGCGCGGGCTGTGGCTCGGCGGCGCGCCGGATACGTTCCTCGGCGCGGGCATCCAGACCTGCCGCGGCCTGATCGACGGCGGGCTGATCGGGAAACCGATCGGCGCGCGCGCCGTCATGGCAGGGCACGGCATGGAGTCCTGGCATCCCGACCCGGATTTCTACTATCAGCGCGGCGGCGGGCCGCTGTTCGACATGGGTCCGTACTACATCACGGCGCTCGTCAATCTGCTCGGCGGCATCAGCCGGGTGTACGGCGCGGCGCATACGTCCTTTGAGACCCGGCTCATCACGGCGCCGCCGCACGCGGGCGAGATCATCCATGTACATACGCCGACGCACATCGAGGCGCTGCTCCACTTTGAGCGGGGCATCACGGGCTCGCTGCTCACTTCGTTCGACATGTATCAGACGCGGCAGACGAACATCGAGATCTACGGCACGGAGGGCACGCTCACCGTGCCGGATCCGAACGGCTTCGGCGGGACGGTCACCTTCTGCGGCACGGACCGGAAGGCGCGGGAATACCCGCTCGCCTTCGACTACGCGGACAATTTCCGCTGCCTCGGACTGGACGACATGGCCGCCGCCATCGAGCAGGGGCGTCCCGGACGGACGACGTACCGGCAGACGTTCCACGTGCTGGAGGCGATGTCCGGCATCCTCCTCAGTGCCAAGAGCGGGGAGCCGTATACGATGACCTCCCGCTTCGTGCGCGAGGCGCCGATGGATCCGGCGCTTCCGCACGGCTTCCTATGATCCGGCACGCGGCGCCGCCGCGGACAGAATACGAAGAAGAGGAGACAGGAACATGAAAAAGGTACTGATCTTTCAGGGCGGCTGGGACGGACACGAGCCGCGGCTCACCTCTGCGCGCTTTGCGCGCATCATGGGGGAGGAGGGCTACGCCGCCGAGGTATACGACACGCTCGACTGCCTTGCCGACGCGGACAGCCTCAGCGAATACGCGCTGATCGTCGCCTGCTGGACGATGGGGACGATCCCGGGCGAATACAGAAAGAACGTTTCCACGGCGGTCGGACGCGGAACGGGGCTCGCCGGCTGCCACGGCGGCATGTGCGACGCCTTCCGGCAGGATACCGAATGGCAGTTCATGACCGGCGGCCAGTGGGTCAGCCATCCGGGCGGCGACGGCGTGGAGTATACGGTGAACATCCGTCACGGCTCAAGCCCTATCGTCGAGGGGCTTGAGGATTTCTCCGTCAAAAGCGAGCACTACTATCTGCACGTCGACCCCGCCGTCGAGGTGCTGGCAACGACGCGCTTCCCGCTCGTAAACTACTATCACTCATCCAACAAGATCGTCGATATGCCCGTCGCCTGGACGAAATTCTGGGGCAACGGCCGCGTGTTCTATTTGTCACTCGGCCATCACGACGACGTCTTCGAAAAATCTCCGAACGCGGAGGTCCTCATGCGCCGCGGCATGGTATGGGCGGCACAGGGCAAGCAGTATGCGCTTGATCACGGATTGACGACGGAGCGCTTTGAGAACAATGCGAAAATGTACTGAGGAGGATGAATAAATGAGACCGGTAAGGATCGGCTTTGTCGGCGTCGGCGCCATCAGCGGCATTTACCTGAAAAACATCACCGAATGCTTCAAGGAAATCGAGATCATCGGCGTGTGCGACCTGATCCGCGAGCGCGCCGAGCGCGCCGTGGAGCAATACCATATCCCCAAGCTGTATAACGACATGTACGAGCTGTTCGCCGACCCGGAGGTGGATATCGTACTGAACATCACGCGCCCCTACGAGCATTACGGGGTGACGATGGCGGCGCTCCGCGCCGGAAAGAACGTCTACTCGGAGAAGCCGCTTGCGGCGACGCTGGCGGAGGGCCGGGAGATCGTGCGTCTCGCCGCGGAGAAGGGGCTTCTCGTCGGCGGCGCACCGGACACCTTCCTCGGCGCGGGCATCCAGACCTGCCGGAAGCTGATCGAGGACGGCGCGATCGGCCGGCCGATCGGCGCGGCGGGATTCATGATCTGCCGCGGCCACGAGAGCTGGCATCCGGATCCGGCGTTCTACTACAAGCACGGCGGCGGACCGCTGTTTGACATGGGACCGTATTACCTGACGGCGCTCGTCAACCTCGTCGGATGCGTACAGTCCGTCTCGGCGATGACCGGCGTGAGCTTTCCGACGCGCACGATCACCAGCCAGCCGCACTGCGGCGAGATCGTGGACGTCGAGGTGCCGACCTATGTCGCGGGGACGCTCCGCTTCGAGAACGGCGCGATCGGCACGCTGTTCACGACCTTCGACGTCTTTTATCCGTCGCAGGCGCGCCTCGAGGTCTACGGCACAGAGGGCACGCTCTTTGTGCCCGATCCGAACGGCTTCGGCGGTCCGGTGCGGCTGTTCCGCCCGGAACAAGGGGGGATGCAGGAGATCCCGCTCGCTTACGACTACACGGACAACAGCCGCGCGCTCGGACTGGCGGACATGGCGAAGGCGACGCAGACGGGACGCGCGTTCCGCTGCCGCAGCGACATGACCTTCCACGTGCTCGAGATCATGGAAGGGTTGATCGAGAGCGGTAAAGTGGGACATGAGATCGCCGTCGAGTCGCGCTTTGAGAAGAGAGCGGGCATGCCGCAGGATTGCCCGCACGGCATCCTCGACGAGTGAGGAACTGCTTTTGCGGAAAGGATAAACGATCATGCCGATCTATACAGGCGCAAAGACGAGCGCGATCTCGTTCCCGCTCGGAGGCATCGGGAGCGGGAGCGTCGGGCTGGGCGGCAACGGAAGGCTCGTCGACTGGGAGATCTTCAACCGCCCGAACAAGGGGAGCCTGAACGGATACACGCATATCGCCGTGAAGGCGATGGACCGCGAGAGGATCGTGGACGCCCGCGTCCTCATGGGAGATCTCACAACGGACCTCTCCGGTCAGAGGGGCGGCGGCTTCGGCGAAGGGTTCGGATACGGCGCGCCGAAGTGTTCCATGGTCGGCTTCCCGCATTTCTCCTCCTGCGTTTTCAGGGGAGAGTTCCCCATTGCCGAACTCTTCTTCTCTCACGAGCGTTTCCCCGCGGACGTCACGCTCACCGCATTCAATCCGCTCATTCCGCTCAATGAAGACGATTCGAGCATCCCGGCGGCGTTCTTCGAGGTCCGGTTCCGCAATACCTCCTCGGAAACGCTCGAATACGCCGCGTCGTTCGTTCTGCACAATCCGTTCTCGCCGGGAAAAAACGAAAAAATCGACCGTCCCGGGGCGAGCGGCATCTTCCTCTCTCAGGACGGCGGAAAGAACGATATGACACTCCTCACGGACTGCCCCGATCCGCACACGCAGCTGTACTGGTACCGCGGGAGCTGGCAGGACGATATCGCTACCTATTGGCGCGAATTTTCGACGCAGCGCTCCCTGTGCGAACGGGAGTACGACGGAGCCGGATCGAACGCGCACTGCGTGCTGACCGCCTCGCTGACGCTGAAGCCGGGCGAGAGCAGCTCGGTCCGCTTCGTGATGGCGTGGAGCGTACCGGACAATTATAACTACTGGGATCCGTTCAAGGACGAGAGCGGCGGCGACGTCACCTGGAAGAACTGGTACGCGACGAAGTGGAAGACCTCGCGCGAATCGGCGGCGTACGCGCTCGGTCAGTGGGACCGCCTGTACGGGGAGACCGCGCGCTTCCGGGACGCGCTTTTCTCCTCCACGCTCGACGCGGCGGTGCTCGACGCCGTCTCGTCCGCGCTCTCGGTGCTCAAGACGCCGACCGTTCTACGGCTGGAGGACGGCTCCTTCTACGGCTGGGAGGGGAGCTGGGAGCACGGCGGGAGCTGCGAGGGAACGTGCACGCACGTGTGGACGTACGCCTACGCGCTCGCGTTCCTCTTCCCCCGCCTCGAGCGATCCCTGCGGGAGAACGAATACAAATACTGTCAGTTCGACGACGGCAGCACCGCGTTCCGGATGCTCCTCCCGCCCGGCAGGGGGGTCTGGTGGCGGATGCCGTGCGTGGACGGACAGATGGGCGGCGTCGTCAAGACGTACCGCGAGTGGAAGCTGTCCGGCGACACGGAATGGCTCCGCTCTCTGTTCCCCGACGTGCAGAAGGCGCTCGAATTCGCGTGGGATCCGGATTCGCCGTTCCGCTGGGACAAAAACAAGGACGGCGTGCTGGAGGGGCGTCAGCATCACACGCTGGACGTAGAGATGTTCGGTCCGTCCGCATGGCTCGAAGGGATGTATCTGGCGGCGCTGAAGGCCGCCGCCGAGATGGCGGACGCTCTGGGGATGCCGGACAAAGCCGAAGAATACCGCGCGCTGTTCCGCCGGGGCTCCAGGTGGACGGAGGAGAACCTGTTCAACGGCAGATACTATATCCAGAAGATCGACCTCGCCGACAAGGCGCTCGTCGACGGCTTCGGCGCCGGGCAGTACTGGAATGACGAGACCGGAGAGATCAAATACCAGATCGGAGACGGCTGCGAGATCGACCAGCTGCTCGGACAGTGGCACGCCGATATCAACGGGCTCGGAGATATCTTCGACGCCGGCCACCGCCGCACGGCGCTGGGAACGATGTTCAAAACGAATTACAAGCCCTCTCTGCGCGAATTCGCCAATCCGTGGCGCGTGTTCGGACTGAACGACGAGAGCGGGACGGTCATCTGCGAGTACCCGGACGGCGCGCGCAAGCCGTGGATCCCGATCCTGTGCAGCGAAGAGGTGATGACCGGGTTCGAGTACGCCCTGGCCGGGCTGATGATCGCCGAAGGACTCGTCGGAGAAGGGCTGACGATGGTGCGCGCCGTCAGAGATCGGTACGACGGAGAGAAGCGCAACCCGTACAACGAGATCGAGTGCGGATCCAACTACGCCCGCTCCATGGCTTCCTTCGCGCTGATCCCGATCTTCAGCGGATTCGTTTTCGATCTGCCGCATAAGACGATCGGCTTTCGCCCGCGGATCGGCGGCGATTTCCGCTGCGTATGGTTCACCGGGAGCGGCTGGGGCAAGGTCGGCGTCACGAAGGAAGAGACACGGATCACCCTCCTCGGCGGCAAGATCGCCCTGCGCCGCCTGGTATTGCCGCGCGGCGGCGCCGCGGGCGTTTGGGTGGACGGAAAAGAGATCCCGTTTATCCCGACGGACGACGGCGTCGCGTTTGAGAAGGACGTCGTCGCCGGGAACGAGATCGCCGTGCGGTACGGGGAACGGTGAGGAGCCGTGCACCGTATCGGCACTGCGTTCGGCAAAAGAAAATCACTCGGGCGCCTCGGTGAGACGGCGGCCGGGGATCGAAGGAGGAACCGCGCATGGGCATCGAACAGCTTGACGGTTCGCGCGTGAAGCGGATCTGGCTCATCCCCTATTCCCATCATGATTTCGCATGGGTCAATTTCCGTTCCTGGCACGTACAGCGGTACATCAAGGGCTACGCCGAGGCGGCAGAGGTCATGGAGAAGCTTCTCGGCTTTTCGTGGCTGATCGACGAGGTACAGCACAGCTGGGAACCGCTCGAGCGGTACAGCCCGGAAACGGCGGAGAAGATCGCGCGGCTTGTAAAGAGCGGCAGAGGAGACGTGGCGGACGGCGGCTGGGGACTGGCGCGCCCGTCGTACGTCGGCGAGGAGACCTATATCCGCAATCTGATGGCGGGACGCCGGTATTTTCAGAAGCGTTTCGGAATCCGGGACATCTCCACGCTCTTCAACGCCGATACCGCCTGCGGCCATTCGCAGATGCCGCAGATCGCGCGGCTCAGCGGGCACCGGTACTACCGCTTTCTGCGCACGGACGCCGTTCTGACGAAGAAGGGCGTTCCGTTCCAGTTCCGCTGGAAGGGGCTGGACGGGAGCGTCGTCACGGTCACCCGCGGAGAGTACGGCTCTCTGTGGTGCCTCAACGACTGGATCGACTACGACTTCGACACCCGCTGGGAAGAGGTCCGGCAGGCGTTTTACGACAACTGGCTCAAAGACAAGCTGGTCGGGGAGCATCCGATCGAGGATCTTATCCTCTTCATCGGATGCGACGACAGCCGCCCGCTCCGGGACCGGACGGACAAGCCGCTCCGCATCGTCGAATTCATGGACGCGTGGAACGCGCGGGAGCCTGTCAAAATGGCGTTCGGCACGCTCAGTCAGGTGTCCGCCGCGGTCGACGGGCAAGAGCTTCCGACCTGGGAGGGCGTTCTCGATCACGCGGAGCTGTCGTACAATCTGCCGGTGAAGGGCGACGGATCCATGTGGCGGATGCGGCTCGAACTCGACCGCCTGCTCGTCCGGCTGGAGAGGACCGCCGTCATCGCGGCGGCGCTCGGCTGGGAGTATCCGGAGGCGAAGATCGAGGCATGCTGGAAAGCGATGTTCGAGATCACCGGGCACGCGCTTGAATACGTGATGGACAAGGACAGCCGCGAGCGCGGCGAGCGGGCGCTCGCCGGATACACCGCCGCCGCCGAGCTGCTCCGCGAGGCGGAGGACCGCATCGCGCGCGCCGTCCCGTTCTGTGAGGAGATGCAGTGCGTCCTCATCAATCCGCTCCCGCGGCCGGTGAAGCAGGTGGTCCGATTGGAGGCCACCTCGTACCGCGGCGTAAACGGCTTCGACGTCGTCGATCACCGCGGGAATAAGCTCGATTTCCAAGTCGTCGATATCCACGACGGGTACGGCGCGTTCGGGAACAGCGAGTACGTGTCCGTCGAGATCTTGGTCGAGGCACAGATCCCGGCGACCGGCGTGACCGGGCTGTACATGATCCCGAACGGCGGCTCGCTCAAGGAGATCGCGGAGAGAACGTTCATCGATACGCTCCCGGCGTTTTTGCCGCCGGAGTGCGCGGACCGCACGGAGATGGACAACGGAAGACTGCGCGTCGTCTTCTATCGCGGGTATCCGGTCTCCGTCACGGATACGCAGACCGGGCGCGTCGTCCGGGCGGAGGGGGATCGGCCGCTGGCGGAGCTCGTCTTCCGGCAGCTGCCGCCCGCGGAGTCCTGGCTTTCCGACGTGCGCTCATGGCATAAGGATCACGCTTTCTTCTGCGAGAGCGCCCGTGTCCTGGCAAACGGTCCCATGCGGTACGTCTATCAGGCGCGCGGCACCGTCGCCGGGCAGCCGGCCGTCGTCACCTACACGATGGACAAGGACGCGCCCGGCATCGAGATCGACGTCGAGACGGATTTCCGCGAGGAGATCGAGGGGATGCTCTTCTTCTCGACCGCCGCCGATCCGGACAGCGACGTGTACGCCGATATCCCGTTCGGCGTGGAGAAGCGCGTCCTCGCCGACGACCTCTTCACGGATCCGGCCACCGGTGAGCGGGTCAATCCTTTCGACTGCAGTCTCGATTATCCCGGTCAGATCTACGGGCGGAACTGGTGCTCGTATGCACAGGGCGGCGTGCCGCTGGCGCTGATCTCCCGCGATTGCTCGGTCTACTATATCCTCGACCGGGACGCGCGGACGATGAGCCTGATCCTCAACCGGCACATGCCGGTGAAGTACCGCAGGGAGCGCTGGGCGGCGAAGTTCCCGCGGTCGTTCGACGGCTGCGGCAAGAATCACTACGGCTTCTCTCTTATGATGAACGAGGCCGTCGGGCATGCCGTCGATATCCGGCGCTATCGCGAGGAGCGTGCGTTCCCCGCCGCCGCCGTGATGAAGCTGGGGCTTCCCGATCCCGCGGCGGGAAGGGAAGAGTACTCGTTTTTCTCGGCCGCGGAGGAGAATATCATCGGAACCGCGCTGTACAGGGAGAACGGCAGGCTGTACGCCCGGTTCTTTGAGACCGGCGGCGTACCGACCGAGGCGCATTTTTCCACCCCGGCGTGGATCACCGGCGTGAGGACGGTGGACTTTGAGGGGAACGAACTTGCCCTCGGCGCGTCCTTTAGCGCCGCCGATCATACCGTGACCGTGCCGTTCGGGAAGTATCAGATCGTGACGCTCGAGATGGAAGGGAACGCGCCGGTCAGGTGAGCGGCGCGCGGCGCTCAGAAGCCAATAACGAAAAAACCGCCGGTATCGGGACGGGAGCCCGATACCGGCGGCGATCTTTATTCGTGGGGACGTCTGATCACACCCCAGATCGTCAGGGGCGTTTTCTCTTTCGGGACGGGGAGAAGGCCGGACGCGGCCAGCGTTTCAAAGAGGATCGCCATGCCGTCGAGCGTATAGCGGACCGCGGCGATCGCCCGGCATTGGTCCTCCGAGGCGAACGGAAAGCGTTCGGCGAGCAGCCGCGCGGCGAAGGCGGTGTGCGCTTCCATCATCGCGCGCACCTTCTTTGTCACGGGGGCAAGCAGATCGGCGATCTGCTCAAAGACCGCCTCGTCGAACACGGGGAAGTCCGCCGACAGGCGGCCGTCGGTCAGCGTGACGGTCCTTTCCGACAGGGCTTCCTCCAGCATTTCCGGCGAGACGTTCGGTACGGGCGCGCCGCACACCGCGGCACACGTCAGATCACGGTTTTCACCGTACCGATCATGGCTCCAGTAGTGGCAGGAGGCGAATACCTTGTAGTTTACAGAACCGAACCAGCACTTTCCGTCCTCCGAGTACGCGTTCATCGAGAAGGGGCCGCAGCGGTACACCCGATCCAGGTTCTGCGTTTCGCCCCAGACGTATCCGCATCCGCCGAGAGGCCAAGTCGGCGGCTCAAAGCCGAGCGCCGGGGACGGCGGATCGAAGCGGAGAAATACGTCTTGTGCTCTCTTTGTGTTCCTGGAGGCGATAGTGAGCAGCGCCGTGATCAGGCGGGCGTCGCCGTAGTCGTTTCCCTTGAACGGAAGCGCTCTCACCTCGGGGAGAAGCGCCGCGGTCTCGTTCCAGATG
>JAEEGL014365574.1_pt1 | contig 81762 bp, 54 predicted proteins | sample 9134231 | NCBI WGS metagenome assembly JAEEGL01 (sample SAMN16246548, study PRJNA631951) | gut metagenome | biome: gut microbiome; feature: rumen; material: fiber-attached | host: Bos | place: Iran: Karaj | collected 2018-10 | reverse complement strand
GTCATCGTGCGAGAACCAGGGTTTATCCCACGGCTGACCGTTGAGGGTGGCACGCTGGATATACTTGTTCTCGTCACTACAGCCCTTGGCGACAATATGGAACGTGCCGCCGGAGGGCAAGCTGATGCGGATGTCGGAGAAGACGGGGCTACCGATGTTATAGGCAGGGAAGCCCGGGGTGACGGGATAGAAACCCAAAGAAGAGAACACCACGAACGAAGTCAATCCTCCACCATCTTCATCGCCCGGTACGCCCATCACATCGTTGCGGAACCATGTGTCGAGACATTGGCGGATGCGTTTCTGCGTCTTCCATGGAGCGCCGGCATAATTATATATATAAGGAATGTGCAACGAGGGCTCGTTAGCCATCGTAAACTGCCCTATATTGCCCGTCTGGTCAGGGAGCTGCTCATAGAACTCACGTTTGCCACGCCCCATTGGCTCGGCAAAGGTACGGTCGAGATTACGCGCCATAGCCTCGCGTCCTCCCATCAGATTGGCAAGGTCACGGAAGTTATGCTGCACGTCCCAGCGATAGGTCCAGCCGTTGTTTTCATCATAGGCATCGCGTGCGCCTATTCCACCGCTGAAACGGTAGTCAAAGTTGGGCAGGAACTCACCCGTACTATCCTTCGGATGGAAGAATTGGGTTTCGGGATTCCAAACGTTACGGTAGTTGTAGCTCAGACGCAGATACTTTTCCGTCTCTGCCTTGTTTCCAAGGAAGTTGGCTATACGCGAAAGACACCATTGGTCATAGGCCGTGCCGAGAGTAACGGCTATGGGTTGACGCCGCTCGAAACCATGCACGTTAGGGTCTGTTTCTTCCTCGCCCTCACGCAAAGCGGGGATATAGCCGCGCCGACGGTAGAAATTGTCAATCCATCCCGCAGGGGCTCCGTTCCAAGGTGCTAGCGTCTTCTCCTCTATGCCACGACGGCAATAGTCAAACGCCCGTGCGGCATCCACTTGAAGCCCTTTATAAAGCGCATCGGCTACCATTGCCACACCATGATTAGAGTTCATACGGCGTGTGTCACCCGTCATTTCGGGGAAGGTAGGCATCCACTTCGTACCCATCTGCTCTGCCATGCGGAGATACGACTCAATGATATCCTCTTCCTCGCTGGGACGCAACAAAGCGCGCAGCGGATGAGCGGCACGATAGGTGTCCCAGATCCAGTCGTCGGTGTAGAATGGATGTCCGTCATCGTTGTGCACCTGCCCCTCGAAGGCGCTGAAGTAACGCCCGTCCTCGCTCAGACAGACGGGGCGTTCCATCGTGCGGTAGAACGAGGTGTAGAGGACAGTCTTCTCATCGTCCGTTCCGCCTTTCACACGAATGGCAGAGAGTTTGTCGTTCCATGCCTTTCGTCCTGCCTTGGCAACAGCCTCAACACTAAATCCCTGCTGCTCACGATGAAGATTAGCTGCTGCCTGCTCGGCGCTGATGAGCGAGATACCATATCGCAAAGAAACCTTCTTCGTTCCTGCAGGGAAGCGCACAGCCATGCTGGCGCCCCGTCCCTCGGCATGTTTATCAGCCGAAATCCCACCTTCGCGAAGTGCGCCGCACGACTCAGGTGCCGTATCGAATTCGCCCGCAAAGTAGATATTCATGTTGCGGCTTAAGCGCTGACTGCCTGTGAGGACGTTCTCTGAGGCATCCACCTCACCCCGCTCGGAGTAGAACACCAGCGTCGCAGGCTTCGAGGGGTCGAAGAACTCCAGCTCATACACAGCACTCTGCGGAGCCACAGCAAGGGAAACACCTATCGTGTTGTCGGCCACCTCCACGTGATAGTCGTAGGGGGTGATGCGCTCCTGGTCCCACGTCACGGGGATGATGGAGCGCAGTTCGGTGCCCTGCGTCACACTCAGACGGAATGCCGAACGCTCCCGGTGATTCGTCACCACCACGGGTAGTCCGTCAAGCATCTCGGTCGTATAGTCGCCACGCGTAGGATAGATTCGCATCAGACAATTAGGCAACTGCACCGTTGCAAACGTCGGCACCAGCAGATGGCTGATGTTACCAATGTAAGGATTCACATAATCGACGGGCTCCTTTTCAGCCGTACACGTGATTTCCATCATACACACCCCACAAAGGGCAAGGGCAAGAAAGGCTTTTTTCATGATTCTATTATTAATTGATCGTTTTCAACTTATGCTTCTATCTAAATCCTAAGAAAACGCATTTTCATTCATTCCCGTTTTCAGTTCACAAAATTAAACTGAAAAAACAGGACCTCCAAACATTTTCCCTCATTTTTCATACGAAGTAGAATTATTCGGAAAAAACCCCTTTGAAAAACCTCGAAGTCATATACGACAAGAACTGCAATTTTAATCCACTGCGCTACAGAATTATTCCAGTGCGCTATGAATTTATTCCAAGGGACTGTGATTTTATTCGCTTGGGCTATTCTGACTGCTTCTTTAGGATGCTTTTGCAGACAATCAAGATAAATCTTTTTTTCAAAAAACTGGCTAAAAGTTTGCCCATGTCAGAAAAAAGCCGTTACTTTGCACCCGGGTAAGTCCTATACGGCCAGCTCCCTTCGAATCCTCCAGGGCTTGACGGCAGCAAAGGTAGTTAGGTCGTAGCGGCGCGATATAGACCGCTTACCCACCCGCCTCTTTAGCTCAGTTGGCCAGAGCACGTGATTTGTAATCTCGGGGTCGTTGGTTCGAATCCGACAAGAGGCTCAAGGAAACAAAAGTAGTTTATCTGCTTAAAGAGAGAAACATAAGCAAGTCGTGAGACTCCTTCCCCTGCTCTGGGGCTCCCCTCTCCAGAGCATGTTTTAGGTTATTTCATAGTATTAAAAAGTTTGTGTTTTCATTGTGGCGCAGCCTGAGAGAGGTAGCGCCACAAGTTTTATGGGAAATGCCGAATCGGGGCTTTATTGCTCTGCAGGGATGTCGAGGACGGGGGTTTCGTCGATGTCTGTAAGGGGCGGAAGGGGATTTTTGGTGCTCTGCTTCGCGCCAAGTTTCTGCAGTTTATAACAGGTCTGAAGGATGCTCTGCCCGTTAGGCTGCAATTTGAGGCTGGCAGAATCGTAGGCCTTGCGGGCTTTCTCAAGGTCGGTGCCAAGGCTCTGGAAGTTCTTCGTAAACTGCCCCACGCGGTCCATCATCTCTGTTGCGAGGGCAAAAACGCGCTCGTGATTCTGCGCCTGCGCAATCTGGGTCCACGTGAGACGGATGATGCGAAGCGCGGCAAAGAGAGTCTGCTCGTCAGCGATATAGACGCCTCGCTCCATTGCGCGACGCCAGAGGTCTGGCTGTGCTCCCAGCGCCGTCCAAAGCGCACCCGTGTTGGGCACAAACATGATGACGTAGTCCATCTTCACCTTCGGGGGCTGGATGTACGAACTGTAATCTTTCTTCGCCAGGCGATTCACCTGCTCCTGCAGGCTGGCCACATGGGCTTTGAGGCAACGCTGACGCTCTGCTTCGTCCGTAGCGTTGACATAGTCCATGAAGGCTGCGAGGGAGACCTTAGAGTCGATGATGACTTCACGGCGCTGGTCGAGATGGAGGATGACGTCGGGGCGCATGCGGGAATCCTCCTCGTTGGTAACGGTAACACCGGAGGCATCGCGGAGCGAGGACTGCACATCGTAATGCACGCCACGCGTCAGCCCCTGCGACTCCAGCAGCTCGTCCAACACGGCCTCGCCCCAGTTTCCCTGCACGGTGTTGCTGTGACGGAATGCATTCGTCAGTTTTTCTGTGCTCTCCCTAACCATATTACTCTGCTGCATCATCTGCTCGATAATGGCTTTCAAGGCACCATTATCGTTGCTCTGCTGCGTACTTGCCTGAGTCATTGTCTGCTGCATCTTATCAATCGTCTCGCGCAAAGGGTTGACAATCTGCCCGAGGCTGGTGCCCGACGACTCGGCAAACTCTTTCTGACGCTCGCGCAGCATGTCGTTGGTGACGGCCTGCATCTGAGCCGACACCTTTGCTATCGTTTCGTCGAAACGTTTCTCTAGCGCCTCCTGAGCCTGTGCAGCCTGCTGCTTCTGTTCCTCAAGCTGTGCTGTCAGCACCTCCACGCTGGTTTTCAGCCGCTGACGTTCGTCAGATAGTTCTGCAAGCGCCTCATCGCGTTTGCGGATAGTTTCCTGAAACTGTATGCCCTCTGAGGTGCGTTCCTCCAGAATCGTCTTCGTCACGCTGAGCCTGCTACGCATAGCTAACCACGTGATGACGGAGGCAACGACAGCGGCTCCGAAGGCAGCAACTACGATAATTAGAAAGTTATTCATTTTTATTCCGAAGTTTTGATGTTGATGTCTGAAAATTTTGAAGTTTGGATAGAAGGAGCCTTTTGGATTGCGAAATAGGAATTGAAAGTGCAAAGATAATCATTTTTCTTGGCAGAAAACAGAAAAAGCAGTACTTTTGCACCCTCAAACAAAATAAAGCAAAAAAACACCCCCTATGGAATTGTTTTCAGACCTCCCTTATCGTGTGGCAGACCTCGGTCTGGCCGAGTTTGGGCGCAAGGAGATTGACATGGCCGAAAAGGAGATGCCCGGCCTGATGGCGCTGCAGGAGAAGTATGGCCCTCGCCAGCCGTTGAAGGGCGCACGCATCATGGGCTCGCTCCACATGACTATCCAGACAGCCGTGCTCATCAAGACGCTCCGCTGCCTTGGCGCCGAAGTGCGGTGGTGCTCATGCAACATCTACTCTACACAAGACCACGCTGCTGCCGCTATGGCTGAAATGGGCGTGCCCGTGTTTGCCTGGAAGGGCGAATCGTTGGCCGAATATTGGTGGTGTACCCTTCAAGCCATGAACTTCCCTGGAGGAATGGGCCCCAACATGATTGTTGACGACGGAGGCGATGCCACGCTGATGATTCATCTGGGTGTGGAGGCCGAAAACGAGGCATCCGTGCTCGATACGCCCTCGGGAGGCGAGGATGAAACCGAGCTTAAGGCTCTGCTGAAGCGTGTGCTGGAGGAGAAACCTGGATTCTGGCACACCGTGGCGAAAGAGGTGCGCGGCGTAAGCGAGGAGACCACGACGGGCGTTCACCGTCTCTACCAGATGAAAGAGGAGGGCAAGCTGCTCTTCCCCGCCTTCAACGTCAATGACTCCGTCACCAAGAGCAAGTTCGATAATCTCTATGGTTGCCGTGAGAGCCTTGTGGACGGCATCAAGCGCGCCACGGATGTCATGGTAGCAGGCAAGGTAGCCGTCGTGTGCGGCTACGGCGAGGTGGGCAAGGGCTGCGCACAGAGCTTGCGCAGCTACGGAGCCCGCGTGATGGTGACAGAGATAGACCCGATTTGTGCCCTGCAAGCCGCCATGGAAGGATTCCAGGTCGTCACGCTCGACGAGGCCTGCTCGCAAGGCAACATCTTTGTTACCACAACTGGCAACATCGACATTATCCGCATCGACCACTTGGAGCGCATGCCTGATCAGGCGATTGTCTGCAACATCGGACACTTCGATAATGAAATTCAGGTGGCAGCGCTGAAAGCCTACCCCGGCATCCGATGCGTGAACATCAAGCCTCAAGTTGACCGTTACTTCTTCCCTGACGGCCACAGTATCATCCTCTTAGCTGACGGCCGGCTCGTCAACCTTGGCTGCGCTACGGGACACCCCTCGTTTGTGATGAGCAACTCGTTCACAAACCAGACGCTGGCGCAGATGGAACTATTCAGCAAGCCTTATGACATTGACGTGTACCGCTTGCCCAAGCACCTTGACGAAGAGGTTGCCCGCCTGCATCTGGAGCGTATCGGTGCTCACCTCACCACGCTCACTCAAGCACAAGCTGACTATATCGGCGTACCCCTTGAAGGTCCTTACAAGGCAGAGCATTATAGATATTAATTCGCAATTAGGGATTTCGTGAAGATAGCCGTTTATTGTGCTTCAAGCACTCAGATAAGAGACTCTTTTTTCAAAGCAGCTGAGGACGTGGGTCGCTTGCTGGCAGAAAAGGGCGTGGGCATCGTCACAGGTGCCGGCAACCTTGGCTTAATGAACACGGTGGAGAACGCCGCTCTCAATGCCGGAGGCCACGTCACGGGCATTATCCCAGAGTTTATGGTGCGCGAGGGTTGGCACCACACAGGGTTGAGCGAGCTCATTATCACAGCTGACATGCACGAGCGCAAACAAGCCATTGCCAACATCACCGACGGCTGCATCGCATTGCCAGGTGGCTGCGGTACGCTGGAAGAACTGCTTGAGGTCATTACGTGGAAGCAGCTTGGACTTTACCTGAACCCTATCATCATCCTTAACCACGAAGGCTACTACAGTTCTCTGCTTAACCAGCTACAAATGGCTGTGGATGAACATTTCATGCGAAATATTCATGCGGATATCTGGCGTGTGGCCTCTACACCCGAAGAGGCCGTAGAAATGGTGCTGACTACCCCCAAGTGGGATAAAAGTATCCGCAAGTTTGCCGCCATCTGATAACCTATCTTACACATGGATAACCCGATGATACGAGCCCTAGAGGAGCGGGGGACGCAGCCGTTTGCCCCCGTAAACGACGATATTTTCATCCTCGTTTTACTTTTTGCAGGGCTTCTCATGGTTATCGCCTTAGCTGACAGAACCTGTTACCTGAGGCAGCTTTTCGCAGGGTATTCACTTGGGCACTCACGCCGGTTTTCCGACGAAGTCCGTACTTCACGTTCTATTTATATTCGCATCTTGCTCTTGCTGCAAACCTGCATCAGCGCAGCCCTTTGCGCTGTGAACGGACTTTTTGCCTCAAACGGGATAGCCTCGCGCTCTGACATGTTGAATATACTGCTGTTCGGTGCAGCAGGTGTGGCAGCTTGGCTTCTGATAAAAACGATTTTATACAGTATTGTCAATGCTATTCTTTTCACTCCTCCGCAAACGAAGGTTTGGAACCAAGTTTATACCGATACGTTCATTATTCTGGGCATTGCGCTATTCATTTTTGCCATTGTGAGCACTTTTTTCAGACTCTCCGTATCCGTTTTATCTATAACTGCCCTCACACTGGCTGCTCTGGCCGAAATATGGCTGGCAGTCAAAGCTTTTCACATATTTTTTGCAAAAAAGTATGGTAGTTTGCAAATAATTGTCTACCTTTGCACGCTCGAATGGATTCCGCTCCTCGTTTTGGGGAAATTTCTCATTCAAAGCAATTAATAATTAGACGGTTATCTTATGGAAGCAAAAAGTACTGGAACGAATAAAAGAGTCATAAAACGTATATTAGTTTCTCAACCCCAGGGGACAGAAGCAAAAAAGTTCTACGATGAAATTGCACAAAAATACAACGTGCAAATTGACTTCAAACAATTCATTCAGATAGAGAGTTTGTCGCCGAAGGAGTTCCGTGCTCAGAGGGTCTCCATCCTTCCCGAACACACGGCCATCATTTTCACTTCCCGGCATGCCATTGATCATTTCTTTCAGCTTTGTCAGGAGATGCGCATCAACATCCCCGACTCGCTAAAGTATTTTTGCATTACTGAGACCGTCTCGCTCTATATCCAAAAGTACGTTCAGTACCGCAAGCGCAAAGTGTTCTTCGGCACTACCGGCAAGTTCGACAGCCTGCTGGCCGTCATCCTGAAACATCCTGAGGAAACCTATTTCCTACCTCAGTCAAGTGTCCACAACGACGAAATCAAGGACGCGCTTGAGGCTCATGGCATCAAACACTCCGAGGCCGTGATGTACCGCACCGTGAGCAAGATCTTCAAGCCCCGTGAACTGAGTGGCTACGACATGATGATCTTCTTCAGCCCGGCAGGTATCACCTCTCTGCTGGAGAACCGCCCCAAATTCACTCAGCGTAAGCTGCTTATTGGCTGCTTTGGTCCCACTACGGCTCAGGCCATACGCGACCATAATATTCGCCTTGACCTTGAAGCTCCGACAGCAAAAGCTCCCTCTATGACGATGGCCCTTGACCAGTTTCTTGCAAAGATGACAGAAGATCAAAGCGAGTAAGCCGTTGTCTGGAAGCTACACATTCACTAAGGCCGAACGGTTGTGTAGTCAGGCAACCATTGACTGGCTTTTCGACGGAAAAGGACAATCCTTTTCCGTCTTTCCGCTTCGGATTATTTATAAGTCTGTTCTTGTAGAAAAAAAGGGAGAAACTTTTCCTGATTCTCCTCTTCCCCAAATACTTCTTTCCGTTCCCAAAAAGAAGATCCACCATGCTGTCGAGCGTAATCGCATCAAACGCATGCTGCGCGAGGCATACCGCACGCAGAAAAGCCCTTTGATTGCCCTTGCAGCCCAACAACATTTGGCTATCACCTTGGCTTTTATCTACGTTACAGATGAAGTGGCTACGACAGCAGAGCTTGAGGAGCGCGTTTCCTCTGCCCTTTCACGCATGGTCAAAACATTGCAACATGAGTCAGCCCTTTGACATCATCCGCAAGCTGTGGAAAACATTGCGCCATGCCCTCATCGGATTGTTGGTACTGCCCATCCGTCTTTATCAGCGCATCATCTCTCCCCTTTTTCCTCCCCGTTGCCGCTATACCCCCTCCTGCTCGCAATACGCCATTGAGGCACTAAAGAAACACGGCCCGCTGAAAGGACTTTGGTTGGCGCTTTATCGCATCCTGCGCTGCAATCCCTTCGGAGGATTCGGATATGACCCCGTGCCCGAAAAGTTCCATTTCTTCTACTATAAGAAAGAAATGCGAGGAGCCCTTCCTCCTTCAGAAGCCCATGATTCTTGACGTCCATACCCACACCTTGCCCTCGCAGCTTGGAACAGCTATTGTTAGCGCAAACCTCGATAGTTGGAAACCCCAGCCAGACCATTGGTATGCGCTCGGCATCCACCCCTGGAACATCGTGGAAAACGGAGAAGAGCAGCTACGTCAACTACGTACTCTACTTCTTTCAGACACCTCGGAACAGATACGGATGGTAGGCGAAATGGGACTTGACAAAATGCGCGGTCCGGCAATGGATGTTCAGCGTTCAGTCTTCATAGAACAATTAAAAATCGCCCTTTCCATCGGGAAAAATCCCGTTATTCATGATGTTCATTGTATGGCTGAGATTCTAGCTATTCGCCGTGAACTTCGCTACACCCAGCCTTGGCTCATTCATGGATTTCGAGGAGGTCCTGAGCAGGCTCGGCAATACCTTCGTGCCGGATGCCATGTTTCGTTAGGTCCGCGCTTTCGTCTTGACACGTTGCTTTCACTTCCTTTTGACGAGCTTTTTTTAGAAAGTGACGACCAACCCGAAAAACTAAAAAGGCTCTACGACGACGTTTCCCAGCAGCTCAACATGCCCATTCAAGAGCTTGAACAACAAGTGAACGACAACGTTTTGCACCTTTTAAACAACTAAAGTTGTTTTTTACGAAAAAAAGTAGTACCTTCGCAGCCGGAAATGGCATTACAGCCCTATCCGCCTTGAGGAAGATTTCATTAAAACACTAAATTATAGATAATTCGATGAACTTTGTAGAAGAATTACGCTGGCGCGGAATGATTCACTCCATGATGCCAGGCACAGAAGAGTTATTAAACAAGGAAATGGTTACGGCCTATGTGGGCATCGACCCGACAGCTGACTCGTTACACATCGGACACCTCTGCGGCATTATGATGCTACGTCACCTCCAGCGTTGCGGACACAAACCTCTGGCACTTATTGGCGGGGCTACGGGTATGATTGGTGATCCCAGCGGCAAAAGCCAAGAACGCAACCTCCTCAATGAGGAGACTCTGCGCCATAACGTGGAATGTATCAAAAAGCAGCTCAGCCACTTCCTTGACTTCGACAGCGATGCACCCAACCACGCCGAGCTAGTCAACAACTACGACTGGATGAAGGATTTCACTTTCCTCGATTTTGCCCGCGACATTGGCAAGCACATCACCGTCAACTATATGATGGCCAAGGATAGTGTTCAAAAACGCCTCAACGGCGAAGCCCGTGACGGTCTCTCCTTCACCGAATTCACTTATCAGCTTCTGCAGGGCTACGACTTCCTCTACCTCTATGAGCACAAGGGTTGCAAGCTCCAAATGGGCGGCAGCGACCAGTGGGGTAATATCACCACTGGTGCTGAGCTCATTCGCCGCACCAACGGAGGTGAAGTCTTTGCCCTTACCTGTCCCCTCATCACTAAGGCCGACGGTGGTAAGTTCGGCAAGACCGAAAGCGGAAATATCTGGCTTAGCGCCGACTACACCAGTCCCTACACGTTCTATCAGTTCTGGCTCAACGTGGGCGACGAAGATGCGGTCAAGTACATCAAGATTTTCACCTCCCTCCCCAAAGAAGAGATTGACGCCCTCGTTCTAGAACACGCCGAGGCTCCTCATCTGCGTCTGCTGCAAAAGCGTTTAGCCAAAGAAGTAACCTGCATGGTACACAGCGAGGCCGACTACAATGCAGCTGTCGAAGCCAGCGGTATTCTTTTTGGCAACAATACTCACGATGCCCTTATCAAGCTTGATGAGCGGACGTTACTGGCAGTATTCGAGGGCGTTCCGCAATTCAAGGTAGCCAAGACAAAGCTGGAAAATGGTGTGAAAGCCATCGATCTGCTTACCGACGATGCCCCTGTATTCCCCTCTAAGGGCGAGATGCGCAAGATGGCGCAAGGTGGAGGCATCAGCATCAACAAGCAGAAATTGGAAGCCTTTGACCAAACGCTCACTACCGCTGACCTTATCAGCGGTAAGTATCTCCTCGCCCAGCGTGGCAAGAAAAATTACTTCCTCCTCATCGCAGAGTAAAAGTAAAAAAACTCGGATGAATTCTCTCCCTTCATGGAAACATTGAACCAAAAATGAAATCATACAGACTAATCAACAACCTCACGGGTTGGATTGTATTTGCCGTTGCGGCAGTGGTCTACTTGCTCACCATTGAGCCGAGCGCCAGTTTCTGGGACTGCCCAGAGTTTATCACTACCGGCTATAAGCTGGAGGTCGGTCACCCGCCAGGGGCGCCGTTCTTCATGCTGACGGCAAACCTCTTTTCGCAGTTCGTAAACGACCCCACGCAGGTGGCACGAATGGTAAACGCCATGTCGGCCCTGTTGTCGGCAGGGTGCATCCTGTTTCTGTTCTGGAGCATCACGCACCTGACAAAAAAGTTAGTATGCCGTGACGAAGAGCAAATGTCGGCAGGTAAACTGGTAACCATCATGGGAGCCGGCATCGTGGGCGCACTGGCTTACACATTCAGCGACACGTTCTGGTTCAGCGCCGTGGAGGGTGAAGTGTATGCCTACAGTTCATTTTTTACCGCCATTGTTTTCTGGTTCATCTTGAAATGGGAGGACGTAGCCGACACGGCTTATGCCGACCGTTGGCTCATTCTAATTGCCTACATGGTAGGTCTTTCCGTGGGTGTTCACTTGTTGAACCTGCTTTGCATCCCGGCTATCGTGCTGGTATGGTACTTCAAGAAAAAACCTAATGCTACGTTCTGGGGAACGATACTGGCTCTTGTGGTATCAGCTGTATTAATCGCCATAGTGCTTTATGGCATCGTGCCCGGCATTGTGAAGGTAGGCGGATGGTTTGAACTGCTGTTTGTCAACGGCCTGCATTTGCCGTTCAACACCGGCCTCATCATCTACATTGTGGTATTGGTGGCCTGCCTTGTCTGGAGCATCGTCATGACCTACAAGGAAAACAAGACTCTTCAGAAAATCTCGTTCCTGCTGAGCGTAGCCCTGTTGGGTATCCCGTTCTTCGGGCACGGCACGGGAAGCGTCCTGATAGGCCTCGTTATCCTAGGTGTATTGGCCTACGTGCTCTTCTTCTTTAAGAAGGACTATACCCGATTGATGAACACAGCACTTATCTGCTTGACAGTGATGGTGGTTGGCTACTCGTCATACGCGCTCATCGTCATCCGCTCAACAGCTAATACCCCGATGGACCAGAACAGCCCCGAGGACATTTTTACTTTGGGCGACTATCTGGGTCGTGAGCAGTATGGCCAGACGCCTCTATTCTATGGCCAGACATACGCATCGAAGGTGAAATGGAAAGTGGATGGACGCTATTGTGTACCCGAAACGAAGAAGGGCGCGCCCATCTATGGTAAAAAAGAGAAAACCAGCCCCGATGAGAAGGACAGATATATCGTCGTGAGCAACCGCGACAAATACATCTACGCTCAGAACATGGTGTTCCCGCGTATGTACAGCGAGCCTCACTCGCACTATGGCGCCCAGCAGGTTAACCTTTACGACCAGTGGGTACCGGGTGGCATCAAGGGTAAAAAAGTGAGTTACGACTACTGTGGCGAGAAGCAGACGCTCACCATCCCCACAATGACGGAAAACCTGGCGTTCTTCTTCAATTATCAGGTGAACTTTATGTACTGGCGCTACTTCCTTTGGAACTTTGTAGGCCGTCAGAACGACATCTGCAGTTACGGAGAGATTGAACACGGCAACTGGATTACGGGTTTCAACTTCATCGACAAGTACCTGGTAGGCGACCAGACCCTGCTGCCCACCGAACTGAAGGAAAACAAGGGCCGCAACGTCTTCTACGGACTGCCGCTGCTGCTGGGCCTGATAGGCCTCTGTTGGCAGGCATTCCGTCGTGGAAAGCGTGGGGCACAGCAGTTCTGGGTTGTGTTTTTCCTCTTCTTCATGACGGGCCTTGCCATCGTGCTCTACCTGAACCAGACGCCGCAGCAGCCGCGTGAACGTGACTACGCCTATGCCGGCTCGTTCTACGCCTTCACCATTTGGATTGGCCTAGCCGTAGCTGCCGTCAGCGAATGGCTGAAGAAGCTGTTCAAGAAGAACGACCTCGTGCCCGCCGTACTGGCAACGCTCGTCTGCATCCTCGTGCCCATCCAGATGGGCAGCCAGACGTGGGATGACCACGACCGCAGCCACCGCTATATGTGCCGCGACTTCGGACAAAACTACCTCAACACGCTGCCCGACCAAGGCTATCCCATCATCTACACCAATGGCGACAACGATACCTTCCCTCTCTGGTACAACCAGGAGACGGAGGAGTTCCGTACAGACACCCGCGTTTGCAACCTCAGCTACTTGCAGACGCCATGGTACATCGACCAGATGCGCCGTCCGGCCTATAAGTCGCCTAGCGTGCCCATCAGCTGGCCTCGCGTGCAATATGTCGAAGGATGGAACGACGCTATCGAAGTGCGTCCTGATGCCAAGAAATCGGTGCTCTCGCTCTATGAGAAGAATCCCGAGGCTGCAGCCACACGCTTCGGCGCTGAGCCCTTCGAACTGAAGAACATCCTCAAATACTGGGTACAGAATACTGATGAGACACTCCATTACATCCCCACCGACACCGTTTTCATCACCCTTGACAAGGCTGCTATCCTCCGCTCAGGCATGTACATTCCCGAGGAGTTCCGTGGAGCAACCGACGAGGAGACAATGAGCCGTCTGCCCGACCGCATGAACATTCCGCTCAAAGGGCGTCGCCGTCTCTACAAGAACGACCTGATGATGCTTGAGATGCTGGCACAATGCAACTGGGAACGTCCTATCTACATGGCGATGACCGTCGGTTCGGAAAACCGCCTCGGACTTGAGCCGTTCTTCTTGCAGGAAGGCCTGGCTTACCGCATTACACCTTTCAACTTCGACGAGCTGGGCTACGTTGAAAACTCCCGCGTGGAGTTTGCCATCGACAGCGAAAAGATGTACGACAACCTCATGAACCGCTACAAGTTTGGCGGCATGAATACCGAGGGCATTTATCTGGACGAGACCATCACCCGCATGGCCTACACCCACCGTCGTCTGTTCGTCCTGCTGGCTAATCAGCTCATCGCCGAGGGCAAGAACGAGAAAGCCCTTGCCTTGTTGAACAAGTGCGAAGAGGAGTTGCCGGCTTACAATCTGCCGCACAGCTACATCATGAGCTATTCCCATATCATGGCGCTCAACTACATCCAGCTGGGCGAACAGGAGAAAGGCCTTGATATCCTCTGCAAGATGGCCGACAACGAGGTGGAGTACGCCACATGGTATCTCAGCCTCCCCGACCGTCAGTTCCTACCCAATGCCACCAGCTGCCGCGACAACATCGACACCATGCTCCGCCTCGTGCGCTACATGGAGCAGGCTGACAACAAGGACACCATGGAGCTGTACACAAACAAGTTGGAGATGATTTTCAATGCCTACAACGACCGCCTGAAGTCATACGAGTAAGGCGCGAATGGAATCCTCCATTAAGTCCAAAGCCCGTGAGCTTGGCTTTGCCGCATGCGGCATCGCCAAGGCCGGACTTGTGGACGAGGGCACCCGCACGGCCTACGAGCGCTGGATAGCCGGCAATCATCAGGGGGACATGGAGTATCTATCCCGTCATCTCGAAAAGCGCTTCGACCCGAGGCTTCTTGTGCCCAATTGTCAGAGCATCATTGTCACGGCAATGAACTACTTTCCTGACAGACAAATCCCTAACGATGAATGGCAGATAGCCTACTACGCGTATGGCAAGGACTATCACACGATTGTTAAGCAAAGGCTCTTCCAATTGCTGGAGTTTATGGACAACCTTCGGAAAGAGCAGGGAAATCCTGCATCCGAAGGCTGCCAGCGCGTCTTTGTAGACAGCGCCCCTGTGCTTGAGCGTTATTGGGCACAGCGTGCAGGAATTGGATGGGAAGGGCGCAACCACTTGCTCATCATCCCAGGCATGGGCAGCTGGTTCTTTCTCGGCCTCATCCTTACCGACCTCGCCCTGCAGCCCGACAAGCCCCTGCCCTCCCGCTGCGGCACCTGTCACAGATGCGTCGATGCCTGCCCGACAGGAGCCCTCTCCCTGAACGAAGACAGCAGCACTTTTATGGACGCGAGGAAGTGTGTCAGCTACCTCACTATTGAACAAAAAAAGCCCATTTCATCGGACATTTCTTCCAAAATGGGCAACCGCATCTATGGCTGCGACAGCTGCCAGAAAGCCTGCCCTTGGAACCGCTTTGCCACACCCACTACAGAGGCCGCCTTCCATGCCTCCGAAGCGTTACTTGACATGCGTCGCGAGGATTGGCAGACGTTGACGCCCGAGGCTTACGAAGCTCTCTTTGGCGGTAGCGCCGTTAAACGCGCCAAATACGATGGCCTCCGCCGAAACATCGACACCATCGCCGAAAGAGAAAAGCAGTAAGCTGACAGACCCCGCATCATCCTTTCCTTTATAAGTACCAATAGAAGGAACTTCTAATCTAGCAGAAGCTCTTTCTAATTTCGCAGAAGGCCCTTCTAATTTCACAGATGCTCCTTCTATTTTGCCAGATGCTTTATCTGTGCGCATAGCCCAATGGCTATGAACAAAAATAGAAAAATGGTTGGAGTTTTTTGATTGCTATTCTCTGTTCACTTCATACCCTTTTACTACAATAACAGGCCCTGCAGGGAGTTTTTTCTTAGTTCCTTGGGGGAGGAATCGGGCATAACTGGTGCGGATTTGTGTCTGAAAATAGATGGCGCCTGACTCATCGTAGGTGTCCACTCCAGAGACGCTGACAAAGTATTTTTTCTGTTTCTGAAGCAATAACGTCTCTTCGGGCACAAAATCCAACATTCTCTTTCCGTCTGCTTTACAAACTTCCTGATAAAGAGGCTCATTGAGAATATTTACGAACTGCCCATCACGCACCTCATACAGGTTCATGCTAAGAATACACTTGGAATAGTCGCACCCTGCGACAGACAAAAGGATATCGCTGACCCGATAGTCGTGCTGACATTGGAAGGCAACGCCCCATTCATTACTGTCTGGTCGGCCTTTCCCTGACATTCCGACAAGGCCAGGAATTACCATCCCCTTGCCCACTATGGTTTTGAGTTGGCTATCCTTATCTATGGCAACTTCCACCAATTCAACTATCTTATCTTTTAAGACTATGGTAAGGCTATCTACACCTTGAGAATAAACAGAAAAAGGTATCTTTTCCAACTGATACGAAACATGGCTGAACAGCAAGTCCTGCTCTCGGTTGGCAGGAATAGTTAGCACAAAATGCCCCTCGGCATCTGAGATAGTTCCCACGCTGTCTGCCTCGAAGCCTATGCTGACATATTCCACCGTCTCGCCCCGTTCGTTTATCACATTTCCTTTCAAAAAAACTTGCGCTTCGCCTGTATACACCACAGACAACACAACCATAAACGACAGCAATCTCTTGACATTTCGCATATTGCATGAATCTAATGATTATTACTCTGACAAAAGTACACTATCACGCAGAAATTCTTTACGTCAACGACCTGTTCTTAACGTTATTTCTTTTCTTTCTTCACTCCTTAACCTTCCCTAAGAAATAAAAAATCCTGCATCAACAGCCCAGTGGGCTGAGCGCGTAACCCAGTGGGCTGTGAGCGTAGAGTAAAGAGCTGTGAGCACAGAGTTAAGGGCTGTGAGCACAGAGTTAAGGGCTGTGAGAAAACCCCATTCCACTATAAACGAAACAAGAAATACCCGTTTTTGGGGTAGATGATATAGATGTGTAGATGTTTTTCGAACTTTTTTGGATGTGTTGGGCAAAAAGTTGACTGCGTTTTTTTTCTTTTATTTTTGAAAAATCGCTATCTTTGCAGCGAGGAAAAAGGCTATATGGAACAGAAACGGACGACACCTGAGTTTATCACTTCGCTCAAGCCGAATGAAGTGTTTGTGTTTGGCAGCAACCTGAGTGGTATGCATGGCGGTGGGGCGGCATATATCGCTTACCGCAAGTTTGGAGCCATCATGGGGCAAGGCGTGGGACTGCAAGGGCAGAGCTACGGCATCCCCACCATGCAGGGCGGCGTAGAAACGATTCGCCCGTATGTAGATGATTTTATTGAGTTTGCGCAGCAGCATCCCGAGTTGACGTTCCTCGTCACCCGCATTGGCTGCGGCATTGCGGGTTTCAGGGACGAGGAGATTGCTCCGCTATTTAAGGAGGCGCACGGGGTGCAGAACATCGTACTGCCCAAAGGGTGGTGAGAGACGCACGCCCTGACAGGTCGCAGCTCAGAAAAGCCCAAATAAATTTGGCTTTTCGTTCACCTTGACCTTCGGTCTAAAATGCTCTCGCTCGACAAAATGATAATAAAAATTCCTTTTGTTCTCGCTTAATCGCATTTTTGTCACTATCTTTGCAGACAAGAAACAGAAATCCAAAATAACATATCGACATGAAAACAAATTACGAAGTACGTTATGCGGCACATCCGGAGGATGCAAAGCACTATGACACGGCGCGAATCCGTCGCGATTTCCTGATAGAAACCGTCTTTGCTCCCGACGAGGTCAACATGGTCTATTCGATGTACGACCGCATGGTTGTGGGAGGCGCAATGCCTGTTCACGAGGCACTGAAGCTGGAGGCTATCGACCCGCTGAAGGCGCAATGGTTTCTGGAGCGCCGCGAGTTGGGCATCTACAACGTCGGTGGCAAAGGCGTTGTCCGTCACGGCAACGATGTGTTTGAGCTGGACTATAAGGAGGCGCTCTATCTGGGACGCGGAGACAAAGATGTGGTCTTCGAAAGCATGGATGCCGCCCACCCCGCCAAGTTCTACTTCAACAGCACCAATGCCCACACCTCCTATCCCGATCGTAAGGTGACGAAGGCCGATGCTGTGGTAGCCCACATGGGCTCGCTGGAGATGAGCAACGAGCGCAACATCAACAAGATGATTGTCAACCAAGTGCTGCCCACCTGCCAACTTCAGATGGGAATGACGGAACTGGCTCCGGGCTCGGTGTGGAACACGATGCCGGCACACACGCACAGCCGTCGTATGGAGGCTTATTTCTACTTCGAAGTGCCCGAGGATCAGGCTGTCTGCCATTTCATGGGGCAGGTGCAGGAGACCCGCCATATCTGGATGAAAGGCGACCAGGCTGTGCTCAGCCCCGAATGGAGCATCCACAGCGCGGCAGCCACCCACAACTACACCTTCATCTGGGGCATGGGAGGCGAGAACCTCGACTACGGCGACCAAGACTTTTCAAAGATTACGGACCTAAAATAACAACAAACCATGACCAATCCATTTTCACTTGAGGGCAAGAACGCCTGGATTACGGGGGCGAGCTACGGCATCGGGTTCAACATCGCAAAGGCTTTTGTGGCAGCCGGCATCAAGAACATCATTTTCAACGACATCAATGAGGAAGCGCTACAACGTGGCCTCAACAACTACCGCGAAGCCGGCATCACTAACGTGCGCGGCTATGTGTGCGACGTAACAAAAGAGGACGAAGTGAAGGCCCTCGTCGATACCATCCACAACGAGGTGGGACAGATTGACATCCTCGTCAACAACGCCGGCATCATCAAGCGCATCCCCATGCACGAGATGAAGCGTGCCGAATTCCAGCAGGTTATCGACATCGACCTCGTCGGCCCATTCATCTGCTCCAGCGCCGTGCTACCCGAAATGATGGAGCGCCGCGAAGGCAAAATCATCAACATCTGCTCGATGATGAGCGAACTGGGACGCGAGACCGTCAGCGCCTACGCAGCAGCAAAGGGCGGTCTGAAAATGCTGACGCGCAACATCTGCTCAGAATACGGCGAATACAACATCCAATGCAACGGCATCGGCCCAGGCTACATTGCCACGCCTCAGACAGCTCCGCTGCGTGAACGCCAGCCCGACGGCAGCCGTCATCCCTTTGACTCGTTCATCTGCGCCAAGACGCCCGCTGGACGTTGGCTCGACCCCAGTGAGCTGGGCGGTCCTGCCGTGTTCCTCGCTTCGCATGCCTCCGACGCCGTCAACGGACACATCCTCTACGTTGATGGAGGCATCCTCGCCTACATTGGAAAACAACCGAAGTAATCATGAAAAGACTTTTTTATACCCTTATCCTCTTGGCCGCTCTGGCGTCCTGCAACACGAAGCCCAAAGAGGATTTTATCATCACGGTAAAGAACCCTGCCAGCGTAGAGCGCACCGACGAGATGGTAGAGATTCCGATGGATGACCTGCTGGCACGTCTGCCTTTGGTGTCGGAGGAAGACATGTATGTCGTCTGCGACGCGCAGGGCAACGAGCTGCCCACGCAGATCACCTTCGACAAAAAGCTGATGTTTCCCGTCACGTTGTCGGCAAACGGAAGTGCCACATACAGCATCTCCGTCGGAATGCCTGAGCCCGTCCAAGCAGCCGCCTTCGGACGTCACTATCCCGAGCGCGTCGACGACATCGCCTGGGAGAACGACCTTACTGCCTACCGCTGCTATGGCCCTGCTCTTCAAGCCTCTGGCGAACGGGCTTTTGGCTACGACATCTGGGTGAAGAACACGCCCTTGATGGTTGTAGAGGAACGCTATGCCAACGAACTCAATCCTGAGACGAAAGCACAGATTGAGCAGCTGCGGAAGGAGAAACGCTTCGACGAAGCCGACCAGCTCTATCACTCTGTTTCCTATCATGTGGATCACGGCAACGGCATGGATTGCTACAAGGTGGGTCCTACGCTGGGTGGAGGCGCTGCGGCTTTGCTTGATGGTGAGGATATCGTCTATCCCTACTGCTGGGCAAACTATGAGATTATGGAAAATGGCCCCCTGCGCTTTAGGGTGCGCCTCACCTACCATCCTTTTGCCTATCAAGGCGACACGCTGGTGGAGACGCGCATCATCTCCCTCGCAAAGGGCTCGCAGCTCAACTGTACCACCATCAGCTTCAGCGGCCTAAAAAAGGCTGCGCCAATGGCTGCCGGCATCGTCGTTCATCCTGAGAACCCCGATGCCTACACGCTGGCTGCCGACAAGGGATATATTGCCTATCACGACCTTACGGACAACGTGAAGGCTGACAATGGTGAAATCTATGTAGGCATTGTGGCTCCTTGGGCAAAAGAAGCTCGCTACCAGCCCTTCCCCGCTCCTGAAGCCGCACGACGCGGTGCTTCAGGCCACATTCTCGCTTTGGGCTCAATCGCCCCCGATGCGTCTGTCACCTACTGGTGGGGAAGTGCTTGGAGCAAGGCCGGCTGGAAGTCACTCGATGAATGGAACAACTACCTGGGCGACTTTGCCACCAGAACGAATAATCCTCTTAAAGTGACCTATTAACGTACGTGCTGCATGGCAACGGTAATCTATTCTTCCCCGATATTCGGCCCTGTGCATAGCCGGAGGCTGGGCGTCTCATTGGGTATCAATTTGATGCCGGGCGACGGAAAGGTGTGCTCGTTCGACTGCCTCTACTGCGAGTGCGGACTGAATGCGCAACATCCGTCCCATCTCAAGCGTCCTACCCGTGAGGAAGTGCGGACGGCACTGGAACAACGGTTGAAGGAGATGAAGGCTAATGGCCCTGCGCCTGATGTGCTTACCTTCGCAGGCAATGGCGAGCCCACAGGGCATCCTGACTTTGCCGACATTATGGACGACGTTATCGCCCTACGCAATACTTATTTCCCTGCTGCACAGGTGAGCGTGCTCAGCAACGCAACATTCATCCTCCGCCCCGCCGTGTTTGAAGCCCTAAAGAAAGCCGACAACAACATCCTCAAGCTCGATACTGTCAATCCCGACTACATCCGCCTTGTCAACCGCCCGAACGGGCACTATGACCTGGATGCGCTCACCAAAAGGATGCGCGAGTTCGGGGGACATTGCATCATTCAGACGATGTTCATGAAGGGGTGCGCGTTCGACGGCACGGAAGTCAACAACATGGGCGATGCCTACGTCCTCCCCTGGCTGGATACCGTCTGCGCCATAGCCCCCTCGCAGGTTATGATCTATACCATCGACCGCGAGACACCCTGCCCCACCCTCCTGAAGGCCACGCACGAGGAGCTCGACCGTATTGCCACGCTCGTCCGGGCACGAGGAATCCCCCGCTCCGTTTCCTATTAATGATGAATAAGTAAAAGCGAATAAAAACTCAAATAAAACATGAAAAAGTCCCTTTTCATCGGTGTTTTTGCCATTTTCAGTTTGGGCATTTGTGCCCAAGGGCTGACGCCCGAAGTCCTCAGCCGCATCCAAGCCAAACAGACTCCTACGGCTGCCGACAAAGTCATTCACAACGCCCTCGCCGCTGGCGACGTTAGCGCTTTAGCAACAAACCAAGCCAATCAGGGCGAAATGGAAACCTACTTTACCTATAGCGTCAACAGCAAGGGCATTACCGACCAGAAAGGCTCGGGCCGCTGTTGGATGTTCACGGGCCTCAACGTGCTGCGCGCTCAGATGATTCGCGAGCACAAGCTGCAGGGCATGGAGTTTTCGCAGGTCTATCTCTTCTTCTATGACCAACTGGAGAAAGCCAACCTGTTCCTACAAGCCGTCATCGACACGCGCTCAAAGGCCATGGACGACAAGACCGTCGAGTGGCTTTTCCAGCACCCGCTCTCAGATGGCGGCACGTTCACAGGCGTAGCTGACCTGATTGAAAAATACGGCGTCGTGCCTGCCGGCATCATGCTTGAAACGTATGCCTCCAACAACACCTCCCACTTTTCCTCACTCGTCAAACGCAAGCTGCGCGAGGACGGCATCCGCCTCCGCAAGGCCGACAAAAGAACCGACCTTCAGGCCATGAAGGAAGACATGTTGGCTGAGATCTATCACATGCTGGTGCTGGGCTTCGGCGAGCCCGTCAAAGAGTTCACATGGGCACCCAAGGACAAGGACGGCCGTTACCTCAGCAAGCCCCAAACCTACACCCCGCAAAAGTTCTACGCCGAGTTTCTGGGCAACGACCTCCAGAACGACTACCTCATGCTGATGAACGACCCCACGCGCGAATACTGGCGCACCTACGAAATCGAATACGACCGTCACACCTACGACGGACACAACTGGCGCTACCTCAACCTCCCGCTCGAAGACATCAAGGAGATGGCCATCGCCAGCATCAAGGATAGCACCATGCTTTATTTCAGCTGCGATGTGGGCAAGGAGCTCGACCGCACACGCGGACTACTCGACCTCAACAACTACGACTACGGCAGCATCTTTGGCACCACCTTCGGTATGAACAAGGAGGAGCGCATCAGCACCTTCGACAGCGGTTCCACCCATGCCATGTCGCTTATGGCCGTCCGCATCGAGGACGATAAACCCGTCATGTGGAAGGTGGAAAACAGCTGGGGCGCCTCGTCAGGCTATCAGGGCTTCCTCCTTATGACGGACGAGTGGTTCAACGAATACATGTTCCGCCTGGTGGTAAACAAGAAATACGCCTCGAGTAAGGTCGTCAAGGCTTACCAGATGAAACCCGTGATGCTTCCCTGCTGGGACCCGATGTTCGCTGCGGAGGAATAATTCTATCGCTACTGACTTTCACACATCACTCGCTGCGCCCTGTCAGCTGGTTGTAAATGGCAATGTGGGCAGCGGCAACAGACGTTTCGCTGTAGGTAGTGTGGGCTTTGCGAAGGGCTTCGCTACTTAGCATATCGTAGTCGCCCTCGGTAAGCAGCCAATGGATGCCTTCAGCAAAGTGACGGGTATCCTTATAGTCAGCAATGTAGCCGTTATGGAGGTGGTCTATCATCTCAGGGATACCGCCTACGTTGAAGCCAATACAAGGAATGCCGCATGCCATTGCCTCTACCACCGTGTTGGGCAGATTGTCCTGCAATGAGGGAATAGCATAGAGGTCAACGGCGTTATAAACCAGCGACATCTGCTTCTCATCTGAGACGTATGGCATGGGATAAACGGTGAAAGGTATTTCGCTAAAGGATACCTTCTCACTATCACGTCCCAAAACCACAAGGCCCAGCTGTTCCTTCCATTCAGGATGAGCGGCTGCTAATACCTTCAGCGCATCGGTCAGATAATCAAATCCCTTGCGTCGGTCAAGGACGGACTCGGAGGAGAATAGCACCAAGCGCTTATCCGATGGCAGGCTCAGTTCCCTACGCGCCATCTGCCTGTCACGCTTGTGGAACAAGCGGGTATCAACAGCATTGGGAATGCATGCTATCTTCCTGCCGCGTAGCAGACTGCTCTTACGGGCCATCTCCTGCAACCAATGGCTGCAAGCAATAAACCGGATGGAGCTATGCTGGAAGAGGACACTCTTTTTGTCGAAAAAGCGACTGGAAAGGTCGCCCGTGCGACTGCTGTTGAGCTGCGGGCACGAGCCACAATGTTTCATGTAGTTGTCACAGTCATGGGCATAATGGCAAATGCCTGTGAAGGGCCACATGTCGTGGAGTGTCCATACGACAGGCTTGCCAGATGCTGCGATGCGTTGTAACATGTGCAGGGAAATCATGCCATCGTTAATCCAATGCAGATGGATGATGTCCGCCTGACGGAACTCAGGCAAACTGGTGATGTCCTCACCCACGGTGCCAAGGTCGAGGCGATAGCGATGCTGACGCCCTAAGCGATTGTGGAGGTTCAGCCGGATTTTCTCGATGAAAAGGCCTCTTTTTACACGCCACGTCTTTTCGATGGCAATGGTTGTCACCTTGTCCGTCTCCTTCTCAAGCACCAGCATTTTGGCTTTGATGCCGTTGCTCTTCAGCGCTTCCGTCAGTCGGTAGGCTGCAATGGCAGGACCGCCCTGCCGTTCAGTAGTGTTAATGATAAGGACTCTCATTGCCGGGCCTTGTAGGCAAGTGCATAGATGCGCATTTGTTTGACCATAGCGACAAGCCCGTTGCTGCGCGTGGGCGACAGGTGTTCATGAAGACCGATACGGTCGATGAAATAGAGCTGTGAGTCAAGAATCTCATCGGGTGTATGCCCGCTCAACACCCTTATCAGCAGGGCTATGATGCCGCCCACGATAAGGGCGTCGCTTTCTGCTTCGAAACGGACCAATCCATCCGTCATATCGGCATGAAGCCACACACGGCTTTGGCAACCCTCGATGAGGTTGTCCTCCGTCTTGTAGCGTTCGTCCAGCTTTGGCAGCTCACCAGCAAGGTCTATCAGCATCTGATACTTGTCCATCCAGTCGTCCAGACCCGTGAACTCATCGATTATCTCGTCCTGTATCTCGTTTATGGTCATAGTTTCTACTTTTCGTTGTATATGACGTGCAATACCGTCTGCCCTGCAGCGCGAAGCGTAGCGCGGTCTATCCACTCCATGTTATCCTTCACGGTGTGCCAATGCTCGCCAAAGCCGTAGGCATCGTCGTAAGGGATGATGTCGATGGTGGGGATGCGGCCTTTTTCGTTGAGGGGGAGGTGGTCGTCGGTGACGTAGTTACCTGCCGTCAGGGGGAAGTAGGAACCAAAGCCAAGGGTGTGAGCTGTCTGCCACACCTTATCAACGATGCTGCCGGCATAGCGACGTGAATAGCGTTCCTGACAAAAGCGTGCGCCCGGAGCCCCCACCATATCAAGCAGGATACCGAAACGGGCCATATAATCGGCCTTGTGCGGATGTCGGGCCCAATACTGCGAACCCAAGCACCACGAGTTGTCGGCATAGTCCAGTTCATCGCTGTGCATACCGTAATCCTCCGCATCGAAGAATATGATGTCCACACCTATCGTGGGTTGCTGGCGTTGCAGCTGACGGGCAATCTCCATTAGCACGCCCACCCCACTAGCGCCATCGTTAGCGCCGTCGATGGGGGTACGATGATTCTTTACGTCAGGGTCGTTGTCAGCCCAGGGACGGCTGTCCCAATGGGAACAGAGGACTACGCGCTTATTCGTTGCCGTGTTGTAGCTGCCAATGATGTTGCGCATGGGCAGCCGGTCGCCATTGTAGGCTTTCAAGTCAGCGGTCTGTTCTGTAACCTCAGCCCCAAAACTTTTCAGCTTGGCAACCAACCAGTCGCCACATACCTTGTGTGCCTCAGAGCCCGTCACGCGAGGGCCAAAAGCCACCTGCGCCGATACATAATCATAGGCACTATCGGCATCAAAGGCCGGAACGGAAACATTAGGTTGCTCCACCACGACAGCCCCCTTCTTGGGCGTGCAGCACGAAAGGGTCAGAAGGCAGAGGAGGAAAGGAATTACACGTTTAGCTTCCATGTGGCACCTTCTTTCGTATCCTTGATTTCAAAGCCGATGGCTGTGAGCTCGTTGCGGATTTTGTCGCTGGTGGCCCAATCCTTGTTGGCTTTTGCCACAGCACGCTGTTCCAACAACATATCTACCACTTTGCCAAATGCCTCCTCGCGGGCGGCATTACCTGCACCCGTCTCCTCCTTCATGCCGAGGATGTCGAATAGGAACAGACGGAACGTATCCTTCAGCTCCTTCAGCTCATCAGCCGAAACGGAGACCTTCTTATCGACAATCTGATTGATATAGTGGCAAGCATCAAAGAGACAGCTAATGACGATGGGGGTGTTAAGGTCGTCATTCATGGCCTCGTAGCAACGGTTGACAAGGCTCGACATATTGGAAGAGCCCGACGGACCAGAGAACACAGACTGCTCCAAGCGCTCCAGATTCTTCCAGCCTTCGAGCAGTCGCTGCAGACCTTTCTCGGCAGCCTGCAGGGCTTCGTTGCTGAAATCAACCGTGCTGCGGTAGTGCGCCATGAGGATGAAGAAGCGGATAGTCATCGGGCTATAAGCCTGCGTCAGATTCTTATTGCTGCCTGTGAAGAACTCATCCAGCGTAATAAAGTTGCCAAGGCTTTTGCCCATCTTCTGGCCGTTGATGGTAATCATGTTATTGTGCATCCAATAGCGCACCATATCGCTGCCTTGGCTGGCGACAGCCTGGGCAATCTCGCATTCGTGGTGGGGGAAAACGAGGTCCATACCGCCTCCGTGGATGTCGAACTGCGCACCCAGATACTTCCTGCCCATGGCCGTGCACTCGCAATGCCAGCCTGGGAAACCGTCGCTCCAAGGACTTGGCCAACGCATAATGTGCTCAGGCTGCGCTTTTTTCCAGAGGGCGAAGTCAACGAGATTGTGTTTCTCTGACTGTCCGTCAAGGTTTTCGCGCGAGGTGTTGATAACGTCCTCCAGATTACGTCCAGAGAGACGTCCATAATGATGGACGTTGTTGTACTTGGGCACGTCGAAATAGACACTACCCTCGCTCTCATAGGCAAAGCCGTTGGCCATAATCTCCTTGACCAGCTGGATTTGCTCAATGATGTGTCCTGAAGCATGCGGCTCGATGCTGGGCGGCAGCACGTTCAATGCCTCCATGGCTTTGTGGTAGCGGTTCTCATAGTACTGCACCACCTCCATCGGCTCCAGCTGCTCCAGCCGCGCCTTTTTGGCTATCTTATCCTCACCCTCGTCTGCATCATGCTCCAAATGGCCCACATCCGTGATGTTGCGGACATAGCGCACCTTGTAGCCCAGATGCTGCAAATAGCGGAACAGCACATCAAACGTAATGGCAGGCCGTGCATGGCCCAGATGGGCATCGCCATAGACCGTCGGACCGCATACATACATGCCCACATGGCCTTCGTGAAGGGGTTTGAAGAGTTCTTTGCTACGCGTCAGCGTATTATAAACAAACAGCTTGTTATCCATCATACCTGAAATTTTCTGCAAAGGTAGTGCGAGCCGAGAGATAATGCAAATTTATTTGCAATTTTGATTGTCATGCGCTATCTTTGCAGGCTGAGAGACAAGGTTCGTACCTAAGAACAAACAATTCGCCTATGATAGATGAAGCATTGCAACAGCAGTTGCGCGAGCAGTACAATCCTGAGGGTTCGGCGCGATGGGAGGTGCAACAACGGTTGTTGGAAACGCTGGTAGCCTTCGACGAGGTGTGCCGTGCTGAAGGGCTAACCTATTTCCTCGACTACGGAACGCTGCTGGGAGCCTTTCGGCATAGGGGATTCATCCCTTGGGACGACGATGTGGACGTCTCGATGCCCTCGGTCGACTTCAAAAAGTTTCAGCAAGTGGCTCCTGAGAGGCTTGACGACCGCTTCTTCCTTCAGACCAAAAAGTCGGACAAGGCTGCACGCATGGGACACGGGCTGATGAAGGTGCGGCGCAATGGTACGCTCTCCATCAACCGCGCATCGGACTTCCATGTGACATTCCATCGCGGCATTTCGATAGACATCTTTGAGAGTGTGCCAACACCAGCTGTAAGGCGGCCTTTCTTTCGCTGGATGAACCGTCGTATCGGTAAGTCGTTCGGCTTCTTTGCCTATCCCAAGCCTATTTCATTCGCCAACATTGTGCGCTTCTTCTGGTTCCCTGTGGAGTACGTATTGATGAAGGGCATTTGGAAACTGGCTTGCACCATGCGTCCGAAGGATCGCGAAGCAGGAACGATGGAGCGCAACGACATCAAGTACCCTACGCTCACCACCGACCTCTACCCGACGGGTGAACTGACGTTTGAAGGACACACGTTCTGCGTGCCACATAACGTAGAGGCCCGTCTTACATCCATCTATGGCAAGGACTACATGACACTGCCACCTGAAGACAAACGTAAGATGCACGCCGTGTTCATGTGTCCAGATACAAGCCGTGAATACACTATCCTATAAAATTAGGAATTAAGATGCAGGAAAAGGTCCGGGAGATACAACTGAAACTAGCCCAACATGTGCTGGAGATCTGCCAGCGGCATGGGCTACAGGTGTGGGCCGACTGGGGCACTCTGCTGGGGGCTGTGCGTCATCAGGGGTTCATCCCTTGGGACGATGACATCGACCTGATGATGATGCGCGACGACTATGAGGCGCTGCTGAAACTGGCAGCCACGGAGTTCAAGGCACCTTTCTTCCTACAGTCGTTCCACACGGAGCGAAGGTATTATCGCGGGCACGCACAAGTGCGCTACAACGGTACGGCAGCCATCCTACCTGCCGACCTGCACCAGCCCTTTCATCAAGGCATTTTTGTGGACATCTTCGTTTATGACAACATCTCCGACGACCTTGACAGCACTGCATGGAAGCGCTCGCTACGCACGGCACGATGGGTGCTGAAATGCCTGCAGACAGCGCAGTACGGACAAGGGACAAAAGTGCTGCTGGCGAAAGCCATCTGCGGCATCGCGGGTTATAAAAGACTCTACCGTATGTTCGAGCGGCAATTTACAAAGTGGAATGCGCAGGAAACGCAGCGCATCGCCTGCCCCACGTTCGACTGGCGCCAAGTGGCACGGACAGCGAGAGAACGGGCATGGTATCGCGAAACGATAATGCTGCCCTTTGAGCAGATGGAACTTCCTGCCCCCGTTGACTACGACAAGGTGCTGACGGCACTCTATGGAGCTGACTACATGACCCCTCGTCAGGATTCATCAGGCCATGGCGAGGTGATATTGGATGCCGAACATGACTACCGTGAGGTGCTGAAAAGAATGAAAAATGGAGAACAATAAGCAGTACGACTACCTCATTGTGGGAGCAGGGCTGTATGGAGCCATGTTTGCCTACCGCGCCATCCGGCAGGGCAAGCGCTGCCTCGTTATCGACAAGAATCCCCACATAGGCGGCGGATGTTATACGGACGATGTCAAGGGCATACAGGTGCATCGTTATGGGCCGCACATCTTCCACACCTCCAACAAGGCCGTGTGGGATTTTGTGAACGACCTCGTGCCTTTCAACAACTTCATTAACAGCCCCATAGCCTGCTATCGTGGACGCCGTTACAACCTGCCGTTCAACATGAACACCTTTCACCAGCTCTGGGGTGTCGAGACGCCTGACGAGGCACGCGCCATCATCGACCGCCAACGCGCCGAATATGCCGACATCGCCGAACCCGCCAACCTCGAGGAACAGGCGCTGAAGCTCGCAGGACGCGACATCTACGAGACACTCATCAAGGGCTACTCCGAAAAGCAGTGGGGCATGAAGGCCACAGAGATTCCTGCCTTCGTCATCCGACGCCTGCCCTTCCGCTACGAATACAACAATAACTACTTCAACGACACCTACCAAGGCATACCCATCGGGGGCTACACGCGCCTGTTCAAGCGCTTGCTTGAGGGCTGCGAGGTGCGTCTGCGGACAGACTATTTCGATGCCCGTGCCTACTTCGACGGGCTGGCAGACAAGGTGGTGTTCACAGGCTGCATTGACGCCTACTACGACTACTGCTACGGCCACTTGGAATTCCGCTCTCTGCGCTTCGAGCACAAGCTGCTGACAGGCGTGCACGACTATCAGGGCAACGCCGTTGTCAACTACACAGAGGCCGAGGTGCCCTACACACGTTGCATCGAGCACAAGCACTTCGAGTTCGGCCAGCAACCCGACACGGTCATCACCTACGAATATTCGCGCCGCTGGGAGAAGGGTGCCGCACCCTACTACCCCATCAACAACGAGCGCAACAACCGCCTCTATGCCCGCTATGCCGAGCGTGCTGCGCAGGAGCCGAACGTCCTCTTTGGCGGCCGTCTGGCCGAGTACAAATATTACGACATGCACCAGATTGTCGAAAAAGTTCTGGAAATGGAATTATGAGTACGGACATGGAAATAGTGCAATCTGAAACAATTGATTGGTTGAGACCTGTCATGGCGTTTATGGTCATCTGCCTTCATGTTCAGTTATTTTATGTTGACGAATCGTGGTCCATGAATGGAGGTCTTTTTCAAGTCTTTGTAATATATTTATGTAAAACTATTTGTCCCGTTGCCGTTCCTACTTTCTTCTTTATTTCTGGATTCTTGTTCTTCAATAGGCTTGAGGATTGGAATCATGAGATATGGATGCGCAAGATGACCAAGAGGCTTCGTACCCTGTTTGTCCCTTATCTTCTTTGGAACCTTATTGCCATAATAGCTTTCCCCATTACCCGGTTTGGTGGCTCTATCCTTAAGGGGGTGCCGATGGAAAATGTATGGGATACCATTAAGGATCGCGGTTTTTTTAGGCTTTTTTGGGACAGAACATTATTTGATGGCATCACTTCTCAAACCACCAATATACTTGGTTGGAGCGTTCCTTCCGGCCAGCCTATGGATACGCCTCTATGGTTTGTCCGTGACCTAATAGTTATCCTTCTTTTCACGCCACTCATTCATTGGCTTATCAAAAAGATGGGGTCAATATTTGTCGTCCTTTTGGCCTTGTTATTCGTGGTTGATATATGGATTCCCGTTTCTGGGTTTGGGATAAAGGCGACATACTTTTTTTCATGGGGCAGCCTTTTTTCCATCAAAGGCAAGTCCTTTATCGAATCCTTCCGTAAGACATGGAAAACTATTACCCTGTTTTATTTTGCAAGCCTGGCTTTCATTCCCATCTTATGGGAAATTGACAGGCAAGCCTTCAATCTGACCGTCAGGGTGTTCATCCCTATTTCAATAATGTTTTATTTCAACATCGTCTCAAAACTCTTAGAACATAGAAGAATCAAGGTTAACCACCGATTAGCAAGTAGCAGTTTCTTTGTCTTTTGTTCTCACATGGTGATTGTTTCAAGCGCAGTTATGTGGGCCGTCATGTCTCTTCCTTTCAGTTTAGGAATTATGCGTATTCTATTATTCATAATAGGTGCAGTGCTGATATTCCTTATCTGCCATTTTATGTACATCTTTCTAAAACGATTTTGCCCATCCGTTTTGAATCTTCTTACTGGTGGCCGAAACTCCTAACCCAAAAGATTTTCTGATGAAACTCCTCTCCCTCATCATTCCGACGTACAACATGGATGCGTTGCTTCCGCGATGCCTCGACTCGCTGCTGGTGCCTGCCACGCTGGAACGGCTGGAGGTGATGGTGGTCAACGACGGTAGCCGCGACGGTTCGCTGGCAGTAGCAAACAGCTACCGCGAGCGCTTCCCACAGACGGTAACCGTCATCGACAAGCCCAACGGTAACTACGGCTCCACCATCAACGCAGCCCTGCCTGTTGCCCAAGGGAAATATGTGAAGATTCTCGATGCCGACGATTGGTTCGACACTACCGCTTTGGTGACATTCCTCGACCGCCTTGCCGACATCAGCGCCGACATGGTCGTCACCCACTTCACCGTCCTCCACGACGATGGCACGCGCGAACTGACGAAATACAACGTCTATGGACGCGAGCCCTACGACTACGGCCGCGTCTATCCCCTCGACGACGTGCTACGCGACGGTCACATCCGCTTTTTCCTCATGCACGCCCTTGCTTACCGAACGGAGCTGCTGCGCACGATGGGCTACCGCCAGACCGAGGGCATCTCCTATACCGACACGGAGTGGGCCTGCTACCCCGTGTTCCGTGCCGCCGACATCATCTTCCTCGACATCAACCTCTACCAATACAATCTCGCGCGCGAGGGACAGACCATGGATCCCAAGGTCATCGCCCGTAGCCTGGGCCAAATGGAGCAGATGACACGCCAACTGCTCGCCTTCTACGGCGCATACGACATAGAAACGCTCTCCGACGTCCGCCAAGCGTTCCTCCGCCAGTACCTGACCAACCGCGTCCGCCTACTCTACAAGTGCCACCTGCTGGATATCCCTCGCAGCCAGTTTAATGCCGCCCACTTCGCCGAACTCGACGCTGAACTGACGGCCGCCTGCAAGCAGTACGGTCTTGGCCCCATACGCCTTTACCCTGCCAATAAGCTCATCCGCGCCGACGCCCTGCGCTGGTGGCACCGCCATCACCGCCGCTGGCCCCGCTGGTTCGAGGCCCTCAACCGCCTTGCCGACCGCCTGATGACCTGGCTCTTCGTCCGCATATTCAAACGATAAACCATATGAAAGTTTCCATCATCTCTCCCGTCTATAACGCCGCTGATACTATCGGACGGTTCTTGACTTCACTTGCTTCCCAAACGCACAAAGATATTGAGATAGTACTCGTTGATGACCACGGCGATGATGATAGTATGGAATGCGCACGGCAGTTCGTCCGTACCGAGGGTTTAGAGCCACGCGTCGTCTATGTTGATGGAGGCTACAACAGAGGACCAGGCGAGGCACGTAATCTTGGAATAACCCACGCCACAGGCGATTACATCGCCTTTGTCGATAGCGACGACTGGATTGAGCCCGACTTTTTACAAAGGCTCGTCGCTACTGCTACCGAAAATGATGCCGATCTCGCCTTCGGAAGTATTGTCTTCAATTTGCCTAACGGTTTTTACTATGTACGCCATAACCCTACTACAACCGAAGGTGCATTTGTGGGCAGAGCAAAAAGGCAATTTCTCATGCACTATGCGTCCTTCTTTACCACCTTTCTATATCGACGAGAAATGCTGCTAAAATATCATATTCTTTTCCCCCCTACGCGTAGCGCCGAGGATAGTTGCTTCCTAGGTTGCTCGTTATTGGCCGCACAGCGTGTTGCGCGTGACGACAATGCTATCTACCATTATGTCGTCTCCTCCATTTCCGTCAGCCAACGCCGCGACCGCAAGCGTGCTTCCCAACGTCTCGTCTCATGGAAAGTCTTCCGTGCCTTTGCCCGTGCCAACGGCTTCTACGCCTCCTACCGTTTTCCCATCCTCTGGCTCTCCTTCAAAAAGGGTTTTCTCATGGCTTTTAGAGACATCTTGAGGGGATGAGTGCCATCAGACGTTAAAGGAAGTTAAATCCTGCAGCACCCCACGCAGTATTTTCCGCTTTTGCACGTTCTAAGGGTAGAGACAACCCCTTAAAAGCATTCAAACAATGAAGAAAAGTAACTATTCCTTTTTCCTTACCGCCAGCCTGCTGATACTGGCGCTCACCTGTGGTATGACCTCCTGCTCCGAAGAGGGCGTAGGCCCCGTTTCTCCTGACGGCGGCTTCTACTACGGCGAACTTTCAGCACTTGACAAAAGCGGTTTAGGCGACGGCGCGTTAGGCGGCATGCCAGACGGTGAAGGCAGCCAGACGGGCAACACTAGCGCAGGCATCGTCACCGCCGGCGAGTGGAACGACCTCAGCCATTGGGCCTTCTGGTCAGGCCTGATGCAGGACTCCGACTCTATGAGCTTCGCCGACAAGAGCGACTACTGGAAGTTCTACACCAACAACCGCGTGGCCGTCCGCGTCACCGACTCCGATAACAAGCCGCTGGCAGGCATCGCCGTCAAACTCCTTCGCAAGAGCTCCGGCAAGGACGCCACTCTGTGGGAAGCCGTCACCGACAATCGCGGCCAGGCCGACTGCTGGGTAGGCCTCTTCCAGCGTGAGACCGCCAACGCCTCCACCCTGCGCATCGCCATCGACGGCAAGGTCATGGACGGCAACCCCGTTCTCTGCCCGTGGGATTCCACCGCCCAGCAGACTCCCGTCAACCACTACACCCTCGCTAAGGCGAAGGCCCCCGCCCAGCAGGCCGACATCGCCTTCATCGTTGATGCCACCGGCTCCATGATGGACGAAATCAACTTCCTGAAAAACGACCTCGTTGACATCATCGGCAAGGCCTCATCCGTCCGCCCAACCATGAAGATGCGCACCGCTGCCCTGTTCTATCGCGACGAAGGCGACGAGTACGTCACCCGTCACAGCGATTTCACCACCAAGCTCTCCAGCACCTCAAAGTTCGTCAGCGAGCAGTCCGCCGACGGCGGTGGTGACTACCCCGAGGCTGTCCACACCGCCCTTGAGCAGATGCTGCAGAAGCTCTCGTGGGACACGGATGCTCACGCGCGCCTGGCCTTCATGCTGCTCGATGCCCCTGCCCACCATCAGGACAACGTCATCACTTCGCTCCAGAAGTCTGTTCAGCTCTGCGCCCAAATGGGCATCCGCCTCATCCCCGTTGCAGCCAGCGGCGTCGATAAGAACACCGAGTTCATGCTGCGCTTCTTCGCCATCGCCACGGGCGGCACCTACGTCTTCCTCACCGACGACAGCGGCGTGGGCAACCCCCACATCAAGGCCAGCGTCGGCCCCTACGAGGTGGAGCAACTCAACGACCTCATCATCCGTCTGATAGGCGAGTACACGGAGTAACGCCCGTTCCTCCTGACGAACTAATACCCTCATTCCGCTGGTATACAGAACATAGAAAGGTGTAGATGCGTCTGCATCTACACCTTTCTACATCAATCTACACCGATTTTTCGGCTTATCCTACTTGATCCAGCTGACCTTGAGGGTCTTGGTGAAGGCGTCGTCGGGCACGCCAATCTGGATGGCGGTGCACTCGAAGGTGGTGTATTCGCCCGTGACGATGCGCTGGTCGGTGGCCTCGTCGTAGCCCCAGATGTCGCACTTGGCGCGGAGGGCGAAGCCGTTCCACGCGGCGAAAGAGCCGTGCATGCCGTCGCGGCCCAACTCGTCATAGACGGCGAGAATAGACTTACCGCGGTTGTAGGTGCCCTCATAGACGTTGCACGTGCGGCCGCAGATGGTAGTGGTGCCCTTGGCCTCGTAGCCGTGCTCAAGGAAGTGCTTGCTCATGTCATAAATCATGGAGAAGGCGTTGTTTGCCGTCTGGCGGGCACGGACGTCGTCGTCGGTCCAGGCGTCTTCATCGCCAGACCAGCCATAGCCGGTGTACTTGCCGTCGGCATCCTTGGTCTCGATATAGACGCTGTGCTCGTCGGTGGGGTTGCCCTCGTCGTCGGTAGAGAATATGTCGAGGCGGGTGCTGGAACCCTTGCGGGTAAAGATGGCGACATTGTTTCTCTTGCTCTGGCTGAAGAGGTCGTACTTCAGGGCGAAGCCCTTCTCCTTCATCTGCTCAGGGGTGACATTGTCGTTCTTGCTGCTGGCTGCCTTCGTGGAAGGGGCTGCTCCGGCGTTGTCGCTGCCTGCGCCGCTTTTTCCACTACCGCTGTTTCCGCAGGAGAGGCAGAGGGTCATCAGGGCTACGCAGGCAAGCCCAAGGAGGGTGCTAAAAAACTTTTTCATACTAACTTCCAAATTGTCAATTATCTACGGACAACTGGCAAAGCCAATTGTCCCGTCAGTCCCAGTTGTCGAACTTGAGTGTCTTGTTGTGTTCTCGTCGGGCGGCGTTCTGTTCGGAGAAGTCGCGCAGGGTGACGTTGGCGGCACCGGCTGACATAGCGCCAGAGACTGCATTACCATAAGCGGCAGTAGCCTCGCCGAGGGCTTTGCCCAGGGCGCTCATATTCTGCGCGGCAGCAGCCTCGAGGGTGTCTTCCTTCACTTCGCCAAAAGCCTTGTTGAGGGCATCGTTGACGGCGCTTTCGGCCTTCTTCTCGGCACGCTTGGTGACCTGCTTGCCGACGGCGTTCTTGGCACCTTCGGTGGCCGACTTGAGAGCTTTTTCTCCCAGGCTTTTCAGAATCTGTGCTTCGGCGGGCGCCATGCACAGGGTGAACATAAATAGTAAGGCAATGAGCTTTTTCATATTCTTCTGTAGTTTTTTTAGTGGTTTTACTTCTTGAAGGTGACTAGTTCGTTGCGCGAGACGAGGCGGTTGCCCATGGTGCTCTCGCTCTTGACGATGCCCACGCCGCGGCTGTACCACGTCTTGGTGGTGGTGACGGCGCTGATGCCCATCATGGTCATCTCTGTGACCTGCTTGACGATGTAGCACTTGAACTTGCCAGCGGGCACGGTGACCTCCTCACGGCCGATGACTTCGTTGTCGGTGATGGTAGCCACGACGGTCAGTCCCTCCATGGAGACACGCACGTCGCCGATGGGGAGCTGATAGCCCACGGCCAGCTTGTTGGGCAGCATGGTGATGCCAGGGTCGGAGGCGCTGACGTCAATGGAGCCATCGACACCCGAGATGGCAATCTTTGCAGCGCCCTCGCGCACTTCGCCAAGGGCTACGAAGGCGTTATCGCCCTCGCCCTTCTCGCCGGGCTCGCTGATGGTGCTGTTGGAGATGCGGAAGTCGTAGTTGCCGCCACCCAGGTCGGTGACGTCCTGGATAACCTGACGGTTGTAGCTCTCCACTTTATCTTCTTGGTTGTAGGTGGCATACTCAAGCACGGCGCCTTTGGTGACGCAGGCGTAGGGCGCCTGAGCCCACATGGGGAGTGTGGCAAGAAGCACACTCAAGGTCAGAAAACACTTTTTCATACGCAGTTGGTTTTTGGTTTTAAGTTGAAAAATCGGGGCAAAGGTAGGGTATCTATTCTTTAATTGCAACTTTTTTGCGGTTTTTTACACATTTCCCCACTTCGCGGCCTATGAGACAGAGCGTGAAGGCATAGAGAATGAGGATGCAGATAAGCGAGAGGGTGTCGCCACGACGGACGCTGTCAGGCGCAAACTCGAAGTGAATCTGGTGGCTTCCGGCAGGCACGTTGAGGGCACGCAACATGTAATCAACGCGGAAGTGGTCGGCGGGCTGGCCGTCGATGGTGGCACGCCAGCCGTAGGGGTAGTATATTTCGCTGAAGACGATGGTGCCCGGCTGGGTGGAGGTGCTCTCATAGTCGAGGTAGCGAGGCGTGTACTTCGTCAGGCGCACAGAACGCGTGCTGTCGGCAGCGAGCACGGGCTGGGGGGCAAAGGCGACGAACTCCTTGTCAAGGACGGCCGTGGTGTGGAGGTCGAGGCTGTTCAGGGCGTCGCTCTCGGCATTGGCGCCATCCACCACCATCAGCGTATCGACAAACCACGCGTTGCCCATGGCATCGGGGTTGCGCATGGGCTGCGGCTGGCCGTCGGAGCCCTTGGTGATGATATACTTCGTGTTGAGCATGTTCAGCACGTTCCAGTTCATCTTCGAGATGTGCTGGTCGATGAGGTCCTGATAGCGGCGCAGCTTGGCGGCGCTGTAGCCGCCGATGGATTTCAGGTAGTACGAGGTACGCGCGTCGTTGAACGTGCTGGTGGTGAGGTTCATCACGCGGAAGTTCGGGTCGGTGTCGGCAAGGATCTCCTTCTCGTAGGGCTGCATGGCAAAGTAGGCCTTCTCCTGCTTGGCGGGGATGAAGTTGCTGTCGTTAAAGTAGCGTTTATCAACCTGCCACATGTCCACCACGATGAGCAGTCCCAGGATGCCAATCACCCAGCCGCTCCCCAGCTTGCCCTTGGCATAGAGCCACGTGACGAGGGCGGCGCAGGCGATGAAGAGCAGCGAGCGCCAGGCGTCGGCAGCGAGCAGAGCCTTGCGTTCGTCGATGATGCCCTTATAGATGAAGTCGGGCAGGCCGCCCGCCCACGAGGCGTCGTAGCTGGAGCGGAAACTGAACAGGCTGCCGCCAAAAAGGGCGAGGATGAGGCAGAGGCCGCCCGTGATGCCTGCGCTGATGAGCACACCGCGTACCATCTTCTTCCGCTCGATGGAGCCGCTCATCATGTCGCGCAGGGCGAGGAAGCCCAGCAGGGGCATGGTGATTTCGGCCACGATGAGAATGGACGAGACGGTGCGGAACTTGTTGTACAACGGGAACACCTTGAAGAAGAATGCCGTGAGCGGCATGAAGTTGCTGCCCCAGGCGAGGGCGATGGAGAATGCTGTGGCGACAACCAGCGCCCACTTGTAGGAGCCCTTCACCAGTATGATGCCCAGCACGAAGAGGAAGCAGACGACGGCGCCCATATAGACGTTGCCCGACGTGAAGGGCTGCTCGCCCCAGTAGAGGGGCACATTCTCGCAGAACTGGGCGGCCGTGCGGGCGTCGATGCGCTGGCGCACCATCTCCTTATAGAGTTTCGAGTCCTTGCCCACGTTGTAGCCCGAGGCGCCGCCCTTGATGCCTGGGACGAGGAACGAGAGGCTCTCGTCGATGCCGTAGCTCCACTGGGTGGCATAGTCGAGGTCGAGGCCGCGTGTCTTGTTCGTGGCATCGTCGGCCTTCTCAAGGTCGGAGTGTCCGCCGCGCATGGTCTGCTCGGCATACTCCTTGTTGGCAAACACGTTGGCGCTTTGGGCGCCGAAGCCTATCAGCATGGCAAAGGCAAAGATGAGCGTGGCAAGGCCGAAGTCCTTCATACGCTTCTCCCTAATGTGGGTGTAGAGCTCAGCAACAAACAGGACGCCGATGAGCATGAAGATGTAGTAGCCCATCTGCGGATGGTTGACAAAGGCAATGGCGACAGGGAAGGCTGTCAGCAGGGCTCCCAGCCCGTAGCGCTTCTGATATATCAAGTGGAAGCCGCCTATGACGATGGCCATCAACGCGATGGTGGACGTCTTGGTGATGTGTCCCGCAGGGATGATGATGAGGAAATACGACGAGAGTCCGATAGCCAGCGCCCCCACGATGCTGAGCCACTTGTTCACCTTGAACGCCCTGAGCAGGATGAAGAAGCTGACGAAATAGACCATCAGGATAGCAGGCGTGGCGCCTTGCTTATGTCCAGCCAGCGCAATCTTTTTCAAGGGTTTAAGCAAGGTGGACGATTTGTAGTGTCCTCCGCCAATCTGATAGTTAGGCATACCGCTGAACATGCTGCCCGTCCAGAAGCTGTAGTCGCCCGTCTCGTCGTGGTACTTCTTCACCTCCTGCACGGCACCCTTGAAGTGGCTGGTGTCGCCCGCGTTGACGACCTTCCCCTCCAGCGAGGGAGAACAGTAGATGCAGGCGATGGCTGCGAAGATGACAAGGGCCGCGATGTAGGCGCCGAATCGGTTCAAAAACTTCATTGCAATGTTGTTTTTTAAGGTTATTGGTTTGCAAAGATAGGGTGAGCCGAGCGAAAAAGCAAATTATATTTGATTTTTTCCGAGGCGACCCCTATCTAAAAGCCCCCGAAGGGGGATTAAAGATAGGGTGAGCCGAGCGAAAAACCAAATTATGAAGCAACGAAAACAAAAAAAGCTTGTTTTTCTTTGTTGAGTCGCGACAAAATTAGACGATAGTCAAATTTATTTGCTCTTTCTTGCATTTTCGCCTGTTGCGTTGTATCTTCGCAGCAGAAAACTCTGAGGCATGAAAAGTCTGCGCCGATATCTCCCCCTTTTTGCCCTGCTGCTGATGCTGACAGGCAGCATCACGTCGTGTCGCGATACAGGCGTCCGCGACGCTCTGCTGCGTGCCGAGGCCCTCATGGAGTCTGACCCCAAAGCCGCTCGCGCCATGCTGGACAGCCTTAATCTTCAATCTTCAATTTTCAATCTTCAATCTAAAGACGCCGCCCTCTACGCCCTCCTCCGCACGCAGGCTGACTACAAATGTGACCTCCCCCTCACGTCCGACTCCCTCGCCCGTATCGCTACAGACTACTACGGCACGCCGCGCCGCCCCGATTATCACGCCGCCATGGCATGGTACACGCTGGGCTGCGTGTATAAGGAAATGAGTGACGACGTTAACGGCACGGATGCATTCCTTAAGGCAAAAAGCCTCTTTCCCGACACCCTTATACGCTATTACGCCTTAACCGAGACGAATCTGGGCATTCATCATCTGAACCGTCACATGACGCGTGAGGCAGCGCATGAATTCCAATCTGCCAAGCAGAACCTCATTCGTCTGGGCGACAGTACGTCGGTCGCTTTCCTCGACCTCAGTTTCGCGCGTTGCTGGCTGCGTAAGGCGGACTACGCCTCAGCCCGCGAGTGGCTCGAGTGCGTGCTCCAAAATCCCTATGCCAGCCAATATGTCTTCACCGTTGCCCATTTCGAAATGGCGAAGGTGGAAGCCTACTACGACCGCAACTACGCCAAGGCACACGAATACCTTGATTACGACATTCAGTACAACACAAGTAAGATAGACCTTAATGGTGCCTACAGCTTGAAAGCCTTTGCCTTTCAGGAGCAGGGGCGGCTTGATTCTGCCTGGCATTACTACCACCGTTCTTTGGGTTGTAGGTCGAACTTTTCTACCTTTGCCTACAATTATCGTCAGATGGCCATCCTTGCTCCCCAGCTCGGCAAGGCCGACTCCATTGCCGACTATGTCCGCCTCTATCATACTTACATTGATTCACTCTATATCATCAGTAACCAGCAAGCCATCCGTCAGGTGGAGAATGACCACCGTGTGGAGATGGAGCAGCAGCGGCTGGAAGAAGAACATCGACGTCTTGTCCTTACGTTGAGCCTTACTGCATTAGCACTGATTATCCTGGTTCTGGTTGTCCTTGTTTGGTCATTGAATCTTGCCAACCGAAAAAAACAGCAGTACATTCAAATCAGCGATCAGCTGAAACTAGTCCAGATGCAGGAAGAGAGACAGAAAGCCGAACTGGCTAAAGTAAAGGAGGAAGCCGAAAAGCTGAAGAATGTCTATCATGATGCCCTTCAGCACATAAACGAACAGGAAACGCTTTCCTCAACAGACTACGAGAATCGCATCCGCATTTGTGTCAACCAGTTCCGGAAAGGCTTGTCGTGGCAGCTTGTACAGAAGTACCTACACGGCAGTGAACATTCCCTACGGAAAGAAGAACGTGCCACCATCCGTCACGACATCAATGTCTGTTTTACCGATTTCTATGAGATTCTGCAAACGGAAGGAAAAAAGGTGAATCAAACGGAAAAGGTGGTCTCAGCCTGCTATATCCTTGGTTTCAAAACCGAAGAAACCGAGGAGATTTTAGGCTTCTCCGACAGCACCGTTCGTGTGCAGAAGCATCGCTTAAAAGAAAAACTGCCACAAGACCTTTACAACATCATTTTTTCTTTCTCTTTCAAAAAGAAGGATTAATAACTGAGAATAAGCCGATAGTAGTATTTTTCCTCCCTTCTTTTTTCGTTTTGAAACGAATTTGAAACGCTAACTTGATTAGTTTTGGAGTTACCTTTGCAAATAAAAAATGGAGAACATGCTAAACAAAAAGTGAAACCACGAAATATCATATAACAAATGATTAGAATACAATTCTTTATATTGATATTATTATCTCTATTGCTATGCGGGGCGGTGGACAATTACGCTTCTATTGCTCATTTGAGAACAGCAGAACAGGAAGAGGCTCTTTCACGCGATAAGGTATCTGTCCAAATTGACAGCATTACTTACTCTGGGGGAGAGGTCATTTGGTATTCTGCCCATGTCATTTCTACAGACAGCTTACGTACGAGCCGCGTGCTTTATATTGACCTGCTCTCATCAGACGGGATTCTTCTCGAGCAGCAGAAACTGCAAATCACAGACAGCCAATCTCACGGTTCCTTCCTGCTCGCCAAAAGAGTCTCCTTAACCCGGCGGGACGTTAACATACTTTATCCCAAAGGTTCCTATCAACTCCGTGCCTATACTTCGCAAATGCTTAAGGGGAATGAAATGGGCGGACTGGTACTCGACGGATGGGTGGTCGATAGGAGAGGCCATCCGTTAGAGGGCGTGACTGTGATGGCCGTCATTGATGCAGAAGCGGGTTCTGAGCGAAGGGAAGTCAAGGTGAAAACTGACCAACGGGGATATTGGCACCTTCCTATGGAGGACTTCTTTGGCACCCGTCAGGTTTTCCTTTCGTTAGACTGGAAGAGGAAATATGGCAGGCACATTGTCGTGCGTCAATCTCCCTGCCACGACCTGTCTTCACAGTTGGCTGAGTATCGCGCATATCACAAGGGCGGATCTTTTGGCGGCGGAGCCATTCAATGCTTTGATATGCTAGATGAAGAGAATGCTCGCCTAAACCTTGGATTGAAACCGGTCAACGTTGCTGGCTTTTTGTCCGACAAAGCGCTTAAAACCAACGTAGAATATAGCGAAGCGTCGTATTCTCCCAATCAGCCGCCCACCACCACACGGTTTTATTCTGAAGAAGATTATGGTGTTATTAACACCCAACGTTTAGATCAGGCGGATGCCCGAAGATTCAGGAGTTCAACCCCAGCGGCTATGACGCGAACCTATGTGAACGGGCATCTCGCGCGCTGGAACATCAATGTCCCTAAAGACTTTCCTGCCAAAATCTATGACAAGGCTATCACGTACAAGTACACGCGGGAGATTGACATCAAGTATGTCAAGTCTATACTTCTTTTCGACTATGAACCTACCACGCATCCCTTTGTAACGGTCTCGGTGATAATGCGTCATGCAGAAGAGATAGGGAAAAACGATTCAAAGCACAGAACCGTCCGTTTTGCCGGATACAGCACCCCCATGGAGCCTTATGTCTCTGCCCACTCCGATGACCCTGCAGCAGACGACAAGAATAACCGCCGCTCCATCTATTGGGATTCAGAGAGTACCATATGTAGTGCAGGTTACACTACCCTAATGTTCCATATCGGCGACCAACTTGTTCCCTCACCATCAGCGCCGAAGGAATGACAAAGGACGGCGTACCAATTATTAATAAATAATAGGATAGTTCATGAAACGACTTGCCAGCTTCATCCTTCTGTTCTTCTGCGCTAGTCTTTCGGCGCAGACAGTGGATGATGCCAACAAGTTAGCGACCTACGCTGTACATATCAACTACTTCAACCAGCTCTGCCCGCAGGAGCGTGTTTATCTCCATCTCGACAATACAGCATATTTTCAAGGAGAAACTATTTTCTATGCCGCTTACGTTACTGACGACTTGGGCAGCCCCAATCCGACCAGTAAAGTTCTATATGTGGAATTAATTTCGCCTACGGGTGTCATATTGAAACAGCACAAACTAAAGATTGAACAAGGGCGCTGTCATGGTGCTTTCCAGCTCGTTGATACGTCTGTAAAAGTAGCCATCGACCGCCGCGGAGCCGCCAACCTGCCCAGTGGCTACTACCAGATTCGCGCTTACACCCGCGCCATGCTGAACTTCAACGATGCCGGCATATTTTCGCGCGTCATTCCCGTCTATCAGTTTCCCGAAAGGGAGGGGCATTACGAGAATCCAGTCATGGGTGAATATCCTTATCACGAAGTTTTTCGTCCCCAACCGCTTGAAAAAAAGGAAGATTTGACAGTTTCTTTTTATCCTGAGGGCGGACACCTCATTGCCGGTGTTCCATGCAACATCGTGTTTAAGGCTATCAATGAAAACGGACAGGGCGTAGATATAAATAAGCTACGAACAAAAGACGGGAAAGAAATTCCTCTTAGTTCCCAGCATTGCGGCATGGGGAAATTCGAGTGGGTGACTCAAAGGGGGGGAGAGCAGCTCGTTGCCATTATTGAAGGCAAGGAGTACGAGTGTAAGCTTCCTATAGCTGAACCAAAAGGCTGCGCTCTCCATTTGACTCATAAAGCTGATAGCCTCGTTGTTCACGTCGATGTGGTCGGGATAATCGGTGACTTGGTGTTGGCATATACACTTACGGAACGAGGCCACCTCTGCGCTTTCGACACCTTACGCGTTATCGCTAAAACAGACGTGGCCCTAAAACAACCTGTGCCTTTAGACATTGTGATTCCAGCAAATCATCTTCCGACAGGAGTATGCCAATTCACGCTCTTTAACCATTCGGGTGAAATCCTGTCCCAGCGCATGGTGTTCGTTGACAACGGTATAAAGACCATACCTGTGACTTTTACTGCCGCTAAACCTGAGTACCGTCCATTCGATCGCATACAGATGACCTTCCAAACCGAGGGGAACCCTTATCAGATATTCTCTCTTGCTGTACGCGATGCCGCCGACTACGGCACGGCTTACCGCGACGACATCCGCACCTACATGCTTCTTTCGTCCGAACTTAAAGGCTTAATCGAAGACCCGGGATGGTATTTCGAAAGAGAACAGACTTCAGACTATCAGACTTCAGATAATAGCTCTCCTAAACATTTATCTGACAGTTTGCAGTCTGTCAGTCTAAAGTCTAAAAAAGACGCGCTTGACCTCCTAATGATGGTGCAGGGATGGACACGTTATGATTGGCAGCAGATGGCCGGTGTAACGCCATTTGCCCCTAGACATTACACCGAAGAACAACTTGTCCTTGACGGTTGGGCTTTCAGCCGCATCACCGAACGCCCTTTGCAGAACACTAAGGTTAATGTTCTCCTATTCTCACCAGATAGGAAGCATAAGCAGCGTGCAGCCGTCACCACTGATAGTGTTGGCTATTGGAGTGTTGGGCTGGAAGACTTTTATGGGGTGTGGAATCTTTACTATCATACGGAGCAGTCTCGGAAGACCACAAAACGAGCCACCACCCGTATGCGACTAGAGCGTTCTTATAAACCAGAACTGTATGCTTATTTCCCCTTTGAGACTTTTCTTCCCGACCATAAGGAAAGCAACGCAAAATTACCTGTCTGGCAGGAAGATATTGGGGATTTCGTTATGCCACATGACGCCATTGCCCTTGATGAGGTGGAAATCAAGGCAAGTGTGCTATATGTTGATTATGGCACCTTTCATGCTTACGATGCCGCTGCCACCTGTGAGGAAATCTTCGACGAAGGCGACTATACTTACGACTACGGAAGATACCTTTATCGGATAGGTTTTTTTTATGAAAAGAAATACCAATGGCCAGAATATCATTTTACCAATGTCGCTACCGCGGAATCTGCAGATTCTTCTTATGTTCACATCCCTACCGTTGGTAATACTAGAATACAACGCTATGCGTGCCTAATGGGATTGGATGGTAAACCACTATCTAGAAATCATCGCTGGATGGCATCAGAAGAGGATATGGAATTCATTAACTCTGTTATGGTGTATGACACTATTGCAGATCCTCGCCTTCTTCCTTGTTTTAAGCAATGTATGAGGGATATGAGTGAGGGAGCATATATAGACTTTTTGCGGTATTTTGAAAGAGGGGATAAATTTATGGTAGCTGAAATCATCTACGGCAATCCCGGATTTAGCGACCGCCGTGGAAAAAACGAAAGACTAACCACCTTTACAGGCTATACCCCTGTTGTAGAGTTCTATGCCCCTACGTACCCTAATGGCCCTGTCCCTGGCGACAAGGACTTTCGCCGCACCATTTACTGGAATCCCGAAGTTGCCACCGACAGCACAGGGCGTGCAACGGTTTCTTTCTATAACAATGGTTACAGCCGTTCCCTTACTATTAGTGCCGAAGGATTAACAAAGGACGGTGTGCCGATTATAAATAAATAAGAACTATTCCTCATTCACTTTCTTTTTTCGATACGATACATCAAATAAATCGATTTTCATAAGCTTACTTTTGTTCGATACGATGCATCGTTGTTGCCCCGTTGCTCGCGACGAGTGGCGGGGCAACATATTGCGCCAGATGTTCATGGCCTCGTAAAGGAGTAAGGGCTTGTCGGAGAGAGTGTTGAGTGGCCGGGCGTTTCAGTTGTTTCAGTTTCAATTAGGTTTTTTAGGGTATGTATTTTCTCAATTCTCCCTTATAATACCATATAATTAATTAATAATAAATATATTATAATATAAAAAAAGAATAGGGAGAATGGTACCCTTTAAAAAATAACTGAAACAACTGAAACTGAAACGCCTGACCACGATTGTTCTTATCTAAAAAGCAATCATACAACGACATACGACAACGCGAAATCGACCATTCAAGTTGTTCCGAAGCTCAGATGGGGCACAAAATGTATCAAAATCCTGCTTTTTGTAGGCCTCAAAAGGCAGCAAAAACCGCTAATTCCGATGTTTTTTCCCTGCATTTGGCACACACATCAGCGGCGCAGAATTTCAGCATTCCGACCTCAAATGGAAGGAAACGTGCGGCATTTGTGGGCGAATCGTGCGTTATTTGTGGGCGAATCGTGCGTTATTTTGTCATTCCAAGCAACTATTCTCACAGCCCAATGGGCCAATTTGCCAGCCCAAGCATCTGGCAGCACAGCCCAAGGGAATAAATCCTCAGCCCAAGCGACTATTTATAAACACGGGCCGCGTTTATATAAACAGGGGCCGTGTTTATATAAACAGGGGCGCTGTTTATAAACATCGCACTACGCGCAGAAATTGCCGTCAAACAAGGGAACTCTCTCCACAAAAACATGAAAAAATGCTACATTCCTACACCAATGGGCTTATTCCGCTGGCGCATAAACCATTGCGGGTGTAGGAAGGCGATTTTTCCTACACTTTCCTACACCTTCCTACACCAAAACAGGCATTTTGTGTGTCATTTAACGTGGAAAAGAACCCTTTTTCTTCACGAAATACCATGAACTTACCACGAATTTTCATGAAATCATTCGTAAAATTCGGATAATTCGCCGACAAACAGAACTATCACACGTTGGAAAAGAACGGCGAATTAAACGAATTAAACGAAATTTCTTCTTTAACGCGAATTACCGTGAATTTCTCGTGAATTTGTCATGAATTAATTTGCTTTTTCGCTCGGCTTGACCTTCGGTCTAAAATGCTCACGCTCGGCAAATCGAAAAAATATTTCGTTTGCTCTCGCTTAATCGCATTTTTGTCACTATCTTTGTCGGCGTATCCTTCCTAATCAATCATTCCTAATTCCTAATTGTTTAATTCCTAATTCTATAATGAACTTTATTATCGTCGGACCCGCATGGCCATTTCGTGGAGGCATCGCAGCCTTTAGCGAGCGCCTTGCCTACCAGCTCATCGCCGAAGGGCACAGCGTGGAACTCTATACCTTCACCCTGCAATACCCCTCGCTGCTCTTCCCTGGCAAGACGCAGTTCTCCACCGACCCTGCGCCTGAGGGGCTCACCATCCACCGGCGCTTCAGCTCCATCAACCCCTTCAGCTGGTGCAAGGCGGCCAAAGAGATACGGCGGGGGCAGCCCGACGTGGTGGTCTTCGCCTACTGGATGTCATTCATGGCTCCCTGCTTTGGCACCATTGCCGCCCGTTGCCGGAAAGCCAAGAGCCACACCAAGTGCATCGGCCTTATCCACAACATGATTCCCCACGAGCGGGGTCTGCTCGACAAGCTATTCCCGCCCTATTTCGTCCGTCGCATGGACGGCTTCATCACCCTGTCTGGGGCCGTAGCCGACGATGTGAAGAAGGTATTAAAAAAGACTTCAGACTATCAGACTACCAGGCTGACAGATGGAGGTAAGAACAAAGAATCAGGGATTAATCTTCAATCTTCAATCTTCAATCTTCAATCTAAAAAGATTGCCGTCACTCCCCATCCCCTTTACGACCACTATGGCGAGCTGCTGCCGAAGGCTGACGCTCGTCATGCCCTCGGGCTTGAAGAGAGCGCCCGCTATGTGCTGTTCTTCGGCCTTGTGCGGGCTTACAAGGGACTTGACCTGCTGCTGGAGGCGCTGGCTGACGCACGGCTGAGGGAGGCGGACGTGCGGCTCATCGTAGCAGGGGAATTCTACGACGACGAGCAGCCCTATCGCGACAAGATACAGGCGTTAGGGCTTTCCGAGCGCGTCGTGCTGCACAACCATTTCATCCCCAACGACCAGGTGAACCGCTACTTCAGCGCAGCCGACATCGTCTGCCAGCCCTACCGCTCAGCCACGCAGAGCGGCGTCACCCAGATTGCCTACCACTTCTGCAAGCCCATGCTGGTGACGGACGTAGGCGGTCTGGCTGAAATCGTCCCCCATGCCCCCGTGGGCGAAGAGCCCTCGGAGAGCTGCGCAGGCTATGTCGTCGCCCCCGCCCCCGATGCTATTGCCGATGCGCTCAACGACTTCTACCAGCACAACCGCGAGGCTGCCTTCATCCTCGGCGCCACCGAGGAGAAAAAGAAATACGCCTGGACCAACCTGACCCAAGCGCTCTACGGATTGCTGTAATCGCTATTTAGTTTTTTCCCTTGGAATACGTCCCAAGGCTGCTACGACCACGCTGGCAACAGGCGACAGGAGGTTGAAGAAGCAGTAGGGCAGATAAGCCAGCGTGGCTACGCCCAAGACGGTACTCTGCACGAGGCCGCAGGTGTTCCACGGCACGAGCACGCTGGTGACCGTGGCGCCGTCCTCGCAGGTGCGGCTCAGCAAGCGCGATTCGTAGCCGCGCTCACGATAGACATCCTTGAACATGGAGCTGGTGAGGATGATGCTGAGGAACTGGTCGGACATGGCGATGTTGCAGAAGATACCTGTCAACACGGTGGAGGCCACAAGAGAGGCCGTTCCACGGACGACACGCAGCAGTATCTCCATCACGTCGCGAAGCACGCCCGTAGCCGTGACGACACCACCGAAAATCTGCGCACAGATGATGAGCCATATCGTGGGCATCATGCCCGCCATGCCGCTGGTATGCACCAGCTTATCCAGTGCCGGCACCCCCGTCTCAATCTGCGTGGAGCCATAGATGACCTTCATGATGCCCTCGTACCAACTACCCCCGGCAATCTGCGCAATCAGCGCCGGCTGCCAGACGACCGCCACAATGGCCGCCATCATCGAGGCAAGGAACAGCACCACCATCGCCGGCCAGCGACGGGCTATCATCACCCCCGTCAGCACGGGCACCAGCAGCAGCCAAGGCGAAATCATGAACGTGTCGCCCAGCTGACTCAGGAAGCCCACCTCGCTACTCCCCGACACCTTCATCAACAGCCCCGCCACAGCAAAGATGACCAGCGAGATGCAGAACGTAGGGATGGTGGTCTTCATCATATAGCGGATGTGCGTGAACAGAGGCGTGCCGGAGACGCTGGAAGCCAGCACCGTGGTGTCGGACAGCGGCGAGAGCTTATCGCCAAAGTAGGCACCTGTGATGATGCTGCCTGCCACCCAGCCGTCGTCGAAGCCGTGGGCACGGCCGATGCCCATCAGGGCCACGCCGATGGTGGCAACCGTCGTCCACGAGGAGCCCACCATCACGCTCACCAGCGCGCAGAACAGGCTGCTGCTCACCAGAAACCACTCAGGGCGCAACACCTGCACGCCATAGTAAATCATCGTGGGCACGATGCCCGACACCATCCACGTGCCGCCGATGGCGCCGATGAGCAGCAGGATGATGATGCTGGGCATGCAGCTGGCAATCTTGCTCGTCATCTCGCGCTCCAGCGCCTCCCATTTCACGTGCCTCATCAGGTAGCCCACCAGCGCACACACCGCCGAGGCGATGAGCAGCGACACCTGTGTGGCTCCGTCCAAGGCATCCGTGCCGAAAGCCGACACACAGACGGCAATCAGGGCTATCAACGCTGCAAAGGGAATGAGGGAAAGATACTTTTTCATACTTCGGCAAGATGAAGACGAAAAAAAGAGAGTTGTCCTTAGAGGATTCGAACCTCTACAAACAGAACCAAAACCTGTTGTGCTGCCATTACACCAAAGGACAATCAGCCTCTCAACCGTTCAAAACGGGCCTTTCACAAAGAGGAGTTTTTCCACTTATCATCGGAAAAGCGCTGCAAAGGTACAAGTAAGCGAGCGAACTTCCAAATTTATTTGAAAAATTCTGAGCGAGAAAGCCTAAAACCGACGCTTTTGCGGCATTTGGCTGTGCCTTCGTCCGTTAATCGCTGCCAAAGCCGCCGTCGTCGAAGCCGCCGCCGGAATCGTTGCTGTTGTCGTCCTCGCCTTCACCGCCTTCGCCCTCGCCGCGGTCTTTCTTCTTCGCCTTCATGTTGCCGAAGTTATAGGTGAAGGTGGCCATGATGCGACGTCCGCCACGGCGTCCGAGGCTCTCCATGTAGAAGCCGTCGCCCCACGTCTTGTTGCGCCACGAGCGGCTGTCGAGGAGGTCGCGGGCGTTGACGGCAATGCTCCACTTGTTGTTGGCAAACTGCTTGCGGACGCCGAGGTCAACGCCGTAGCCCGCCTGGCTGTAGCCCTGGGCGTTGGCGCGGCCCGAGCGGTACATGCCCGTGAGCTGTCCGCTCCAGCTCTGCGGCAGCTTGACGCTGGCAATCATGCGGACGTTCCATGAGAAACTGCTGGTGGGGTCGCCGCTGACGGCATACTGCTGCCCCGTCTCGTGGTTGGTATAGGTGTAGTTGAAGCCGTCCTGCTGATAGTAGAAGAAATTGAGCGTGGTGGTGAGGTCGAGGGCACTCCAGAAGCGGTTCTTGCCCACAATCTCCACACCGGCGGAGTTGGAGGCAGCCACGTTGACGCTGGTGGAGTACATGATGCCTTTGTCGAGGTAGCTGATGCGCTGCATGATGTCGTCGCTGTGGCGCAGGTAGCTACTGACGCTGAGCACGTGGTTCTCCCACGTCTTCATGTAGTTGAACTCAAACGACTGGCTGTACTCGGGGTTGAGGTTGGGGTTACCGAACGAGATGTTGGTGGAGTCGGTGATGTTCTTAAAGTCGTTGAGCATACCTCCCCAGGGGCGGCGCACACGGTTGGTGTAGTTGATTTGCAGCTCATTGTCGTTCGGCAGCTGGTAGCTGAGGAAGGCGCTGGGGAAGAGGTGGAAGATGTTCTTCGTCAGCGGTGCGCCCTGCACGAGGTTGCCCGCGGCGTCTTTCGACTCGGAATGGGCGTTCACCTGATACCACTCGCCGCGGAAGCCAATCTGGTAGCCAAGCTTCTGCCACAGCTTGTCGCTGTAGGTGCCGTAGAAGGCCTGGTTGGTGGTGTTGTAGATGAAGCGGTTGTAGAGGCTGTATATCTCGTGCTGCCGCGCGGCGTCGCTGAAGGTGCTGACGGGCGTGTTCTCGCGGTTGAAGTTGCCCTTGTAGCCGGCCTCAATCTTGCGGTTCTCGGTGAGCTTGTTCTCATAGTCGGCCTGTGCCTCCCAGTACTTATTGAGGATGTGCGAGTTCTGGTCCTGATACGAGGTGACGGTGCGGTCGGGGAAGAGGGTTGTCTGGTCGTAGGTGTTGTGGTTCCTGCTCTGCCATTGTCCGCGGCTGACGGTGAAATCGATGAAGTGGTCGGTGCGCCAGAGGTGCTTGTAGCCGGCCTGGAAGTTGAACATGTTGGAGTTGTCGTCGCTCGTCGTGATGCGGTCTCGGTCATACACAAGGGCGGCAGGATTGTCGCGTGTGCCGTAGCGGCTGACATAGTCGATGGTGTTCTGGCCACTGCGTCCGCCCTTCATGCCCATGAAGTCGAACGACACATCGTCGTTCTCCGTCGGATGCCACGTGACGCCCGCACGGCTGAACAGGTTGTTACCCGTGGAGCGGTTGCGCCCCGTCTGGTCGAGGTAGGAGAAGGCCGTACCGTTGTCGTCGAGGTTCTCGCGGTAGCTGTTGTTGTAGCCGATGTTTCGGTGGCTGCGGCCGTTGAGCTGGATGTACGCATCCAGGATGCCGCTGCTGTAGTTGACGTTGCCGCCCACTCGTCCGCCGCCCCAGGCCAGGTCGTCGCCGCTCCACATGAGGCCCGAGCCAAGCTGCACGCTGCCGTAGTAGCCCGCCTTACGGTCGCGCTTCAGCACGATGTTGATGATGCCCACGGTGCCCTCGGGGCTGTACTTGGCCGATGGGTTGGTAATGACCTCGATGCGCTCGATGCTCTCGGCGGGAATCTGGTCGAGGATGGAGCCCTGGTTGTCGCTGTTCAGGCCTTGCGCCTTACCGTTGATCCAGACGGTGACGTTCTCCGAGCCGCGCAGGCTGACGGTGCCCTCATTGTCCACCTCCACGGAGGGGATGTTCTCCAGCAACTCCGAGGCCGAGCCGCCCGCAGCGGCAATGGCCTGGTCGACGTTGAACACCTTCTTGTCAATCTCAAACTTCATCTGCGAGCGGATGCCCGTGATCTCCACCTCCTTTAGCGCCTGGGCGTCCTCGCTCAGCTGGATGGGACGCAGCTGCGCCACGGGGCTGGTGCGGCTGACGCTGAACTCACGCGTGGCGCTCTTGTAGCCCACGAACGACACCGTCAGCGTGTAGGAACCGAACTTCAGCCCTTCCACCACGAAGTTGCCCGACAAGTCCGTAGCTACGCCGCCGGCAATCTCCGTGCTGCCCTTGGGGCTGACGGCGATGTTGACAAAACTGAGTTCCTCCTTTGTTTCTGAATCAATCACTTTACCTTTCACGGTGCCCTGAGCCCACACGGCCTGTTGAAGACACATTGCGATGACGGCCAGCCAGACTAATCGCTTCATACTGCTAAATTACCTTTTTTTCCTTAAAATTAGTTTAGTTTTGACGTCAGAGAGTCCGTTTCGTTTAGCCCGCCCTGCTCTTTTTAACGTTTATTTAAAAAAGGCCGCACAGCTTGGGAGCAGAGAGGACTCACATACGGTACAAGGCATAGACGACAAGTCCGCCCCCTATCAGGGAGTAAAACAGTATCAGGAAAATCAGGTATAAAAGTCCTGTCCTAATGGTGAGCCAGAGAGCCGGCTTGTTTGCGATACCCAGCAGCTGGCGATAGTCGATGAACAGCAGGACGGCCACCAGCAGCAGTCCCAGGTCGGTGTTTCGTCCCATCGAAAGCAGCAGCGCAAGGAACATGAAGATGCAGTACTGACACAGGACAAAGCCCGATGCCGCCGCCGCGCCCGAAACGCTGATACCATGCCGGCGCAGCAGAATGGCCATCGACATCCACAACAGCAGGAAATTGCCGAGGAACAGCGGGATACCCTTGCTGCGAAGGTCACCCTCGATGGCGGCGAGAGATTCCTTCCACGGCGTGTCTGCTGCCTCCGGATGCAAGTCCAGGCGCGTCAGCAGAATGGCCTCACGCACCGTCCCGAGGATAGATTCAGCCACACGCCTGAGTTTAACGTTCGGTTCCTGTCCATTAACCTTTATAGAAAGGACGTTCGTGCTGTCGGTTGCCGTGCTGTCGGTCACAATCGTGACATCCTGAAGGCTGCGCAGCATCTCGTCGGCAAAACGGCTCTTTTCGCCCGGCTGGACGACGGCCACGATGAGTGTAAACAGCGAGTAGAACACCAGCAGGGCCGTGAAAGGAGCCAAATACCGCTCGTGATGGCCACGCAGGATATAGTCGCGCATCATGTAGCCGGGGCGTAGCAGCAGATGCGAGAACGTACGCTTGGCATCGTCGTTCATGAAGGGGATGGCCTCACGCGTGCCGATGTACACCCCGCGACGCTGGCGGCGGGGCTTACGCGGCTTGCGCGGTTTACGCCAGGGAATGTAGCCCAGTTCGTTGTAGATGGCCCACAACCGCCGTCTGGGCCGAATCCAGTCAGAAAGACTCATAGCGTGTTCTTGTTTCTCTATTGACAATCGCGCTGCAAAGGTACGAAAACCTTCTTACTCACACAAGCATCCGCCCCGAATAAACGACCTAAGCTATCCATCCGTTTCCCTTTGAGAACTGCCAGGGGGATAATATCTACTACATAAGATATACCTCCACGCGTCGCGCGAGGAAATGGTACCATGGTACTTTGGTACTTTGATACCATTTTTCCCACGCCCCCTGTCGCGCTGGCGACGCCCCCTTTCGTGCTGGCGACGCCCCCTTCTAAGTGTTAATTTGCAAAGTACCAACAAATTTACCTTCGGCCTAAAATGCTCACGCTCGGCAAACCGAAAAAAATTTTTTTCATTTACTCTCGCTTAATCGCATTTTTGTCACTATCTTTGTCGCCGATTTCGCGTGGGCTCTATAGTTCAATGGATAGAACGGAGGTTTCCTAAACCTTTGATCCGGGTTCGATTCCCGGTGGAGCTACGAAGGTTAGTTCATAGTTTACAGTTCATAATTAAGAATCAAGACTTGTTCCCGTTGGCTGACGAATCCTTTTATTTCCTGACGCCCTATCGTTTCTGCCCGCTGTGCGGCAGCCGGCGGTTTGCCGTGAGCGGTGAGCGCTCGCGCCGTTGTGCCGACTGCGGTTTTGAACTCTGGCAGAACGCCTCAGCTGCCGTAGCGGCATTCATCGTCAACGACAAGGGTGAGCTGCTGGTCTGCCGTCGGGCGAAGGAGCCCGCACGGGGCACGCTGGACCTCCCCGGAGGATTCGTCGACCCTGACGAGACACTCGAGCAGGCTCTCCAGCGCGAACTGACGGAGGAGCTGGGCTGCGCGCCGGCCACCGTCGGCTACCTCTTTTCCCTCCCCAACCGCTATGCGTGGGGCGACGTGGTGGTGCCTACGACCGACTGTTTCTTCCGCTGCACGCTACCCGAGGGGACTTCCCCCAAGGCGAACGATGACGTGGAGGCCATACGCTGGATACCACTGAGCGATGTCCGTCCCGCCGACTTCGGCCTCCGCTCCATTGCACGGGCGGTGGAGAAGTTCTTGAAGGGAGATTGAAGATTGAGGATTGAGGATTGAAGATTGAGGATTAATAATTTATATTTCACAATAAAAAAACAATGAAAAAAAATCTTATGCGTTTTGCGCTGCTGCTGGCCGGAGTGCTGGCGGTGGCATCGTGTGGGAAGAAGTATTCCTACGACACCGTGGCGGGCGACCCGATGAAAACCCGCATCTACACCCTCGACAATGGCCTGAAGGTCTATCTGACCGTCAATAAGGAGGCTCCGCGCATCCAGGCCCACATCCCCGTGCGCGTGGGCGGCAAGAACGACCCTGCCGAGACCACCGGCCTGAGCCACTATCTGGAGCATCTGATGTTCAAGGGCACCACCCACTTCGGCACACAGAACATCGATGCCGAGCGCCCCATGCTGGACCAGATTACCGACCTTTACGAGGTCTATCGTAAGACCACCGACCCCGAGCAGCGCCGCGCCATCTATCACCAGATTGACAGCATCAGCTATGAGGCCAGCAAAATTGCCATCCCCAACGAGTACGACAAGCTGATGGCCGCCATCGGCGCCGAAGGCACCAACGCCTACACCTCGTACGACGTCACCTGCTACACCGAGGACATCCCCTCGAACCAGATTGAGAACTGGGCCAAGGTGCAGAGCGACCGCTTCAAGAACATGGTCATCCGCGGCTTCCACACCGAGCTCGAGGCTGTGTATGAGGAGAAGAACATCAGCATGACCGACGACCAGGAAAAGGTCATCGACAGCCTCTTCGCCGGACTCTTCCGCAATCACCCCTACGGCAAGCAGAGCGTCATCGGCACGCAGGACCACCTGAAGAACCCCAGCATCGTCAACATCAAGAACCACTTCGACAACTGGTACGTGCCCAACAACATCGCCATCTGCATGAGCGGCGACTTCGACCCCGACAAGACCATCCGTATCATCGACCGCTACTTCGGCGACATGCAGCCTAACGACCACATCGTCCGTCCCACCTTCGCCCCCGAGAAAGAGATCAGCGCCCCCGTGGTGAAGACCGTGGTGGGACAGCAGGCCGAGAACGTCTGGCTGGGCTGGCGCATGCCCGGCGGCGGCGACAAGGACGCCCCCATGGTGGAACTGCTGGGTGACCTGCTCTACAACGGCCAGGCTGGCCTCATCGACCTGGACCTTATGCAGGAGCAGAAGGTGCTGGCCGCCCAGTGCTTCCCCTACCAGCTGAGCGACTACTCGGTCTTCCTGCTGATTGCCTATCCCAAAGAGGGTCAGACGCTTGACGAAGCACGCGACCTGCTGCTGGGCGAGGTGGAGAAGTTACGCAAGGGCGACTTTGACGAGACCCTGCTCCACGCTATCGCTGCCAACAAGAAGCTGGAGCAGCAGCGCGGACTGGAGCAGAACCGCAGCCGTGTCAGTCAGCTCGTCGATGCCTTCGTCAACGGACAGGAGTGGAGCGACGTCGTCAGCTACTACGACCGCATGGCCGCCTACACGAAGGACGACGTCATGGCCTTCGCTGCCCGCTACCTGAAGCCCGAGGCCTACACCCTCGTCTACAAGCTGCAGGGTGTCGACACCGACCGCAAGACCATCGAAAAGCCAGCCATCACCCCCATCTACACCAACCGCGACACCGTCAGCGCCTTCCTGGCCGAGGTGCAGCAGAGCACCGTCGCCCCCATCGAGCCCGTCTTCGTGGATTTCTCGAAGGAACTGACACACGGCAAGGTGGACGGCATGGAAGCCCTCTATAAGAAAAACGAGGTGAATGACATCTTCAACGTGCAGTACATCTGGGAGTTTGGCGACTTTGCCGACCCGCTGCTGGTCACCGCCGCTGGCTATGCCGACTACCTGGGCACTTCCGACATGACGGCTGCCGAGCTGAAGCAGGCGCTCTACAACATCGCTTGCAGCATGTCGTTCCGCGTGGCCGACCGCCGCACCACCCTCTCCATCAGCGGCCTGCAGGAATACATGCCTCAGGCGCTTGAGCTCGTGGAACATTTCGTGGCCGACATGCAGCCCGACGAGGCCGTCCTCGCTTCTTATAAAGCCGACATGATTCGTAGCCGTATGGTCAACAAGACCAACCAGCGCGCCAACTTCAACGCCCTTCGCCAGTATGTGCTCTATGGCCCCGGCAGCCCCGCCACCCGCACCCTTTCCAACGAGGAGGTGATGGCGCTCGACGGCAGTGAGCTCACCGGCCGTCTGCGTGCCCTTGCCGGCATGAAGCACCACGTCGTTTACTACGGCCCCGCCACTTCCGACGAGGCTTTCAAGCAAATCGCTGCCTGCCACCACGCCGGCACCGCTGACGTCCCCGCCAACGCTCCCGCACCCTACCAGAAGACGGACGAGAACGTGGTTTACATCGCCCCCTTCGTGGCAAACAACATCTATCTCTATGGCATCACGGACATGGGCAAGCCCTTCGATTTGGCCAAGCACCCCACCGTGGAGCTCTTCAACGAGTACTTCGGCAGCGGCATGAACGGCATCGTCTTCCAGGAGATGCGCGAAGCCCGCGGATTGGCTTACAGCGCCTCTGCCTACGACGCTGAGCCCTCCGAAGCCGACGAAACGGAGTACTTCGGCCGCTACATCATCACCCAGAACGACAAGATGATTGACGCCCTCACCCACTTCGAGGAAATCACGGACAACATGCCCGCCTCCGAGGCTGCCTTTGCCATTGCCAAGGAGGGACTGCTGGCGCAGCTGCGCACCCAGCGCTACACGGGCCAGAACCTGCTCCGCTACTGGCAGAGCCTACAAGACCTCGGCCTCGACACCGACATCCGCCGCGACGTCTTCAACAAGGTGCAGGACATGACGCTTGACGACATCACCCACTATCAGCAGCAGAACATCAAGGGCCGTAACTACCACACCTGCGTGCTGGGCGACGAAAGCCAGCTCGACATGGAATCCCTTGCCCGCTGGGGTCGCATCGTCCGACTCACCACCGAGGAAATCTTCGGATATTAAGGGTTAATGGTTAGCGGTTAGCGGTTAACGGTTAACGGTTAGCGATTAGCGATTAGCGATTAGAGATTAGCGATTAGAGATTAGCGATTAGAGATTAGCGATTAGAGATTAGAGGTTAGAGGTTAGTGTGGCGAAGGCTGCGTTAACCTCTAATCTTTTTTTATTTCTTCTTTCTGGTCAGCAAAAAGGCAAAAACAAGGCATATCATCAGCGTCAGGAGCAGATAGGCGCTGGAGAGGGGAAGGGGTATCTCGGGCGACGTGTCGTCCATGCCCGAAAGGGCGATGTCAAGCAGAGGATGATAGGCGCCGATGAGAAACGCCACGGGGATGGCTGCCAACCACGGGCTATAGCCGGCATCGCGCAGACGACGCACAGCTGCTGCCAGTGTGGGCAGCAGGCTGAAAAGGAGAAACAAACCCAGGACAGCCATCACAGGGCCAATGATGCTGCTGAGCCAGTTTAGCGGATTATCGGGTGTGTCGGGCCCCGCAGCGCTGCGGATGGCAACCAGCGTCGCCGCTATGCCAAACAACCCCCCTGCCACCACAGCCACAAACAACATCCAGTGCCAGAACTCCCTCCGCGATGTCCTTCCGCGGAAGATGGCATATCGGCCGACGCACTTAATCACATTTTTCCAAAAAGATTTCATAGCCTATTCTCTAAAGGTTTTATTTGCTAAAAAGGTAGCCGTATATCGAGCCCCAAGAAATGGTGGAGTCGCGCGCAAGGTTGAGGTCGATATCTGTCACGACAAGGACATAGGTTGAGTCGGCGCTATAGCCCAGCAACGGGGTAGTCCGTTTGGGCTCTACCATACACGACGATATCTCTTTTTCCCCGATGGAAAGGGCGATTTTTGCAGATTGGCCATCGACTTCTCGCTCTATCCGAATACTTCCATCGGGCATCACTTTTGCCTCCTTGTCAACCTCGGAAAGATACGTCCTTTCGCTTTCGTAGAAATGGGTGTATCCCTCGGGTACTGCAAACGGGCTGTCAAAGGCAAGTTGAATAGAGCGGTTTTCTTCATCCAATGCCTCGTCGCCCGCCCAAGGGAGGATATTCGTACGGGTGATGGTCGTCAGGTCAGCCACGCTGCGGGGGTCTATGTACAGCAGGATATCCAGTTCGTCATGAATCTGACACTGCTGTCGGCCATCGAACGTATGGAACCACGTCGCCAGCGCCTCCTCGTCCATAGGGAGGTCAGCAGGCAGCGTGTTCCCGATAAGGCGGTCGAGCTTGTGCCGACGGACGCGCAGGCTGATGGTGGTGTAGTTCACGGGCAGCGCCGACGTCAGCAGGAACACCGCAGTCAGCGACGTCATAATCCAGCGGATGCGCCGCGCCCGCCCCACAAAGAGGCCAATGCAGACGGCATAGCACCAGAGGTTGAACGTCAGCAGATAGAGGCGCGGGGGCGTGATGCCATAGTCGCTCAGACGGCGCACAGTGCCCACCGTCATCAGCAGGAGCAGCGGCAGGATGAGCACGGGCAGCCAGCGGACAATCCATCGCTCAAACGGCTTTCCCTCGCCACTGCGCATCACCGGATAGAGGCCGAGCTCCACGATGATACATCCCGCCATCAGCGCCGACACCAGCCACCCTACCCCGCCATTCGGCAGTTCCCAGTGGATGAGGATGAGGAGGCCATAGATGTAGAGAACTATCAGATAGAGAGCCATCAAAGGCACAAACAGATAGCGGATAACGAAGATGAGGTACTTCGAAATGACGGCCACGTCGGAGTGCTTCTCCTCGCCCTCGGGGATACGTGCCAGGAAGAGCAGCACGGGCGTGGTGAGCAGCGTAAGGATAGCCAGCGTGGAGTACCACTGCTCAGCCACTTGTAAACCAAACAACCAATGGAACGACCCGACGAGCGCCAGCAGTCCCGCCGTCAGTATGCCCCCCGTCAGGAAACTGATGCAGAACCACAGGAACGTGCGCCAGGTGAAGTTCCACACGGGCAGGTCGTCTTTCTCGCGGAAGAACGGGGCGTAGAAGAACGCCACCGCCAATGCCGCCACGACAGACAAATGTCCTATCAAGGTCTCCGTCCGCGACACTGCCTCGGGGTGCGTAAAGAGATACACCGTGTCCACCATCAACAGCAGATGTGCCGCAATGGTTATCCACCAACGCAGCGACGGACGTTTCACCTCCTCGCCCCACAAGCTGAGTGCCGTAGCCAGCACGACGGCTACACCCAGCCCGTAGAGGATGGCCACCGTCTGCTCTTCATTGTGGGGGCTCTTCGTCCAGCACCGCCAGATGGCATACGCCGTCAGCAGCACCAGCCAAATGACCGTCAGCGGAAAGCGCCGCCACACGTTCTGCATCGTATCCTTCATGAAGAGCGTCTTCAGCAGGCGCGTGCCAGCACGCCCTTCCCAGAACACGCCGAGCACCTCCTGAGGCAGCTTGCTCTTCAGGCGATGCTTGCGGACACGGACGGCCTCCTCGGACACCGACAGGCAGTCGGCCACCGCGCTGACAGGATATTGCAGGGCTGACAGCAGGCACAGCTCGACGTCCTCGTCGGAGAGCGTCGGATAGCTCTCACGCAGGCTGGCTTCCGTGTCGGCAAACTGGCGGTGCACCTCATCGAGGACACAGCGGCGCTGGTCGGCAGTCAAGGGCGCACTTTTCCTATAGTTCTTCAGGAGGTCGGCGGCGTCTGTCTGGCGGAACGCGTCGCGGCTCATACGGGTGGTTTCCTTCAGTTGTTGAGTGGTCATTGTCGGGGGATTTATAAAGCTTACGAAAACGGATGACGCTGCAAAGTAAACCCTTTTTCGCCGTTTGACCAAGAAAAATGCGTTACAATTGCGTTACAATCGCCACACATCCGCTGGAAATAGTACGCGCAAAGCCCCTACCGAACGAGTATCTTGCGGCCCTGGTGGATGTAGATGCCCTTTTCTGTGGGTGCGGTGACGGACGTGCCAAACAGGGTGAAGAAGGCCGAGCCTTCCTCCTGCCCCTCCTGAACGAGAGGAGAGGTAACGGAATCCGGGTCGTAATCCTTACCAAGATAGGTGGCGGCAATGGTCTCGCGGAAGACATCGACGGTGATGCGATACCAGCCATCGTCGCTGATAGCCCACTTGTCGTCGCCGTCGCGCTCGCTGGCACGCGTAGAGGTGACGAGCGGCTCATCCTGTGTGTAGGGATGGAGGCTGCGGGGACTCCAGTCCTTCTGCGCCAGCAGCTTGAAGCGGCGCGGCTGTTCGTTGCCGCTGTATGCCTTCAGTTCGCCCGTCCATGTCCAGACGTTGGGGTTAGTGACGCTACGGGTGAAGGGGATTGCCATCTCCACATGCCACTTGTCAGTCTGTTTCGGGGCGATGCAACCGCCGGCGATATAAAGCTCACCCCAGGGAACGAAGAGCTCGCCTGTAAGCGTCATCTTCGAGGGATTGAGGGTGAAGCGGTAGCGGTTCTCCGTGAAGGGGACGACCCACTCGGCACCGTCCTTCGCCGCCTGCGTGGGCGTCACGGACTTCGTCACGGCCGAACCGATGAGGGAGACATCGGTGTAGCGGGGCGCTGTATAGCGCGTGGCGGAGGTCTCGGCGGCGGTGTTCATGATGCGGAGCTTGCCTGCGGAGAGCGAGCCGTGGAAGCGGTAGGTGCCGTCGGGATAGGGCTCGAGCTGCTGCGTGCCGCCAGGGACGGCGGTGCCGGTAATCCAATAGCCCTTCGTCTGCGTGGCATCGGCATAGGGGGCATAGGTGTCAGTGAACGTCTGCGCCTCGCGGCTAACGGGCGCTACGGAGGGCGCCTCCACACGAAGCGTGACGGACGAGGCACAGGCAACGTCGGCCAACGTGACAGTGAGCGTCTGCGAAGCCTCATCGAAAGTATATGAAGAGTCAGAAACCGCCTTTCCATCGAGGGAAATCGCCGTTGGCGCAGCGGCTATGCCGAGCAGTTCCAGCGTGTAGGAGCGCTTGTCGGGCATTCCCTCAAAGGCGCCTTCGCGGGCGGCGATGGTGACGGTGACGGCCTCGTCGGTACGCGTCTGGCTGATGCGGGTGAAGGTGCACTCGCCCTGCTTGTAGCGATCGTTGTCGAAGGCATCCTCATAGATTGTGCCCGTGCCGTCGGCACCCGGGACGACGCGCAGGATGAGCGACGACGGACGCTCCATGACGGTGCGCTGGGCGGGGTTGAGGGGGATGATGCTGCCTGCGCGGTAGAAGTAGGGAATCTGGTCGAGCGTGTAGCCCTCGGTGAAGGTGACGCCTCCGCGCACCAGACAGCCGGCAGCGACATCGTACCACAGCCCTTCGGGAAGCCAGATGGTGCGGCGGGCAAGTCCGTCGCCTTCGACGGGCGAGGTGACAGGCGCCACAAGGATGTCGGGGCCGAAGAGGTATTCATCTTCGTAGCGATAGGCTTCGGACGTCTCGGGCCACTGGTAGTAGAGCGGGCGACAGATGCCTACGCCGGTGTCGTAAGCCTCGCGCGCGGACGTGTAGATATAAGGGAAAAGAGCGTAACGGAGGATGACGGTCTCGCGCAGCTGGGTGAAATTGGAGAATTTCCAGATGCGACGCTCGATGTTGGAAGCATTGGTGGCATGGGTGCGGAAGATGGGCGAGAAGACGCCGTACTGCATCCAGCGCAGATAAAGCTCTGGGTTGTTGGCGCCGCTCTGCTGATGGCCGCCGAGGTCGTGCCCCCAGTAGCCATAGCCCACGTTGGAGGCCGTGGAGGTGAAGTAGGGCTGGTAGGCAAGCGTGGGCCATGTGGCATAGGTATCGCCCGAAAAGCCAATCTGGTAGCGGTGGCTGCCCAAGCCGCCCCAGCGGTGATAGATGGTGGGACGACGGTCGGGGCGGTTGAGGCGCATGTCCTCGAAGAAGACGTGGTTGTGCCAGAATGTCTGACCAAGGCCGTCAATCTGCTTGTTGATGAGCCACTGCTGCCAGTCGAGCCACCAGAAGTCAACACCCTCGGCCTCACGGGCACGGATGATGTTGCTGAACATGGCCTTGTAGAAGTCGTAATCCTCAAGTTCCCAAGGGATGGTCTCGCCCTTGGAGGGGTCGCGGCCGAGGTCGCGGCTGAGGACATCATAGAACTCCTCGTCGTTATCGACACCGTCGGCTGGGTGGAGGTTGAGCGCCACGCGCAGACCGTGACTATGCATCCAGGTAATGAGCCCCTTAGGGTTGGGGATGAGCCGCTTGTTCCACGTCCAGCCCGTCCACCCCTCGGTGTGCCAGTCCATATCGAAGATCATCACGTCGAGGGGGATCTTGTTCTTCTCGATGTCGTTGACGATTTGCATGAACTCGCTCTGGGTATAGGCCCAGTAACGGCTGTACCAGTAACCGAAGAGGTAGGCAGGGGGAAGGGGGATGCGCCCTGCCACACGGACGAAGTCGCCCAAGGCGGCGGTATAGTCGTGGCCGTAGCCGAGGAAGTACCAGTCGTAAGCCTGCGCCTCGAGGGGTTGTGCCACCCAGTCCATACCACCCTCTTCCTTGGGCTCCATGGGGAAGGAGCGGCTGCCGTCGCCGCGTGTAGCTGTAGGCGACTCGTCGATGACGGCCCAGCCACTGCGTGAGAGGATGCCCTGTTCCAGCTTGTTGCGCTGGGTGTCACCCGCCACGTTGTCAAGCGTGCGCTGCGTGCCGCGCAGGTTAAGGGCATCGTCCTTACCCGGATACCAGATGACTTCCTGCCCGTTGAGGTTGAAAGTAACGCTAAGGTTCGTAGGAGACTTCTGGGCGGGGTTGGGGCGCGTGCCCTCCTTGTAGCGGAGGGTGAGGGCCGAGGTGCGGATAGTGAGATAGCCGTCCTCGGTGGTCGTCGTGAACTGCGGCACCGGCAGGCGGCGGTTGACGACGGTGAATGTCGCACGGTCCTCGAAGTTGGATGTCGGGCTGTATTGGATGCGAATCATCTGCGGGGTGAGCACAGTGAAGCGCATCTTGCCGCTGGTGACGACTGCATCGGGGTCGGCCACAGGATTACCCTCGGCAAAGGCCGCGAGAGCGAAGAGGCAAAGAAGCGGGAAGAGAAGGGGTTTCTTCATGGGGCTTTAGGGGCTTTAGCGTCTTTAAGGACTTTAGGGACCTTAAGGACCTTAAGGACGAATGGGGGAATTGGTTTTTTGAGAGAGGGTGAAAGAAAACGGGAGGCAGGCACGGTGGGCCTGCCTCCCGGAGTTTCAGCATGAGGACTCTGTCCCCGTCAGACTACTTCACGAGTACCTTGCGGACGGTGCCGTCGCTCATGCGGACAATGTTGATGCCCTGACGGAGTTCGGTGATGCGCTCGCCGCGGAGGGTGTAAATGCCTTCGGGTGCTGCGGACGGAGTCACGTCGGCCTCAGGTACGGCGATGCCGTCGGGATCGTTCGTGAACTTACCACCCAAGAAGTAGACAGCCTTGTGGCTGGGATCAAGGACAGGATGCTCATCCTCGCCAATGTTCTGACGCCATACGGCTTCAGCATCGTTAACGCTGCCGTTCAGCAGGTAGCAGAGTTCGCCGCTGGCCATCTGCTTGTCGCTGAATGCGGTGGTGCCGCTCTGGCCGCCTATGTCGTAGCAGTTCTTCAGGGTGGCGCTGCCGAAGCGAGCCAGGCTCTTGTCACCATCCACACCGACGACTACACCGCCGTTGTAGCTGTTGGTGATAGAAGCGTTATCGCCGACCCAGCCGCTGAGACCTGCACTCTCGTTGCCACCGGTGATATTACCAGTGTTGTAGCAGTTAACAATCTCAATGTTACACCATGACTGGTGGTCGACACCGAGGATACCACCGGCGTTCTGGTTGGCTGAAATGACATCTGCCTCGTTGCCGCAGTTGTAGATCTTGACACTGCCGCTGAGGGTAGTACCTCCAATGAGGCCGCCCACGAAACGACTACCGCTGACGAAGCAGCTCTTGTCGATGGTAACGTTCTTGATGATAGCACCGCCACCAACAGCTCCGAAGAAGCCGATATCACCACGATCGGGCTGGTCGATGACCATGTTGTAGATGCGATGACCCTGACCGTCGAATACGCCGCGATAAGGAATACTCTGTTCGACATCACCGCTGGCATCGGTGCCTAAGCCAAAGCCGATAGGCTCGAAGTCAACGCCTTCAAGGTCGATGTCGTTGAGCAGGATGGCATTAGACGTCTGAGCCACTGTTGCCTGGACGTCGAGTGAGAAGTTGACCAGCTGCATCGCTGTGCTGATACCATACAAACCGCAGACCTCACAGATACCGGTCTCCGGATCGAATACGTGGTCGCGCTGGACAACATCGCCGCTCTCCTCGTTGGAGAAGGCAATATCGCCCGAAGGCGTACCGTCGCAACGGAGTTCACCAGCAGCATAAATCTTTGCATGACCATCGCTGAAGGGAACGGGGAAGTCGTCCTCGCCGAGGGTCTGGAACCAGTTCTCGCCGCCGCTGACCAAGCCGTTGAGCAGGAAGGCAAGTTCGCCGCTGGCAAGGGCCTCTTCCTCAAGGAGAGTACCCTGTGTGCTCTCGACGAAGGTGAAGATGTTCTCGGTCTTCGTGCCGTCGTTGCGCCAGAGGTTCTTCATGCCGTCGTCATCAGCACCGCTGACAAAGCCGGTGTTGAAGCAGTTGCGAAGTTCGGAAGCTGAGCCGAACCAGCCGCAGAAGGCTGCACTCTCACGTGCGCCGATAACTTCACCCATGTTGTAGCAGTTCTCGACGATGAAGGCGCATGAGCTACCCATGCTGACACCGATGAGACCGGCTGCATTCTGCTCGGCAGCCGTGACGCTAGCTTCGTTACCCACGTTGGTGAGGTGGATGGTACCACCGCCGTTGGAGCCGCCGACGATACCACCGACGAAGCGGGTACCCACGACGGAACAAGAAGCAGTGACGACGAAGTTGCGGATGTCAGCACCGTCAGCGATGACACCGAAGAGGCCAACATATTCGTCGCCTTCGGCAATCATGTTGTCGATGTAGTGATTCTGACCATCGAACGTGCCCTTGAAGGGGCTCGCGACGGTACCGATGGGACGCCATTCGACACCGCTGAGCTCGATATCGTCCTCAAGGACAGCGCTGGCTGTACCGTCGAGCTGTACGATACCCGAATAGGTGAGCAACTGCTCGCCATCGAAGATATGATAGAGACCGTCCTCTCCGATGGGGAGGTAACCTTCCTGAGCAATGCCACAGTTGATACAGATACCATTCTCGTACTCATGCTCGTCCTGCGTGAGGTTACCCTCCTCGTTGGAGAAGTGGAAGTCGTCCTTCGGCGAACCGTCGCAGTTCAACGAACCAGCAGGATAAACAATGCCGTGAGAAGCGAAGGGCACAGGGAAGTAATCAACACCCAGCGTCTGGAACCAAGTGGGATTGTCAGACGACTTGCCATTGAGGTAATAAGCCAGAGCACCGCTTTCGGCATCTTCCTCATCGAAGCTGCCGATGTTGTCCTGCTGACTCATAACGTCGAAGCAGTTGCTGAAGGTCGGGTTGCTGCCGAAGCGTGCGAAGGTCTTTGAACCATCGACACCGACAACATAACCAGCGTTGTAAGAGTTCGTGATAGAGGATGCATCGCCAATCCAGCCGCTGATACCTGCGCTCTCAAGTCCGCCAACAATCTCGCCCGTGTTGTAGCACTTGTCGATGAAGAAGTGGCAGGCCGAACTCATGCTGACGCCAATGATACCGGCGGCATTCCGATCCGAACCGGTGATGTTGGCCTCGTTGCCCACGTTAGTGAAGTAGGCATTACCGCTGCCGTTGGAGCCGCCGGCGACACCAGCCACGTAGGCTGCACCCGTGAAGGAGCACGAACTGTCGATGACAAGGTTGCGGATGTCGGCACCATCGCCGATGACGCCGAAGAAGCCGACATAGTCTTCGTCAGGAAGGTCGACGACGAGGTTCTCAATGCGATGCTCCTGACCGTCAAACTTACCCTGGAACTTAGTAGAGGCATTGCCGATAGGCGTCCATTCAACACCGCTCATGTCAATGTCATTCGTCAGCTTGGCATTGATGGTGCCTTCGCCGCTGTTGACCTTGCCGGCAAACCAGACGAGCTGTTCAGCCGTGCTGATGACGTAGTAGTCATCGACCAGCGGGCAGAAGTCGTCGTTGCTGGCACCGCAGACGATACAGATACCGTTCTCGAACTGGTGGTTATCACGCTTCAGTTCACCTTCGGTGTTGCTGTACTTGATGCCGTCCTTCGGAGTACCGTTACAGGTGAGTTCGCCAATGGCATAGACCTTCTTATGAGTGGGGTCGAAGGTGGGATAATCATCCTCGCCGAGGTTCTGGTACCAACCGTCGGTACCCAGATCGCGGTTGAGGTAATAGGTGAGTGCACCGCTCTTGAACCACTCGGAAGTGAAGTTGGCCAGCGTGTGGACATCCTTCTTCATGTTCTCCTCGTTGAGGTCGAAGGTGTTGGTGTAGTCGCCGTCGCCAATGCCGCGTCCGAGGCTCTGGTTGCCGTCGGCACCGTCGATGGAACCGGTGTTCCAGCAGCTGACCACCTTACCTGCGCTGGCGAACCAGCCAGAGAAGATACCATTCTCGTTACCGCCGGATACGTTACCGGTGTTGTAGCAGTTGCGGATAATGACTGCCAGACGGCCGCTGGAGTAGTTACAGCCGACGAAGGCCGAGTTGTTACCGTTGGAGGCAGTGACACCCTCGACGTTGGCTTCGTTACCGCAGTTCTCGATGATGAGGGTACCCTCGCCGTTGCAGTAGCCTGCGAGAGCGCCGCTCTTCCTATCGCTCTTGAAGAAGCAGCTGCTATCGATGATGAGGTTACGCACCACGGCGGGGCCGAGAACCTTGAAGATACCAGTCTCGCTGATGTCGGTGTTGTTGATGACGAGGTTCTTGATGCGGTGGAGTTGGCCATCGAACGTGCCTTCATAGAAATAGGTAGAGGTGCCGATGGGCGTCCAAGCCACATCCTGCATGTCAATGTCGGCAATAAGTTTCACGTTCACATCGTTGTGTCCGCTGTTCACCACCGCAGCAACCCACTGGAGCTGTCTGGAATTGCCAACCAAGTAGTAGCCATCAACAAGGTCGCAGTAAGTCTCGTCGGCAGCACCACAGTTCTGGCAGATGCCGTTGACGTACACGTGAGGATTGACCTTTTTGCCACCTTCCTCGTTACTATAACTGACGTCGCCCTTTGCGGTGACACCGTCGCACTCGAACTCACCGACCACATAGACCTGCTTGTGGGTGGGGTCAAGGGTGGGTTTTGCATCCTCGCCCAGCGTCTGGTACCAACCGATTTCCTTCTGGTCGCCGTTAAGGGCATAGGTGAGGGCACCGTTAGCAAACCACTCGTTGGTGAAGCCTTCGAGGGTGTAAGCATCCTTCTTGAAGTTCTCCTCGTTGAGGTCGAAGGAGTGCTTGAAGTCGCCGTCGCCGATGCCACGTCCGAGGCTCTGGTTGCCGTCGCCGTTGGTCAGCTTACCGGTGTTGTAGCTGCCGATCACCTGACCGTTGCTGGCGAACCAGCCGGAGAAGATACCATTCTCCCAGCCGCCGCTGACGTTACCACTGTTCCAGCAGTTCTTGATGATGACCTTCAGGTTGCCGCTTGAGAAATTGCAGCCCACGAAAGCACTGTTGTTGGCAGCACCGCCTTCGACGTCAGCCTCGTTGCCGCAACCCGTGATGGTAAGGGTGCCCGAGCCGTTGACACAGCCGATAAGAGCAGCCGAGCACGACGAGGTGGTCTTCAGCACGCACGACTTGTCAATGATGACGTTCGAGATGGTAGCATTGGCAGCCACACCGAACAAGCCCTGCTCCTTGACGTCGCGGGTGGTCATGTTCTTGATGCGGTGGAACTGGCCATCAAACGTACCAGCGTACTTGTGGTCGCCGTTGCCGATGGGAATCCATTCCACGCCATCAAGGTCGATGTCGGCTGTCAGCTGACCGCCGAGGATTTCATCGCCTTCGTTAACCCTGGCAGCAAACGCTTGCAGTTCGGCAGCATTGCTGATAGCAACGAAGGGCGCGCCCCAGAGGTGGAGTTCGCTGTACTGCATGTAGGCACCTTCCTCCTTCGTGGCACTTACCGTGAAACGGAAGTACTTGAACGTGGCCGTAGGAGCAGCCAGCGCAAAGTCGAACGGGGTGAAGTTCACGTCCTCCAGAACCTTGTCACCTGTAACCTCGTCGAGGAGCGTCCAGTTCTCCTTGTCGTTGGAGCCTTCCAGCGTCCAATCCATGGGGTTACGACCAGTGTACGACGCGTTGTCGTTAGCCGTGATAATGGTGTAGCCTGTTAGCGACACCGGCGAGGAAGCCTCAATTGTCACGAAGTTCGGCATGTCGCGCGTACCGTACTTAGTACTTGTCTCTCCATCGCTTGCACACTCGAAGCCTTCGCCTCCAGATTTCGTGCCGTCGATGGCTGTGTACGTGACACCTGTTTCAGGATCGACGTACTGAGCACTTGCATTCAAACAGGGGAACAGCAACAGCGCTCCCAGCAGGAATGCACTTAATCTTGATTTTCTCATGATGTAAGTTTTTGAAGTTAAACAATTTGTAAAATATCTATTCACGTTTTTCATGTTTTTTTAGTGTCTTTCACCATGCAAAGATAACGTCTCACATAGAAAGTTCCAAATTATTTCCCTATTTTTTTACGGTACGTCTGATTTGACGCGGGAAATAATAGCTGCAGGTCAATAGCATCGGCCATCACATGATAACCCTCGGCATTGGGGTGGAGCCAGTCTTCCTCATAGAGGAAGCGTTCATTGAGGCGAATGGTGTCGAAGGAGCTTCGCACGGCCTTGTCGAAGTCGATGAACCCATCCAGCAGGGGCGATGTGCGCACCCAGTCGTTGAGTCGCTGGCGACCTTGCTCGCGGTCGTCGGTGTAATAGTAGTGCCCCTTGAAGGGGGTGACGGTAGCTCCATAGACACGGATGTCCTGCGCGTGTGCCTCGCTGATAATCTGCTCAAATACGTGGATGACATCGTCGGCCGTGCGGAGACCGTCGTCGCACGTACCCAGGTCGTTGACGCCTTCGAAGAGGATGAGGTAGCGGACACCTTGCTGACCGAACAGGTCGCGTCGGAAGCGGGTCTGCGCCGTGGGTCCGAGGCCACCTTCACGGACGACACAATTACCGCCCAGACCGAAGTTGAGGACGGCCACACCGTCTGTCTGCGGGTCGGCCAGCAGACGGCGCGAGAAATTATCGGTCCAACGGTCCTGCTGGTTGGTGGTGCTGCCGCGTCCGTCGGTGATGCTGTTCCCCAGCACGGCAATAGCATAGGAGGGGGTGCTACGTTTTACATCGATGGCATTGATGACGTACCAGTGGTTGGTCGGTACGGCCTTTGCCCAGTCAGTCTCCATCGGGGGTAAGATATAAGAAGTCGTGCGTGAGCCGGGATGACCGGTGACGTCCGCAGGCGACAAGCGTCCGAAACGGATGGTAATGGCTACGTTCTGGCGCGGCATCACGGGGAAGCGGATAGGGTCGGAGGTGACCCGCTCGCCCGCCTTGATGAGGATGTTATCCTTGCCACCGAAGGTGATGCGACGGACGCTCTGCTCGTCCTGCCGGGGGCTGTCACCAGCACTGAGGGCCTCGGCCATCTCCACGCCGGCAATCTCCATGTCGGCCGTGCCGTATTCGTTCGATAGCCGCAGCTGCACGGCTTCGCCGCCGATGGAAACCTGGACAATCTGACGAAGTGTATTGCCCTCCAGCCCAGGGGCAGGGGGAAGATTATAGGGCTCAACCAGTTGCATGGCCGTCGCCCAAGTGGTAACCCACGTCTGGTTTTTCGAAGAGGGCGAAGTACAACCTGCCACGACCATCGCTACACACAATGCAGCCGAAAGCAGCCAATGAAGGGGATTTGAAGTAGTGTTTTCCATGTTGCAAAGGTACAAACTTCTTTTCTAATTACCAAAAATCATAACGAAAAAGCAAACCGCAATGCGAATTTGTCTTGCACGTAAAAACTATAGGAATATCTTTTTTTCGAAAAAAATAACTGAAAATTTGGAACTCTATTGGGATTCCTATAACTTTGTATCGTCAAAATTAAACCCAAATCCTTATGAAAACAAACAACAAGCGAATGAGTCTTATGCCACTGATGCTGACGGCATTATGCATCGTCCTAATGGCGGGCTCGTGTCAGTCGGGTCCCAAGGCGGGACAACCCGACCCGAATTTCTACGTCTTCCTCTGTTTCGGTCAGTCGAACATGGAGGGCAATGCGCCTGTGGAGGCGGTCGATACCACCGATGTGCCTGAGCGCCTGCGGCTGCTGCCGGCAGTAGATATGCCGCGCATGAACCGCACGAAGGGCGAATGGTGCACCGCAGTACCGCCGCTCGTAGGCCAATGGTATGGCCTCAGCCCTGCCGACTATTTCGGCCGCTATCTGTTGGAGAACCTGCCGAAAAAGGTGCGCGTGGGCATCGTCAACGTGGCGGTGGGCGGCATCGACATCAAGGGCTTCAACCAGGACAGCATCGCCACCTACTACGCCACCGCCCCCGGCTGGATGAAGGGGAAAATCGATGACTTCGGCGGCGACCCCTACGCGCGGCTGATAGAGATGGCACGCTTGGCACAGAAAGATGGCGTTATCCGTGGCATCCTGCTCCATCAAGGTGAGACGAACACAGGCGACGAGCGTTGGCTAGGCTGGGTGAAGCTGGTCTATGAACGCATGCTGGCCGACCTTGACCTCCGCGCCGAGGACGTTCCCCTGTTGGCAGGCGAGGTAGTGAATGCCGACCAAGGCGGCGTCTGCGCAGCTATGAATCCCATCATTAACCGTCTGCCTGAGGTCATCCCTACGGCCCACGTCATCTCATCGGCGGGCTGCGAGTGCCGCGGAGACCACCTGCACTTCAGCGCTGCCGGCTACCGCGAGCTGGGCCGCCGCTACGGCGAGGCCATGCTACCGCTGCTGAAGAAATAACTCCTTCATTCCTCATCGTAAATGCCCGATTAGCATGAAATCCATCCTCATCCCCTCCCTTGCAGCACTACTGATTGTCTGCACCTCGTGCACGAAGACCCCTGCCACACAGGAAGTTCAGAACCCCCTGACCTACACCGACATCCCCGACAACGACGTTATCCGTGTGGGCAAGGACTACTACATGGTGAGCACAACCATGTATTTCTGCCCGGGCGCGCCTATCATGCACTCGCGCGACCTTGTCCACTGGCGCATCGCCAACTACATCTACGACTACCTGGCCGACGACGACACCTATAACCTCCGCAACGGCCGCAACGCCTACGGCAAAGGCCAGTGGGCCACTACCCTGCGCGAGCACGAAGGCACGTTCTACGCCCTCTTCATCGCCAACGACCAGCGCAAGACCTTCGTCTATACGACGCAGGACATCAAGAAAGGCCCCTGGAAACGGCACGCTGTCTATGACCGTCCCTTCCACGATGCCGGTCTGCTCTTCGACGACGACAAAGCCTACGTGGTCTGGGGCAACGGCGACCTGCGCATCACCGAGCTGGAGCCCGACCTCAGCGCCATCAAGGCTGGAGGCATCGACCAACCCCTCATCAACTCTCCCCGCGAGGGAATGGGCCTGCGGGCTGAAGGGGCTCACTTCTACCACATCGGCGACTACTACTATGTACTTGAAATCGACTGGCCTCGCGGTGGTCCACGTACCGAGACCTGCTGGCGCAGCAAGGAACTACTGGGCCCCTACGAGAGCAAATGCGTCCTGCAGGGCACCATTGGCGGACGTGGTGACGGCGTAGCCCAGGGAGCCATCGTCGATACGCCCAAGGGCGACTGGTATGCCATCATGTTCCAAGACCACGGAGCCGTCGGGCGCATCCCCACCCTGCAGCCCGTGAAATGGCTGGACGGCTGGCCCATCATGGGCGATGGCGGCAAACCGTACGACAGCTTCACCGCTGCCCTGCCCGAGGACAAAGCGGGCGACATGGTGTGGGACTCCGACGAATTCGACCTCACGCCTGCTAACAAATACGCTACGCCCCAACCGTTGCTGACCGACGGCAAGGCATTCCTCTCGCCCGTATGGCAATGGAACCACCTGCCTATCGAAGGAATGTGGTCGCTCACCGAGCGCGAGGGCTGGCTGCGCCTGCGTTCTACCACCGTCACCGACAACCTGATGGAGGCACAGGGCACACTCACCCAGCGTACTGCCGGGCCCCGCTGCATCTCAGAGGTACATCTTGACGTCACGGGCCTGCAGCCCGGCGACCGTGCCGGCCTTTGCGCCTTCCAGAGCAACTACGGCACCATCGGCGTGGAGGTTGACAACAGCGGCCAACGCTTTGTGACGGCCATCCTGCGCCATCCGGGCTTCCGCAATATGCCCGAGCGGCTCGATACGCTCACCCGCGTACCGATGCCCGGCAATGAGGTGTGGCTCCGTATTCGCTACGTCTTCACCCCGCAGGTGGATAATACGCCCAACGGCGACAACCCACAGGATGCCGACCACGCTTGGCTGGCTTACTCGTTCAACGGCACCGACTGGACGATGCCCATGACCAGCTTGGCCATGCGCTACACGCTTGATCTCTTCACGGGATATCGTTCTGCCCTCTATTGCTACTCCACAGCAGCCCTCGGCGGATATGCCGACTTCGACTACTTCCACCAGTGGAAGTATTGATTCTGCGTCTGCTTAACCCCCTGTAACCCTCTCGCCAAGTTGCTTGGCGAGAGCTTTTCTTGCCTCAATAAGGGTGCGGTACTCCTCCATCACCTCGCGGCTCAATGTGGGGCTGCCCGCAACGGCGGGGTCTTTCAGGCGCGAGAGAGTCTCCTTCAGCCTCTGCTCCACGATGGCCATCTTATAGTCGTTGATAAGGTGGGGCACGACCTCCTGCAGGGAAGTGTTGGCCGAGAATAGGCGACTCAGCTCGTAGCGCTCACCAATCAATTCGGTAGCCAATGTGCTGATGCGGCTATCGTTATGACGGAGGAAAAAGCGCGAGGCCACAAAGCCCGGCTCACGATGGTGTTGCAAAAGCTCATCTGCCATCTGCCGCAGCAAGGAGTCGGAAAACGCCAGTCCGTCGGCCTCCATATCGCCAAGAATGAACTCCGCCACGCTGATGGGCATCTCGTTCCCCTTTTCATCCTCGTCGTAGCAGATAATCTCCTCCCCATGCCGCACCAACTGCTGCATCAGCAGAAGTTCTTTTTGCTGCATGGGATCGTTGGTGGATGGGGCTGATGGGGTATTCTGGATGTATGAGTGATTGGGGCTATTGGGATTTGATGAGTTTTCAGATTCTAATTCGTTAGTAGAGACGTCCTGAACGACTTCTTCTTGGTTTTCAGTTGAAGGTTCTGCTGTTGCGGTTGTACGCAGTTCGGCATTGGCTGCGTCTTTCCGTGCTTTCTCCCGCGCTTCCTTGCGCAGCTTGTCCACCTCGGAGATGATGATGCGCTCGTCTGTCCGCAGCATCTGGCTGCATGCGGTAATATATGTCGAGCGGACAATCTGTTCGGGAATCTTGGAAATGCTCGTCACGATATCCTTTATCAGCCCAGCCCTTTTGAAGGGGTCGTCGCCCACGTCGGCCAGCAGCAGATTCGTCTTGAAACGGATGAAATCAACCTCCTGTGTCTCGATGTACTGACGGAGCTCGTCAGCGTTGTGAGCACGGGCAAAGCTGTCGGGGTCTTCACCCTCGGGCAGCAGCACCACCTTCACATTCATCCCCTCCTCCAGCAGCATATCAATGCCGCGAAGCGAGGCATGGATGCCGGCGCTATCGCCGTCATAGAGTACCGTGATGTTCGACGTAAAGCGGTGAATCTTGCGGATTTGTCCCGTCGTGAGCGAAGTGCCGCACGAGGCAACGACATTCTCAATGCCCGCCTGGTGCATGGACACCACATCGGTATTGCCCTCCACGAGGAAGCACTTATCCTGCTTGACGATGGCGCTCTTCGCCAGCCAGATGCCGTAGAGCTCGTTGCTCTTTGTATAGACAGGCGACTCGGGCGAATTGACGTACTTGGCCACTTTGGCGTCCGACTTCATGATGCGCCCGCTGAACGCAATCACCTTGCCCGACAGGCTGTGAATGGGGAACATCACACGTCCGTGAAAGCGATCACGCAGACGCCCTCCCTCGAGGGCATACGCCACACCTGCCTCCACCAGCAGTTCCTTCTTGTATCCTTGACGGACGGCATCCTGCACCATCGTGTCCTGCCCTTCGGGGCAATAGCCGAGCTGGAACTTGTGGATAATGTCGTCGCGGAATCCACGGCTGCGGAAGTATGCCAAGCCAACGGCCCGTCCATCGTCGGTATTCCAAAGCTGGTCCTCAAACCATTTGCGGGCATATTCGTTGATGATGCCGACGCTTTCCCGCTGGCTCTGCTCCTGCCGCTCTTCATCGGTCAACTCGCGCTCCTCGATGGGGATGCCGTATTTCTTCGCCAGCCAGCGCAGGGCTTCGGGGAAGGTCATCTGCTCGTGCTCCATCAGGAAGCGGGCAGCATCGCCACTCTTGCCGCAGCCGAAGCACTTGAAGATGCCGCGTGCCGGATTCACGTTGAACGAGGGCGTGCGTTCGTTGTGGAAAGGGCACAAACCGATGTAGTTCGCCCCCCTGCGACGCAGGGTGACGAAGTCCGACACGACCTCAAGAATCTGAGCCGTATCAAGAATGCGGTTTTTGGTGGCGTCGTCAATCATGCGACGGCAAAGATACAAATTAAATGAAAAAAGAAAAACGAAAAAGAAGAATAAATAGTTTGAGTACGAAAAATAGAAGTTTCGATGGCTTTATTTACTCTTTTGCATTTTATTTTTCATTCTTCATTTTTCATTCTCCATTTTTATATTACCTTTGTGGCGGAAAAACATTTTACCCTAAATAATACCCTTATGAAAAGAATCTCTATGCTGATTACGACGCTGGCACTTGTTGCCGTGTCTGCCTCTGCCGAATGGTCGCCAGCAGGCGACAGAATCCGTACCCCGTGGGCTGACGACGTAAATCCGAAGAACGTCCTGCCTGAGTATCCCCGTCCCATCATGCAGCGTGCCGACTGGATGAATCTCAACGGCCTGTGGGACTATGCTGTCACCGAACGTGGGGCTCTCCGCCCCAACGCTTTCGACGGACAGATTCTCGTACCGTTTGCCATCGAGTCGTCACTCTCGGGCGTTGGCCGCGCGTTGTCAGAAAAGGAGGAGCTTTGGTACAGCCGCACGTTTGCAATACCCTCCTCGTGGAAGGGCAAACGTGTGCTGCTCCACTTCGGCGCTGTTGACTGGGCTGCCGACATCTGGGTGGATGGTGCCCGCGTAGGCAGCCACACAGGAGGCTACACCCCCTTCAGCTTCGACATCTCCGCCGCCCTCGACGGCACGAAGACCCACACCCTCGAGGTGAAGGTCTGGGACCCGACGAACAGCAGCTACCAGCCTCGCGGCAAGCAGGTGCACCAGCCTAACGGCATCTGGTACACCTCCGTCAGCGGCATCTGGCAGACTGTTTGGCTGGAGCCCGTCAACGAGCACTATATCACCGACCTCCGCATCACGCCCGACATCGACCGCCACACGCTTACCGTCGCTCCCGCCCTCAGCTGTGCCGCTCACGCCGATATGGCTGTGGTGAACGTTTATGACGGCGCTACCCTCGTGGCCTCAGCCAAGAGCATCAACGGCGAGCCGCTCGTGGTGGATATGCCTGCCGATGCCCGCCTCTGGAGCCCCGATGACCCGTTCCTCTACACGCTGAAAGTCGAATTGAAGAACGGCGGAAAGGTGGTTGACCGCATCGACAGCTATGCCGCCATGCGCAAGTTCTCCACCGGACGCGATGAGTCGGGCTACATGCGCATGATGCTCAACAACGAGCCGCTCTTCCAGATGGGCCCGCTCGATCAGGGATGGTGGCCCGACGGCCTCTACACCGCCCCGACGGACGAGGCGCTGCTCTACGACGTCATCAAGCTCAAAGAAATGGGTTTCAATATGATCCGCAAGCACGTGAAGGTGGAGCCCGCCCGATGGTACACCCATTGCGACCAACAGGGCATCATCGTCTGGCAGGACATGCCCAGCGGCGACAGCAGCCCCCGCTGGCAGAACCACAACTGGTTCAACGGTACGGAGTTCAACCGCTCAGCCGCTTCCGAAGCCAACTACCGCAAAGAGTGGAAGGAAATCATCGACTACCTATACAGCTATCCCTGCGTCGGCACGTGGGTACCCTTCAACGAAGCCTGGGGACAGTTCAAGACGCCCGAAATCGTCGCCTGGACAAAGGACTACGACCCCACCCGTCTCGTCAATCCTGCCAGCGGCGGTAACTTTTACGCTTGCGGCGACATCCTCGACATGCACAACTACCCCGAGCCCAAGATGATTCTCTTCGACCCCACGCGCGTGAACGTGCTGGGTGAGTACGGCGGCATCGGTCTCGCTCTCGAAGGACACCTTTGGGTGAAGGACCGCAACTGGGGTTACGTGCAGTTCAAGAGCTCCGACGAGGTGACAGCCGAGTACGTCAAGTATGCCGGCATGCTGCTCGACCTTGTCCGTCAAGGCTACTCCGCCGGCGTCTATACGCAGACGTCCGACGTTGAAATCGAAATCAACGGCCTCCTCACCTACGACCGCAAGGTCACCAAAGTGGATGTAGCCAAAGTCGCAGCCGCCAACCGCGCCCTCTGCCGCTCTCTGAGCAAGTGATGAACAGTTATCATCGCGACGAAAGAGAAGAACCGTCGCGACGGCACAAAAGAATCATCGCGATGACACTTTGAGGTCATCGCGATGATTCTTTCTTGTCGTAGGCTAACGAGGGAGCCTTTTTACTGCTGGCGATTGGGCCTTTCACCACGCGGACCGCCCTGGCCACCGCCACGCGGACCACCTTGACCGCCTTGGCCCCAACGCTGACGCTGCTCCTGCTGCATCTTCTCGTACTTGGCAAACTGATCCTTGGTCAGGATGCTCTTGATGGTGTCGTTCTGAGCCTTCTGGCGCTTTTCCATCTCGGCGCGGAAGTTCTCCATGTTGCCCTGCTGCGGACGCTCGCCCTGCTGCATCTTGGCAAACTGCTCCTGCTGAATCTTAGCCTGACGGAGGAAGTAGTCATAGAGAGCCTTGGTCTGCTTCTCGTTGGTCTGGCAAGCCTCCTTGATACGGTCGGTCTGGCGCTTAGCCATGTCTTCCGGTTTGAACTCGCGACGCTGTCCCTGTGCAAAGGCACATGTGCTGATGGCAATAGCCATGATTACAAAAAGAATTCTCTTCATTTTTTTGGTTGTTTTTTAAGGGTGAATACAAATGTCATACGCCTTTATGACGCACCGCATAAGAAAAAGTTTAAACCGCCCCCTGAGGAAATCACATTTCATCGTAAAATTTTGTAGAATGCTCCCCCCAGTAATAAATAGGTAAAAGAAAAGCGTTGGTGAGGTGAAAACAATAAGAGAGGGCGCATCAACGTCCTCTCTTCTGAGTGGTACCACCGGGATTCGAACCAGGGACACACGGATTTTCAGTCCGATGCTCTACCAACTGAGCTATGGTACCAAACCTGTCTTATTGCCCTGTTTTCACAAAGCGGGTGCAAAGGTAGGGCTTTTTTTCGGTTGCCCAAACATTTTTCTATATTTTTTTGCATCTACACATCGAAAAAGTGTCTTTTTCTCCTGAAAACGACCTTTTCCCTGCAAAAAATCATCTTTTTTCTTGTTTTTTCGTTCGGCTTGCACTACCTTTGTCGCCGCATTCGGAAAGTAGCGCAGTTGGTAGCGCACTACGTTCGGGACGTAGGGGTCGGGCGTTCGAGTCGCCTCTTTCCGACGATGTTGAACTAATTTGGGCTAATTCGTGATGAATTAGCCCTTTTGTTTTCTCCTTCTGTTCCGTTTTTTACTCCTTTTTCAGTTCGGGGTAGGAGATACGAGTGTGGTAGATGGTGCGGAGTTTCTCCTTGAAGACGGCTTTGACGGCCTGGATGTCGCGGTAGGTGAGGGGGCAGTTCTGGAAGCAGCCCTCGGCGGTCTGGGCGTCGATGATGCGGTCCACAAGGGTGGCGATGCTCTCCTCGGTGTACTCCTTCAAGCTGCGCGACGAGGCCTCGACGGCGTCGGCCATCATCAGCAGGGCGGTCTCGGAGGTGTCGGGGTTGGGGCCGGGATAGGCGAAGAGGCTCTCGTCAACCGTCTCGCCGGGATGCTCGTTGCAATAGCTGATGTAGAAGTACTTGGCCTTGCTGCGCCCATGATGGGTGCGGATGAACTGCTTGATGCTCTCGGGCAGATGGTACTTCTCCGCCAGACGGAGGCCGTAGGCGACGTGCCCGATGATAATCTGCGCGCTCTGGTCGTAGGGCAGGCTGTCGTGGGGATTGGTGCCCGCCTGGTTCTCGGTGAAGAAGGCGGGGTTCTCAAGCTTGCCGATGTCGTGATAGAGGGCTCCCGTACGCACGAGCTGGCTGTTAGCGCCGATGCTGTTAGCTGCGGCTGCAGCCAGGTTGGCCACCTGCATACTGTGGTTGAACGTGCCGGGCGCCTCCTCCGAGAGGGTGCGCAGCAGCTTGCCATTGATGTTCGAGAGCTCCACCAGAGTGACGTTGCTGGTGAAGCGGAACAACTTCTCGTACATATACATCAGCGGATAGGTGAACAGCAGCAGCAGCGCGTTGATGAGGAAACGGAGGTACATCGTGCGGTTGATTTGTCCGAGGTCGCTCAGCACAATCATCTCGTAGCCGAAGAAGACGATGCAGTAGGCCATGAATACCACGAACGTGCTGCGGAACAGCTGGCTGCGCTCGGTGAGCTCGGTAAGGCTGAAGATGGCCGCCAGTCCTGCCATCAGTTGAAGCAGCACAAACAGATAGGGCTCGGGGACGATGAGCGAGGTGATGAGCACAATCACCAGATGGGTGACAAATGCCGTGCGCGAGTCAAGGAAGACGCGGATGATGAGCGGCGCCATCACGAAGGGGATGACCATCACATCCACCGTGTGCACCAGCAGGGCCGTTACCACCGGGAACAATACCACCTGCGTAGCCAAGAACAGGTAGCAGTTGGGGCGGGCGACGTAGTCCTTGCGGTAGCGGGCGAGGTAAACGATGAGCGCCAGGATGAGCAACGTGACGAGGAGAATCTGTCCGAACAGCGTCAGCTCGCCTCCTGCGGTGTCGTTATGGCGGTTCCACGCCTTGCGGTACGAAAGCAGAATCTGATAGGCGTCCTCATCCACGATGTCGCCGTTGCCGATGATTTTCTGCCCCGCCTGCACGAGTCCCTTGTTTCGCGGGACGGCATCCATCGCGTCTGCCTGTGCCGACGTTGTCTTCTCGCGCTCGTAGGTGAGGTTGGGACGGATGTAGGCGTTCATGTTGCTGGCGCGCAGGACGTAGCTGCCGTAGGTTGAGGTGTCGGCCTGCATGACAGCATCGTAGGCCTGACGGGCCGAGCGCAACGAACTGACGTTGCGTTCCGTAGCGCGGTTGCCGAGGATTACCTTGATGCGGGCCACGCTGTCGCGTTGTAACGATTCCAAGTCACCCGTCTCGATGATGCCGTCGCGGTAAACCTCCTCCAGCTTATCGACAACGGCCGTATAGACCTTCTTTGTCATCTGCGCCTGGAGGTCCGTGCGGTAGTGGCTGTCAAACGAGTCGGTGACGACGGTAACCACCGAGGGGTCGAGCGAGTAGTAGGGCATCACCCGTGCAGCCGCTTCGGCACGCTCGCGCTTGAACACCTCGTCAGTTTTCTCGACGGCAAAGTCCCACGAGGCCGTCAGCTGGGCATGGCGCCAAGGTTTACCCAACGAGAAATCATACGAAAAAGACTTCTCGCGAGGGAAGCATAGGATGATGAGGGCCGTGCTGACAAGTGCCGTCAGCACCCACATGATGATTTTTCTGGCTTGCTGGTTCTTCATAATGCTGCGAAGTGTTTTGCAAAGATAGGGTGAGCCGAGCGAAAAAGCAAATTTTTAGTTGATTTTTCGAGCCGCCGCCTTCAATTATCCATTATCAATTGTCAATTATCAATCGTCAATTATCTAAAGGGGGAATTAAAGATAGGGTGAGCCGAGCGAAAAAGATAGCAGAAAGAAAGAGAAAACCGAAAAAAAAGCGTAATTTTGCCGCAAAATTCTTTGAAGCTATGAAAGTAAGAGTACGTTTTGCCCCCAGTCCTACGGGTCCGCTCCACATCGGCGGCGTCCGCACGGCGTTGTATAACTATCTGTTTGCCCGCCAGCACGGCGGCGATATGGTGTTCCGCATCGAGGACACCGACTCCAACCGCTTCGTCCCCGGTGCCGAGGAATATATCCGCGAGGCGTTTGCCTGGCTCGGCATCCAGTTCGACGAGGGCGTGGGCTTCGGCGGCGAATACGGCCCCTATCGCCAGAGCGAGCGCCGCGACATCTACAAGGTCTATGTCCAGCAGCTGCTTGACAGCGGACGGGCCTACTACGCCTTCGACACCCCTGCCGAACTGGAGGCCAAACGCGCCGAACGGCCTAACTTCCAGTACGACGCCACCACACGCATGGAGATGCGCAACAGCCTCACCCTGCCGAAAGACCAGGTGGACGCCCTCATCGGCGATGGCCAGCAGTACGTCGTCCGTTTCTTCATCGAACCCGGACAGGAAGTCCACGTCCACGACCTCATCCGTGGCGAGGTGGTCATCAACAGCAGCATCCTCGACGACAAGGTGCTCTACAAGAGTGCCGACGAGCTGCCCACCTACCACCTGGCCAACATCGTCGACGACCACCTGATGCAGATCACCCACGTCATCCGCGGCGAAGAGTGGCTGCCCAGCGCACCCCTGCACGTGCTGCTTTACGAGGCCTTCGGCTGGCAGGACACCATGCCCCAGTTCGCCCATCTGCCCCTGCTGCTCAAGCCCGAGGGCAACGGCAAGCTCTCCAAGCGCGACGGCGATCGCCTCGGCTTCCCCGTCTTCCCCCTCGAGTGGCACGACCCCAAGACGGGCGACGTCTCGTCGGGCTACCGCGAAAAGGACTACCTGCCCGAGGCCGTCATCAACTTCCTCGCCCTGCTCGGCTGGAACCCGGGCAACGACCAGGAACTCATGACGATGGACGAGATGACGCGCCTCTTCGACCTCAGCCGTTGCAGCAAGGCCGGCGCCCGCTTCGACTACAAGAAGCTCATCTGGTTCAACCACGAATATATCCTCCGCAAGGACGATGCCGATATTGCCCGCGCCTTCCAGCCCATGCTGCGCGCGCAGGGCGTCGAGGCTCCGCTGGAGCGCATCACGCCGATGGTCGCCCTCATGAAGGGCCGCGTCAACTTCGTCCACGAGCTCTGGGAGCAGGCTGCCTATTTCTTCGTCGCCCCCACGGAGTACGACGAGAAGTCCCTGCGCAAGTGGTGGCGCGAGGACGCATGGACCTATGTGTCGGAATTGTGCGATTTCATCGGGGAAAGTCCCGAATTCGAAGGTGCCGTGCTTGAGCCGAAGGTGATGGAGTGGATAGCCTCGAAGGAGTGGCCCGTTGGGAAAGTGATGAACGCCTTCCGCGTCACGCTGGTAGGTGCTGCCGTCGGTCCCCACATCTTCGCGCTCACCGACTACCTGGGCAAGGACGAGACCCTGCGCCGCGCCCGTCGTGCCCTTGAGGTGCTGCCGAAACTATAACCCTCCACGAATTGACCATAAATTATCCATTTATAAATTCATGGTTAATTCACGAGTAATTTACGGCAATTCGCGTTAAAGAAGAAAATTCGTGTTGGCTGACGACCTCCGTACCCCCTGATTCCACTATAGAACTACCGTCTGCTGAGCGGTTACCTTTTTGGGTTGTCATTCGGTTGGGAGGGTTTTGTGTTGAGCACTTACAGATTGTAACCTTATATGTCGATAGAATCAGCTTCTATTTCCGTAGAAGCTGATTCTGTGTCGCCAGATGCTTGGGCTGTGACGCCAGCCCCTTGCTCTGAGCGCACAGCGCACTACGTCGTGAGCACGACGCACTACGTGCGCAGACGAATGTAGTGCGTTCAGATACAGACGTAGTGCGTTTTCGGACAATTCGCACT